>Ga0105238_10008460_pt1 | contig 10302 bp, 9 predicted proteins | sample KBSC34metaG_FD_81526 | JGI IMG/M metagenome (GOLD analysis project Ga0105238, IMG submission 81526) | Corn rhizosphere microbial communities from Kellogg Biological Station, Michigan, USA - KBS C3-4 metaG | ecosystem: Host-associated > Plants > Roots > Rhizosphere > Soil | place: Michigan, USA...
CATGGAGCAGGAGCGAGAATTGGCGCTGCTGCTGGCCGAGGAGCGCGCCGACCGGGACCAGTTGACTGGTTTACTCAACCATCGATCCTTCCAGAAGAAACTTGAGGACGCCACAGAGCGAGCGCACCGCAACGACGAATTGCTGATGCTGATATTGCTTGACCTGGACAATTTCAAGTTTTTCAATGAGGAATATGGTCATAGCGTCGGAGATGAAGTCCTGCGCCAGGTAGCATCCCGTCTGCAAGCGATATGCTCTCCGGACGATGTCCTGGGCAGGTTTGGCGGCGATGAGTTTGCCGTGCTTCTTCCCGACATCGGCCGCAAATCGGTGGAAGATATCGAAAAGATATTGCAGCACGGTTTGGACAACATCTCGTATACTCCGAAAGAACAGCGCATACCGGTACCGATTACCGTCTCCTTCGGCACAGCCACATATCCCGAACAAGGTTCCGAACCAGGCGAGATCATCGAGGTGGCAGAGCGGCATTTACGGCGCGCCAAAAGCGGCAGCGATCTCGGCCGGGATATCGACGCAGTGCGCACACGCATGAACCGCTCGTCAGAGGGGTTCTCAATGCTGGACGCTCTTGTTACGTCTGTGGATAACAAAGACCGCTATACCCGGTGCCATTCTGAAGATGTGATGGGACGCAGCCTGCAGATCGGACGCGCATTGGGACTCGACGAGCAAACTCTGGATACCATTGCCGTCGCCGCCCTTCTGCATGATGTTGGAAAGATCGGAGTTCCGGACAACATCCTGCGCAAACCTGGCCCTCTTACGGATGCCGAATTCGAAGTCATGAAGAAACATGCGACGATGGGCGCACTCATGGTTGAAACGGTGCCGGGCCTCAGTCACACGCTCGACGCGGTGCGCCACCACCACGAACGCTGGGATGGCCGCGGATATCCGGCGGGGTTGGCCGGAAAAGCAATCCCGTTGATTGCAAGGATCATGGCCGTCGCCGATGCATTTTCAGCAATGACCATGGACAGACCATATCGCAAGGGCATGGATGTAGAAAAGGCATCGACGATTCTCAGGAGCGGAGCCGGCATACAATGGGATCCCGAGTGCGTCGATGCATTCTTTAAATCGCCTCCCGGTGTTCCACATGTCTGCGAATAATCAGACCTAAGCCTCACGAGACCCGATGCGCGACAGGGCATGTGCTACAATACTTGGGCGGCCGGTACAACCGGCCGCACTTCTTTTGTTCCACTCTCATTGTGTAGAAGGCTCCCTTGCCCTCAGATCGATCATCACGGCGGACCAGATTCGCGGAAATCGGCGCATTCGCCTTAGCCGTGGGGAGTGTTACACTCGTCACATATCTCCGCGTCCGGTTTGCGCCGCTGCCTGACGACCGCTTTCTGTGGGCTCCCTATCTTCCCGCCATTGCGCTATGCACACGTATTTCCGGACGTCGCGGCGGTCTCGCAGCCGCCTTGCTGTCCCTGCCCGCTGCCCTCTGTTTTCCGGTCGTCTCAGACTTCAGCGTCGCCGGAGTTGTTTCGCTGGCGCTCTTCGTGACAACCGGTTTCGCGATCTCGACTCTCAACGACAAGCCACGGCAAAGAACAGTGAGGCTCAACGATATCGGTCAGAGCGCCCTGCCCGCCGGCGATCAATACCGGGCTCTTGCTGACACGCTGCCGCAACTGGTTTGGATTACCGATGCTGCGGGACAGCCGGTCTACTTCAATCGCCGGTGGCAGGAATATACCGGGCACTCGATGAAGGACATCGCTGCTGGTGGATGGCCGGCCTTTGTTCCAGCCGAAGACCAGCAGCGAGCGATAGCCGCATGGAACGCCGCCGTTGCCCGCAAAGATGCCTATGCGGTGGAATATCGCATCCGAAGCATGAGCGGCGCATTCCGCTGGTTTCTCGTTCGAGCTCTGCCGATCATGGATGCGGAGGACGAACTGAGCCAGTGGTTTGGAACATGCACGGATATCCATGATCAACGCACAGCCGAGCCAACGCCAACACCGCCTGCTTTGTCGAATGAAGAGCAACTTCCCTCTCCTAACGCAACTTTAGAACATGAGCCTGAGGGATTCGGGAATTACGGAGCGGAAGATACCGTCAGCCGTCTCGGGACGCTCATCGAAGGCTGGTACAACCTGGCCAGTAAGGACTCTACATTATATGCCGTACAGTCATTCGCTGAGGTTGATCCGGCCATTGGGGGACACGTCTCGCCCGTGCTTCTCGACGACTATCTTTTGTCGAAGATGCTAATGGAAGGAAAGAGCTTGACAAACGCAGCCCGGCGAATCTATAATGACTTCACTGCGGGAGTAGTTCAGTGGTAGAGCGATTGCTTCCCAAGCAATAAGTCGCGGGTTCGAATCCCGTCTCCCGCTCCAAGTTCTCCGTGGAATGCAGGTTCGGCGACGGACCTGAGCACTCCTTATATATGGCGCCGTGCCCAAGTGGTAAGGGAGAGGTCTGCAAAACCTTTATGCAGCAGTTCGATTCTGCTCGGCGCCTCCAATTTTAAAATCCCGCAAACAATGAACCCCTGAGCCGATCGGCTCAGGGGTTCATTGTTTTTGATAATTTTCCTCAGACCCTCGACCGGTATTTATCCAACACATTTATCAAGCGTCGGTTGTTCGACGCCGGCGCGATGTCAAAGACATCCATGATTGCTTCCACAGAACCAGCCTGGTTGACGTACTTGATATGAGGATCGCAACCGCGTTGGAGTAAATGCTCGACCATGTTGACATGCCGGTCTTCAACGGCGTGGATCAAAGCCGTTTTCCCCCACGGATCGACAATATCGATATCAGCGCCCGATTCGATCAACAGATCGACAAACACCGTCAGCCTCAATGCGGACGCCAATATGAAGGGCGGCACCTCATGATAGTGAACGCCTTTCAAATCGGTGCTCGCTCCCATCCCCAGCAGAGTGCGAGCTAAATGGGCATCCTTCCGACGTATCGCGATGTGAAGTGCAGTCTCACCGTTCAAACCAAAACCGTCGATATCCGCCCCTTCGCGAATGAGCTTGAGAGCGAAATCATCGCGCTTATGCCGAAAAAATTCAGGCAGCGCGCTTTTCCCGGACTTATCTACGATAGGGAGCATACTGCTTTCAATGAGGTCTTGCGCTTCAGCACCCCGTTTTATCTGGAGGAGAGCAATTGCAGACGGCAAGATCTTGTGATTCCGAAACACCTGAATCACGCCGGCGTTTCGTGCCTGTTCGCCTAAGGCCAGTGCATCCAGGCCGTGCTTCGAGAGAATATTGGGATCAGCTCCCGACGTCAACAGTACATCGGCAATTTCGGCATGGCCCATCTTCGCGGCAGCCATCAGCGGCGAGTAGTTCAAGTCGCCGGTTGTACCGTCAATTGGTTCGCCTTGCTGCAAAAAGAAAACGGCAGCGTCCACACATCCGTGCAGAGCAGCCGTATAGAGTGGAGATGGCATAATCACTGGAACGCGGTAGCCACTATCCCACCACTGGTGAATGCACGAGATATCGCCATGCTTAATGAATGCGGCGAATTGGAGATACTCCGCGATAAGCTCTGTGTCTTCAGCCATTCGTCTGCTGAGGCCTGCGAACCTGTGCGCGAAAAACTCGGCTGCGCAACCGAAAGGCGAACCGGCTTAACGCGGCATTTGAGAGTAATACGCAATTGCATGGTGATAGACGGTGACTTCGGATCGATCGTCCTTGACGACACGAATCACGCGATCATCGAACCAGCGGATTGCGCCCTGGATCTCGGTATCGCCGAGCAGTTTGAAAATCAGAGGAGTGCGGTTGTCGCGAAACTTGATAAGCTCGATCTCATGGGCAGAGATGTGAATGGGAGCATTAGGGTCGCTGCGATGGTTTTGTGAGCTTTCCATAACAAGCCTTGACTATAAAATAGAATTTGAGGCCGCGCCGGCAGCCGGAACGGCAAAATCCACGGGGCTGGCGCACCCTGATAATCGGGCGCGCCCAGCGGTCCTTACGCCTTGCGGCGGGTCGAAGAAGCCGTCTTTGCCTTGGCCTCAGCGATGACGCGCGCCTTGTGGCGCTCCTCAGCGCGCTTGCGGGCGCGGTTCAGTTCCTTTGTGCGGATTCGCATTGTATTATTTCACCTCCTCCAGTTTTTGGCGCAACTGCGCCTTGATCACACGATAGGTAAACAACCTCTCGCCGTCCAAAAATACCACAGGGATCTGTTCGCCGTACTCCGCAAACAGCGCGGGGTCGTGCTCGATATCCACCTCGACGATCCGGAACGGATGTGTCGCCTGCACCGCAAGCAGCGCATCCTTCGCAATATCGCACAGGTGGCAGCCCGGCTTGCTATATATGGTAACGGTTCGCATAAACACTTCACACATGGGGCATATCGACTCGCGACGGCCCAACGTGACCCCCTATTATATCCGCGCCGGCCACCGGAGTCAAATCATCGCGCATTGGCTTGCTGCTGGAGGACAACGCCGATTTGCATACCGTGCAGCCATCGCGATCTATTTGGGAAGGTAAACAAACCACTGCGTCTTGGGCAGGCGGGGAGGTTTTCCAGACTTCAATACCGTCAACTTGTATGATCCGTCTGTCAAGACATCCTCGCGCCACTTTTCTACCCTGGGCGGCGATCCAACATGCGGACTGTGAAGAAGGCAGACCCAGCGTGTGATCGTGAAGCCGTTGGCAGTCTTATTGTACATCACTGGTTCATTCGGAAATATCTTGTAGGCCCGGGTTGACAGGACGGACTGAAAACCGGATCGCAGACCGCTATAATCATCCACGCCTTCTACTTCCGTACTTACATAGCGCTTGTCAGCTATTTGATCGCAGCTGACGATCTCTTCTATAACGTTACTCGTCCCACCCCACTCATACGTAAACCGACGCGATGTTCTTAACCTGACAAATGCCAGTGCCTGTCTCTCCGTAGTGATATTGACCAGGCCTTTCAACTGATTGAGCGAATGCAAAATAAAGCTGCCACTACTATGACTCACTCTGATACCGCATGCTACGGGCCGCATTTGACTTTGACGCAATTCGATCACGTCGAGCGATACACCCGGTAATAGACATCCAAGTAGGATTTTGCTAACCACCCGAGGATTGGCAGGGACGGGAGCAGGAGCCGGACCATTGGCGGCAGTCTCAGTTTTGACGATCGCGGAGGTAGAGCTGTGAGCCCCTCGCGCGAAATAGAAATCGTGGTTTGGCAAAATAGAAACAAAGGCATTTGCGAATATAACTACAGGCGTGATGCCACAAAGATGTCGATTATTCAAAGGTTACTCTCCATAACTCTCGGACGCTGCAAAATGGATATCCCCGGCGCAGATGATGTGGCATGGCTACAGCCATCCGGCACGCCTGCATCATTTGTTCTTTGGTGCCTAAAAGAGCGTAATGGGTTCACCCTAGAAAACCAACGACGGTCCACGCAGTCAATCCATGACCTCTTTCAAGGCCGCCTGCACGCTTGGACGCCTGAGTATCGCATCTTTCTTTTGTGCCATTTTCACCTCTCCTGCATGGACTGGAATGTAATTATCCTTATCATCTCCCGCACATTCAATGCTAAACCTAAGGATACGCTGAGTCAGAAACACCGAAATTGATGGTGTTTAACTGCCTAAATGTGCAGCTTACATACATCGAAAACAAAGCTGTATTTTCCAATTGACACAATCGAGGATCTATACTATACTTGGTCTACCCTGGTTGTAATCTGGTAGAGTTTGGTTGTTCAAGGAGTCTTTTCTTGTCATTCGTCCCGTCCCGAAAATCGCTTAGCCGCCAGCAATTGTTCCTGGCGCTCCGCGAGCGCATTGAACAGGGAAAACTTGTGCCGGGAGAGCTGCTGCCGTCGGAAAGGGCGCTCGGGCAGGAGTTCGGGGTCGACCGATCGGCTATCCGGCACGCCTTGCAGCAGCTTGAGGACAGCGGCCTTGTTGTCCGCGAGCCCGGCCGGCGTCCCTGGGTGCGACACAGTAAAGAGGGCGGCGCCTCGGCTCCCAGGTTCAACCGCGTAGAAACTGCGCTGCGGACGATCCTGGCGATCATTCCTCAGCACCCGATCTACCCGGCTTCGCTTGCCCTGCTGCACGGCATCAACGCCACTCTGCGGTCAAAGGAAGCTCCTTACCGCTTGCAGGTGTTCGATACGCACGGCAACAGTAAGCTCGAAGAGGCTGCCCTGGAAAACCAGGCTCTCGATTCGATCATTGAAGAACGCATTGCGGGGATTGTGCTCTGGCACATGGGCGACGACGAAGCGGTGCAGAAGTTACGCACCCTGCAGGATCACGGCGTGCCTGTTGTGCTTGTCGACCGGTATCCCTCGAAGCTGGCATGCGATTATGTAGGTGTCGATAACCGTGCGGGCATCGAAGATGCCATCTCGTACCTGCGCTCGCTGGGTCACACGAAAATCGCATATCTTACAACAGATGAAAGCACGACCGCCGTGCTTGAGCGATTGAAGACTTATAAGGAATCCATCATGGAAATCGGCGGCGCGCCCCGTCCCGAATGGATATTCACGCTCTCGCAAGACGACCCAAGGGATGTCCGCCCGGCAGTCGACCACTTCTTTGGCCTCGCGGATCGCCCCACAGCCGTCTGCGCCATGAATGACTCGCTGGCGCATTACTTTATTGCAGAGGTAGAAGCGCGGGGAATGAATGTGCCCATAGATATCAGCGTCATCGGCTTCGACGACCTTGAGCGGTATTCTCCCCGCCCTGCCCTGTTGACGACACTCCATCAGCCTTTCGACAAGATCGGCCGCCGCGCCGCAGACCTGCTTCTGGATCGCCTGGGATCAGCCGACGCAGCCCAGGAACCAAGACGGCACATTCTCCTGCCGACACCTCTCGTGGAGCGTTCCACTTGCAGACCTCTAAAGTAGATTTGATCACTCAACTCCGCGAAAAGACCAACGCTTACGGAAGGCCAATACTTATGAACAATCGATGGCGCGTCGCCGTATCATTCGGGGCGATCCCGGCTGCGCTGGCGACGCTCACTGGTGCGGCGGCGTTCGCCGATGACGCCCCCCGAACTCAAACATCCCGCGTCGCCGTATTCTCTCAATTCGGGTTCCCCTACTATAATTCGTCCTCATCTCTCTCTCCCGCCAGGATCGCAGCCGATCTGAAGGCGGCCGGCATCAAAGCCGACCTTCTCGACGTCTCCGCACTATCCGATCCTGAGAAGTTCAATGATGAGCGTTACGCCGCCGTCGTGTTTCCATATGGCAACACCTTTCCGCAGGATGCCTTTGCGAACCTGAAGACCTTTCATAAGTCTGGCGGCATCTTCGTGCTTTCCGGCGTGCCGTTCACCCACCCGATTGTCCGGACGACATCCAAATCCGGCGAAGTCACCTGGGACGACAAGGGCCATAGCGATCCTCCCGGACTCTATGGTCCGAACGGCATCGGAGTAGGAACCTTTGGCAATGTCTCGAACGCTCCCATCGAAATCGCGCCTGATGATCTTTTGGGACTGAAGAGCCTGAACCGCACGTGGGCCGGCGGCAGTCAGCCGCTCGATGTCTCCCGGCTGCCCAAAGAAAATGTTGTCACACCGATCCTCACGCAAGGCGGGTCTCCGCTTGCGGCCATCATCGAGCACAACGATCCGCAATATAGAGGCGCAATCGACGTCTGGACACACCATGCGGACTCCGGCGACCTCGATGCTTACGACAACGAGCAGATGCTTGTCCGTGGCACAATCGTTGCTCTGGAGAAGAAGAAGCTTGTTTCGTCCAAACAGCGAAAACAGGCTTTTGCGAAGTGGGATACCATTGTCAAGCCGAAGCTCTATGCCGGACTGACCCTGCCCACGCCGCCCAGACCTTACGAGACATTCCAGCCCACCGGCAAAGCGCCTGCCGAGCATCTGTACGTCGTCGATGCCCGTAAGCTCCAGCCTGACGAACGCCTTCTGCTCAACTCACTGCAGGGCATCGTCAACCGGGAACAGCCGCGCATCTATCTGCTTATCCACGACAACGACGAGTTCTGGCTGGAGCAACTACAGAAGCAGAGACAGACCGGCGCGCCCATCACCGTCAAAGATCCCCTCTCCCTCCTGAAGACTTTCGCAGCCGACTACAAAGGCGCGGTTGTCACCGACCCTAAGATTTACGTCAGCCCCCATGTTGCTGTGGCCGTAGCCGGAATCGAAGATCAAGTTATTGCGTCACCGCGTCTTGCGAAGCAGTTGGGCCTGCAGGTCAAGACCGACCTGCGCGGCAAGTTCAAAGACGACGCCGCGGCATATCGATACGTGCGCACGGAGTTGCTTCCCCGCATGAATCCCTATATCGCCATCTCCGGCGATGCCCCGCTCGATGCTGGCGCGCTCGACCAGATCATCGCCGCTCGCGGCATGGCGCTGTGGATCACCGGCCCCAATGAGCAAAATAAGCCCGGCGCGGATCAGGCCGCAGAGACCGAGGAAGTCAAGGCGATCTTCTCTCAGCTTCCCCTCAACGCCGTTATGCGCGGCTTCTGGTACGCCGGCGGCCCCGGAAATGGTATCGATGAAGGCCCGGGGGTCTCACTGGCGTCCCGGTTCGGCAAGGTAACGATCGTCACGGATCTTGTCACGAACTTCTCCGTGTTCGGCGGCGCAAAGGCGCCTGCGCTGCATCAGAAGTTCGCCCCGCCGCCAACTCTCGATCCGTCGAAAGTCTATGTCTCGCTGGCCGTCTCCGACGGCGATAACCTCTGTACCTGGCAGAACAACTTCCGCGACTATTTCGAGGATCCGCTGCATGGAACATTCCCGGTTGCCTGGGGCATGGGGCCGACCTTGATCGATGTCGCTCCGTCGCTGACGCAATGGTATTACGACCATGCGACGCCCAACGACGAGTTCATCTGCGACGTCAGCGGTGTCGGCTATATCGCTCCGGCCGACTGGGCGACCGCCCTGGATGACCGCGAAGGCGCGCTCAAATCCTTCTATGACTGGACCCAGCAGTACATGACTCGCCTTGACATGAAGACGTTGCGTCTCATGTATGTCAACCAGAAGGATATCGCCAAAGTGGGCGAACTGATGCCGGATGTCAAGTTCCTCTTTCCTGACTATGGCTACACCGACCCGAAGCTGACATACGAACTGCCCTCAGGCCAGACCGTGTTCCGCGCCGCCACCGGCGGCTCACTCACGGATTTCACCCAGCAAATTCGAGAACACGCCGGCAAGTCTCGCCCCGCCTTCGTGAACGCCTTCGTAATCAACTGGGGCATGAAGCTCGGCGACCTCAAGAAAACCCTTGACGACCTCGGCCCCGAGTTTGTCCCCGTGACACCCTCGCAGCTGAACGCCCTCTATGACCAGGCAAAGGCAGCGAATCAAATTACCGTCGTCAAATAGCGGGCAGTTAAACGACCCACAAGGTGTCATAAGAGGCAGGCGGTTAAACGACCCGCAAGCGGGTGGCCCCCTAGAGAGTACAAAAGTGCCCCTCCGGGCACAAAGAGTGAGCCATGCTCACTTCCTAGTCCGCGAAGTCAGGCATACGCACCCTCACATATGTGTGCAAGGCGGACATATGTACTCTCTAGGGGGCCACCCGGAGGGTACCCGGCCGCCAGGGCAAAGTAACCAAATCGATATCGCTCACTCCTCCGAAATATCTGACCGCGGCCATCCGGCTGCGGTCTTTTTTTGTTTCAAAAAATTTCGAAACAAATTATCGCATCCTGTGTCATAGTAAATGCATCAGGGAGTTAATTTTTTAACGTCAAGTTTTACAGTGCGAATTTTCGAGGAAATTCCAATTGGTTATCGCGCCTATCGCAACAGTGTTAGTAACTCTCAGCTCTCACCAAGCTGCGCCGCCGCACCGCCTGACGCGTCAAAATGCGGTGTCGCTCCAAGACGTCACGATCTGGCCGGTTCACCAATCGGCGGACCTTGGACAAGGAATACAGGCCGTACTAGACATGAATACGGACCCGAGTGTCTCGGTCAAACACGGAGACCATACAATCTGGCGATTCATGACACGCCGTCTGCATCCATGGAAACTGGTCACCGCGGATGTCGACGGCGACGGCCGCCGGGAGATCATCCTGGGTGTCTATAAGGGGACACGCTTTCGTCCCTATCCTCACCCATGTCTGTTCGTCTATGGCTGGACAAGCAAGGGGATCTTTCCGAAGTGGCGAGGTTCCGCGCTCAGCAAACCATTCAGCGACTTCACCTTCGTTCCATGCGCCGGAACAGCCCGTGAGGAGCTGGCGGCAGTCGAGGTGAAAGCCGATGGAAA
>Ga0105238_10008462_pt1 | contig 10302 bp, 10 predicted proteins | sample KBSC34metaG_FD_81526 | JGI IMG/M metagenome (GOLD analysis project Ga0105238, IMG submission 81526) | Corn rhizosphere microbial communities from Kellogg Biological Station, Michigan, USA - KBS C3-4 metaG | ecosystem: Host-associated > Plants > Roots > Rhizosphere > Soil | place: Michigan, USA...
AATCACCACCGGGCACGACCAGTGGTTGTTCGACCGGTAGCGCATCATCGACAGCTCGTCGCGGATCTGCATGAAGCCGGGCCAGATGTAGTCGAAGAACTGAATCTCGACGACCGGCTTGAGGCCGCGCAGCGCCATGCCGACGGCGCGCCCGATGATGTTCGCCTCGGCGAGCGGCGAATTGAAGACGCGATCGTCGCCGTACAGCTTCTGCAGCCCGTGCGTGACGCCGAACACGCCGCCCTTGCCTTCGACGACGCTCAGCGCTTCGCGGCGCGTCGCGTCCGCGACGTCCTGTCCGAACACGACGATGCGCGCGTCGCGCCCCATCTCGTCTTTCAGCGTCTGGTTGATGTTCGCCAGCATCGTGCTGGGCGCCGCTTCGGTGCGCGCCTCGCTGTCGAATCGAGACGACGTGGGATCGACGTCGGGCGAATAGACGTAGAGCGAGGCCGTCGCCGGATCCGGCTTGGCGGCCTCGAGCGCGGAGTCGGCCGCTTCGTTGACCTCGCGTTCGATGGTCGCGAGCATGGCGGCGAGCTCGTCCTCCGACGCGATCCCCTCGTCGATCAGCAGCGTGCGCATGCGCACCAGCGGATCGCGCCGCGCTTCCGCTTCACGTTCGGCCGGCGGCTTGTAGAGCCGCTCGTCGTCCGAGTGCGAATGCGAATACGGTCGCGTGACCGTGGCGTGCACGAGCGCGGGGCCGTGGCCGGCACGAATGTAGCCGAGGGCGTCTTCGAGCGCGCGGTACGACGCCACGTAGTCGGTGCCGTCGCAGTGGTGGACCTGCAGATTCGGGAAGGTGCTCACGAGGCGCGAAATATTGCCGCCGGGCGTCTGCGCTTCGACCGGCACGGAGATCGCGTAGCCGTTGTCTTCGACCAGGAAGAGCACGGGCGCCTTCGTGTTGCACGCCGTGTTGAGCGATTCCCAGAACTCGCCCTCGCTCGTGCCGCCATCGCCGATCGAGACGTAGGTCACCTGGTCGGCGTGATAGCGCGTCTCGCGCGACTCGATGGCCGCCACCCGGCTGTAGATCAGACCGGCTTCGGCGCATCCGACGCCGTGCAGGCAGTGCGTTCCCACGCAGCTGCTCTGTGACGGAATGTTCAGCCGCCGGCTGCTCCAGTGCGACGGCATCTGCCGCCCGCCGTTGGCCGGATCGTCGGCCGCACCGGCCGCCGCCAGGAACATGTCGCGCGCCGTGACGCCGAGCGCCAGGCACAGAGCGCGGTCGCGATAGTAGGGGAAGAACCAGTCGTACCCGGGCCGCAGCTGCATGCCGGCCGCCACGAGTACCGCCTCGTGCCCGGCGCCGCTAATCTGAAAGAAGATCTTGCCGCCGTTTCTGAGCTGGACCTCCTTGTCGTCGATCTTTCGCGACAGGAGCATCGTCCGATAGGCCTTGAGCAGATCGTCGGGAGAAAGGCCGGCGTGCCCGGTGGTAGGCGACCCCAGGGTCGAAGCCTTCATGGCTTGAGGAATTATGGCACTATCGGCGGACGCCTCCAATGCCAGCGACACTGCACCGATGGGACGAGATTGCCCTTGAAAAGATCACCGAAATGATGTCCCAGAAGATCGTCGCCGGGGCACATCAGATGCTGGCGCAGACCTACTTGAAGCAGGGCGCGCTCGTGCCCATGCATTCGCACCCCAGCGAGCAGATGACCTACGTGCTGCAGGGGGCCCTCAGGTTCAGGGTCGAGGGCGACGAAATCATCGTGCGCGAGGGAGAGGTTTTGCACATTCCGGCCAACGCCCGCCATCAGGCCGAGGCGCTGGACGACACGTTTCAGCTGGACATCTACAGTCCGCCCCGGTCGGACTGGCAGATCCCCGCGGACGTGGACGTTCCCAACCAGAACTGATAGGCTCACCCGCCTGCGGGGGCCGGGCGGAACGCACGCGCGGGGAGCGCGGATCTGTGCGGCGACACTCCACGTACGTCCACTCGAGGAGGACCCGCAGATGAAACGTTCGATTCTGAACTGGACAACGGCCACTCTGCTGGCCGTTTCGGGCACCGTCCTGGTGCCGGCGGCTCTCAACGCCGACGACAACAACGGTCCGGTGGCCGTCACCGTGTCGTTCGGTTTCGGCCTCAACACCGCGACGCCGACCAATCACACGAATCACCAGGTTCTGCCGAAGATGATCCACGTGCAGGCGGGCGGGGTGGTGAATTTCAACGTCGCCGGCTTCCACCAGATCTTCATCTACAACCCGGGCAAGGGGCCGGAGGACGTGGTGCCGAACGTCAATCCCGCGGCGCTCTTCATCGACGACAAGGCCGGTCTCTACTACGAGGGGATCAAGACGGCCGGTGGTCCGCCCCCAGTAATTCCTGTCAGCGGCAATCCCTCGAACGCCGCCAATCGCATCGAGTCGGTGTCGTTCACGAAGCCGGGCAAGTATCTGGTGATCTGTAACGTGGCGCCGCACTTCGCCGACGGCATGTGGGCGTGGATCCACGTGACGGGTGGCGAGGAGGACTAGAGGCCTCTAGCCGCTTGCCTCTGGCCTCTAGGCAGGGCGCTCTTGGCAGGCTAGAGGCCAAAGGCGAGCGGCCGGAGGCAACAAGCCTCAGTAATACGACAGCGTCTCGATTCCGGTCCCGGCGGTGAAGCTGGACTTCACCGCGCCGGTCGCGACATCCACCACCGTGATCGTGCCGTCGCCGTGGTTCGACACGAGCGCGGTCTTGCCGTCCTTGGTGAACGCGACTCCGAAGGGGTCGCGCCCCACGGGCACCACGATCTGTTTCCCTTTCAGGTTCGTCGCGTCGAGCACGTTCAGCACGTTCACGCCGATGGTCGTCGTCAGAAGCTTGCTGCCGTCGGGCGAGTACTGCAGGCGGAACGGCCCGCCGCCCTTGATGCCATCGAGCCTGATCACGTCCACCACCTTGTCGGTGGCGGTGTCGATCACGCGGATGTTCGGCTCGGCGTAATCGGCCGCGATCACGCGCGAGCCGTCGAGCGACATGCCGATGCCCTGCGTGCCGTTCGGCATCTCGATCTTGCCCGTCATCTTCCGCGCCTTCAGATCGATGACGCTCACGAAGAGGCGATCCTGTTTGTTGGCGGTGTAGGCTTTGCTGCCGTCGGGCAACACCGCCAGCCAGTGGGCGGTGCCGTCGGTATCGATCGACGCCTGCACCGTCTTCGACCTGGGATCGATGACGAGCAGCTTGCGGCTCAGATCGCACACCGCATAGAGCGTGCCCTTGTCGTCCACGCGCAGGCCGTGCGGGGCGATCGCCGGCGAGACGTCGATGGTGCCCGTCTGCTTCTTCGTCGTGAGATCGACGATGGCGATGATGTGGCCCGGATGCGGGTTGGCGCCGTAGACGCCGTCGCCGTAGATCGGCACGTAGGCCACCTTGTGATCCGGCGAGATCGCGAGCTCGTGCGGCGGCCCGCCGATGTTCACGGTGCCCGTCTCTTTCAGCGTGGCGGGATCGAAGAAGCGCACCAGGTTGCCGCGTTTGTCGATCATCACGAGGCCGGTTGATCCGGTGATGTTGTTCGGATCGTTCTTCGTGGCGGCGAGCGTGAACGACGCCGTACCCACGAGCAGCATGCCGAGGATGAGACGGAACGTGCGATTCGTCATCGTGGCGGGATCATACGCCGCCGGCCTGACGGAAAATTAACCAAAACTTCAGACGGGCGCGTGCGGGGCGGTCGATAGAATCGACCCGCTTCGGCCGAGGAGCTCTTACATGAGGTGGCATATGCGGCAGGCAGGTGTGATGGCGGCGGTAGCGATGTTGACGGCAGGCGCGGCCATCGCGGTGGTGCAGGCGCAGGCTCCGGCAAAGCCCGCAGCGGCGGCAAAACCCGCGGCGGCCCCGGCGGCGGGGGCGCGGTATCGCACCCACGGCAACCTGAATCAGGTGATGCGCGGCATCCTGTTCCCGAACTCGAACGTCGTCTTCGCCGCGCAGAACGAGGACTTCTCGAAGATGGCGCAGGACAAGGATCCGTCGCTCGCCACCGACCCGCTCAAGAGCGTCTACAACAGCTGGACGGCGGTGGAAGACAGCGGCTACGCGCTTGCCGAGGCGGCGAACCTGCTGATGATTCCCGGCCGCGTGTGCTCGAATGGCAAGCCGGCGCCGGTGGCGAATCCGGATTGGGCGAAGTTCGTCGCCGGCCTGCGCGACGCGGGCATGGAAGCGGTGAAGGCGGCCAAGTCGAAGAACCAGGAGGCGATCGTCGACGTGGCCGACAAGATGACGTCGGCCTGCGCCGCGTGCCACGACGTCTATCGCGAGAAGACCGACAAGCAGGGCGGCGTCGCCGCACGGTGCACGAAGTAACTGGAGGCAGGGAAGGCTTTCCCTGCTCTCCCCGCCTCAGTGATACCGCGGACGATCGTCGCGGCCGCCGGGGTGAACATCGAACCGGCGGCGCGCCCGGTTGATCCGCCAGCGCGAGAACTGGTACTGGATCTCCGCTGACAGCCGCATGCGCCGGCCGCGCAGATAGAGCCAGCCGGTCGCAAGTCCGCCCAGGTGCGCCAGGCCCGCGACCCCACTGTTCGTGATCGACATGTAGAGCGAGATCCCGCCCAGGATCAGCACCATGTAGCGTGCCTGCACGGGGAAGAGAAAACTCATGAGGATCTCGCGGGTGGGGAAGTACATTGCGTAGGCGAGCAGTACGCCATAGATCGCGCCCGACGCGCCCACGACTTCCGCCTCGGCGAGCCGGCCGCCGAACAGCACCGCCAGTGTCACGTGCGTGATCGCCGCGCCCAGGCCGCAGATCACGTAGAAGCGCGCGAAGAACGCGGTGCCCCACATCCGCTCGAGCTCGCAGCCCATCATCCACAACGTGAGCATGTTGAAGAGAATGTGCCCCACGCCCGCGTGCAGGAACATGTAGGTGAAGAGCTGCCAGATCCACAGGTTGTGGATGACCGCGTTCGGCCACAGCCCCAGCCAGACTTCCGCTTCCGGCGCGAGCGCCTGCGCGAAGAACAGGATGACGCAGGCGATGACGATCACCTTGATCGCCGGCGTGAGCGGCCCGGGGCCGGCGTACGAAATGTTCGACGAATAGGGCGACCGCGAACGCATCGGATCCAGTCTGGTCCAAGCGGCCAGTGTGCGCAAGCGGGGGCGGCTCTGCTACCGGCGGCGTAGCCGGCGGGCAACCAGCGCCACGCCTTCGGTGAACTGCGGCACTCGCAGCAGGTGCGCGGCGCTGCCCAGCACGGCAAGCGCAATCCCGATGGTGGCGCCCATGCGGACGATCTGCGCCGCCAGCCGTTCGCCCGGCATCTGGGTGACGAGGAAGCCGTGCACGACGACGGCGGCGGCGCCCATGACCGCCGCGGCGATCGCGATGCGGACGAGTGCGCCGGCGATTGCCCGCCCTTCGATCCCCCCAAGCCGGCGGCTGAGCATCACCAGCAGCAGTACGGCGTTGAGGAGCGCCGCAATGGACGTCCCCAGCGCCAGTCCGCGGTAACCCATCACCTGCACGAGTACGTAGTTCAACGCCGCGTTTGCGAGCACGGCGATGAAACTGATGACCACGGGCACGCGGCTCTGGCCCAGCGCATAGAACGCCGGCGACGCGATACGGACCACCGAGTAGCCGAGCAGGCCGAGCGCGTAGAACTTCAGCGCGCCGGCCGCGGCAACCGTGTCCGACGGCCTGAACGCGCCCCGTTCGTACATCAGCCGGATGATCGGCTCGGCCAGGACGACGAGGCCGACAGTGGCCGGCACGTTGAGCATCATCATCATCACGATGCCGTCGGCGATCGTACGTCGTACGCTGAGGCGGTCGCCGAGCGCGAGCTGGCGCGAGATGGTGGGAGTCGTCGCGGTGGCAATCGATACTCCGAACAGGCCGATCGGCAGATACATCAGCCGGAAAGTCAGGTTCAGCCAGGACACGGCGCCCTCTTCCTGGCCGGCTGCGAGCACCGTGTTGACGAAGACGTTGATCTGCGTGGCCGCCAGCCCGAACGTACCTGGTCCCATCAGCAGCAGCACGCGCCGCAATTCGGGATCGCGCCAGTCGAGGAGAGGACGGTAGCGGAACCCTTCACGGTGGAGCAGCGGCCACTGTACCGCCCATTGCGCGAAGCCACCGATCAGGAAACCGATCGCGGCGGCGGTGATGGGGGGGAGGCCGGTGGCCGTCATCACACCCATCAGTCCGATCGTCAGCACGATCGAGCTCACGTTGAACATCGCCGGCGACACCGCCGGCACGAAGAAGTGGTGCAGCGCGTTGGCCATGCCCATGAACGCGGCGGCAAGGGCCACGAACGTGAGAAACGGCAGCATGATCCGCGTCAGCCACACGGTGAGCGCCAGCTTGCCCGGTATGTCCTCGAAGCCACCCGCAAACAGCCGCACCAGCGGTTCGGCAAAGATCATCCCGAGCACGACGGCGGCGAGTGTGATGAGGACGAGCGCGTTGACGACGTAGTTGCCAAGCCGGAAGGCCGGCTCCCTTCCCTTGGTGGCGAGTACCCCGGAAAACGTTGGAACGAACGCGGAGCTCATCGCGCCTTCGGCAAACAGGTCGCGGAGGAGATTGGGAAAGCGATACGCGACCTGCAGCGCGTCCATCGCCGTGCCGGCACCAAAGTAGTAGGCGAGCACCTGCTCGCGGACGACCCCGAGGATCCGGCTCGTCATGGTGGCCGCGCCGGCCGACGCGGCCGACCGGGCGACGCTGGCGGGGGGCGCGGGATCAGGCGCCAAGCGCTCGGCGCACCGCCTCGTTGACGGCGCGGCCGTCCGCGGATTTGCCCGCGAGCTTCGGCATCACGGCCTTCATGACCTTGCCCATGTCCTTGGGTGTGGTGGCGCCGGTCTCGGCGATCGCCGCCGCGACGGCGGCCGCGATCTCGTCGGCCGAGGCCGCGGGCGGCAGGTACTCTTCGAGAATCTTCATCTCGCCGGTTTCTTTGTCGACGAGATCCTGACGCCCGGCGTTCTGGAACTGCTCGATCGAGTCGCGCCTCTGTTTGACGAGCGATGCGACGACCTGCAGCACTTCGGCGTCGTCGAGATCCTTCTTCTTCTCGACGCTCTTGTTCATGATGGCGGCCTTCAGCATGCGGAGCGCCGAGAGCCGGGCCTGATCTTTCGCTTTCATCGCGGCGGCGATCTCGCCGTTGACCTTTTCGTTCAGCGTCATAGTCTTTGAGGCCTTCAGCGATCCTGTTCCGAGTCTCCGTAGGTGAAGTGCCAGTTCTCGGTCTGATCGTAGAACCCGCGGGGCACCTGCACGGCGTTGAGTTTCACCGCTACTTCCACGTTGGATTTCACGCCGAAGTAGCCGTTACGGCGCAGGACGCGGCGGAACGAGCCGTGCAGCGCATAGCATCGCACCTTGTCGGAGTCTTCCGCACGCGCCGCGCGGTCCACCCATCGCAGGAGCGTCTTCACGCCCGACACGTCGTCGGGATGGGTGAGCAGGTCGACCAGCAGCGTCACGCGCCCGAGCGGCTCGTGCTTGTGGCGATACACCGCGTAGCCGTGCGTTTCGCCCTGGCGTTTGAGCGCCACCGCGGAATAGCGCACGTGGGGCGGCTCGATGTAGCGCCAGTTCAGATACGCCGCGTCGCGGCGGACCGCCAGGTCGAAGCGATCGGCCAGCTTTTCCCAGAGCGTCGTGAACGACGAGTCGAAGCGGCGCACCGGTTCGCACTCGGCGCGAAGTGGCCGCGACCGCGAGAGCACCTGCACGAACGGATATGCCAGGGCGCCCACCAGCTGGTTGATTGGACGCGGCCAGTGGGGCAGCCGCACGGCCCGGCGGGTGAGCGGCTTCACGAGATACGGCAGCACGCGCGAGTCCGGAAATCGCATGCGATCGAGCACGGTGCGGGTGGACTCCGACGGCGCGAGCGCCAGGCTCGCGGCGGTCGTCCGATCCCAGGCGCGCATCAGCGCCTCGTCGTTCCCTTGCTGCTCGCGTTCGGGCGCCACGCGCGGTTCCGACGCCCACGCCGCATCCACTTCGAGCCCCTTCACGGACAGGCGGACAGGCATGGTCGGGAGATAGCCCACGATGGTCGGGCCTTCGCGTGCCACCCAGAGATTTGGCTGATCGGAGGCGAACGGATTGCGACGGTAGCGCCAGTCCCATGTCAACCGTTCGGCTTCCACGCCGTCGACGCCGAGCGTGCGGCGTGTCAGCGCTTCGATACCGCGGCGATCTTCTGGCTTGTACCGATCGATTTCTGGCATCCGGCGTGACGGCGCTGCCCGCACGCCGCGGTGGCTATTCTATCGTCTACGGCTGCGTCGCCGGCGCTTCGGATGGCCGCTGCTGCGGCGGACGCTGGGCCGGTGCCGGGACGATCACGCCGGGACGTGACGTGCCGGTGGTCACACCGAACGGATTGCTTGGCGGGGCCGGCGCCGGTGCCGGCTCATTGGCTCCGTTGTCGGCGTCGGCGTCGATCAGCTGGCCGAGACGGCGGCGCAGATCCGCGGGCGTCTCCGGACGCGGTGCGGGATTGCCGGCGATGGCGCCACCGGTCTCGACGTCGTTGTCGTCCAGGCTCTCTTCAATCGGTGTGGGCAGACGGCGCAGCGGCTGCGGCCCCGGCGGTCTCGAGACTGCCGGCGTGACGGGCGACGGTCGTGGCGCGTTGCTCGTCGCCAGTATGACGATGCGATCGAAACCGGAAGAGGTCGGTGTGGTGGCAATCGACCGCTGCCCGACGATATAGCCCGCCACGCCGCGCAACAACGACTCGAGCGCCTGCTGTTCGTAGGTGTCGGTGAACTCCACGGTGATCGGCGGTCCGGCGATGCGCTCGGCATTCACCACACGGGTGCCGCCCACGCGTGCCCATTCCGAGAGAATGGCGCGCACGGTGGCGTTCTCCGCGTTCAGATCCACTTTGCCGCCGTGAAACGAGACCTTGACCGACTGCCCGGCCGCGGGCAAAGCCATCATCGTCACGAACGCGCCGGCGAGAAGGATGTGAGCCTTCATGGGTGAATCTCCCTGCTCGGGAGTATACGACCTCTACTATCGGCTTTCCCTGGGTTTCGGCCCAGGGTAGATCTCGACCGTACTGCATTCATCCGGGCTTTGGGCCGCGGACTCTAGGCTTTACGGAAATGCTCGACGACGCGGCAGATGATTTCGTCGAGCCCCAGCCGCGGCTGGTAGCCAACCAGGGCGCTCACCTTCGAAATGTCCGGGACGCGGCGCGGCATGTCCTCGAAGCCGGCTTCGTAGGCCTCGTCGTACGGGATGAACTGCACCGGCGACGCGCTGTTGGTGATGCGTTTCACCCGTTCTGCCAGCTCGCGAATTGAAACCTCTTCCACGTTGCCGATGTTGAACACCTCGCCGACCGCGCGCGGTTCCTGCGCCAGCTTGACCAACGCGTCCACCACGTCGGCGACATAAGTGAAACTGCGCGACTGCGTGCCGTCGCCAAAAACGGTGAGCGGCTGGCCGGCCAATGCCTGCCGCACGAAGGTGGGCAGCACCATGCCGTATTGCCCGGTCTGCCGCGGCCCCACGGTGTTGAAGAGCCGCACGATCACGATCGGCAGCTTCTTCTCTTTCCAATACGCCAGCGCCAGGAACTCGTCGATCAACTTGCTGCACGCGTACGCCCAGCGGTGCTTCACCGTCGCGCCCAGCACGAGGTCGGCGCCCTCGCGGAACGGCACGTCGGCGCTCTTGCCGTACACCTCCGAGGTCGACGCGATGACGACCAGCTTCTTCTTCTTGTTGGCGTGCTTGAGTACCACTTCGGTGCCGTGCACGTTCGTCTCGATCGTGTGCACCGGCTGCTCGACGATCAGCTTCACGCCCACGGCCGCGGCAAGGTGATACACGACGTCGCACTGGTCGATCATCTCGGCGAGCAGCGGCTCGTTCGTCACGGTGTCGATGACGTACGAGAACCCGGGCCGCCCTTTGAGATGCGCGATGTTCTCCATGGAACCGGTCGAGAGGTTGTCGAGCAGATGCACCTCATGGCCGAGTTCCAGCAGCCGCTCCGCCAGGTGTGATCCGATGAAGCCGGCACCGCCGGTCAGAAGTGCCCTCACGCGTCGATCGATCCTTTCTCGAACGCCTGTATCGCGTCGATGACCCTGGCCGTCTGCCGCGCGTGCAGGCGCGGATGCAGCGGCAACGACAAGAGCTCGTCGGCGGCGCGTGCGGCCACCGGGCAGTCACGCGGCGCCAGATGCGCGAACGCTGGCTGCTTGTGCAACGGAACCGGATAGTGGATCAACGTTTCCACCCCGGCCTGCGCGAGATGCGCCTGCAGCGCCTCGCGCCT
>Ga0105238_10008463_pt1 | contig 10300 bp, 3 predicted proteins | sample KBSC34metaG_FD_81526 | JGI IMG/M metagenome (GOLD analysis project Ga0105238, IMG submission 81526) | Corn rhizosphere microbial communities from Kellogg Biological Station, Michigan, USA - KBS C3-4 metaG | ecosystem: Host-associated > Plants > Roots > Rhizosphere > Soil | place: Michigan, USA...
GATCGGAAGGCATTGCCGGCGCCGGAGGGAGAGGCATACGCGCAAGGCAGCTACGAACCACCGCAGGGGGAGATGGAAGAGATTCTGGCAAATCTGTGGCAGGAATTGCTGGGGGTGGAGCGTGTAGGACGGCTTGACAACTTCTTCGAGCTAGGAGGCCATTCCCTCCTGGGCGTACGTCTGCTGGCGCGAATATGGAAAGCGTTTGGCGTAGAGTTGCCAATAACCATTCTATTTACGCGACCGAGGTTGGACCAGTTAACGCAGGCGGTGAAGGAGGCACGTAGTGCGGGAGAACAGCCACTATTGCCGATGATGCCGATTTCCCGCCAGGAACTGATCCCTTTGTCATATGCGCAACAGCGGTTATGGTTTATGGAACAGTTGGAGCCGGGCCAGGCAACGTACAACATGCCGTTTGGGTTGCGCCTCAAGGGAAAGCTAAACGCGGATGCACTGGAAAACAGTTTAGGGGAGGTGATAAGACGGCATGAAGTGTTGCGGACGCGGTTTGTGGAACAGAGTGGAGAGTTAGTCCAGCAAGTAGAGGATTGGAGAAGGATAAAGTTGGAGCGAGTGGATTTGATGGGGAAGGAAGAAGGCAAGCGGGAAGAGGAGGTGAGGAGGCGAACGGAGCAGGAGGAGATACGAGGATTCGATCTGCGGCAGGGGCCGTTGATGAGAGCAGTGCTGATGCGTGTAGACGAAGATGAGCATGTTTTGTTGTTGACCTTGCACCACATCGTGAGTGATGGGTGGTCGGGAGAGATCTTGGTGCGAGAGATGACGGAATTATATGGGGCTTATGTGGAGAAGAGAGAACCGCAGCTAGCGGAGATAAAAATTCAATATGGGGATTATGCCGTCTGGCAGCGAAAGTGGTTGAGAGGGGAAATATTGGAGGCGCAATTGAAGTACTGGCGGGAGCAGTTGGCGGGGCTGGAGGTGCTGGAATTGGCTAGCGACCGGGTCAGGCCCGAAGGAGCCAGCCACAGCGGGGAGCGGTTGAGGTTTGAGTTAGATGAGAGGTTGAGCGAGGATTTGAGGGGGATCAGTCGGCGGGAAGGGGTGACCATGTTCATGACATTGTTGGCGGCATTTCAGGTTTTGCTGGGGCTATGGACGGGGCAGGAGGACATCGTGGTGGGAACCGACGTGGCGAACCGGAACCGGCTAGAAACGCAAGGGTTGATTGGATTCTTTGTGAACCAGTTAGTGTTGCGGACAGACCTTAGAGGTAGGCCTAGTTTTCGTGAAGTCTTAAGGCGAGTACGCGAGATGACGCTGGGAGCATATGCGCACCAGGATGTGCCGTTTGAAAAACTAGTGCAGGATATAGGCGCCAATCGCGACATTCGCCGCAACCCATTTTTTGAAGTTAAGTTCGTATTACAAACTGAAATGGAAGCGGTTATGCTTCCCGGGCTCACAATCATCTCGGTCAGTGGTTCCGGTGCCTTGCGTTCAGCCAAGCTGGATATGACGCTGTTCATGGAAGAGCGGCAAGGATCTCTACGTGGAATTCTCGAATATAGGACCTCTAAGTTCACCCGCAGCCGCATGCTTGGGTTTGTTGAGCAATATCAAGGTATATTGCGTCAAGTCTCAGACGCTATGGACACAGAAATACATTTGCTCGCGGCTGCATCGCTTGCCGAGCCGGTCATGCTTGCAGCGTTTCAGCAAGCGCCCAAATAACCTGTTTAATCCGTTTTACACTCTTACGCAACGATCTCATTTCCATCTGCGTGTGAAGCTATGGCCAGAAGCTTGCAAAACTCGTCAATAAGATAAATTTAAATTCTTCAATGTTTTAACCGGACTGCAGGAAACAACCATGTGTGGAATCACCGGGTACTTTGATATTCGTGGTCAGCAGCGCACAGATTTGACCACGCTCATGGCGATGACGGAACAACTGCGGCATCGCGGCCCAGATGCAGTTGGGCATATCCAACTGGATAACGTAGGATTTGGTTTCCGTCGACTCGCGATCATGGATCTGGCGGCAGATACCCAGCCAGTGAGCAATGAAGATAGCCGGATCATCACTATTTGCAACGGCGAATTTTATAACTATATAGAGCTGCGGGACGATCTGCTGTCCAAAGGCCATCATCTCAAATCCAAGTGCGATACCGATCTGCTTCCACATTTATATGAAGAATATGGGATGGATTTGCTTGCGAAGATAGATGGCCAGTTTGCTATGGCCATTTACGATAGCCGTACTGCAACACTGCACCTCGCACGAGATCAGTTCGGCATCAATCCGCTCTTTTATTACTTTAAAGATGGCCTCTTTATTTTTGGGTCTGAAATCAAAGCGATCCTCGCTCATCCTTGTGTTAAAAGGGCTGTAAACCTGCGGGGCCTTGACCAGGTCTTTTCCTTTCCCGGTCTAGTCAGTCCGGAAACAATGTTTGCCGGAATCAATAGTCTGAGCAGCGGGCATCGTTTGGTGGTTTCAAACGATGGGGTACGGGAGTTTGAATTTTGGGACCTGGTTTACCCAATGCTCTCCGATGCCCCGTCCGAACGCGGGGAGGATTATTACGTAGAACGTCTTCATGAGCTGCTCATCAAATCTGTGCAGTTGCGCAGACGGTCTGATGTGCCGGTGGGGCTCTATTTGAGCGGTGGCCTTGATTCATCTCTGGTGGGAGCCATGGTGCATTCCCTGGGCCCCGCAAGTCCTCAATCGTTCTCCATTTCCTTTGCCGAACGGGAAATGTCTGAGCGCGCCTATCAGGAGCAGATGTCAGCCTGCATTTCCGGCCATCACGAGGATATTCGTTTCACAGCGGCGCAGGTATTTGAACGGCTTGAAGCGACAGTATCCCACAGCGAATGCCCGATGAAGGATACATACAACACCGCTTGTCACGCCCTTTCAGAAGTTGCGTATAAAACTGGCGTTTCCGTGGCCTTGACAGGCCAGGGCGCGGATGAGCTATTTGCAGGCTACATTGGATATAAGTTCGATGGGATGAAGGCAAGAAACGGCGCCCCGGAAAATCAAACTGAACTTGATATGCGCCAGCAATTATGGGCAGACTCTTCGATGGTTTATGAAGGTAACTATGCTGCTACTCAGAAAACGAAGCTCCAACTCTATTCGGAATTGCTGAGGGACCAATTCGACGAATTTGATTCTTACCGCGCCTTAAACATTAAAACTGACAGGCTGAGAGGCCGGCACCCGGTGCACCAACGGTCGTACTTGGATCTTAAACTCAGACTGGCCGACCACCTGCTGGGTGATCATGGAGATCGTATGGCGATGGCCCATTCTGTTGAATTGAGGCACCCATTTCTTTGCACCCAGATCGCAGACTTTTGTACCGAGGTTCCGCCGACTCTAAAAATCAGAGATCTTGAGGAAAAATATGTACTCAAGCAAGTTGCGAGACGCTATCTTCCCCCTCGGATTGTTAATCGGGAAAAATTCGGCTGGTTTGCCCCCAGTTCTACCGCTTTGCTGTCCCTTAATTCAGACAGAATCGCTGATCTTCTTTCGCCTGAGAGAATTCGGCGTGATGGCTACTTTGATCCTCAATCAATTACCTGTTTGAGACAACGATATGGCAAGCCTGGTTTCAAACTGAATCAGCCTTTTGAAACCGATTTGTTGTTCATCGTAATCACATTCGGTATTTTTCTCGAGACCTTCAATATGCCTTCTCTAGGATGATGGCCCGCCATTGATAGATAGATGTGAGTCCGCACCTATGGTACGCAAACTAAAGCTGAGAAGGACATGCTTTAAGAGAAGCTAACCTACACCCCATTCCAAACACAATATGGACGGCAAATGGAAAATCTATTGATACATGAATGGTTCGCCAATGTTGCGCGGCAGCATCCTGCTAGGCTCGCATTACAAGGTAAAGGAACCGCTGCGACCTTTCGAGAGCTCGAAGAGCAGTCCTGCATTATCCAAAGAGCTTTGTCCGCAATGGGAGTTCGAAAGGGAGATGTAGTTGCACTGGCCACGGACGACCGTTCCTTTCTCATTCCCGCCATACTTGGTGTGTTGAAGCAAGGCGGTATATTCGTTCCCGTTTCTCCTTCTTTTCCGGATGAGCGGCTGCAAACCATGCTGCACTTGGTCCAGCCGAAAGTCGTGGCTGGGGAATCGGCGGAAATAGGGCGCTTACGGCAGCTCGTATCGGGTTTTGGTGGTGCGGGTTTGCTCGTGGATAAAACAACGCTGACTACCCATGGTGAAGCCGGGGAACCCGCCTACTCCCCTGGTTGGTGCGGGGATGATTGCTGCTATATCTTTTTTACTTCTGGTTCGACTGGCCAGCCCAAGCCGATTGCAGGACGAATAAAAGCAGTGGACCACTTTATCCGGTGGGAGATTGAAGAATGTGAAATCGCCGCTGGCAGCAGGACAAGCCAGCTTATCTCTCCGACTTTTGATGCATTTTTGCGAGACATCTTTGTGCCACTTTGCTTAGGCGGCACGATCTGCCTGCCCCCAATGGTGGAAGGCAGCATTGATGCCAATACTCTGTGCGCATGGATTGAGAAAGAAAAGATAAATATTATCCATTGTGTCCCAACTCTGCTTCGTGCTCTGCTCAATGCAGCCGAAAAAAAGACGTTTCAATCGGTCACGCATCTTTTTGTCTCCGGAGAGGTCCTGACTCCAGGAGATGTAGGGCGATGGTTCCAGTGTTGTAATGGCTACCAAGCTAGGTTAGTCAACCTTTATGGGCCGTCAGAAACCACCATGACCAAGTTCGCCTATTTCGTCAAGCCTGGCGACCAAAAACTGGGGGCGATTCCTATTGGCAAGCCAATCCGCGGAGCCGAGGCCATTCTGCTCAATCAACACGGCAAGCCTTCTCCTGTGGGTGCCATTGGTGAAATCTACATTCGTACCGCTTATCGGTCTCTTGGTTATTATGGGAAGCCGGATCTTGACAAAGAAGCATTTATCGCCAATCCATTTCGCAACGATCCCACCGATCTCTTATATAAGACTGGCGATATTGGGAGAATCCTGGAGGATGGAAATTACGAATTCCTGGGCAGGAGTGATAGCCAGATTAAGCTGCGCGGCATTCGTATTGAGCCTTCCGAAATAGAAGCAGTGATTCGCACCTGTCCACAAATCCAGGACTGTATTGTCGTAGCGCTGGAAGCGCCCTCTGGAGAAAAGAGCCTTTGTGCTTATTACGTTTCCAGCGCTCAAGTCAATTCAGCCAGCCTGCGGGACCTCTTGGGCCAGAAGTTGCCGGAGTACATGAGGCCGGCTGCCTACGTGGAACTTGCAAAGTTGCCGCTGTTGCCTAACGGCAAGGTGGATCGTTCCCAATTGCCCGCGCCCCAGCAGTGGCTGCATGCTGGGCATTTGCCCCCCGCCAGCGCAGTCGAAGAGATTCTGTGTGGCATCTGGGAAGAGATATTGCATTTGGAAAAAGTAGGGGTTGGAGACAGCTTTTTCGAGCTGGGTGGTCATTCGTTGATGGCCACTCAGGTGATTTCGCGTGTGCGCCATGTTTTCAATTGTGAGGTTTCGCTGCGCGCGTTTCTCCAGCAACCAACCATTCGCAATCTGGCCCATGAAGTTGAGCAGCAGATCCAGGATCCGACATTGAAAATGATGGCCCCTATCTCGGTTGTGCCCCGGGGAGGGCAGGGGTTGCCATTGTCCTTTGCGCAGCAGCGCCTGTGGTTCCTTGCTCAGCTGCATCCGAACTCCTCGGCCTACAACATCCCTTATGCGGTACGGATGAAAGGTGTTCTGAATGTAAATGCAGCAAGAGAGGCATTATCGGAGATCGTGAAACGGCATGAAGTGTTGCGAACCACCTTCATACAGACGAAGGAGGGGCCTGTGCAATTGGTGCAGCAGCACACAGAGTTCAAGTTGGAAGTAGACGATCTTCGCAGAGTTGTGTTAGAAGAACGGGAAGCGGAAATGCTGCGCAGAGTGCAAGCGGAAACAGACCTGCCCTTTGATCTAGAGCATGGTCCGCTCTTGCGTGCTCGAATTTGGCAACTGGAGAAGGAAGACCATGTGTTACACGTAGCCATGCATCACATTGTGACTGATGGATGGTCGCAGCACATCCTGTTGCGGGAATTTGCGTGTTTGTATGCGGCATTTGCCATAGGACAGCCATCGCCTTTGGCGGAGATGAAGTTGCAATATGGAGACTTTGCCGTTTGGCAGCGGCAATGGCTTAAAGGTGAGGTGCTGGTCGAGCAGGTGGAGTACTGGAAGAAAAAGTTATACGGGATGCGTACGTTGGATCTGCCGGTCGACAACCGGAGGACTGGTGTGGGGCAGAGCCTCGGAAGGGTGCCGTTTCGGCTTACTGCAGAGTCGACGCAGAAGATTAAGCAATTAAGCATTAGCCATCATGCGACTACATTCATGGTGCTTACGGCGGCCTTTCACTTGATGCTGGGCTGGTATGCGGGCCAGGAGGATGTGGTCACGGGCACTGACGTGGCAAACCGGAACTGGAAAGAAGTGGAAGGCATGATCGGTTTTTTCGTGAACCAATTGGTATTGCGAACTGATCTCAGAGGAGATCCTGCATTTTCAGAGTTATTGGAGCGCGTGCGGACCGATACCTTGGGTGCCTACGCGCATCAGGACGTTCCTTTTGAAAAAGTGGTTGACGAACTGGCGCCGACCCGTATTGACGACCAATTGCCTTTATTTAATGTCAAGATGATCATGCAGAACACGCCGGAGGCGCTGGAGCTGTCGCTTCCCGGACTGCAGATCGAAGCTGTCCCGGTGGCTGTTTCAACGCCAAAATATCTCCTCGCCCTCACGCTGATGGAGCGGGCAGGGGTATTGCAGGGCTTGCTGGAGTACCCGCATGAGATGCTTAGAGACAGCAGTATTGAACTGTTTCTGCTGCTTTTCCGGAAAACTCTTGATCTGATTGTTGCAGATTCCGGGCTTCGCCTGAATGCTATTGGAGAACAATTGCATCGAGTGAAAGAGTCCCACCAGCAGCAAAGGAAAGTTTCATTGCAGAATGAACTGGAACGAAGGTTCAACTCCGCAAAGCGTGTAAAAGTGGCCCTCAGCTGATTGTCTCCAAAACACTCACTAGGGCAAGTGCATTGTGCCTAAGGGTAACCACTTGGACCTGCATCTTGATTGCGTCTAACGCAAGCCAATTCGCATTCCTAAACAGTTTTCTCCTGTAACTTTGCACACCGCTGCACCGCGGAAAACACATTGCAGAGGCGCTTGCAGCCACGAACGGCAGCACCCTAAAAATTATGAACAGACGGAGGATCGCAAAATGTCAAAACTACACTTCACGCCTATTGAGCGCATTCCTGCTCCCTCTTATGACAGCTTTTACCGTGACTATGACAAGCCGCAGCGGCCTGTTGTTATCACAGGGGCAACGAATGGATGGAAAGCTATGACCGAATGGAGTCACGAGTGGTTCAAGAGCCGCTATGGAGACGTGGATGTTCAATTGAGTCGGGAGAAGACCCACACAATAAGAGCAACATCGATGAAAATCGCTCAATATATTGATTTGATTTTATTGAACAAGGATCAGGGGCTCTACATGGATCAATTTTCGTTTAATCGGATTCCCGGCCTCACCGATTACATAGCTACGCCATACAAGAACCCGAACCGCCACAACGTTGCTCTGAATTTATGGATCGGACCAGCCGGCACGATCATCAGCCTGCACAAAGATAATCACTTCCAGTTTGACCATACTGACAACATTTTTGCGCAAATTTGCGGCCGTAAGCGTGTGGTTCTCGTATCACCTGATCAGGATCATCTCATGTATCCTCGCTCTAAAGAAGAAGGTGCAGATTGGCACAGCCGGGTGGATTGGGAGAACCCGGATTTCAAGCGCTTTCCACTTTTTCAAGAAGTCAAATTGCAGGAAACCGTGTTGTGCCCTGGAGAACTGCTGTTCATTCCGGGTAATTACTGGCACTCGTTGCGTTCACTCGACCCCAGCATTTCCGTGAGTTGCTGGTGGCGGGTACATCGGATTGCAGAGCTAGTCCTTAGCATGATGAAGCCTACGCACAACATACCTGTGGACGAAAGCAAGATCACCATGTCGGATGTGGAAGAGTTTGGCGGCATGGCACGCTTCGCAGAGGCACTCATCAGTGAAGAGCTTCCGCCCGACGCCCGGAAATTGATCTTGGCCCTGCTGAAGGATGACGTTCGCAGCGCATTCAACACATGGCGTCTTCAGCAGCAGCAGGCTCCCCAAATTAATTCAGTTGCCGCGTCATTGAGAAGTTAAGACACGCCTGACCTGAGCGCGTTTCAATCTCATGGAAAAAACGAGACTTCATTGTACTCAATAACGTCCTGACTGCTCATGGTCGGGAATACATACAGTGGATCGCGAAAATATTTTTGCAATGGCAGCGCCGGTAGAGAGAGCCGGCGCAAGAATTGGCCGCATTGGGCCCATTAAGTAAGGAGCACTGAAATGTCAACAGCACCTAGTCTGGAAGGCTACCGGATTTCTCCCGAGCAGCGGCGAGCGTGGGCAGTTCAGCAGAGTAAAAGGACGGAGCTGGGGGCTTCAGCGGTCGTGATGGTTGAAGGGTGCCTGGACGGTGGTCGATTGCGTAACTGTGTGGATTGGGCTGCGAAGCAGTTTGAAATCCTGCGCACGAACTTTCAGCAGTTGAATGGAATGACAGAGCCGCTTCAGGTGATCAGCGGCGATGCGGAATGGCAATGGAGCAAGAAGGACCTCACCGGATATTCAGCGCAGGAACAGCAGGAAATCGTCTATCGGGCGGCGGGAACGTGTGTGCAGCAGATGCGGGTAGAACTCTTCCATCTTTCCGACAGGAACGCTGCCGTGGTGTTCTCTATGCCTGCCCTGATTACAGATCGGACGGGGCTGATAAGCCTGGTGCGCGCGGTCATGCTCCGCTATCTGGGCAAAGGGCAGGAAAGCTCGATGCAGGTGCAGTATGCCGATATCGCGCAGAGCTTAAATGAGAGTCTTGAATCGCCGGAGTTCGATACCGGCCGCGGTTATTGGATACAGCAATGGATGGGGAAAGCACGGCAGGAGGCGCTCGCGAAAAGCCTCTGTGCTCATGATGGCAGGCTGTTTCAGAAGGCCAGTGTGCAGGTGCAGGGAATTGCCGAACAATCCGGGGCAATCCTGAGGAGGTGTAGAGAATGGAGCTGCACGCCGCAGGATTTTCTTCTGGCATGCTGGCTGACCTTGGCGCTGCGCCATAGCGAAGGATGGATGCCGGTCGTCGGGTTTGGAGGCGGTGGACGCAATCATGAAGTGGTAGCCGAAGCGCCTGGGTTGCTGGTGCGCTATGTGCCGGTATGGGTGGATGCCGACCTGCAAACGCCAGTGAAAGAAATGGTGGGCAAGGCGGCCGCGGCGACCGCGGAAGCAGCGGGATGGCAGCAATTTTTCGATTGGAAACAGATCGGGCCGGCAGAGCCGATTCCGATATTGAGGTGGTGCTTTGAAAGCAGTTCGATAGAAGAAAGCATTCGCGGTGAAGGAATTCATTTTCAGATAACCGGAGTATGGGGGATAAGCGACGGCTTTGCGCTACGGCTGGTGGTGCAGGAGTGGAAAAGAAGCGGGGGATCGGTAGAACTGGGCGGAGAAATGGATTACGACGCGGCAGGTATGCGGCCCCAGGAAGCGCAATGGCTTGCTGAAGAGCTGGAAACGGTGGTGAAAGGGGCGCTGGCAAAGCCGGAGGCCGCGATAGGCGCTCTGCCGATTGTTGGGCCGATGCAGCGAGAGATGTTGTACGGATGGAACCACACGAAAGAAGAGTATACGAGCGAGCTGTGTATTCACGAGCTGTTTGAGGAGCAGGCAAGGCGTGCGCCGGAAGCAACGGCGGTGGTGTTTGAAGGGCAGGAGCTGAGTTACGGCGAACTGAACCGGAGAGCCAATCAACTGGCGCGCTATCTGCGGAAGCAGGGAGTGGCGCCGGATGCACGGGTAGGAATTTGTGTGGAGCGTGGAGCGGAGATGGTGATCGGAATTCTGGCAGTGCTGAAGGCTGGTGCGGGGTATGTACCGCTGGATCCGGCCTATCCCGCCGAGAGGTTGAAGTACATGCTCCAGGACAGCGCGCCGGTGGTGCTGCTGACGCAGAAACATCTGCGGGAACTGCTGGGTGGAATGGATGTGACCCTGCGGGTGATCGATCTAGAAGAGGATAAGGAAAGATGGAGCCGAGAGCCTGAGAGCAATCCGGAGCGCAGCAGTATCGGATTGAAACCGGAGCATCTGGCCTATGTGATTTATACGTCGGGTTCAAC
>Ga0105238_10008465_pt1 | contig 10299 bp, 7 predicted proteins | sample KBSC34metaG_FD_81526 | JGI IMG/M metagenome (GOLD analysis project Ga0105238, IMG submission 81526) | Corn rhizosphere microbial communities from Kellogg Biological Station, Michigan, USA - KBS C3-4 metaG | ecosystem: Host-associated > Plants > Roots > Rhizosphere > Soil | place: Michigan, USA...
GATGGCAGCTGGCCGATCCGCCGCATCCTCAACGGAGCCGCACGCACCGCGCTCGGCGACCCGAAGCCGATGGCCGAGACGCAGCGCGACCTCGCCGAACGCAACCCCGCCGACGCCGAGCAGAAGCCCGCACGCACAAAAGTCCTGCACGCCGGACGCCCGGATGTCGAACGCGTCGTGCCGGTGGTTGACAAGCCCGGTTTCCGCACCCGTCGAAAACAAATGCCTGGATCACCGACGACGGATGGCACGGACTAGATCTTGAGCAAGGGAGATTAGAAATGCGACGGCACACGAAAACGCCGAGAACACAGAAACCATGATCCGCGGAGGCAGGGCATACCACAGGTCGCACGGGCTGAAAGACACGCTGCCGTCTGGCTGCTGCGCAGGTTTGTCGTTCGAAGTGACTACCGCATGAAATTGTCTCCATTCGCGACACGGCCACTTAAAGTCCCATGACAGGTAGTGGACAACACCCCAAAGTGCAGCAGCGAGCAAGAAGAGAATGATCGTCCTACGCGAGATCATGCCGAGCCATACTACCTGACCTCTTAGCTCCACTTGATCGTGATGGCCGCGACCGGCTGGTCGCTAGTACACTTCCCGCAGGCACTTCCAACGATGATTGATCTCTGCTGCTCCATACTGGCGTCTGACTTCGCGCACCTGGCCGACGAAATTGCGGCGGCCGAGCGCGGCGGCGGCACCATCATCCACGTGGATGTGATGGATGGCCACTTCGTGCCGAACATCACCTTCGGACCACCGGTCGTGAAAGCTGTCCGGCCGATCACGAAGCTGCCGATCGACTGCCACCTAATGATCGAGGACCCCGACGCTTACATTCCAGCATTCGCGGAGGCGGGCGCGGACATGATCTCGGTGCAGCAGGAGGTCTGCCGTCACCTGCATCGCACGCTGCAGCACATTGCGGACCACAACGTGCTTCCCGGTGTGGTCATCAATCCGGCGACGCCGGTCGACACGCTTCTTGAAGTGCTGCCAATGGTGCACTATGTGCTGGTGATGAGCGTGAATCCCGGCTTCGGCGGGCAGAAATTCCTGCCGCTCGCAGTCGATAAGATTGCGTATCTTGCTGAATTGCGGGAGGCGATGGGCCTCAATTTCCGCATTGAAGTGGATGGGGGCGTCGCTCACGATACCGTCGCATCGGTCGTCAAAGCAGGAGCCGAAATGCTGGTCGCGGGGTCTGCTGTTTTTGAACGCGGCAAAACCGAGCAGAAAGCTCGAGAGCTGCTCGACCTGGCCCGTGCGGCAGCCAGCGCCTGACGATACGGCGCCGTGGCAGGACGGAAGGCCAGTGACGCAGTTTCAGTACCCCTCAGATAGAGCACGATGACGTGCCGGTTCGACTAAAATGGTTGCAGTCCGCACCAGCCATGTGCGGCCGGCCCCTTTGGACCCAAGTACGCGGCAGATGGAGTATCCCGCATGACGTCAGGCAGCACCCGAAGCATCTTCTCTTTGTTCCCGAATCGCTCCTCCTTCGTTCGCACCTTCGCCGCCGGTATGGCGGCGGCTGCCCTCATCGCAGGCGGCTCTTCAGTGTGGGCGCAGGCTGCGGATCCAGCCGCCGCACCGGCACAGACCGCGCCCGCCGCGACCGATTCCGGCGCGCCGGCAGCAGCTCCGAGCGCAGCAGCCGAAGAGAAGTCGCAGGATGACCTGACGCTGAGCAGCGACAAAAAGGGCAAGAAGGAAAAGGTCGTCCAGTCCAAGGACACCCGCAAAGCTCTAAAGAAGGAAAAGAAGGATAAGGTCAACCAGCTCGCCGGGATCGACGCGAAGCTGCCGGACAAGACTCTGTATGACAAGGCTGAAGATGCGGTGAAGCGCGGGCACTATGACGTCGCCCGCCTGGACTTGCAGACGCTGCTGAATACCTATCCTGACTCCCAGTACCAGATGCGCGCCAAGCTGGCGATTGCCGACAGCTGGTACAAGGAGGGCGGCACGGCTGCTCTGACTCAGGCTGAGCAGGAGTACAAGGATTTCATCACCTTCTTCCCCAACGCTCCGGAGGCGGCCGAGGCGCAGATGCGCGTGGGCGACATCTACTTCAAGCAGATGGACAAGCCGGACCGCGACTACACCAAGACCAAACAGGCCGAGCAGGAATACCGGCTGATGCTGCAGCAGTTCCCGGACTCGCCGCTGGTGCCGCAGGCCAAACAGCGACTTCGCGAGGTCCAGGAGACGCTCGCCAATCGCGAGACCAACGTGGCCGACTTCTATGCGAGCCACAACAACTTCGCAGCCAGTGTCGCCCGCTACCAGACGGTGGTCGACACCTATCCGCTCTACAGCCACCTCGATGAGGTGCTGATCGGACTGGGCGACATGTACGCGCAGCAGGCAAAGTATGTGCGCGCGTTGCCGTTGAAGGAAGACGCCAAGGCCCGCCTGGAAAAGATTTATGACGATCAGGCCGTCGCGGCCTACCGCAAGGTGGTGCTGGAACACTCGGCGGCGCCGCACGTGGAAGATGCGCGCGACCGGCTGGCGGCCATGAACCTGCCCATCCCCACGCCGACACCGGAGCAGGCCGCTGCCTCCGCCGCTCTGGAAAACAGCCGCGGTCAGTACTCGCTCTCCAAGCGCGCCACGCTTCTCTTCCTGCATCGCGCGGATACGGTTCCAGCAGCCTCGGCGGGTGAGCCCTCGCTCGATGACCCCAAGCCGACACTTGCGGGAGCGGTCGTCCAAAAGGCGACAGATCAGTTCAACGCGGCGATGAATCCGAACGCTGCTCCGCATGAGGGCACACCGCTTCCGGCTGGCGATGCCGCTCCGGCGGGTTCAGGAACTGGCGCGGCCCAGCCCGCTGCGGCAGCCCCGCTCGGCTTCCAGGAGGTTCCCACAGGCGGCAGCACAGCTGCGGCAGCTCCGGCGGTGGACTCTGTGCAGCCTTCGACCTCAGGCAGCGCCGGTTCGGGCACGTCTGTAGGCGTGGAGATCGTACCGTCCTCCGGCAGTCCGGCTCCGGCGCGTCCGGCAGGCAGCGCGCCTCCGGCCTTCCCGGGAACGCAGCAGTCGACTCCTGCCGACGGCGCCGCTCCAGCAGCGACGGGCGCTCCGCAGACTACGCCCACCGCCCAGCCTGCTCCCCAAACCAAGGTCGCCGATCCGCTGGCTCCCGTCGGTCCTCCGAACGCGGCGCAGCTGCCTCCCGTGCAGAAGCCCGATGCAGCGCCGGATGCCATCAACGAAGCGACTCCAGGGCAATCCACCGTCGCACAAACGGCTAGCGACAAGGGCAAAAAGGAAAAGCCGGGCTTCTATAAGGACACTGAGTCCTCCAGCAAGCACAAAAAGAAGAAGGGTCTCGGCAAGCTCAAGCCGTTCTAGGCGACTGCACAGTACACCGTTCAGGGCCGGCCTTTGCGCCGGCCCAATAATTTTATGGCTTCCCCGTGTCATTTCAATGAGTTCAGGTTTACTATTCACTCTGGATTTCGCCGAGTACGATTCTGATTCTGGACGGCAGATGGGACGCGACGAACCAATCCGCAGGAGCGCAGCACCCGCTGTGCCGCCAACCGACATTCCGGACAAGCTCTACTTCCGGATTGGTGAGGTGGCGCGGCTGTGCCAGGTCCCTGCCTACGTCCTGCGCTTTTGGGAGAACGAGTTCCCGCAGCTTCACCCTAACAAGGGAGGCACAGGCCAGCGACTCTATCGGCGCCGCGATGTCGAGATGGCGTTGCGCGTCCGCAGCCTGCTGAAGGAAGAGGGCTACACCATCCCCGGCGCGCGTGCCGTGCTCAAGGCCGAGTTTAAACAAAAAGAGCCGCAGCTCGAGCTGATCTCCGGCGCGATGCCGGACAGGAGTGCGCTGCGAAACCTCCGCAACGAGCTCGCCGCGCTGGCAACCATGCTGGCCCGTCCCGTAGGCAGACAGGCCCGCGCAGACAAGCCGCAGCCGATCCCATCGCTGCGCGCGCAGCGCCGCGCGGCAAGTGCGCAGGCAGGTCCCATCGAGCTGCCGAATATCTCGTTCGAGAAACACGAATAGATCGCGGCGCAGCTATTGACTGAGCTTGGCCAGCAATGCTCCTGCACGTGCCATTCCCCGTAGAATCGTTCTATCCAATGAGCCTGCCACCCGAGTCGACCGTGCTGCCTTCTACGGGCATCGCTGCCGCCGCGTCCCGACCCTCCCGGCTATCTGCGTTGTCGAATCGCCAGCACACCGCAGGCTCCGCTGCGATGCTGCTGATGGTCAGCGCTCTTCTCTCCGGACTCCTTGGACTGGTGCGGATCGCCTACATCAACTCTCTCTTCGGCGCCGGCCTTGAGCAGGATGCGTACCGCGCAGCGTTTCGCCTGCCAGACCTCATCAACTACTTCCTGATCGGCGGTGCGGCCTCCATCTCCGTCATCACGATTCTTAATCGCTATCGTGAGGCCGGCGATCAGGAAGGGGAAGATCGCGCGCTTTCTGTGATCCTGACCACGATGCTGGTGGTTCTGGGCATTGGGATTGTGCTGGGGGAGATCTTCGCCCCGCAGTATGTCTGGCTCGCCTTCAAGGGCTATCGAACCGACCACGCAGGCGCCGCGCTTTGTACCGCTCTGACGCGCGTCATGCTTCCTGCGCAGTTGTTCTTCTTCATCGGCAGCGTGATGAGCTCTCGACTCCAGGTACGGAAAATCTTCATCTACCAGGCATTCACGCCTTTGATCTATAACGCGGGAATCATTGGCGGCGCTCTGTTGCTGCATCGCAGACTTGGCACGTTTTCGCTTGCCATCGGAGTGCTCGCTGGAGTGATCCTCGGATCTGCGCTGTTGAACTCGCTCGGCGCCTTTCGGAACGGACTCCGCTATACTCCGCGCGTCGGTTTCCGCGACCCGGCGTTTCTCGAGTGGCTGCACCTGTCGCTGCCGCTGATGATCGGCGTATCGCTGGTCATGTTCGACCAATACTTTCTGAGCTATTTCGGATCGAACTCCACGGGAGGGATCACCTTCCTGGGAAACGCGAAGGACCTCTTCAACGCGCCCTTCAACATCATCGGTCCGGCGGCTGGCGCAGCGTCCTTGCCGTTCTTTGCCTCGCTGTACCAGCAGAGGCGGCAGCGCGACTTCTCGATCTCCGTGGGCCGTTCCGTGTCGCGTCTGTTTGCCGTAGGCATGCTGGTGTCGGCGTGGATGATGGCACTCGCTCCATGGCTGATGGATCTGCTCCGGCGCGGCCACTTCCACCGCACTGACGCTGCCACTATCACAGGACTTTTCCGGGTACTGGCGATCACCCTGGCGATCTGGGCCGTACAGGGCATCTACGCGCGCGCCTTCTATGCGGCCAGCGATACGAAGACTCCAGCGATCGCAGGGACGCTGATCACCGTGCTTTCAGTGCCCATCTACGCGGGACTGTTCCACGCGGCGGGGCTGCGCGGCTTGGCCATCGCATCTGACATCGGCATTCTGGCGCAAACCGCATCGCTGGCGTTACTGCTGCATCGCAAGCAGCTGGCCTCGCTGCGAGATCTTGAGTACGGGGAGCTGGGGCGCGCATTGCTGGCGGCGCTGATCGCGTTTGCTGCGACCGCCGGGGTGACCCGCTGGCTACCCGAAGTCTCGACTCACGCGCGCGATATGGTGACGATCGGAACTGCCTCCCTGGTATGGGCCGCGGCGGCAGGCGCGACACTGTTGGCAACGGGTTCCAGTCTGCCAAGGCAGATCCTCCGCCGCAGATAAGTTCAATTGAGATGGCTTCGACTGGGCGCTGCCGCAGATACGGCACACGCTCCGCGCATGAATCTGAAGCCGCGCTGCAGACACTTTCCTGCTGCCCCGCCCAGCCCCGGATGCTATCCTCATCCCATTCCCCCAGCAGAGAAACGGGTCCATGCTCTTCAAAACTCGCAGTGCAGCCGTCTACGGCATTGACGCCAGTCTGATCGATGTCGAAGTCGACTTCTCCGGCGTCAAGCACGACCAGGAACAGTTCTCCACCGTAGGGCTTCCTGACGCCGCCGTTCGCGAGTCCCGCGACCGCGTCCGCTCCGCCATCCGCAACTCCGGCTTTGATCTGCCGCCCACGCGCATCACCATCAACCTTGCGCCCGCCGACATCAAGAAAGAGGGCTCCGGCTTCGACCTGCCGATAGCGATCGCCATCCTTGGCGCCTATGGCGGCCTCCACCTCAAGGACACGTCCGACTTCCTGCTCGCCGGAGAGCTTGGGCTCGACGGCACCCTGCGCGCCGTGCAGGGCATGCTTCCCATTGCCATCGCGGCGCGCGCCAACGGTGTCCGCAACCTCATTATTCCGGCGTCCAACGCGCGGGAAGCCGCAGTGGTTGAGGGCGTCAACGTGTACCCCGTCACCTCGCTGTTGGAGGTACGTGAGCTCCTCAACTCCGCTGCCGTCGGAACAATCGCCGCGCAACCTCTTAAGGTGCAGTCCGCGGATCTCCTCAATGAGCTCGAGCACTTTCCGTTCGACTTCAAGGACGTTCGCGGCCAGCACACCGCCAAGCGCGCGCTCGAGGTAGCCGCCGCGGGAGGCCACAACATCCTCATGATCGGGCCGCCCGGCTCCGGTAAGACCATGCTCGCCAAACGGCTGCCCTCGATCCTCGCGCCGCTCCGTTTTGAGGAGGCGCTGGAGACCACCAAGATCCACTCCGTGGCCGGCGTGCTCGACTCCGACCGTGGTCTGGTCACGCATCGCCCGTTCCGCTCCCCGCACCACACCATATCCGACGCGGGGCTGATCGGCGGCGGCATGATCCCGCGCCCCGGCGAGGTCTCCCTTGCACATAACGGCCTGCTCTTCCTCGATGAGCTTCCCGAGTTTCCCCGCAACGTGCTCGAGGTCATGCGCCAGCCGCTCGAGGACGGAAGCGTCACCATCTCGCGCGCCGCGATGTCCCTTTCTTTCCCCGCGCGTTTCATGCTCGCGGCCGCTATGAATCCCTGTCCCTGCGGCTATTTCAATGACAAGTCGCGCGACTGCATGTGTACGCCGCCAATGATTCAGCGCTACGTGTCCCGGGTTTCCGGCCCGCTGCTCGACCGCATCGACATCCACATCGAAGTGCCGGCCGTGCAGTACAAGGAGCTGCGCGGCGGAGCCTCGTCAGAGGGTTCTGCCGAAATCCGCGGTCGCGTCCTTGCCGCACGCAGCATCCAGCACCAGCGCTTCGGCGTGCCCGGAGTTGCGAATGGAGCCGCCGCTCACTCGAACGGCGCACATCCCGCCACGCCGGCTGCCGCCTCGGCTGAGCGCACTGCCGCCAGACCAGTAAAGTCCGCGCGGCCCATCTTCGCCAACGCGCAGATGTCGACTCAACAGATTCGGCAGCACTGCGAGCTCTCGTCCGACGCTGAGCGCATTCTCGAGCGAGCGATGCAGCAGCAGGGTCTGTCAGCCCGCGCCCACGACCGCATCCTCAAGGTCGCCCGCACCATCGCCGATCTGGCCGCCGAACCCAACATCTCCGTCCAACACATCGCCGAGGCCATTCAGTACCGCACCCTCGACCGCAGCTATTGGGCATAGAACGGCCTTTCACCGAGGCCCGAGGTTCCGTTCCTCGGCCTTGACACGCCCGGTATACTAAAAATAGAGGGGCGTGCCGCGATGTGCACTCACCCTGCATCTCCTGTTTGACTCCGTCTAAGTTACTCATGCAGAACAGGTTGCAACTAAGTACATTGAATTCTGTGAGATGGTGGACGGAGAAAAGGGCAGCTTTCTCAAACCAAAGCACTTACATTCTAGAAGGGCATCGCGGCGATTGATTCGGAGCTGAATGCTCCCGATTTCTGAATCTTTCCTGAGGATTACTTACAAAAAAAAGTATTGACTCGGCACCACAGAAGGCTTTATGGTGCTGCATGTACCAAGTCGTTGAGTGACTTAGCTTTTTGCACCAAATCTGGTTCTTGCACCACGTCTGGTTCGATCGCGACGGAACGCAAAAGCAACCGGGTTACAAAGTAAAAACAGAATGGAGCCTTTCCGGAGTTCGCGGCATCCAAATGTCGGTGGCAGCAGGCGTCTCGCCTGAACGGGCCAGCAAACCGACTAGAGCCCGCGATACCAGAACAAGCCGGAAGTGATTCTCCCCTGCAACCTTGAAAGGAAAACTATGCGCTCAGACCTTATCTTTGGAGCTCTGACTCACGTTCAAAACCGCTACGAGCTGTGCCAGTTGGCGGCCAAGGCCACCCGTAAGCTGCACAAGCCCAACACCCGTCTGCAGGACACGACCAATGAGGTCCTGGACCGGTTCAAGGACACCGTGCCGATGGGCGCTTCCAATGCGCCGGCCGCTTCGTCCGTCCAGTTTGAGGAACGCCGCGCGGCTTAAGGTCCGCGCGGCCCCTCCTCAAGGGGCTTTACCCACAACAAAAACTCTTCTCTCAACTTCCCTCCCTGCATCATATAATCTGTACATCCCAATAGCTGATCCCGGAGTCAGGGCCCTGTCTTTAGTGAGACATTCGCTCCCGGCGTAAGCTCCTCCCTGCAGTACTGAAATTCCCCGCAACACCATTTCCCCTCACAATCCAGGGTATTAGCGAAATCATGACAATCGCAGAACTAAAAGAACATAGCATCGCCGAACTGGGTAAGCTCGCCCGCGGCCTCGACATTTCCGGAACCTCCGGCCTGCGCAAGCAGGACCTCATCTTCAAGATCCTTCAGGCCCAAAGCGAGAAGGAGGGCCACATCTTCGCCGAGGGCGTGCTTGAGATCCTCCCCGACGGCTACGGCTTCCTTCGCTCCCCCGATTACAACTACCTGCCCGGCCCGGACGACATTTATGTTTCCCCCTCGCAGATTCGTAAGTTCGACCTCAAAACCGGCGACACCATCAGCGGCAACGTCCGCCCGCCGCACGAGGGCGAGAAGTACTTCGCTCTGGTCAAGATCGAGGCCATCAACTTCGAGTCGCCCGAGGAGACCCGCAACAAGATCCTCTTCGATAACCTGACGCCGCTCTATCCGCAGGAGCGCATCAGGATGGAGACGGTGCGCGAGTCTATCTCCGGCCGCGTCATGGACCTTCTCACGCCCATCGGTAAGGGCCAGCGTGGCCTCATCGTCGCTCCGCCGCGTACCGGCAAGACCATGCTGATGCAGGCCATCGCCAACTCGGTCACGGCGAACCATCCGGAGGTCGTCCTGATCGTGCTGCTGATCGATGAGCGTCCGGAAGAAGTTACCGACATGCAACGCAGCGTAAAGGGCGAAGTCATTTCCTCAACCTTTGATGAACCCGCCGCCCGCCACGTTCAGGTCGCCGAGATGGTTATCGAAAAGGCCAAGCGCCTCGTCGAGCATAAGCGCGATGTCGTCATCCTGCTCGACTCGATCACGCGTCTTGCCCGCGCCTACAACACCATCGTTCCCCCTTCGGGAAAAGTCCTCTCAGGCGGTGTCGACTCGAACGCGCTGCAGCGCCCGAAGCGCTTCTTCGGCGCGGCACGCAATATCGAAGAGGGCGGTAGCTTGACCATCATCGCCTCGGCGCTGGTCGACACCGGCTCGCGCATGGACGAGGTCATCTTCGAAGAGTTCAAAGGTACCGGCAACATGGAAATCATCCTGGAGCGCAAGCTGGTCGACAAGCGCGTCTTCCCGGCTATCGATATCCAGCGCTCCGGAACCCGCAAGGAAGAGTTGCTCATCCCGAAGGAAGATTTGCAGCGCACCTGGATTCTGCGCAAGGTCCTCAACCCGCTCTCGCCGGTCGAAGCCATGGAGCTTCTCTCCGACAAGTTGGCGAAGACCCGCAACAATCAGGAGTTCTTGCACAACATGAGTTCCATCTAACCTCAAACGACATTGCGCTGGAGTGCAGCCAGACGACCCAGGACATCTTCTCCTGCACACCGCGCAACACCAAAGGGACGCTGCCCAAAGGCCGCGTCCCTTTTGCTCTTTGACTACACTTCGCTGGACACCCGCACCTTGAGCAGCTAAAAACATTCCAGCCCCATCTCAAGGACATCTACCCGTGCGTTTCGCTATCCTCGTTCTCATGGCCTCGGTCTTCGCAGCTCCCGCCCGTGCCGAGCACTACGACGTCTATCTCCTCGCCGGTCAGTCCAACATGGATGGACGCGGCCACACTACGGAGCTCACGGGAGAGCTCGCTTCCTACGTGGCGCCACAGCCCACCATCCGTTTCGCCTACTCGGACTCGACCCTCCGCAACCGCCACTTCACCAGCAACGGATGGACGGCCCTTGCTCCTGGCTACAGTGTCCCGCCCGCCAGCACCCTCCCGCACGTCGAAGGGCTGC
>Ga0105238_10008467_pt1 | contig 10296 bp, 8 predicted proteins | sample KBSC34metaG_FD_81526 | JGI IMG/M metagenome (GOLD analysis project Ga0105238, IMG submission 81526) | Corn rhizosphere microbial communities from Kellogg Biological Station, Michigan, USA - KBS C3-4 metaG | ecosystem: Host-associated > Plants > Roots > Rhizosphere > Soil | place: Michigan, USA...
ATCCGCCAGGAAGTCACCGGGAGCTTTTTCCTGATTGGCGTGATCAATTATATCCGCGTGCCGCAATTGCCGGTGGTGGCGTTTAAATTGAGCGTGTTCAATCGCTGGACGGCGGGCATTGGCCAGTTCGGCGAAAGCGTGCGGCTCGTCGCGCCGGACCAGGTGACGGTGTTGCGCAAGGGCGAAGTGAAGTTTGCGTTGCAGGATGCGAATCTCCACGCCACGAACGTGACGGTGTTTGGCCAGGTGGAATTCAAGGTGGCGGGCACGTATTACGTGGAGGTGCTGGTGGATGACGTGATGAAGTTGCGTTATCCGGTGCCGGTGATGGTGGTGCCGCAGCAAGGGCAGCAGAATCCACAGCAACCCCCAGCGGGTGAAGCGCCGGCGGCTTGAGGCTGAAGGCGGAGGTCGAAGGGCAGAGGACGGAAGGCCGAGCGACGGCTAACGCGCTCTTTGATGATAGAACGCCCTGGGCTTACCAGATTTTCTGAGCGCACGGGCGGGGACGCCCGTGCCACTATTTCCCTGCCATTTTGAATTCCTCTGTTAGCATTGCGAGCGTGAACGTTTCTTTGTTCGCGTTATGACGGATGCGGCGGAGCCTGAATCGACTGCATGGCGGCCGACGGCCTGGCAGCCGTTGACGCCGCGCGGGGTGGCGGCGTTTGCGCGCGCGCCGTTGATGCGTTTGTTGCTGGTGCAATTTGTTTTCGCGCTGGCGGCAGCGGTCGCGGTGGTGTGGTTTTTGCGGTCGGATTGGTTTTCCACAATCCACGAGGCGGTCGAGAATCTTCCAGCACAGGGTGAGATGAAAGGCGGCAAACTCGAGTGGGTGGGGGATTCGCCGCTGCTCCTGGGTGAGGGACATTTCCTGGCGTTTGTGGTGGACACGAATCATACGGGGCTGTTGCGTTCGCCGGCGCAGATCCAGGTGGAGTTCGGTCGGGAGGATATTTATTTCTATTCGCTGGCGGGATATACGCGTTGGCCATATCCATCGGAGTGGAATTTCGGGGTGAATCGCTCGGAATTGAAACCAAAATGGGGGGCGTGGGAGCCGCCGATTTTGTGGCTGGCGTTCGGAGGGACCATCGTGTGGTGCCTGGTGAGTTGGTGGGTGATGGCGACAATTTATTTTTTGCCGGTATGGCTGGGAGGATTTTTCGGGAATCGCGATTTAAAGCCGTTGCAAAGTTGGCGGCTGGCAGGGGCGGGGGTGATGCCGGGAGCGCTGGTGATGATTGCAACAATCGTGGCGTATGGATTTGGTGCGCTGGACCTGGTTCAGCTTGCGGCGGGAGTGGTGGCGCATTTCCTGGTCGGTTGGGTTTACGTTTTTTGGGGCGTGTGGGTGACGCCAAAAATCGCTGCCGGTGTGATGCCGGCGAAAAATCCGTTCGTGACCGTTCCCGAAAAGCCAGCCGACACGAAGCGGCCGGAGAATCCGTTTGCGAAGCCGATGGATGAGAAAATGACGAGCGACGAATGACGAATGGGAAGGACACGCAGGTAAGTTCCATTCGTCATTCATCATTTGAAGTTGGGAAAACATCGAACATCCAACAACCAACATCGAACATCCAATGAGGGGAACATCGGACGGTGGTGATGCGCGCGGGCTAAAGCCGCTTGTCACTTGAGACGAGGCAGTTTAGTTTCGCTGCCATGAAGTTTTCGGCTTTGTTTTTTCGCTGCGCGCTGTTGCTGTTGCTCTGCGCGCTGGTGAATGGCTGCGAGCCGGGAACTCAGGGCCAGTTGGATGAGGAGAAGGAACCGCATTTTATCGAGGGCAAGCGCGCGTTGACGACGATGGATCCCAAAGGCGCAATTGAGGAGTTTGAAAAAGCGGTGGAGGCAAATCCGCGAAACGCCTCGGCGCATTTGGAACTGGGACTATTGTATGAGCGGCAGGATTTGGTGGATACCCCGCCGGACCCTGCGGCGGCGATTTATCATTATCAGCAATATCTCAAGCTGCGTCCGAATTCAGACAAAGCGGAGGCGGTGCAGGGGCATGTAATGAATTGCAAACAGGATCTGGCGAAGGCGGTGCTGCCGTTGCCGTCCTCGCCCAGCGTGCAGCGTGATTTGGAGCAGTTGATTTTGACGAACAAACAATTGTTGATCGAGGTGCAGCAGTGGCGCGCGTGGTACGCGGCGCAACAGACGAATCGACCGGCGCAGGCGGTTAATCAGGCGGCGCAGTCTTCGCCAACCAATACTCAAACTGTGCAGATAGTGGAAACGCACGTGCAGCAGCCAGCCCGGACGAATGTGGTATCCAACGTTCAGGCCGGCAATGGTCAGACGGGCAACGCACGCGCGCAGTCGTATGGCGGGATTTATTCTCCCAATAGGGTGCGCACGACCTATGTGGTGCAGCAGCGGGACACGTTTGCGTCGATTTCGCGGAAGTTCAATGTGAAGCTGGATTCGCTGGCGGCGGCGAATCCGGGAGTTGACCCGCGGAAGATTCATCCGGGGCAGACGGTGAATATTCCGTGAGATGAGCCATGTCGCGAGCCGTTGTCATTTTGGTGACAGTTTTCTGGCTCACGATGAATGTGTGGTTGTGGCAGACGGAATTTGGATCGCGACAAGGGGGCGGGTCGGTGCCGGTGGAGGTGGTTTGGGAGAAGATTTTGACGGCGGCGGATGAATCGACACTGACGGTTTACCAAGGCGGCAGGCTAATGGGCAGTTGTCACCTGCAAACGCAAGTAGCGGAGGAATGGTCACAAATTGATGACGACAATTTGCCTTCGGGTCGGCCGCAAAAGGAGAAGGGGTATCGCCTCCAATTCGGCGGCAATGCGATTTTACCCGATGTGACCAATCGAGTGCGATTTGATGGGGATTTGACGTTGAACAAAAATCGCGATTGGGAGGCGGTGAATGTGCGGGCGGGGATACGTCCGTTCACGTGGGAAATTCATTCGGTTGCGGCGGAACAGACGTTGCGATTGAAGGCGCAAGGCGATGCCGCGCCTTTCGAGGTGGTCCTGCGATTCTCTGATTTGCGCAATCCAGCGACACTGACATACAAATTGCTCGGCTCTGCCGCGGGAGATTTCGCAGCGCAGGCGGGATTGGCGACGGTCGCGGGGAACGCATCCAATCTGGCGCTGGGTGTGAAGTGGGATGCGAGCGAGGATTCGCTGCGGATTGGAAAAACGCCGGTGCAGGTGTATCGATTGCACACGCGATTGTTGGATCGTTACGAAATTAACATCATGGTGAGCCGGGCGGGGGAGATTTTGCGGGTGGATTTGCCGGGGGATTACCGGGTGGTGAATGATCGGTTGGCGGTGGCGGGGAATGTGAGAGGAAGGAAGAAGGCAGAATGAAGAAGGCTGTGGTTGAGGCATGATTGAGTTGGTGCATTTGGTGAAAAAGTTTGGCGACCTGGTGGCGGTGAATGATATTTCACTGAAGATCGGGAAGGGGGAATTTTTTGCGGTGCTTGGGCCGAATGCGGCAGGGAAGACGACGACGTTGAAAATATTGGCGGGTTTGATGAAGCCGACGTCGGGAAGCGCGCGAGTGGCGGGGCTGGATGTGCTGGAGCATCCGTTGGAGGCGCGGCGGCGAATGGCGTTCGTGCCGGATTTTCCATTCCTTTATGACAAGCTGACGCCGTGGGAGTTTTTTCGGTTTACGGGTCAACTGTTCGGCATGGAGGAGGAGCGGATGCAGAGGAACGGGAGCAAACTCGTGGAGCGCTTCAATCTGGAGGCGTTCGCGAATAAGATGATTGAGGGGCTTTCGCACGGAACCAAGCAGAGGGTGGCGATTGTCTCGGCGCTGCTGCACGACCCGGAGATTTTTGTGATTGATGAGCCGATGGTGGGTTTGGATCCGCAGCATGCCCGGGTGGTTAAGGATATTTTGAAGGAACGATCGCGCGAGGGAATGACGGTGCTGGTTTCAACGCATCAATTGAGCGTTGCGGAGGAAATGGCGGATCGGATTGGGATTATTCATGGTGGGCGGTTGGTGGCGGTGGGAACGCGGGAGGAATTAAGGCGGCAAAGCGGGACTTCGGGCGCACTGGAGGAGGCTTTTTTGGCGCTGACAGCAACGGAAACGGGCTAGAATACCCTTCAAAAAAATTTTATAAAAAAATTTTGAACGAATTCGCAATTGCAATGGTCGGTAAAAAACGCGCCCCAATTTCAGCTAATGGCGTGGTGAGGTCGGTCATGATGGTGTGAAAAGAAGGAAAACACGAAACTTTTTACGCCTCAAGAGCATGCAATAAAAATTGGGTTGCCGGCGTCCGTAATATTGCGGCGAGAAAAAGTAAGAATAGTTTGACAGCTGGAGTGAGTTTTGAGTAAAAATTTGCAGTTGTTTGTGTTGCACTGCTTCTTGGGTGGTAAAGCAATCTGAAAAATATGAATAAAATCATCGCCTCCGTAGGTCTCGTCGCGCTCGGCGCGGCAAATGTTCAAGCGCAAAGCGCAATGAGTAGTCCTGCCGCCAAATGGTGGAACGTGCAAGCCACGGTAAGGGGATTTTACGACGACAACATTAATTCCCGTCAGGATCCTGGTCCCCACGACCACGTTTGGGGTTATGAATTGAAGCCGAAAATCGGCGCCACCTGGAGCAATGATCAGACGGCGATCACCGCCGACTACGCCTATTCATTCCTGCACTACGATCATAAGCCGATCGGCAACACGGAGAAATACGATCAGGACCATACTTTCAATGCTTTGCTGACGCATGCTTTCAGCGAGCGCTATTCAATCCAAGTGCGCGACTCATTCGTGATCGGTCAGGAACCTGATGCGCTGCGCCATGATGCGGCTTTCCACACGCCGTTCCGCGTCTCAGGCGATAACAAAGTGAATTCGGGTGGAATTCTTTTTAACGCGGAATTGACCCGGTTGCTGGGATTGGAAGTGGGATATGATAACGCTTGGTTCGATTACGATGACTCGTTGAGCAAAGTCCCCGGCAAGAACGTGGATGGCACCGGCTTTGTTTTCAATCCCAGTGTTTCCGGTCTTTTGGATCGCATCGAACAGCATCCGCACATTGCTTTGACGTGGCAAGCGTTGCCCGACACGACTGCCCGAGCGGGATATCGCTACGGTCAGGTCAATTACACGGGCAACGAAATCATCTCCGGCACCTTGGGTGACCGTCCGGATGCGGTGGTCAGCAGCGATCGTGACGTGCGTTCGCACACGGTGTATTTGGGCTTGGATCATAAGTTCCGCCCTGACTTCTACGGATCAGTGGAAGCCGGTGGCAGCTACTATGATTACTACAAGATTAGCGAAACGAGCTGGGGTCCGTACGCCCGCTTGTCGTTGACGTATGTCTACATGATGGAAAGCTCATTGACGCTCGGTTTCCAGGAACAGCGTTCCGCGACCGACTTGCTCGGCACGCCGACGACCAAGCAGGACATCGTACGTGACGCCGAAACTTCGACGCTCTTTGCGAATGTGCGTCATCGCATTGTCCCGAACTTCTTTGCGAACCTGAACGGCAGCTTCCAGAACGCCACCTTCAAGGGTGGAGTGTATAACGATCAGTCGGAACGTTTCTATGAGTTCGGCGCGAACCTGGAATATGTTTTCAATCCGCATATTTCGGCGCAGGTGGGATATGATTTCGACCGTCTGGATTCGGAAATCCCTTTCCGCAGCTATACGCGCAATAAGTTTTATATTGGCGCGACCGCCAGCTACTAATTCAGACTGTAGAAGTAGTATTTATTTCGGGGGCTGAACAATTTTTTGAACAGCCCCCGATTTTTTTGAGTCAGCTTATTATGGATCAATTGAAAAACTCTCCCCAGGAGTCGCGTTTACACTTTCTGGATTACTGGCGGATCATCCGCATTCGCAAGACCGTCATTCTCGCGGTCTTTTTGTTGGTGGTGATTACGGCGACGGTGGTTACTTTGATGATTCCGGAAATGTATGCCGGAAAAGCCCGCATCCAGGTGGATCAAGATCGCCCCGACATCAATGTCAACGGTGTGCAGGGCAATATCGGTAGTGGTTACGACGCGTATTTTCTTCTGACGGAATTCCAAACCATCCAGTCCCAGCCGGTCCTTTCGCTCGTGAGTGAAAAGATGGACCTGAGGAATGTTTGGGGCAAAAAATACAATAACGGTCAGCCGATGAGCGAATCGGACGTCGAGCAAATGATCAAGAGCCGGCTTGATTTGCAGAATATTCGCAATACCAAATTTATTGAAATCAAGGCGTTCAGTGACAACGCGGAAGAAGCTGCCAAACTGGCGAATCAAGTGGCGGAAAGTTATCGCGACTATCGTTCGGCGGAGTACGAGGAACTGAAGAATGGCGGCATCCACAGCCTGACGAAACAATTGACGGATCAAGATCAGAAGATTTCGATGTTGCAATCGAATGTGGATTCCCTGCGCACGACCTTGAACATTCCTGACGCGGCGGCTCATGTGAGCAACGCCAGCGAACTCATGGAGTACAGCCGCTTGCGGGAGCTTTCTTCGTTAAAAGTTCAAAAAGAAGCGGAGTATAATCAGCAAGCGACGTTGCTGGAGAAGTTGAAAACGATGACCCGCGCTGACCTGAGGAAGGCGCTGCCAATCGCGTATGCGGACACTCAGTTGAATGAGCTGTTGAGCGAATACGATCTGGCGCAACAAGCGTTGATCAAACTTAAGATCGATTACACTCCGGACCATCCCAAGTATAAGATTGCGCAGGAATCAGTGGATGATTTGGACCGCAAAATAAATGAGCGCGTGGACGGCACCCTTCTCGGGTTGGACGCCCGGGTGGCTACCGCGAAGGCCTACCTTGATACCTTGAACAATGATTTTAAGACAGCCCAGTCGAATGACATCGCCATGGCGACCACCGCCGCGCCTTATTTCGCGGCGAAGGAAGAGCTTGAACACGCTAAATTGCTTCGACAGGCGTTGGAAGTGAGGACGAGTCAGGAAAAAATAGATGTGAATTTGCCGCGCGCCAGAATGGTGACGGTAATGGACAAGGCCATTCCGGAATATAAAGCAGTGCGACCGAACAAGCCTGTGAACATCGCTCTGGGCGTTGTGTTCGGACTGGTGGTGGGCGTTGGCTTGGCGTTCTTTATTGAATATCTCGATACCAGCGTGAAGACGATTGACGATGTGGAACGGACGCTGGGGGCTCCGGTGCTTGGCGTGATTCCGCAGAATATTGGTCTGATCATGAACGAAGGCGCCGAAAGCCCGCACGCGGAAGCGTATCGTGTGTTGCGAACCAATATTTTGTTCTCTCGTAAGGATGACAAGCTGAACACGTTCGTGGTGGTCAGCGCCGGCGCCGGCGAAGGAAAATCAACGACAGCGTTCAACCTCGCCACAATTTTCGCACAAAACGGTGCGCGGGTGTTGGTGGTGGACTCAGACTTGCGCCGACCCACGTTGCACAAAATGCTGGATGTGACGAATGCCCTCGGCTTGACGAATTATTTATTGAAGCAGAACACGCTGGATGAAGTCATCCAGACGACGAAGGTTCCCACGCTGCACATGATGGCAAGCGGCAAGTTGCCCAGCAGCTCGATCGGCATCCTTAGCTCGACCCAGATGCGGGCTTTGATCACTGAGCTGAAAGCGCGCTATGATTACGTGATCTTCGATTCACCGCCGATCATGGGCGTAAGCGACGCCTCAATCCTGGCAAGCGAAGTGGACATGACCCTGCAGGTCATCCAGTATCGCCGCTATCCGCAGCCGATGAACATCCGCGCAAAGCAGATGATTGAGAAGGTGGGCGGGAATTTGCTTGGCATCGTGCTGAACAACATCAACATGTCGCAGGACGAGAGCTACTATTATTACAGCGGTTACTATCACGATTACTATTATTCGAAGAATGCGGATAGTGAGCCGGAACAGCCGGGCAAAAAGGCGCCGGCGGGAGAATCCGCCAAAGGCGAAGGTATCAAGTCGAAGTATTAATTTGCGAAAAATCATGATCGAATATTTTAGGAAAACGGCGGGTCATTGGGTGCTCGCTTGCGGAGTCGTATTGGTGATGGCATTGAGTGGTTGTGCGACTGGTTCCAACACAACCGAGGCGACGCCGGAAGTTGGCAACACGTTTCATATTGGCGAAGTGGTGACAGTGAAGGCCGTTTTGTTGAGCGGTGAATCGCTTCCTGACCATACCGAACGAATCGGTGAAGATGGAAATATTTCGCTTTTGTATATTGGACAGGTAAAAGCGGAAGGCAAAACGGCCAGCAAGTTGCAAAAGGAGATTCACGACCTCTATGTTGCCAAATTATATAATGGCATAAATGTCACCGTTTACGGAGATGCGAAGTTCTTCTACGTGGATGGCGAGGTGCGATCCTCCGGAAAATATGAGTATCCCGGCGAAATGACTGTAGTGAAGGCCATTTCCGTAGCGGGCGGATTCACAGATTTCGCCAAGAAAACCAAGGTACAGGTCACTCACGGCGGCCGCAAACAAAACGTAAATGTGCCGAAGGCAATTGATGACTCGAAGTTCGATGTGCCGGTATTTCCGGGTGACACGATCCACGTTCCGCGCCGAGGCTTTTAATGGTTCAGCTTAAAGTTCTTTCTGGAAAAAAGGCGGGCTCCCTGTGGGAGACCCGCCGTTTTCCTGTACGGATTGGGCGCGCGGCGGTTGCGAACTTGCAGATTGAGGAGGCGGGAGTTTGGGATGATCACGTGAGGGTAAATATCGACCCGGAAGGATTTGTGCTGGAGACGCAGGGCAGCGCGATTGCCAGCATCAACGGCCAACCGGTGCAGCGCGCCGCGTTGCGGAACGGGGATGTGATTGAGATGGGCTCGGCAAAGCTACAGTTTTGGCTGAGCGAAGCGCGTCGGCGGGGGCAGGGATTTCGCGAGGCGTTTGTATGGAGTTTGGTGGTGGTGGTTTGCCTCGCTCAAATTGCGCTGGTGTATTGGCTGATTACGCAGGAGTGATTTGTGCACTCATTTGCAGCTGACTTTTTGAAGTTATCACGCTCTCTTCCCCCTCACCTCGGTCCTCTCCCTGAGGGTGAGGGGGAAATTCTGTCGTAATTTCTGGAGGGCAATGGTTTTGAACTTTATCCAGCTTTGGGATTTTCGATGGGTCAGTGGCGGAAATGGCGTGCCCCGGTGAAGGCCATGGCCAGATTGCGCTCGTCAGCCGCGGCGATGACTTCGGCATCGCGGACGGAGCCGCCGGGTTGAATGGCGGCCGTGGCACCGGCTTCGGCGGCGGCGATCAATCCGTCAGGGAAAGGGAAGAACGCATCACTGCACACCACGCTGCCTTTGAGCGACAGCTTGGCTTCGCCTGCTTTCCAAACGGCAATGCGGCTGGAATCCACCCGGCTCATCTGGCCGGCGCCAACTCCGAGGGTGCGATCGGAGCCGACGTAAACGATGGCATTGGATTTGAGGTGTTTGACCACGCGCCAGCCGAAGAGCATTGCACGCAGCTCATCGGGCGAAGGCTGACGGCGGGTAACGATTTTCAGATCGGATTGCGCGGTGACTTTCAAATCGCGTTCCTGCATCAAAAAGGAATCGGCGCCAACGCTGCGCACATCGAAGCGCGAGGCTTCCGAAAGCGGGCGGAGCGTTTTGAGGAGACGCAGATTTTTCTTCTTCTGAAGAATGGTCAAAGCCTCCGGAGAAAAATCCGGGGCGACGATGACTTCGCTGAAAATTTCGGAAATGGCGGTGGCGCAATCGGCGTCTAGCGTTTTGTTGGTAGCAATTATGCCGCCGAAGGGCGCTTGATTGTCGGTGGCGAAGGCTTTGTCCCACGCTTCGCGCAAATTGGTTCCCTGGCCAACGCCGCATGGATTCGTGTGTTTCAGGATGGCGAGGGTTGGGCCGTCTTTTTCGAATTCCGCGATGAGCGCGGCGGCGGCGGTGAGATCCAAGATATTGTTGTAGGACAATTCCTTGCCGTGCAGTTGGGAAAAGTATTTTTGGAAATCGCCGTAAAGGACGGCTTTTTGATGCGGATTTTCCCCGTAGCGTAAGGTCTGGGCGACGTTGGCATTCAGAGACAGGCGTTGCCAGGAAGCATCACTGGTGCCCTCGGAAAATTCTTTCGCGAGATGCGCGGCAATGGCGCCGTCGTAAGCGGAGGTGCGAGCGAATACTTTAGCGGCGAGTTTGCGACGCAGCGATAACGTGGTTTGGCCGGATTCGGAAACTTGTTTGCCGACTTCGGCGTAATCCGCCGGATCGACGATGACGGTGACGCTGTCGTGATTCTTGGCGGCGCTGCGGAGCATGGAAGGGCCGCCGAT
>Ga0105238_10008469_pt1 | contig 10296 bp, 8 predicted proteins | sample KBSC34metaG_FD_81526 | JGI IMG/M metagenome (GOLD analysis project Ga0105238, IMG submission 81526) | Corn rhizosphere microbial communities from Kellogg Biological Station, Michigan, USA - KBS C3-4 metaG | ecosystem: Host-associated > Plants > Roots > Rhizosphere > Soil | place: Michigan, USA...
CAACACAGTCGGCCACCTGCAGAGCGGCCTCTATTTCGGCTACATCGGACTAGTTGACGGAATCATTGAACGGATATTAAAGGAACTCGGCGGAGAGCAAAAGCCGCGCATCATTGCAACGGGCGGTCTCGCACGGATGGTATCGGAAGATTCCCGCTACATCACCGAAACTGATGAGTTCCTCACTATAGAAGGACTGCTTTTGCTGTTTGAGCGCAATCGAAGCGTAAAGCCTCGGCAACGGATGCACAGCTAGCTGCTGGCAACTTCGCGATCGGGAGGCTGAGGTGGGCAGCACCGGATGGACCTTGACAGACTACAGCCTGCGACAACTGGCAACCTGGTGACCTTGTGACTTCCCGGAACAACTATTTCAATTACTTCACGGAAATCGAAGAGCGCTTTCAGCAACGGCGCGGGGCCATCCTATTGCTATCAACGCTCGACTGGGCGCTGATCGATACCTGGCGCGAAGCGGGCATTCCGTTGGAAGCCGCCCTGCGCGGTATCGACAATGCTTTCGACAAATATGAAGCCCGGCAGAAACGCGGGCGCATGAGGCGTGTGAATGGTCTGGCTTGGTGCGCCCAAGCCGTTATGGAGGCTGCGCAGGAGTTGAACGAGGCAGCCGCAGGGAGCGCCGGAACCACACCCGCGCCGAGCGATTACGGATTTGAACACGAGCGCGTAGCTGCCCATCTTGAATGTGCGGCGGCGGCGCTGGAAGTAGCGCAGGTAGCCGCCGAACCATGCGCCGCAACTGCGGCCCGGTTGCGCGAATTGGCAGCGGAGATCGGGAGTTCAAACACGAATAGCGCCCACGTTGACTTGGAATCGCTGGAGCGCTCGTTGACCGTGCTCGAAGAGAGGCTGTTTGCGGCGATCAGAAATGCAGCCCCTGAGGAGTTGATGGTCGGGCTCAAAGAGCATGCGGCGCGCGAACTTGCACCCTATCGCAGCCGAATGGGAGTGGTGCAACTGCGGCAGGTGGAAAGCCAATTTATCCAAAAGCAGTTGCTTGTGCACTATAACCTGCCGCGGCTCAGCCTGTTTTACATGAGCCAGCAATGAAGAATCGGCGGCGACACCAACCTTCGAAGCAAAAGCAGTCGAAAACCGTAATGCCGGAAGCGGGGCCACGGCAACTGGTGCACATCGAAAAGGCTATCTACGGCGGAGCTTTTCTGGCGAGGGCCGAAGGGAAGGCCGTATTCGTTCCTCTGACGCTGCCCGGCGAAACGGCAGCAGTGCGCATTACAGAGGAGAAGCGCGGGTACGCGACTGCGGAATTGGACGAGATTATCACGCCGGGCCCAGAGCGCGTCCCAGCGCTTTGCCGCCACTTTGGCACATGCGGCGGCTGCCAATATCAGCACACCGATTATGTGACGCAGCTTGCCCTCAAGCAGGCAATTCTGCGCGAGACGCTGGAGCGCGGTCGAGTGCCCGTACCAGACAATCTCGAGGTGCTTGCAGGAACAGAAGCCGAAGCATGGGGCTATCGCAACCGCATACGCCTGGCGTTCGATGCCAATGGCAATCCCGGCTATCGAGGTCGACGCTCGAACGCCGTGGTTCCAATTGCAGAGTGCCCAATCGCCGCGCCGCTGCTGGTTCGCGCGGCTTTGTCGTTTGCAGATCTTGTGCGACGGGTTGCACCACAATTGCGGGCGCAAGAGCTCTCGCTATTCTGCGACGCGACGGAGTCTTCCCTGCTCGCAACCGTGTTCGTCAGAAGTGCGCCGAGCGGAATACTCGATCCCCTGGCGCGTGCGATGGCCGAACGCATTCCAGAATTCAAGGGTATGGAGCTTGTAGCCGTCGCAGGCGCGCAAAGCAAGGAGCAGGCTCCGCGCTCGATTGACCAGTGGGGCGAAACGCATCTCGCGTACCGAGCCGCTGGATTCGACTATCGCGTGGACAATGGTGCTTTTTTCCAGGTAAACCGCCGGCTCGTGGATCCACTCGTTGAACGTGTGACAGCCCGCCGCAATGGAAATGTCGCGTGGGATCTGTTTGCAGGGGTGGGGCTGTTTGCGCGAAAGCTCACCTCAAGCTTCGAACGGGTGGTCGCGGTTGAGTCCGCGCCAGCGGCGATTCCCGGCCTTGAGGCCAACCTACTCGGAACCAGCGGGACTGCTGTACAGGCCTGGACACTGGATTTTCTCCGCCGCAGGGCAAAAAGCGAGCATCCGGACCTGATCGTCGTGGACCCCCCGCGCGCCGGGCTGGGCGCGGAGATTACAAGTGTCCTGGCGGACATCGGCGCGCCTGCATTGACATACGTTTCCTGCGATCCCGCAACTCTCGCTCGCGATCTGCGTGCGCTTATGGATTCGGGGTATTCGATCGAGAGCATGACGCTTGCCGACCTGTTTCCCCAGACCTTCCACCTGGAAACAGTAGTCCATTTGCGCTGCGCCTGATAGGCTTGACGGCATAGATCCTTCAATCTTTTAGAACCGTATGCGCTTAGAACCGTCCAGTTCCGGCGCCGCTGCTTCGCGCCAGGACTCTGTGCCTTTATTCCATGCCGCGTGGCTGTTCGCGGCGGGTATTGCCATTGCACATTGGGTGTGGCTGCGGCCAGGGCTGCTGTTGCTGGCTTTAGCACTCGTGGCAGCTTTGTGCGGCGTAGCCGCCATGCGGGCGCAAAGGATGATGTGGGTCCCCCTTGCCGCGCTTTGGTGCATTCTCGGCGCATGGTGCGGGCTGATGGAACAGCGCCCCGCTCCCGCTGCCGAAGTGGCCTCGCGCTCAGATGGACTGATGCGCACGATTGAAGGAACAGTGGTCGAGGTCGCGCCGGTTCGCAATGAGGCCGAACTAAATCTGAATGAGGATCGCACAACTGATTCTCAAGCCGTAATGGAACCTTCGCAACGGATCGACGTCGAACTCAGCAGCCTGGAAGAAGCGAGCGACGCAGAAGACAAGCAGCTGCCAATAGTCGGCAAAGTACGGCTGACGGTACGCTGGCCAGCTGGAACAGACAGAGCGGCCGCCGCAAAGACATTCGATTGCGGCGATCAAATACGTGCCGATGCACGGTTGCTTCCGCCGGCGGTGTACCACGATCCTGGAGTATGGAACCGCGCTGATTATTTGCTCGATCAGGGCATTACGTCGACTGCCAGTATCAGCATTGATCGAGTTGCTTTGACGGGACGCGCCAAGAGCACTGCGTCGCAGTTTCGCTGCCGAATCACCGGAATGCAGCATGCCATGACTGCGCGGCTGATGCAGTTGCCGATTGCCATGCAAAACTGGCCGGCACCTCTGCGCGTAACTCAGGAAGACGCGGTGATGCTGGCGGCCATGATAGCGGGTGATCGCACTTTTTTGACGCACGCACTTCGTGTTGGATTTGAGCGCACCGGATCCTTTCACATGCTCGTGGTATCGGGCTTTCACCTGGCCATCGTTGCTGGATTCTTCTTCTGGATCGCTCGCCGTCTCCGTTTACCGCGGGTTCCGGCTACGCTCGTCACCATTGCCAGTTCGTTCGCATACGCGCTGTTTACCGGCTTTGCTACGCCGGTGCAACGCTCGCTATGGATGGTGACGCTGTACTTGATTGGCCGCCTCTTCTATCGGGAACGCAGTGCGCTGAATACAGTAGGATTTGCATCGCTTTGCCTGCTTGCATTAACGCCGCGGAGCCTGTTTGACTCTGGCCTGCAAATGACGCTGCTCGCGGTGGTGTCGATTGCCGGCGTAGCCGCGCCATTACTCGAAGGCACCGTACATCCGTATCTGAAAGCGACACGCGATCTGCGTCTCGTGGCGATCGATGTAAAGCTCGCGCCTCGCCTGGCGCAATTTCGCACACTGATGCGAATGACAGCGGAGCAAATCCAGGCCATTACGAACAAGCGTCTGGCATGGGGCGCGTTTCCGTGGGTAGTGAGGTTCTTGCTGCGGGTCATTGAACTCGTCGTTGTCTCATGCGTGGTCGAGCTGGCAATGACGCTGCCGATGGCCATCTACTTTCATCGCATCACCATTTTTGCGCTACCAGTGAATCTCTTTATCCTGCCGCTGCTTGCTGTGCTGATGCCGGTTGCCTTGCTAACCATGGCGGCGTTGGTGATTTGGCCCAGCGTGGCCACCTTGCCTGCTGCAGCGGTGGCAATTGTGCTGCACGCCGGCGTGCTGCTGGTACGGCACTTCGGCTCACTGGAGTATGGCGACTTCAGGATTGCGTCGCCACTGGTGTGGCAATCCGTTGGTTTCTATGCATTCCTGAGCGCCGCGATTGTGATGGCGCACAGAAGTCTGAAGCGGGATAGCCGCACGCTGCGTTGGTTGTCATGGGTCTGCCTGTTGCTTGGCGGAGTTGCGGCAGTGGTGCCGCGAGCCATCCATCAACCACGCAATGCCCTGCTGGCCGAAGCGATTGACGTTGGGCAGGGCGATTCGATGCTCATCATCACGCCGGACGGCAAAACGCTGCTGGTGGATGGAGGAGGCTTTGGCGGCGGCCCACGGCAGGCCGCGCAGGACTACGACTTTGGCGAAGAAGTGATATCGCCTGTACTGTGGAACCTGGGCATTCGACATCTTGATGCCGTCGCGCTGAGCCACGCGCATTCTGACCACATGGGCGGACTGCCAACGGTGCTGCGCAACTTCACTCCCGATGAGCTTTGGGTGGGCAACAATCCTCCCGGAGAAGCCTACGATGCGCTGATCAGTGAGGCTACCGCGATGCATGTTCGCCTTCGCACTCTGCGTGCGCAAGACAGGTTCACGCCGGAAACGTCAGCGTAAATGTCCTGGCTCCGACCCACGACTATGAACCTGGAACTGATCCGGCAAACAACGATTCGCTGGTACTGCATATTGCATATGGCGGCACGTCAGTGATGCTCGAAGGGGACGCTGAAGCTGACGTGGAACGCGCAATGCTCGGTGAGCAGGGCCTCGAGAGTTCGCTGCTGAAAGTTGGACATCACGGTAGTACAACTTCAACTACGCCGGCGTTTCTTGCGCGCGTTGCTCCGCAATATGGAGTGATTTCGTGCGGGTTGCGCAACCGCTATGGGCATCCGCGCCAGGAGATTCTTGCGGCTCTGCAGGACGCGCGGGTTCGCACCTTTAGAACCGATACGAATGGCATTTCCTGCTTTGCGCTCGACGGAAAGCAAGTGACACCTCAGCCGGACTGCGGATGGCCTTCGCAACCGTAATGCAGTTGTTCAGTTGTTCTTAGCTCGCTGCCTGATGAATGGCGAGCAATTTTTCCAGCAGCGGCCTGAGCAGGTTGAGATGCAGTGCGTTGGCACCATCGGATTTCGCATTCGGCGGATCGTCGTGCACTTCCAGAAACAGGCCGTCGATTCCTGCTGCCACGGCTGCGCGCGCTAATAGAGGAATGAACTCCGGCTGGCCGCCGCTGACGCCGTTTGCCGCCGAGGGCTGCTGCACAGAATGCGTTCCGTCAAACACTACCGGAGTCATAGCGCGCATGATGGCCAGCGAGCGATAGTCAACGACCAGCGTGTTGTAGCCGAAGCTGGCGCCCCGTTCAGTAAGGAACACGCGAGCGTTACCAGTGGAGCGTACCTTCTCCACCGGGTGCTGCATATCCCAAGGCGAAACGAACTGGCCCTTCTTGATGTTGATGGCGCGGCCTGTTTTTCCCGCAGCCACCAGCAGGTCAGTCTGCCGGCAGAGGAAAGCCGGAATCTGCAATACGTCCACTGCTGCCGCGGCAACCTCGCAATGCGCGGGCTCATGCACGTCGGTTAATACGGGCAGGCCGGATTCACGCGCCAGGCGGCCGAGTATGCGCGTGCCTTCAAGCAGCCCCGGGCCGCGAAAGCTCTTCACGCTTGTGCGATTGGCTTTGTCGTAGCTGGCTTTGAAGATGAAAGGGATGCCGAGGTCGGACGTGATGCGCTGCAGAGCGTCGGCCATTGTGCGCACGTGGTGTTCACTTTCAATAACGCACGGGCCGGCAACGAGAAAAAGCCGGCCCGCGCCCACGTGCACGGGACCAATTTCAAAAGATTGACTCACACAGGGATTTTACGGCAACGCCGTGCCGGTCACTGTGCGCGCTACTTCGCCGAAAGCTCCACCGCTTCATTCTGCATAGCTTCAGAGTGGGTCCTGGCCCATTGCCAGAGAGCCCGTTCGAGTGCATGCAGCGGCGTTGGAGCGGGTAGATCCCCCTGCGGCCTGACGACGCCGCATTCAGCCAGATGCTTCAACGCATTGTTGTACTCGGTGTAGAAGTGTACGTCGTGACGCGCATGACCAAGCGCCTCAAGAGCGCGGAAGTCCAGGACCGCATAGCGCTCCGGGAAGATGGCAGACATGATTGCCGATGCGATGGCAATGTCGATGCCGCGCAGTGATACGAGAGCGTTAACGGCATCCTCTGCCGAAGAGTTGGGAGAAGCCGCGACAGCTAACGCGCTGCGGATGCTCTCACTACTGTTGCCAATGAGGTAATGCACCATCCTTTCCGATTTCCATCGGACGATGGTCTCAAGATTGCCGAGCGTATGTTCGCCGGCGCGGATAGATACTCCTGCATCATAAGCCGCCGCTTCAAGCTGCCGTTCACGTTCACCGGCTTCGTGCCAGTAACTGTCGGCCAGCTCCTGAAGCTCCATTTCTGCGGGCTGAAGCTGAAAGTACGACATGATTTTTCTACTCCTCCATACACTTCAAAACTCCCAAACTTTAGGCCCGGCGCGGGGGATTGTCAATAGCGTGCGGGGCACTTGGGATACGACTTTGCGGGAGTAACCCAAGAGGCACAAAAGCCATGGTGATTCGCCCGACACGGCGGATTGCGGAGCTTGCACTTTGATTTTTGAACCGCTGAACTCTTAAAACTTTGACCAAAGCGGCCGCATTCGAGCCTAAGCCGGGCGAAGGGATAAAAAATCCTGCATACATTTCAAGGACCAGCTCAAGACTACTTATTTAAAATCAGTCCCTTGCAAGATCACGCAAAGTGAATGCGTGCGCGTCGGCGTGCGCCTGAATTCGCATTGACTACAAACTATTCGTCCCGGAGCGCAACCATCGGTCAACCCTGCCGCGCAACGAGCCGACAGCCAACATGCAAGAAAGGCGTACGTTACTGAGTTAGTTGTTCAGAGACGCGTGATTCAGATTGCAGACGCAGGTTGCGGTTCTTGTAGCTGGCCACGATGAACTCCCGAAATAGCGGGTGCGGCTCCAGCGGTTTGGATTTGAACTCAGGATGGAATTGGCAGCCGAGAAAATAGGGATGGCCGGGGATCTCCACGATTTCAACGTACGTTGAATCGGGAGTAGTGCCGCTAAGCCGCATGCCGCCCCCAGTGAGCAGCGCCTCATACTCGCGGTTGAATTCGTAGCGATGGCGGTGGCGCTCGCTAATTTCAGTGGCACCTGCGTACGCTTTGGCGGCCAGCGAATCTTCCTGCAGAATGCAGGTCCACGCGCCCAGGCGCATTGTGCCGCCCATTTCCTCAACACCCAGCAGTTCGCGGAGCTTGTAGATCACGCGGTGCTGGGTGGCCGGATCGAACTCGCTCGAGTTTGCATCCTTGAGGCCGCAAACGTTGCGCGCGAACTCAATACAGGCGGTCTGCATGCCGAGGCAGATGCCGAAATATGGCACCTGCTTTTCGCGTGCGTAGCGAATTGCGTTCAGCATACCCTCGATCCCGCGCTTGCCGAATCCTCCCGGAACCAGGATGCCATCGAACCCTTCCAACTGCGTCTCATAGCTGCTGTCGTTGGGTGTCTTCGATTCAAGCCCTTCCGCCTCGATCCATGTGACCTTAAGCTTGAGGTTCTGTGAAATAGCGCCGTGGGTTAGCGCTTCATTCAACGACTTGTAACTGTCCTCGTACTCCACGTATTTGCCCACAATGGCGATGGATACTTCATCTTTCGGGTGGTAGCAGCGATCCACAAGGTCCTTCCACCGGGTGAGATCGGCATCGGGTGCTTCCTTGTGCAAGTATTTCAGGATCAGCGCGTCGAGTCCTTCGTCTGCAAAGCGGAGCGGCACTTCGTAAATAGAAGGCACTGTAGTGGCACCGATGACGGCGCGCTCTTCGACGTTACAGAAGGCGGCGATTTTCTGCTTCATTTCGCGCCCAAGTGGGCGGTCGGAACGGCAAAGCAGGATGTCGGCCTGGATCCCGATGGAGAGCAGTTCCTTGACTGAGTGCTGCGTCGGCTTGGTCTTGAGTTCCTTGGCAGCGGCAATGTAAGGCACCAGCGTGAGGTGCACGAACAGCGTGTTCTCGCGGCCCAATTCCTGGCGCATCTGGCGAATGGCTTCAAGGAAGGGGAGGGATTCTATGTCGCCTACTGTGCCACCGATTTCGACTATGGTTACGTCCGCACCGTTCGCCGATACCTTGCGCATGGCGTTTTTTATCTCATTGGTAACATGGGGAATAACCTGCACAGTTTTGCCGAGATAATCGCCGCGGCGCTCTTTGAGGATGATCTGCTCGTAGATTCGGCCGGTGGTCAGGTTGTTATCGCGTGAGAGCGGAGCGTGTGTAAATCGTTCATAATGACCCAGATCGAGGTCGGTTTCGGCGCCATCATCGGTGACAAAGACTTCGCCATGCTGAAACGGAGACATGGTGCCGGGATCGACGTTCAAATACGGGTCAAACTTCATCATGTTGACGCGTAACCCGCGGCTCTCAAGCAGGCATCCGATCGATGCCGCTGCAAGGCCCTTGCCTAAACTGGACACAACTCCACCCGTCACAAAGACATACTTTGCCGACATCGATGCAACCTCACTTTTAGTTGTTGTGATTGGACGTACCTGGTGGGCACAATCAAGTATGGCAGAGTTCGCAGGGTGGAGGAAACGGAAAAATGGGACTGCTTGAGGAAAGAAGGTCATTTTTCTACTGTAAATGTCTATTTTTGTTACCTTTGGACCAGAATCAGGCGGAATGGATGTAGACTGCGGAATGTGAACAAGAGGCGGCAGTGATAGAACGGATTTCAGCGCAAAAGATAGACATCACCACCCTTGCGGTGGACGCGATTGTGAACGCGGCCAACACAACACTCCTTGGCGGCGGCGGAGTAGATGGAGCCATCCACCGGGCGGCCGGACCGGAACTCTACGACGAATGCGCCAAACTGGGCGGCTGCGCAACAGGCAAAGCCAAGCTGACCCGGGGCCACAAGCTTCCGGCAAAATATGTGATCCATACGGTGGGGCCTGTGTGGACCGGGGGCGACCGTGGCGAACCAGAGCAGCTGGCGAGCTGCTATCGGTGTTGCTTCAAGGTGGCGCGCGAACATGGATTGCGGAGTATCGCCTTCCCGGCGATCAGTTGCGGTGTGTATCGCTTTCCGGTGGACAAGGCCGTGAAAATTGCGGTGCGCGAGACGCGCGCAGAACTTGAGCAGAACAAATGGATTGAGAAGGTGATCTTCGCCTGCTTCGGCGACGACGTTTATGGTGCCTATTTGAAGGCGCTGGGGTCGAAGGACTAGGAGCCTCTCCCCAAATTTGCAGGAAACCTCGGAATGATTCTGTGAATTGCTTTCCATCCGGCTTTGTTGTTCGGGTGGAGGGGAAACAAGCAAACGCGGATCTTTCGCTGCGCTCAAGATGACAGTGGAGGGTTGAGGTTGTGAGAGCGGTAAATTGAAGTTCAAGGTATCCCAGGTTAGCCACAAACGCGGCTAACCTGGGATACCCGGTGACTGGGCCTTTTCGCAGTTAGAAGTTCAGCGTGAGCTTGGCTGTCATGGCGCGTGGGGTTACGTAATGCGTGCCGCTGAAGGTAGAGAGAAAGTTGTATAGCGCATAGTTATTGGTCACGTTGATGGCCGTCAGATTCAAATCGACCTTATAGCGATCGGCGTGGAACAGATTGTTTTTCCCGACAGAAGCGTCGAACAAGTTGCGCGGGGCGATGCGCGACGGATTGCGGTCGGCGTTACCGGTGCCCGGAGCCGAAATATTGATGAGGCTCGACCTTAACTGCGAGGCAAGGCAGGTTGCGGGCAGCGGGTGACCCGGCGTAGCGCGTACTCCGTTGCACATGAGCCCAGCCTGGAACTGCTCGTCCGCAGTGTATCCGCTAAGGTCAACTGCCGGTTCACCGCCAAGCGTGGTGCTGGTGGCACCGCAGGCAGAGTTGGGATCATTGGAGAGCGGGTTGTAGCATGGCGCCTGGCCAGCTACCTGACCGGAATCGTAGCGCCAGTTGAAGCCACCCCAAAGCCCCTTCAGCATGCCGCGCGCGAACGAATACTGTACGTGCGTGGTCTGGTTGAACTTCTCATCGTGGTCAA
>Ga0105238_10008470_pt1 | contig 10296 bp, 8 predicted proteins | sample KBSC34metaG_FD_81526 | JGI IMG/M metagenome (GOLD analysis project Ga0105238, IMG submission 81526) | Corn rhizosphere microbial communities from Kellogg Biological Station, Michigan, USA - KBS C3-4 metaG | ecosystem: Host-associated > Plants > Roots > Rhizosphere > Soil | place: Michigan, USA...
AAATATTTTATATCGTACAAGGAACTGTAGGTACTGTTATCAGGAAAATCCTGGAACAGCCCGGCTACTTTATAATTGTCTTTGTTATCAAGCCTGATCATTTGGCCCATGGGGTCAGCATCGCCAAACAATGTTTTCGCCATAGAGGCACTAATAATTATGGAAGACGGGTCGCTCAATGCATTTATGTTTCCCTTCAGCATATCAAGCGAAAACATGGTTGGAAAGTTTTCTTCTACCCACGGGCCATTGGCTGAAATTATCTTATCGCCCACCGTTAACGCATGCCTCCAGGGCCAGGTGGCCATGGCCACATTTTTAAAATCGCTGCCGTATTTGCTACGCAATTCCTCAGCAATAGGCCTGCACACATTGGGCGCTGTGCTTATTGTTTTATCATCGCCAACAGAGTTGATCATTACCTGTGCGAGCTGTTTGTGGTTGGTAAAAGACTTGTCGTACGTTACCTCATCCCAAATCCATAAACCAATCAGCATGGCCACTGCCATGCCTGCTGCAAGCCCCAGCACATTTATGATCGAATACACTTTATTTGTAATAAGATTTCTCCAGGCAATCTTTACATAATTCCTAAACATATAATGGCTGTTTAATTTTTCAGGAACCCATCTTTGTAGGGGTTCGCGGGTCAATATTAACAGCTCTGGCCGGGGATAGCGCCCCAAATTATAAGATGGGCGCTCATTTTTCAGGTGATTTTTATATTCTGTCGGGCTTTTCCCGGTCATTTGTTTGAAGATCCGGTTAAAAGTAGTTTTAGAATTGAACCCGGATTCAAAGGCAATGCCCAGGAGGGTGATATGATCATAAGCAGGATCCTGGATTTTCCGGGCGGCGTCGATCACGCGGTATTCATTAATGAAGTCATTGAAGCCTTTTTTGAATACGGTATTGATGACCCTTGATAATTCGTGGGGAGGGAGGTTGAGTTTTTCCGCCAGGGAGCTCAGGCTTAATTCCGGGTCCTGGTAATACTGGTTGGCTTCCATGGACCTCTTGAGCCAGGCGCCTTTTGCCCTTAGTTCAGCCAGGGCAGGGGACGGCTTTGCCGGTGCGGCCGTTTGGGTCATCACGGCGGCTTGAGGTTTTAAGAAGGCTGCTGCTGCGGTCCATATTATGATTACCGCAAAGAATATATAAAAGGGGTAATAAATGTGTGCGCTTAATTGATTGCGGTAACCAAGATAATCGGCAGCGGCACAAAAGATCCATAAAAACCATAATAAGGCGGTGGCGGCCAACAGGCGGCGCAGCCATCGGAATTCAAGAAGGGACCGGTCCATGAGAACGGGTTGCAATCGCCGGTAAAAGTTTTGTATGAGCTTATGAGATTTGTGCAGGTAGGTTATGATCGAAATAAAGATGAGCAGTTGTAATACGGGGTTCAGTTGCTGAAAGGCCTTTGTGCTATAGGTAGTTACACCCGTCCTGGTACTTTCTCCTATTTCAAGTGCCAGGGCTCCCTGTTCCAGCAGCAGGGGGCTGAAATGCATTAAGTCATTCCAACTGAATTTATGCTGAGGGCATGTTACTTTCAGCACATAGAAATACATCAGGGGGCCCAGCGCCAGCAAAAATTGCATTGGCAGCCGATCCCAATGGGGCAGGTAAGTTTCAAGTCTTAGGTCAATAGCCAGGATTCGGATCATCCATAAGATCATCGTGGCCAGCGCCAGGGCAAGAAACCGGTTTGCACTACGGTTTACGGTTTTGGTGAACCATAAAAGCAGGACAAAAGTGAGCCCTATAAATATCGCGCCGAGAAAGGCCAGGTCATATAAGTTGATATGGAATGTATATGAATTCAAATAAAGCAGCGGGTTTGCATGTTTTATAGCGCCAAAAATATGCCCTTTTGTTGTTAATTGATATTCATAGAATTATAATTTGATATAGGGATTTAACTGTTCTTTTGTGATATGGCATTGTACTGTTTTGATACAGTGTGCATCATCGTGATATTCAGCTTTTAGAGCGTTTGAGCATGACCAGTGCAGGGACATAAAAAGCAAAACCCTGCGCAGCAGGGCTTTGTAGTCAAAATGGGACATTTTTGAACCCATCGATAGTTGATTTAGTAGCTTTTAGCGAATTGCGGGGAAAAATATTTTATTTCGATTATACTTCTTAGCTTTGAAATGCAAAGTGCTTTGCTTTTTGTGATATTTCGACCCGGTAATCTTATAATTTACTTATATCTAAACCCAGAAAAGTAGTTATGAAAATAAAATCACTGTTACCGACGATTGTACTTGGTATCCTATTTATGCTTGCAATTTTTTTGGGAGTAGAATACAAAATTAGAGCTGATGAAGGGAGGCGTTACACTTTCAATGAGCTTTTGGGTAGTTATGTTATAGACTTAAATAAAACAAAATTGGGGAATGAGTATACAAAAGATTCCAATATATACAAAAGCTTATCAATTACTTTTTTTCCCGATTCCACATTCAAAATGAATAAACAGGTGCCTTTTATGTATGATAGCGTAGGAACGTGGAAGGCCGGGAATGTCACCGAATGGTGTTGGCTGCTTTTTGCTAATTTTAAATATGGTTATAACGATGAACATCCAGGCTCCCAGTTTACGCGCCCTTATGAAGAAGGCTCAGACACTTTTTTTCTAATAAATGCTGCGACTCCCCGGGATAATAGAAAAACCATTTCAAGTATTTATTTTAAAAAAGTAAAATATCAAAAGTAAAAGGCAAAGTCTCAAACTACCTGTACAGAAAAATCAAAGCCTAGTTGAAGAAGCTTTTGATCATCTAATCCCGGACACAGCGAACCGAGTGTCCGTTAGAAACATTGCCATCGAAACGGAACACTTTTGATCTATTTTTTTGATCACTGCCCCCATAGTGCATGTTCCATTCCCAAGCCTTCCCCTCCTTCCCCGTGGGCGTAGACGTCCACCAGTAACCGAGGGAACCCACGAAGATGTTGCGACTATCAGCGAGCTTGCGCATACCACCCGGAAATCCGTTAAACCCACTGCTGTTGGTACCGTTGCCGTTTTCATCCCAGCCTTCGGTGCTTTTCAGGGAGGCACCGGCCTTGTCCGTTCCACCGAATTTAGTCACCAGCATCGACCATTCGCTATCTGTTGCTAAATGCCAACCTTTGGGGCAGGCTTTTTTCGCTGCTTCCCAGGTATACAGCAAACCTAGTTGCTTGCGATTGCTATCGTTCTCATCATAAGCATAGCTGCCCTGAATTTTGTAGTTAAGATTTTGGGCCATCCAGGTAACCGTGGCGCCCGTCAAAGGATTTTTGAAGCTGATAGTTTTATACGTTTGTCCATCGCGTGGGTCGGTAAAGGTGCCGGTGGACTTCGTACATCCTACCTGGGTAAAAAATAAGATAGCAAGTAAGGCAAAGGTGTGCTGTTTCATTTAGTATCAACCATATTGTTTTGCAATCCAAGATAAACAAAGATATTGAAGACTTCTCGCTTTTAGGAGACGGGTAGTTTAGATTTTTTTTCATTCTTCCTTTACAAAGATCGATTGTTTTTCCTGTGGTTGGGTAGTGGACTGCTGCTCCTGTTCAATCATCTTTGGAAAGGAAGACTCCGACTGGCATTGTCGGACCATCCCAGGAGTTTTCCCTCTAAGCGCCGAATGCGGCCGATGATTGTTATAATGATCCTGCCATTCGTCGCTTAAAATACGGACTTCTTCCAGGGTGTCAAAAACATAGGCATCCAGTACATCTTCCCGATAAGTTCGGTTTAATCGCTCAATATAGGCGTTCTGCATCGGCTTACCAGGTTGGATGTACTTTATGGCAATCCCTTCTTTCCGACACCAATCGACAAACACGCTGCCGCGAAGTCGGGCCCATTGTCAACCCTGATCTGCTCCGGCCGGCCACGGTCGTTTATAATAGACTTCAGCACTTCTACCACCTTCTCGCCGGGGATCGAATAGTCGCACCAGGCTGACAGGCTCTCCCGGGTATAGTCATCCATGATATTGAGAATCCGTAATCGCCTTCCTCCACCCAATGCATCACTCATGAAATCCATGCTATAGCTTTTATTAGCTTCCTGCTGCTGTTGCAACGGTTCTCTTACCCGCGCCGGCAACCGGCGCTTATGCTTACGGCGAAGCTTTAGCTTCATCTCCCGGTAAACCCGCAGTACACGCCGGCGTCCCCACACTTTTCCCTCCAAGCGAATAATCTCGTAGTACTTATCAAAACCTCGCGTCGGTAGTTGCTCGGCCAATTCATTGAGACGGTCGATGACTTCTGTATCGTCCTTCCGGCTTTGGTAATACCAAAGGCTCCTGTGAATGCCGATCACCCGGCAGACCCTAACCACGCTTGCCTCTTCCTCGTCTTTACACCATCCGGCAAGCTCTCTTTGGTGGCTGGGCCTTACAACTTTTTTTCGATGATCTTTTTGGCCAACTGATGGTCCAGCATCAGTTCCGCGTACATCTGCTTTAACCGACGGTTCTCGTCCTGGAGAGCCTTCATCTCCTTGAGATGAGCGGCATCCATCCCAGCGTACTTCTTCCGCCAATTGTACAAGGTTGCCTGCTGATACCATATTCCCGGCAAAGCTCCATCGGATCCCGCCCGCCGGCATATTGCTTTAAAATGGAGACGATCTGGGCCTTCGTTAATCGTTGCTTTTTCATATTGACCGTTTAAAATTAGCTCTTTCGAGTCTAATTCCAACCTGTCCTAATATCAGCGAAGGCTACACGTAGATTCACGATATCGTCCCCATTCCGTTGATCTTTGAATCCTGCGACTTCTTTGCATTCCAAAACACGCCGACTATGTATATCAAGGCTGTACTGGAACGTAATGACCAGGTTGTTTGCAAGAAATATTGTCGACAGAATATAGTAGTCTTCTAAATTGACACGCATTGTGACCGGGGATTTTCCAGCAATATCGGAAGGAAAAGGGTTCGATTTGCGGGAAAGGGGGAGGATTAAATGAAATCCAGAACGGGACAGTATTTGAACCAACTCCTTATTGATTTGCAGCATTTTAGCGAATTGCCGAATGACAGTATCACACGATCCCGAGCCGGGCGCGGAGTGAGTCGCGATAGGTGCTGCCAATGGGGATCTTTTCACCATTAACGATAAGCTGATGAACTTCGATCAGGGTGATATGCCGGATGCCGACCACGTATGATTTGTGTACCCGGATAAAGTCCGCTGCCGGCACGAGGTCAAAAATGTCAGTCATATTTTCACGGATCAGTATATTTCCACCTGCCCGGTGAACGGTAATGTAATTGCCGTCCTTTTCCAGGTATAGTATCTCGCTGACTTTAACCCGGTGGGTCTGCGGCCCGCTTTTGATAAATACGACAGCGTCTTCATCCATACCGGGGGTATTCTTCGGCGACAGTGCTGCCGCGGCTTTATTGATGGCCATCAGGAAGCGCTCAAATGTGACAGGCTTCAGCAGGTAGTCCAGCGCGTTGAGCTCGTAGCTTTCTACGGCGTATTGGCTGTAAGCGGTGGTGAAAATGATCAGCGGCCGTGGCGACAAGGTTTGCAGCAGTTGCATTCCGCTGATATCCGGCATATTGATATCGAGGAAGATCAGGTCGACCATTTCGCGGTTCAGAAACTCGATGGCCCTGACCGGTTCACGAAATGTAGCCTTGAGACTGACTAAACTGATCTTTTGGCAATACCGTTCTATCACCTCCAGGGCTTTCGGCTCGTCGTCAATGGCTATGCAGGTGATCATGACAGATCGATTTCGAGGTTAACCATGAATTTTCCATTTTCCTTATTGATGATGAGCTGGTGTTTACCCGGGTAAACCAACTCCAGCCGTCGTTTTACATTTTCCAGGCCGATGCCGCTGATGTTCATTTCCATTTTTTTGATAGCGCTGTAGTCCGTGTTTACACAGGTAAATTTCAGTTTTTCTCCGGAAACGGCTATGGTTATTTGAATCGAGGCTCTTTGCCCGATGGCGACGCCGTGTTTAAAGGCATTCTCGACAAAGGGGATAAAAAGCATGGGCGCAATGCCGATATCGGCTATTTGTCGGGTATGGTCAAAGGTTACTGTAACTTCCTCATCGGCGTAGCGCAGTTTGTTGAGGGTGATGCATTCTTCCAGGTAGATGATCTCCTTGCTGAGCGGAACACGTTCCTCGTTGCTGTCATAAAGCATATAGCGCATCATGCCGGAAAGTTTTGAAATGCCGTCGGCCAGATCGTCGTTGCCTTTGGCTTGCGCCATCGAGAATAGGTTGTTGAGCGTATTGAAAAGGAAGTGTGGGTTGATCTGCGATTTAAGGAACTTGACCTCGGTGCTTAGCTGGTTCGCCTGCAGCCGGGTTTGGATGAGTTCGCTTTTTGCCCATGCGTTGAGAAAGAAATAGGCGAAGGATATACCCAGTATGACAACGAAAGCGAACAGTATAGCAGGCTGGATCTGCCGCCAGTCACTGATCGTGAAGTTGATGGCATTGACTTTAGCAAGGGCAACAGGATCATCCTGGATCAACTTTCCGAGGGGAGGAGGCGGTTTTCCGGTGGAATCCGGTCTAAAAACGAAGGGCGGGGGTTCGGGGATCGGGTTCGCCCGATCGAACAGGGGGCCAGCGATAAAGTAATTCGCACCAAATATCATCGTGAACCATCCGGCGCATATGGCCAGTCGGACGATGCCATTTTTATAGCGGATAGCTTTCGGGAATACCCAAAATACATTGCCATAAAAAAGCGCCGCCAGGGAAATCAGGATAATATATACATAGGATGAAATGGACGTTTCTCCAATCCGATCGCTTACAACATGGACGCTTTTTGCCCAGACGTGAATATGCGTACTGCTCAATGACGATGTTAGCACATAAAAAACACCTGCCCAAAACGCCAGGTGAAGCAATATCTCTATCCAACGTCTTTTTTTGGCCGGTGTCATAGTGACAAAGGTATAATATCGCGCTTACCGTCAAAAATTAGGTGATTAACCAGCCGGATTGACCACCAAACGAGGCGTTTTTGAAATTCCGGATAACAAATAACCGGTCTTCCAACCTCTCAAACCCTCATTCATACCAGATGTTTCGGAGAATGACGGTCCAGCGATAGTATTGTTGAAAAATAGCCGGAGCCATGAAAAAGCAATTACTATCCGCCGTCTGCTTGCTGGCGGCATTTATCAGCACCGAAGCGCAAAAGCCGGATACGGCTTGGTTAATGGTGCATTACAAATTTACCCATGTGGATGACACTACCAGCCGGGCGCATCCGTACATAGAAAATACGGTGTTATTTGTGGGCAAAAGCGCCAGCGCTTATAAAAGCTACGATGGACTGGTGGCAGATCAGCAATTTAAAAAGGCATATGCAGAGGCGGTAGCGAGCAGTCCGGATGGGCACCCTATGATCAACCGGCGGGGTGTGGGTTCACGCACCCAATATTATCAGTATCCGGCTGAGCAGAAATTGTTCACAAAGGATGCCCTGATGGTTAATGACTACCTGATCGAAGGCCCCATGCCTGTGATAGACTGGAAGATCAGCGGTGACACGGCCACCTTCGGCGGGCTGCACTGCCAGAAAGCTACCGGCCATTTTGGGGGCCGGGATTATATCGTGTGGTTCTGCCCTGATCTGCCGGTTCATGCCGGTCCCTGGAAATTGAATGGCTTGCCTGGCGTCATTGTAGAAGCCCATGACACGAAAAATGAAGTGGTATTCAAGTTTAACGGCGTAGAGAAGACGGTACCGTCGCCGGCAAAGGGCCAGTCGACAGGCGGCGCTACAGATGAAAATGATCTTCCACCGATACTGCGAGGGTTGAATGATGACCCGAATGTGATAGCACCCCCGGCCCGACTGACCAAAACATCGCAAAAGGAGTTCGACAAGCTGCGGGCGGCGATGGAAAAGGACCCTGCTGCGTTTGCGCAAGCCATTAATGCGGCCAATAGTCGGGAAGGAGGACCTAAAATGGATCATGTTGTGGTTGGCCCAAAGGGTAAGGGTCCTGTATTTAATAATCCGATGGAATTGCCCGAAAAATAATGAACAGATGTATAAAGGTGGTGAACCTGCCGGTGATCGGTTTATTGCTTTCCATTGCGGGATTTGCGCAAAATATAACGGGTACTGTAAAGGACAGTACCGGCAAGGCTATTCCTTATGCCAGTGTAAACCTCAGAAATTCCGCTAACAATGGGATTATCGGTTATGCCGTTACGAATACCGGCGGCGCCTATATTTTACATATCCCTGCGGATACTCCTTTAAGGGGACTGGTGATAGAAGCGGCGAGTATAGGTTATAAAACGCTGAGCCGGCCGGTGGCAGACGTACTCCTTACCTATGACTTCACCTTGAGCGTGTCGGCGAACCAGCTAAGATCTGTCGAGATCAAAAGCAGCCGGCCTATGTTGCGAACACATGGCGATACACTGGGGTACAAGGTGTCCGATTTTGCAAGTGCACAAGATAGGGTGATCGGTGATGTGCTTAAGAAGCTGCCGGGCATAACGGTCGGGACTGATGGAACGATCCGTTATAATAACAAGTCGATATCTAACCTGTATATCAATGGCGACAACCTGCTGGATGATAAATATTCTATCGCCACTACGACTATCCCGCACGGCGTGGTGGAGCAGGTGCAGGTGATACAAAACGACCAGCCTATTAAAGTGCTGCAAAATAAGGTGATGAGCGATGATGTGGCCCTGAACCTGGCGATAAAAAAGGGCGCGAAGATGCAAATGGTTGGTCAGGAGAGCGTAGGTGTGGGCCTGCCGGGTAATTATGACGTTGACCTGAATGCGATGTTTTTTAAGGATAATTATAAAGCCATCAATTACCTCAAAGGCAACAATACTGGATATGACCTGCAGCAGGAGCTGGTTGCGCACAATTTAAGCAACTACGAGCAGCATATCGATAATGCTACGCCGGCTGCGCTGCTGTCCCCCGGCACGGTAAACAGCCCCGCCTTGTCGCGGGACAGGTATTTGTTCGATGAATCCGGGCTTCTCAATCTCAACGACCTGGTGAAATTGCGGAACAACACACAGGTGAGGATAAATGCCTGGTATTTCCACGACAACCAACGGCAGGATTTCAGCCGGCAGAGCACTGTCTTTTTACCTGGCGATACGGTCCGATATGATGTGCGTCAACATAACCATTACCAGCCTGCTATTCTGCATACGCAATTGACGCTGAATATCAACAGGGACAAGTATTATCTTAATGACGCCCTGGTGCTGGATGATAGCCAGGGCGCCTATCATTCCTATCTGAACACGGGCGACGTCGCAGTAACACAGGTACTTCATGATAATCAGCTGAGATTCTCCAATGAATTCAACCTGATAAGATCCTTAAAGTCGCATAATATCATACAGGCCTATTCTTATATAAGTCATTCGGCCGAACCGGAATACAGGACCATTGGCCCCAATTATGAACCGGCCATTTTTAATAAAAGCAGCCAGTATGATCAATTGATACAAACCGTCAATGTGCCAACCTGGTATACTACTAATTATGTATCGCTCAAGATACCATCCGGCCTCATCACGCAGCGTTTCAGGGTGGGGTTTAGTGTTCAATCGCAAACATTGACGTCAGACCTCAGCGTGGCGCAGGTGGGTAAAAATCCAACCCCGGAATCGGACAGTTCGACGAACCGTTTGAACTGGGCCAGGACAAAATTGTATGCGGAAGCGGCCTATGATTTGCCTGGAACGATCCTTCAGGCGAGCCTTAGCTTGCCGGTGAGCCTGCAGCAGATACACTATTCCGACAACCAGTATGCGATGGACAAACAGCTGACGCGTTTGCATTTTAACCCGCTGTTGAAAGTAAAATACCGGGTGGGCACTGAAAATTACCTTTCTCTCTCGTACCATTACCGCAACGAGGCGGGTGTCATAGAAGATATTTACCAGGGAGATATTTTGAAAGACTACCTGACGCTTTATGCCAATAGCGCGGACCTGGCGGAGAAGAGGCAGCAGGATGTGTCAGCCGGGTTTAGTTACCGCAAATCGCTGATGATGCTTTTCGCCAGCCTGAATATCACCTATGATCGCCTGGCCTCGGATAAGATTGCCTCAGCGATCATCACTGGTAGCCTGCAGCAGCAGGTTATGCTGCCTTATCCCAATACTACGGGGTCATGGACGGTCAGCAGCTCGGTGAGCAAATACTTCTTTGCTTTGAGAACCACGTTTAGCGCCGACGTGCAATGGCAAAGCATCCGATCCGTGCAGTTGCAGAATGATCAATTATTGCCTTTCAAT
>Ga0105238_10008471_pt1 | contig 10296 bp, 6 predicted proteins | sample KBSC34metaG_FD_81526 | JGI IMG/M metagenome (GOLD analysis project Ga0105238, IMG submission 81526) | Corn rhizosphere microbial communities from Kellogg Biological Station, Michigan, USA - KBS C3-4 metaG | ecosystem: Host-associated > Plants > Roots > Rhizosphere > Soil | place: Michigan, USA...
ACAGTTCGCTCCTGACAGCGCCATCATTAATGAATATGGTCCGACGGAAACAACCGTAGGTGTAATCTCCTCCTGCATGGCGCTCGATGAAGAACGCTTTAATACGACAGAAATGCCAATCGGCCATCCGCGCGCCGGAGTTTCTGCCTATGTACTTGACCAATCCCTCAGGCCGGTTTCTGCCTGGACGACTGGCGACCTTTATATTGGTGGCAACTGCGTGGGGCGCGGATATATTCACTCCGGCGATCTGACTGCGGCACGTTTTCTTCCTGATCCATTTCAATCCACTAAAGGGACCCGTATGTATGCGACCGGGGACCGCGCACGCTACCGCAGTGACGGCAGTCTGGAATTCCTGGGACGGAATGACGGGCAGATTAAGCTTCGGGGATACCGGATTGAGTTGAGCGAAATAGAGGCGACGTTGTGCCGTCATCCACACGTGCAGGCCGCCATAGCCATGGTTATTTCAGACAAGTCTGGTGGAAAGCTGCTGGCGGCATGGGTAGCTGTGGGTCAAGCTAAGGTTATGCACCAGGAGCTGCGGGATTTCGTCTCGGAGTCCCTGCCCAGCTATATGATTCCCAATGTGTTTACATGTGTGGACCGGTTCAAGCTTACTCCTAATGGCAAGGTGGACAGGCATAGTTTGCCTCCTGTGGCGGACCAGTCTTCAGGCACGACGAGCGCCCCTCTTGATGAAGTAGAAGAGGGCCTTTTGGCCATTTGGAGGAAGGTCTTGGGAAAGGAAAACGCCGGCGTAGATGATAATTATTTTGCGCTCGGCGGTGATTCTCTGCGGGTTGTGCAGGTCGTCCATGAATTGCGCCGGTACGGGATCACTGTCCGGGCAATGGACATTCTGCGTCATCCGACCATCCGCAGTTTGCGCAAGGCGCTCCGGCAGGAGCGCCGCTGCGAGCTTTTCCCCAATGGAGTTCCACAGGTTTCGATACAGGTGCCTGAAGAAATTTCTGTTTTAATGCCCGATGTAGACGATTGCTATCCTATATCCGGAATTCAAACTTTTGTGCTGGACACATACGCAAAAAATCAAGGTGTCGATGGCATCTACCATATACAGGAATGCTTTCATCTGGAAGATCCTGGTTTTTCGCTAGAGGCCTTGAAGTCGGCTTTCGAGGCCGTCTTACAGCGCCATCCGGCGTTAAGAACGGTTTTCTATTTGAAAACTTCCCTGCTCCTGCAATGCGTCAGGAAAGCATTGTCGTGGAACATCAATGTTAAAGACATCTCGTCTCTTGATGGCCCGGCTCAAGATACTTACATTGCACAAGAAATACAGAATGACCGCAGTAATCTATTTGATACGGCCAACATTGACGCGCCGCTGTTCCGCATCTCTGTTTTCCTGCGTTCCGCAACAAAATTCAGCCTGTTTTTTGTTTGTCACCATGCGATCATGGACGGCTGGGGGCACCAGATATTTCTGAACCATCTGGTGGAAGCCTATACAGCCATCAAATCGGGCAAGGCGCCTGATCTGGGCGAACCGGACGATACTTATCGTCAGTTTGTAATGTTTGAACACGCGCTTAGCGCTTCCGAGCAGGTTTCACAATTCTGGCATTCCTATTTGTCCGGCGTACGCTTTCCATCTCTGCCGGATTTCGTGTCGCCTGACGTTCAGGAAACAGATGAGCCCATCGTGGTGGCGGAATTCTCACCTGAGCAAAATGAGGCATGGGAACGTGTTGCGCGGGAGACTTCAGTGTCCATGCAGGCGCTGCTCCTGGCTATATGGCTGGAGGTTTTGAGAGACTGGTCGCAAGAATCCGTGGCGACCAGTGGAGTCATCTCCAATGGAAGATCAGAATATTTAACTGATCCTTTATCGACCGTAGGGCTGTTTTGGAACGTGGTGCCGATTGTCTCCCATGCCAGGGTGCCGCTGTTGCAACAGGCGGTTGTTGTGCAAAAGGACCTTATAGACATTCAGCCGTATGCTTCTTATCCACTGCCGCAGCTTATCGCGGACCATGGAGGGCAGGAACTTTTTTATTCAGCATTCAGATACTTGAATTTCTGGAACATGAAACAAATTCCGGAGCAAAGCGGCCTGCGTTTTCTTGGCGCCCAGTTTGTCGACCGCTATCCATTTGCGATGACTTTTACTACCGGAGTGAGCGCTGCAGGGCGATACATTCAAATCGAATATGCTTCGAAAGCGATTTCCCGAAAGATGGTCAAAAAGCTGCTGGAATCTTATCAATCTCTTTTGGCGGGGCTGACTCAAGCAGTACCAGCCTCTCCTGAAACACTGGTTGCCGCCCGCCCGCTGACTGGGTAGCCCATGCAGTCACGGCGCTCGTCTCAGAGCACCGCGCAATCGTAAACACATCACTTGAAGTATTTATCGCGAGTACAGTCTTGGCATAGCAATCACTTGCAAATCAATGATTTTATTTAACTGTGTTATTGGAGGAAATATGTTTCGCAATTTATTGAGGACGAAAATCCATCGCGCCACTGTAACGGGGGCTGACCTGAATTATGAAGGAAGCATCGGGATTGACGAAGATCTGCTAGACATGGCCGGCATAGCTTCGTTTGAATCCGTGCATATCTGGAACGTCACCAATGGCGAACGGTTGATGACCTATGCCATTCCTCTCGGGAGAGGGACCGGTGAAGTGGTGCTCAATGGCGCCGCCGCCCGCCGCGTGCAAAAGGGAGACCTCGTTATTATTGCCGCATTCGGTCTGGTGGAAGAAAAAGAAGTTGCGTCATACTCGCCGCGGATCGTGCTCGTGGATGCTCTTAACCGTCCGACACTGAAGGAATCAAACCAGGCCATGGTCGGAGCTGACTAGTATCAGCTGGTAATTCAACCTGCCCGCACAGCTTGAGCCGGATGCAGAACCCCGGTTTGCTAACTCAATCAACAACTGATAACCAGCAGCGCCGTTCATGAGACGACTTTCAGCGCTCGTGAAAACCATGGCGCTGCGGAAATCTTTGTTTAAAACTGATATTAGAGGAGAGAATTTTATGGCGACAGCTACGCTTCCAAAAGCCCGAAAGAATCTTGGTATCGAAGGCAAGAAAGCGGAATGGATGGCGGAAATGACGGGCAAAAGTATGGAACGTTGGGTGGAACTCGCGAAATGGACCGCCAAAAGAGTGCCGCCCCGCGCCGCCATTCTTGATGTTGCAACAGGACCAGGATATTTGTGCATTGAACTCGCAAAGCTTGGTGACTATGCTGTGAGCGGCCTGGACCTCAGTCACACTCTTGTAGAAATTTCAAAAGAGAAGGCTGCCAAGGATGGCGTGAGCGTCGACTTCAGGCAAGGCGACGTTTGCAACATGCCTTTTGCCGATAACTCTTTTGATTTTGTTCACTGCCGCGGGGCTTTCAAGAATTTCGGCGATCCTTTAGGAGCATTGCGGGAGATGCATCGTGTTCTAAAACCAGGCTGTGAAGGTGTGATTAAGGATCTCAATCGCCATGCTCCGCGAAAGGCCCTGAACCAGACCATCGACACGTGGGGCCTTCCACTGCCCAACAGGCTTCTCACCAAGCTTTTGTTCCAGTTTCGTGTGCGCAACTCTGCGTATTCGAAGGAGCAGTTTGAGTCAATGCTTGTGCAGGTTAAATTCAGCCGTTTTGAGATCCAGCAAAATGGCATCGACATCGATGTATTGATGTGGAAGTGATTGCCGCTTGTCCCGGCAACGTTTCCATGTTCGCTGGTTCTCTGTTTAATCGTGGAAGGAGCAATTCATGACAGCTTTTGAAAGCGTAGCGGCAGAACAAAAAAAGTGGTCGCTGACCGACAAAAAACTGAAGCTCAACCTGGAACGGTCGCGCTATACGATCCTTGCGTTAAGCGTAACAGGTGCGGTATTGATGGCCCTGGCGGCCCAATTTCACGCTTCGTATCCGGCCGTTTCGAGGCTGGCCGGCTATGCGGCGATGATGGCATTGGTTCTGGTAGTAGTTGTGAGAAGCAAGGGGCTCAACCGAGGATTAGTGCAGGCGTGGGTGCTCGCGGCCGCCGCTGCACAATCGCTCACGAGCGAGATGTTCCGCTATCGCACATCTACCGGTCCTTACAATGACCAGCGTGGCGGCGATCCCGATGCTACTCTGTTGGAACGCCGGGATAAGATCCTTGGCCGGATAAAGTCTGTCCAGAGATATGCTGTGGATCCTGGCCCGCAAACAGCCCTTCCTTCTGGACCGTTGGATGCGGATGGTTATATTTCTGAGCGTGTCAATATCGGCGTCAATGCGTACCAGAAGTGGGCCGGTCACTTTGTTTCTGCTCAAGGTACCTGGCAGAAAATAGAGTCGTTCCTGGCCATCGCCGGTGCACTGTTGGCGGCAGTGTTGACTTTTACCAACTACCAGATTTATGGGGCCTGGATAGCTGTTTGTATAACAATGGGACTTGCAGTCGGTGCTGACGCTCTGGCGGAGCGATATGCTCAGCTCACTATCGAGTATGGAGCTATGCCCGATCGCCTCACCGGTATTCTCAATCGCTGGACTCTTCAGCGTGGAACCTTGGACGAGTTAGTGGAGCGAGTCGAAGCGGCGCTTCTTGGAGAGATGCAGACCTGGGTCGCCAGTGCTGACGACCTGCAGAATGATTCTGCCGTTGCGCCGGTCAGGGCCCCAGCATCTCAATCGGTTCTTCATTCCACGGCCGCGCGTACCGCACATTTGAACTGAGTTTCTTGCCGGCCGGTGGTTGAATTATGGCCTCCAGGCCATTCCCTATATGTAGATCGCACCTGAACCCATGCGTGTCATTGGATTTTTTGCGCGTAATGCGCCATACAGGCTCTTGATCTCGATAGCCATTGGTGTGGCTGGTGGTCTCGGCAGTGCCGGCCTTCTTGCCGCCTTCACCAATGTATTGAAGAACGCGGACCGCCATTCCTCCTTCACCTGGGGATACATTCTTCTTGCTCTTTGTTTGATGCTGCCTCTGACCAGGTTTGCGTCAGAAATCATCCTGATGCGTTTGACCCAGAGGGAGTTTTGCGGCCTTCGCATGAGGCTGAGCATGCGGATTACTCAGGCTGCGTTGCGTGATGTTGAAATTCTCGGCACAGAACGCCTCATGGCTGCCTTCGGTGAGGACATCCCTAAAACTATGTACGGCCTGAGCATAGTGCCTGAAGTGTGTATCAACCTGGCAATCTCCATAGGTGGGCTTGTTTACCTAGGATGCTTGTCCTGGCGAGTGTTGCTGATGGTCCTGGGTTTTCTCGTTCTCGGCATACTGTTCAACCAGTTGCCTGCTTTATGGGCAATGAAATTCTTCAAGGTGGCTCATCAGGCATCGGAGGCCTTGTTCGGTCACCTTAAGGACTTGATCGGGGGAGTGAAAGAACTGAAGTTGCATTCGCTGCGCAAAACAATATTTCTTTCTGAGATCCTGCGCAACACAGCCAATTCGCGGCGCAACTCTTTCGTCGCGGCATTCGACATTTATTCAATTGCGGCAAGCTTCGGGCAGATGCTTGTTTTCATCGCCATTGGGCTAATGCTGTTTTCCTCGATTGCCGGCCGCCCCAGCACGGCAATACTCGCCGGCACGGTGATTACCTTGCTCTATATCACCCAGCCTCTGCAACTTTTTATGAACGGGCTGCCGTTTCTGGCCAATGCCGATGTAGCTTTGCAAAGGTTTGAAACTCTGGTTCGCCAACTCGAGAAGCCTGGTGTTCAGGAACAAACTCAGGAGATCGTTGAGCGTGTCCAGTTTAAATGTGAAGAGCTGACATTAAAGACAGTCACCTATGCGTATCACAGCTATGAGACCAGAGAATGCTTTTTTCTTGGGCCTATTGACATGAGCTTGAAAGCAGGCGAATTGGTGATACTGGCAGGAGGAAACGGCAGCGGAAAAACCACCTTGGCCAAGGTCATTACTGGACTCTATCCGGCTGAAAGCGGAGAAGTCCTTATGGATGGCCAGAACATTACCGGTGAACAACAGGAATTTTATCGGCAACATTTTTCCGCCATCTTCTACGACTCCTATCTTTTTGAAAGCTTGCTTGGCCTGGAGATCCCTGATTTTGATAGTGAAGCGCGGAAAAGACTTGCGCGATTAGAGCTCGGTCATAAAGTGACTATCAAGAATGGAGTTTTCTCTACTACTCAATTGTCCCTGGGACAGCGAAAGCGTCTGGCCCTGTTGACCTCAATTTTCGAGGATCGCCCTATTTATGTTTTCGACGAGTGGGCTGCGAATCAGGACCGGAGGTTCAGAGAATATTTTTATCGCGAATTCCTGCCGGAGCTGAAAGCAAAGGGCAAAATCATTTTGGTCATCTGCCACGATGATCATTACTTTGATGTAGCAGATCGCATCATCAAGGTGGAGTCTGGAAAAATAATTTACGACGGAGTCCCTTCCGTATCCTGAGCAAATGCGGTTTTTTGGCCGGTAGTCACCATTAGGACATCTGCCATGGGTAGCCGGGTACGCGCCCGGACGGGTGTGCTGCTTTCAGGTGAATTATGAACATCATTATCCAACTTATTTTGATCATAGGCTGCGCACGCATGGCTGGGGCTCTATTCAAACGCATTGGGCAGCCTCAAGTTTGCGGCGAGATCGCGGCGGGCCTGATCCTTGGACCGTCTGTCTTTGGGGCACTATGGCCCCATGCCCAGCGCATGATATTCGATCCGGTTGCCGGCTCGCATCTGAGCATTATCAGCGAAGTTGGCCTTATCTTCATCATGTTCTTGATTGGCATGGAGTTTGACTTCGGGCACCTTGCTACTTCTATGCGCCCGGCATTTTCCATTTCCGCGGCTGGCATTGTCCTGCCATTCTCGCTGGGGCTTCCCCTCGGGAAATGGATTTATTCCACCATGAATCTCCATGTTGACCGGATCGGATTCACTCTGTTCATCTCGATGGCCCTCAGCATCACGGCCATGCCCGTACTCGGCCGCATTATGATCGAGTTCAATCTTACGAAGACCAGGCTGGGCGCTCTTACAATCACGGCGGCGGCCATGGATGATACTGTTGGCTGGCTGCTGCTCGCGCTCATCTCTGCCATGGTGTCCGCTCAGTTCCATCTTGTTCCGCTGCTATTATCAGCCGCTGAGGTCATGCTTTATCTCTTGGGAATGATCTTCATCATCCGGCCATTGATGGTGCGATGGACGCGCTCTGTAATGCAAAACTCTGATATCGGGCTTTCATCCAATGCCCTGGCCCAGCTCATCATTTTCTTTATGGCGTCTGCGGCAGTTACACATGCAATAGGCATATTTTCTGTATTCGGCGCATTTGTAATGGGAGGTATTCTCCACGATCAAAAAGCGTTTTGTGCGGCTGTTAACAACCGCATGAGCGATTTTGTCACTGTTTTTTTTCTGCCCATTTTTTTTACCTTCACCGGCCTGCGCACAGATATTGGCTCTCTGAGTGGAACTCCAGCTTTGCTTGTTGCTGTAGTAGTGGTGCTGGCGGCCACGATCGGAAAATTCGGGGGTTGCTCCCTTGCAGCACGGCTTAGCGGGCTTTCTTGGCATGAAGCTTTTACGGTTGGGACCATGATGAATACGCGCGGGCTGGTGGAATTAGTCGTATTGAACACGGGATATGATCTTGGCATTATTCCCAAGCCGATATTTTTTATTTTCGTACTGATGGCTGTTGCAACCACTTATATTACTTCACCTGCCCTGCGGCGCCTCATTCGCGGTACAGAGCTGGAGGTGGACTTTAATACTTCCCCATTTATGCAAGGACGCGCAATACGTAGCCACGTTTCTACCGGAAGCTCCTCGGCTGATTAATTTGCATGCTTCAGCCGTATCGAAAAGGTGGTTCGCCGCCGCCAACACAAAACAAATAATTTTTGTTCTGTATGGAAGCCGAAAGGCACATGCGGGAATAACATACCCGATTGTCTTAGCTGAAGGGGTGGATAAGATGACAGATGCTGATCTTACCTCAGTCCTTTTTGTGCTCCTGCTACTGGTGACATTGGCGCAATTACTGGGGTCGTTGTTCGTGAAACTGAGGCAGCCCAGGGTCATAGGAGAGATTCTGGCCGGCATCTTGCTGGCGCCTATCCTCTTTGGCCGATTTCCCATCGTATCCGGCATTACACAAAGCCTAAGTGGCCAAAGCAGCCAGAGCAGCATTCTCAATTTTGTTTACTGGATGGGCCTGCTGCTGCTCATGTTCTTTTCCGGCGCGGAGACACGGCAACTGTTTAGCCGCGATGAAAGACGGCAAGTAGCATGGCTGGCGATTGTAGGCACGGGCGTACCTTTTGGTCTGGGCCTGGTGGCCGGACCGTGGCTCATGCATCCGGCTTTGGCTGGTCCCAACGGGAACCGCGTTTCACTCATAATTATTCTTGCCGCCGGAGTGGCGGTTACCTCAGTTCCTGTGGTTTCCAAAATTTTTGCCGACCTTAAGATCCTTCATACCAGGTTTGCAAGACTGGTTCTTGGTGTAGCGGTACTGGAAGACATCGTATTGTGGCTGGCATTGGCCCTGGCCACGGCTTTTGCGGGAAAAACGGTTCTGGATCCGCTGCGGATGTCATGGCAATTGGTGATTACCAGCGCGTTTTTTATGCTGGGACTGACGATCCTCCCCAGGATTGCGAGGCGGATCAACGAGTCGCAATCGAATGTTTTTGCCAAAAACTCTCCAGTTGCGTATGTATTGGCCGTCCTGCTGGTGTACTGCGTGGTGGCCGGGGCATTGAAGGTAAGCTTGGTATTCGCGGCCTTTCTGGCCGGGTTTGCTGTGGTGCATAGAAACCACCGGATGTTTTCCGATGCGCTGGACGCGATAGCCAAGGTTTCGTTTGCCTTCTTTATACCTGTGTACTTTGCCATTGTCGGACTGAAGCTGGATCTGCTGCGGGGATTGTCGCTGTGGATGATAGCAGCATTCCTGATTGGGAGTTCCCTGGTCAAAATTGCATCGGTGACGTTAGCGGGAAGAATCGCGGGATTTCGCGGCCTGGATTTGATTAATCTGGGGGTTACCACAAATGCGCGGGGAGGTCCGGGTATCGTGCTGGCAAGTGTCGCGTTTGATGCAGGGATTATCAGTGCGAAGTTTTACACCACCCTTATCCTGGCCGCGGTTTTGACTTCGCAATTTACGGGAGCATGGCTGGATTACGTGTTGCGGAAAGGCTGGCCGCTGTTGACGGCTACTGTGCCTGAGAAGGCAATCCGTCCTGCTTCAGATATTCCGCTGGCTACCTGAGGCGAAAAGGATTCTCTGCCGGTGGTGCGGTCCGGAATTGTCCTGAAGTTGAGCAGCAAGTATCACGCGTTTGTCCAACACGAAATTCTTATTCATCAAATGATCAAATGCATTCTATTTTTGTGGCGGCGTTCTCCCATGGCGGTAGCAGCGGTTATGCTCGCCAATCTCATCAACGGGATTAGCAATATTGGCATCCTGGTTTTAATTAACATCGTCCTGCAGGGCAAGCCAGTTTCCAAAGGCGTTCTCATCTGGAGCTTCGCGGGTTTATGTCTTTTGGCCGCTCTAAGCCGGTGTAGCGCTGAACTTATCCTTACACGCCTTGCGCAGAATTCGCTCTTTAATCTGCAAATGCAATTAGCGGGCAACATAGCCGAAGCACCGCTGCAAAACTTGGAAGAGTTGGGGATGGCACGGCTGGTGACGGTATTGACCCATGATTTACAGGTGCTCACAGATGCTCTGGTGCTGGTTCCTGTTACTTGCGTCAACCTGGCTATCCTTGCAAGCGGTCTCATTTATTTGGGCTGGCTTTCACAGGCCGTGCTGGCGGTCATTCTGGGGTTCATTGGTATATCTTTTTTGATCTATCGGCTGGCAATGTTTAGCGCGGCAAAATCTCTGCGGGTGGCGCGGACGTCAGCTGACGGCCTCTATCATCACTTCCAGTCAATTCTGGCAGGAATCAAGGAACTCAAGCTGCACCATCTGCGCCGGCAAGCATTCTTTTCACAAGTCTTCGAAGTTTCTGCTTCCGCTGTGCGCGACCGCAATATTGCTGGTTTGACAATGTCCATTGGGGCCGGCGCCTGGATGCAAATGTCGGGGCTGGTGCTTATTGGCATGCTGCTGCTCGCATTACCCGTCATAAAGCTCAGTATGCCGGATCGGATTAGTTACACGATCACTCTTATATTTATGGTGGGGCCCCTGCAGGTGTTGCTGAGCCGAAATTCCGGTTTTAAGCTCGCAGAGATCGCGCTCCAGAAAATTGAGGATCTTCAACGTAATCTTGCTGCCCTCCACGCCGAAATGGATTCTGCCTCAC
>Ga0105238_10008473_pt1 | contig 10294 bp, 10 predicted proteins | sample KBSC34metaG_FD_81526 | JGI IMG/M metagenome (GOLD analysis project Ga0105238, IMG submission 81526) | Corn rhizosphere microbial communities from Kellogg Biological Station, Michigan, USA - KBS C3-4 metaG | ecosystem: Host-associated > Plants > Roots > Rhizosphere > Soil | place: Michigan, USA...
CACCGAATACGGCGTCGCCGACGTCAGGGGCAAGTCGGACGCTGACGTGATTGCGGCGATGCTCGCGATATCAGACTCGCGCTTCCAGAACGAGCTGGCGCGCGCCGCCAAGGACGCCGGCAAGCTCGCGAAGACCTACGACATTCCGCGCGAATATCGCGACAACACGCCGGAGCGGGTCACGGCTGCACTCAAGCCCGCGCGCGAGGCGGGGCTGCTGCCGTTCTTTCCGTTCGGCAGCGATTTCACCGATGTCGAGCAGCGGCTGATTCCGGCGCTGCAGGTGCTGCAGGAAGCGCAGCATTCGCCGCTGCGGCTGGCCTCGCTGCTGTGGCGGGGATTGACGCAGAGGCCCGACGCGGCCGCGCAGGAATGCCTGGTGCGGCTGGGGCTGGATCGGCCTGCGACGTTCGAGGAACGGATGTATCGCGCGCTGGTGGGTGCGGCGCTGGGGGAGATTTAATCGTCATGGCGAGGAGCGATAGCGACGAAGCAATCCATAATCTTCATTTGGAAAGATGGATTGCTTCGCTTCGCTCGCAATGACGAGGTATCACCTGTTCCTGTTCACCGGCTTGCGCTTCTCGATGAACGCCGCCATGCCCTCGGAACGGTCTTCCAGCGCGAAGGTCGCGTGGAACAGGTTGCGCTCGACGTTGAGGCCGTCGGCGAGCGGCGTTTCGAAAGCGCGGTTGATGGCCTCTTTCGCCATCGCCGCCGCAGGCCGCGACATCGACGCGATCTTCTCCGCCGCCGCCATCACCTCGTCCATCAATTTGTCGGCCGGCACCACGCGGCTGACCAGCCCGCTGCGCTCGGCCTCGGCCGCGTCCATCATCCGCCCGGTGAGGCACAGATCCATCGCCTTGGACTTGCCGACCGCGCGCGTCAGCCGTTGCGTGCCGCCGATGCCGGGAATGGTGCCGAGCGTGATTTCCGGCTGGCCGAATTTCGCGGTGTCGGCGGCGATGATGATGTCGCACATCATGGCGAGCTCGCAGCCGCCGCCGAGCGCATAGCCGGCGACCGCCGCAATGGTCGGCTTGCGGCATTTGGCGACGCGATCGCCGCCGATGGCCGCAAAGTCGCTGTTGAACATGTCGATGAAGCCTTTCGGCTGCATCTCCTTGATGTCGGCGCCGGCCGCGAACGCCTTCTCGCTGCCGGTGACGACAATGCAGCCGATCGCCTCATCCGCCTCGAGATCGTCGACGGCGGCGGCGATCTCGCGGAATACGCCGAACGACAGCGCGTTCAGCATTTTCGGCCGGTTCAGCCTGACGATGCCGACCGCGCCCTTGCTCTCGACGATGATGTGCTCGAAGACCGCCATGATCCACCCCGTGAAAGGATTTCAGCGGACAATGCCCGCTGCCGGGGTGGGCTTCAAGTGCGGCTGGCCTGGCTACCTTCTAACGCGCTCTGTCGCTACGCCATGAACATGCGCGCGGCGGAGCCGATGGTCAGCAACGTGCCGAAGGCGATGAAGATCTTTCCGATCAGCGAGGTCTCGTCCCAGACCGAATGATCGGCGCCGGCCATCACGGGAGCCGCGCGCAGAACCGGCGCGACGTTGGAGGCGACCGCCACCGGCGGCGAGGGCGGCGTCTCCTCGTGCAGCGCACGGTCGACCTCGTTGAGCTCGTCGCTCGCGACCACCTGGTCGTCGGCGGGCCGAGTCTCACTCTGCGCAGGTTGCGGCGTGCCAGCATCGACGGCCGGTTTGGCGGTGCCGGCGCGCGCATCGGCCGCCGCCATCTGCACGCGTAGCTCCTGCCGCAAGGAATTCTCGATTGTCGCGGGCGCGGCGATGATATTCCCCGCGCTCACCGCCGCCTGCGACGGCGCAGCGAATCCTGCTACCGCCAGCACCGCCCCAATCACCCACGCCGAACGCCCGTTGCCGTTGATCGCCATTTGGCAATCTCCCCATTTCTTGGTCCCGACAAAAAAGAGACCTCGGCGCGTGACCGCAGCGGGGCGAAATAAGGGAATCTTCGGGCTGGCCGCGGCAAAAACGGGGCAAAATCCATCGCACGCAATTCGAACGTGTGTCGGAAGCGAGGGCATGGGACCCAACCCGAAGGCTTGATCACGACTTCGTGATTGGAGAATCCCCGCGTAACAAATTGAAACATCGGCCGAATTGCATGGTGGGAGCGCGCGTGCGCGAACGTGAAGATGAGTGGACCGGCCTGATGCGGTCGGCCATGTCCGGAGACGACACGGCGTATCATCGGCTGCTCAAGGCGGTCACGCCGGTCCTGCGGGCCACGGCGCGCCGCGGGCTCGCGCGCGCAGGACAACCGGTCGATCAGTCCGAGGATATCGTGCAGGACATTTTGCTGGCGGTGCATCTGAAGCGGCATACCTGGGACGCCAACGCCGCGTTCGCGCCCTGGCTGTTCGCGATTGCCCGCAACAAGCTGATCGACGCGCTGCGCCGGCGCGGCAGGCGTGTCTTCGTCAGCATCGACGACTTCGCCGAAACCCTGGCCGACCAGCCCGCCGCCGAGACCGCCTCGCCCACGGAAGTCGCTGCCCAGCTCAACTCGCTGCCGGCGCGGCAGCGCGACGTGCTGCAATCGATCGCCGTCGAGAGCGCGTCGATCAAGGACACCGCCGCAAAGCTTGCGATGAGCGAGGGCGCGGTGCGGGTGGCGCTGCATCGCGGATTGGCGAGCCTGACTGCGAAACTGAGGGAGTCGTGAATGGACACCGATCAGCTCATCCGTTCGCTTGCCGCCGACAATTCGCATCGCGCCCGTTCCGTCGGTTTCACGCTGGCATTGGCGCTGCTGGCGGCGGCCCCGGTGTCGATCCTGATGTTCTTTGCCGAGCTCGGCGTGCGTCCTGACGTGATGACGGCGATGCATAATCCGTTCTTCGATCTGAAATTCGCGGTGACACTGGCCCTCGCCGCTGCCGCGATCATCGTCAGCCTGCATTTGTCGCGGCCCGAAGCGGAGCTGCGTGGCTGGGCGTGGCTGCTCGCCATTCCCGCAGGCCTTCTGGTGGCGGGTATCTCGGGTGAGATGATGATGCCGCAGCGGCTGCCGATGATGACACGGCTGGTCGGCAGCAATTCCAAGGTGTGCATGTCCGCGATTCCCGCGATGTCGCTGCCGCTGCTCGTGGCGGCGCTGATCGGCCTGCGCCACGGCGCGCCGACGCGGCCGGCTGTGGCGGGCGCGATCGCCGGCATGGTGTCGGCGGGATTGGCGGCGACGCTCTATGCCTCGCACTGCACCGACGACTCGCCGCTGTTCGTCGCGACCTGGTACACGCTCGCGACCGCGCTGGTGACCGCGATCGGCGCGCTCGCCGGCTCGAGGGTGCTGCGGTACTAGGCTTGCGCGGCGCGCCTCACGCCGCGGGCGCGGCCTGCTGCATGCGGTGGAAGCGCATCACCTGTTGCGCCGTTGACGGTCGCAGCCGCTCGTAGGTGTCCCGGCAGGCCCCCAGGTCGGTCGGTTCGCCGCCGAAGAGATCGTCGCGCATGTTGATGATCGCGCGCACCGTCGACCACGACATGCCCGAGACCTTGGCCAGGATCATGACGCCCTCGGATCGGGTCTCGACCATCATGTTCTCGGCGATCGCCACCGGCACGCCGGCAAGTGCCGCAATCGCGGCATTGGTCTCGTCGAACTTGCCGCCCTCGGCGAACTGGGTCAACTGATGCTCGTCGAGCCGGCCGTCCTCGTAAAGCGAGTTGACCAGCGCATGCGCGATCGCCGTCTGCTTCGACATCGCCGATGGCGCGGACCGCGCTCGCTGCGTCGCCTCGCGCACGGCGGTGGGGACTTCGCCCGCCTGCGCGGGATGCGCCGCCTCGAGCCGTTCGCGCACCGTCACGGAGGCCTTCGCCAGCAGCTTCAGATAGAGATGGCGCGGCATGGTCGGCCGCAGGCCGAGGCAGGTCGCGAGGTTGTCGTCGCCCTCGGCGCGGTTGACCAGGCGGGAGAAGCCGCGCTCGGAGATCTCGGCGCCGGAATTGTTGACGGTGCTCTGGATCACCTCGTCATTGCCGCGCAGCACCAGCACGTCGGTCACCGCGCCGCTCAGCGTCTTGCGCGACGAGATCGCAAGCAGATGCGCCTGGCTCTTGCTGCGGGCAAGCTCGATCAGGGTTGCGTCGTCGAGTCGCGCCGATTGCGACAAGACGGGGCCCGCGATCTCGATCACATCGTCGAAGGCGAGCGTGCGGATGGTCTGCGGCGGCGCGGTGTCGATCGGCGCAAGGCGCTTGGCGAGCAGCGCCCTTGCAGACACCTCGATATGCGCGATCAGGCACTGGAACACGTCGTCGAACAGGCCGACCTGGTCGTCGGAATAGTCCACCGCGCCGTTGATGAAGAGATCGGTCACCCTGCGCAGGGTTTCGACGCGGCGCGCCACCGTGCCATGGGCAAGGGTCGCCTGCAGTTCGTCGAGCAGGTTTTCGGTGGGAGCGGCGGATTTCAAGTTCATGTCTCTGTCCTGGAGCGCTGGGTGGCGACGCCTTCCTTGTCGCCGTAAACGGAAATGGCTGTGGTTCAGGCGCTGGTGATGCGGTTGCGTCCCTGTGCCTTGGATGCGTAAAGCGCCTTGTCGGCGCGGGCGAGCAGACTGTCGGAGGTCTCATCGGGCCGCAGCGTCGCGAGCCCCGCGGAGAACGTCACTTTCATGCCGGGCGAGAACGCGCTCCAGTCGAGGTCGGCGACGATCGCCCGCAAACGGTCGAGCAGATGCGCGGCGCTCTCGTCGGATGTACCCGACAGGATCAGCAGGAATTCCTCGCCGCCATAGCGGCCGAAGCGGTCGGTGTTGCGGATGTTCGCGAACACCGTGATGGCGAAGGTCCGCAGCACCTCGTCGCCGGTCGGATGGCCGTAGGCGTCGTTGATGCGCTTGAACCAGTCGAGGTCGATCAGCGCGGCCGAGCAGGGCATGCTGAGGCGCCGGGCGCGGCCGATCTCCTCTTCCAGCACGCGCATGATGCAGCGGCGGTTGAACGCGCCGGTGAGTTCGTCGAGCTCGGCCAGCTCCTCGATCCGGCGATAGGCCTCCTTCAGCTTCAGGCCGCTCTCGTAGAGCGATTGCCGCAGCGAGGCGGAGAAGATGCCGAGGAACATGCAGCGGCCGATTGTCAGGGCGAACATCAGCATGGTGGCGAAGCGCTCGATCTGGCTATCGTGCGGCAGCCCGATCGGCTTGTCGGTCATCAAAAACAGCCAGGCGAGGCCGGCCGTCATCACCGTCCACGCCACCGCGGTCTGCCACGGGGTGGAACGCAGCGAGCTGAAGTTGAAGACGGTGAAGAGAATGCAGAGGAACATCACGCCGACCTGGGGCGCGACATAAGTGAACGCCAGCATGATCGCGACGCTGATCAGCAGCTGCGGCACGACAAAATAGTGATCCTTGAAGCGTTCGGTGAACCCGGTCTCCGACAGCACCAGATAGAACGCGACCGAGGTCAGGCCGCAGGCCGCAAAGGCCGGGCCGATGCTGACGGGCACGGCGCCGGCATGGGCGTAGATCGACAGGATGAGGCCATCGAGCATGTAGCTCGCGGCGATCATGAGCTGGATCTGGCGGCGCTGCCTGGCGCGGCGTGCCAATGCCCCGGCCGTGAGCTGGGGACGCGCGCCCTCCAGCTCAGCCGCGATAGGATTTGCGAAAGGCGACGCAGTACTGCCCATTATCCCGCCAGAAATGGAACTCGGCGCCAAAAATCTAAGTGGGAAAGCCTTTAGGTTTGGTATCTTTTGCAGCCGAATCCGTCATCCCTCGACATGGCTGTTGCCTTTGATCGGCAACGGAAATTCGCCTTGGCGGGGATGGCTTCGGCAGTTGCAGCCAAACGTTGTCGGGTCGCTGTCTTGGCCGAGGAACCTTGCTATTGTCGGGGTTGGATGGGGTGGCGATAAAGCGAGTTTTCTATATTATTATACCTATTCCTCGATCCTTTCAGTCATATCCGCGGTCGCGCGTTCCGCGTTTCCCTGTGTGTGGTAGATCACATACGCGCTTTGAACATAGGGCTAACCCGAAGAATCTTGCCGGTGGCATCGAACCACACTGCAATCCCTTCCGACCAACCTTGCGAGACGGCCATTGAGCGCAGCTGCTGCTACGGACGAGATCCTGATTGGCAGGATCGCTCAAGGCGACCGGCTCGCCATGCAGGTGCTGTACGGACGGCACCATGTCAGGGTGTTCCGCTTCGGGCTTCGGCTGGTGCGGGACGAGCAGATCGCGGAAGACCTCATCAGCGAGGTGTTTCTCGATGTGTGGCGTCAGGCCGGCAAATTCGAAGGCCGGTCCGCCGTCACCACCTGGCTGCTGGCGATCACCCGGTTCAAGGCCCTGTCTGCGCTGCGGCGCAGGAAGGACGCGGAGCTCGACGATGAGGCCGCACACGCGATCGAGGATGCTTCCGACAATCCGGAAGTAGCGGTCACGAAGAAGGATACCGGTGAAGCGTTGCGTAAATGCCTGACGGCATTGTCGGCGGAACATCGGGAGATTGTCGATCTTGTCTACTACCACGAGAAGTCCGTGGAAGAGGTGGCTGAGATCGTCGGCATCCCGGAAAACACTGTGAAGACGCGCCTGTTTTATGCGCGCAAGAAATTGGCCGAACTGCTGAAGGCAGCCGGCGTGGAACGAGGCTGGCCATGATGGCATTGAGCAAAAAAATGCTGGAGCAAGAGCCCAGTGAAATCGAGATGCTGCTGCCCTGGCATGCCGCCGGCACCCTGAATGCACGCGATGCGCGCCGGGTCGAGGAGGCGCTGGCCCGCGATCCCGATCTGGCCAGGCAATATGCCGTCATCCGCGAGGAATATGCCGAGACCATCGGCCTCAACGAAACCCTCGGTGCGCCGTCGGCGCGCGCCATGCAGAAATTGTTTGCGGCGATCGACGCCGAGCCGGTGCGTCAGCCCTCCGCTCTGTCCAGCCTGTCATCGCGCGTCGCCGCCTTCTTTGCCGGCCTGTCGCCGCGCACGCTCGCCTGGTCGGCGAGCCTGGGAGCGATCGCGCTGGTGCTGCAGGCCGGAGTGATCGGTGCAGTGCTGGTGAAGAACCAGTCCGCCACCTACCAGACCGCGTCGCTGACCGCCGATACCCGCGCCGCGCAGCAAGCGCCGCACGCGCTGGTGCGCTTCGCCCCCGAGGCGAAGATCGCCGACATCACCGCGCTGCTCGACGCCTACCAGGCCTCGATCGTCGACAGCGCGCGGGAAGGGATGTTTCGCCTGCAATTCGGAAGCAAGGCGATGAGCAAGGACGAGGTCGCGAGCCTGATGAACAGGCTGCAGGGCGAGAAGATCGTCAGCCTCGCCGTGCCGGCGCAGTAAGCGCCGCGGCATTCTCATTCGATACCGGGGTCCATGATGCAGGGTGCTGCGAGCTGGCGGTCACGGGCGCGTCGTGCGGTGCTGGCGCTGACTGCACTCGCCGCGCCGCTCGCTTGCCTCGTGGGCCCGGCCGCTCATGCGCAGAACATGATGCGCACGCCCAACCTCAACATCGGGCCGCGCGTTCCCCAGATCAATCCGAACATCGCGCGTGGCGATATTGCGGGCCGTGCGGTACCGGGGCCGCCGCCGAACGTCGCGGCGCGGGTCGCTGTTGGCCGCACCGTTCCCTATGTGCGCTACTCGCCGAACCTCTATCCGTCCTGCGGCGCCGCTTTCCGCGACGCCGACGGCGAGTGCTCGGGCGAGCCGGTTTCCGCGGGCGGCGGTGGCGATGGTCCGTCCGGTAAGGGCAAGAAGAGCAGCGGTCCGCGCCGCAACAATACCGTGCAGAATGCGCTCAACCTGCGCACCTATGCCAACGAGATCGTCGCCGAGATCGCGCTGTCCGACGACCAGGCCGACGCGCTCGCGCGCCGTCACGGCTTGCGGCGGATCGGGTCGCAGACCTTCCCGTTGATCGGCGCGACCATCGGCGTGTTCCGGATCACCGACGGCCGCCCGTATGACACCGTCAGCAGCGAGTTTGCCGCAGCCGGCGGCGTGATCTCGGTGCAGCCGAACTACCGCTATCTCCTTCAGGAGCAGAAGACCGGACAGGCCGAGGGCGACCCCGCTCAATATGCGCTCGCCAAGCTGCGATTGCCCGAGGCGCATACGCTTGCGCACGGCGTCAACGTGCTGGTCGCCGTGATCGACTCCGGCATCGATGCCCGCCATTCCGAGCTCGCCGGTTCCGTGACCGAAACCTTCGACGCGCTGGGCGGCAGCGAAGGTCCGCATCCGCACGGCACCGGCATTGCGGGCGCGATCGCCGCCCATGCCAAGCTGATGGGGGCGGCTCCATCGGCACATCTGCTTGCGATCCGCGCTTTCGGAAAGGGCTCGGTCGGCGTGGAGAGCAGCAGCTTTGTCATCCTGAAGGGCCTCGATCATGCGGTGACGCAGCACGCGCAGATCATCAATATGAGCTTTGCTGGCCCGAAGGATGGGCTGATCGAGCGCGCCATCAATGCGGTCGCAGCCAGGGACATCGTGATGGTGGCGGCCAGCGGCAACGCCGGTGCGAAATCGCCGCCGCTTTTCCCCGCGGCCAATCCGAATGTGATCGCAGTCAGCGCGACCGACGCAAACGACAAGCTGTTTGAGGCCTCCAATCGCGGCAGCTACATTGCGCTCGCAGCGCCGGGCGCCGAGATCTTCCTGCCGGCGCCGGACCAGAAATATCAGATCACGTCAGGCACTTCGTTCTCCGCAGCCTATGTCAGCGGCGTCGCCGCGCTGATGCTGGAACGCAATCCGGCTTTGAAGCCGCAGGAGTTGCGCGCCATTTTGACGCGCACCGCGCGCGACCTGGGCTCACCCGGTCGTGATGATCTGTTCGGAGCGGGCGAAGCCGACGCTTATGCCGCGGCCGAGGCATCCATTGTGCCAACGGCGCCGATCACCGCGTCGGATGACGCGAAAGCCGGTGAAAAAGCCGCGAAAATTGGCGTGGATCGCTCCCTGGCGCCGCCGATCGCGGCCGCGGTCGAGACCGTCAGGCCCGCTGCGCAATAAGCTTGCGCGCGAAACGATCCTTTCCCAAGGGTTAAAAAAATCGGCCCCTCGTTTGAACGTGCGGCCGCTCCCGAACGACCAATGCCTGTGGGAGCGGTCATATTCCCTCCCCATGGCTATATCAGGCGCGAGCGCCCATCCACCCCAAGCGCCCGTATGGCTTGACCCGCCCGGTTGTCCCCCCGGGCGGGTCTTTTCTTTTGGCGCCGTGATTCTCCGTGAAAGCGCTCGCCTCCGTACGATTCCGGTTTTTTGCCGTATCACTGGACAATAAAGACCTTTTCCACAACATATTGCAGTCACATCTGCACTGATTCGTCTGTGTGCGCGTCTGCGTCCGTTTCTCTCTTGCGGGCTGGGTCATGACACATCACACCGACGTAGCTCCTCGTCGCGAGGTTCTCGCGCGCTGGTGCACACTCGCCGAGCAGCGGCTGGAATATCTCACCGAAATGTTCGAGAGCGGCCGCTGGCGCCGTTTTTACAGCGAGAGCGCGTTCCTGGACGACATCAAGGAAGCGAAACTCGCCGTCGACACCTGGCGCGGCCTGTCGTCGCCCAATCTGGCGCGCGGCGTGGCCGCCGTCGAGCTGGCCTTGTCGGAGCCGGCAATTCCGGCGCAGGCCGCCGGCCCCAATCCTGCACCGATCGTCCTCGAACCGATCGAGCCTGCTGCCGAAGACGAACTTGTCCCCGAAGAGGAGGAGCTTGCCGCGGCCGACGAAACGCAATCCGAGCCGGTCATCGACATGTTCGCGCTCGAGCAGGCTCTCGACATCAGGGACAGCGGGCTCGACATGGCCGCGATCGAGCATCGCTACCCGCTGCTGCGCAATACGTTGTAAGCGGAACTAGCGCCGGACCGCGTTGGTGCCGATCACCACCTGCGCGAAACGCTGCGCGCCCTCGGCCGTCAGGTCGCTGGTGATGGCGCGGGCATGATCGAGGCCGACCACCGCGCCGCGCGGCGTCTCCGAGATCATGTTGTTGTTGACCAGCGCAGTGCCAGCGCCCGCCGCGACCGATACGCCGATGCCGGCGAAAGCCTTGCGGATCACATTGCCTGAGATCGCGACGTCGCGCAGATATTTGCCCCAGCCGGCGACGATGCCGAAAGCGGGCGCGTTCTCGATCACATTGCCGCTGACCGAGGTATCGGCTTCGACATAGATGCCGATCCCGGCGTCGTCGTCGGGCGCGGTGCCGATGGGGCGCTTGGGCAAGAGGTTGCGGATGATATTGCCCTGCACGACGGCGATACGCCC
>Ga0105238_10008474_pt1 | contig 10292 bp, 9 predicted proteins | sample KBSC34metaG_FD_81526 | JGI IMG/M metagenome (GOLD analysis project Ga0105238, IMG submission 81526) | Corn rhizosphere microbial communities from Kellogg Biological Station, Michigan, USA - KBS C3-4 metaG | ecosystem: Host-associated > Plants > Roots > Rhizosphere > Soil | place: Michigan, USA...
CCCACACCCTGTTCGCCCACAAACGGGGGTTGAGCATATCCGCCTCCACCCTGATCCAGCCCCAGGGCGGAACTCGCCACATTTTCGAGCTTGGTGAGCAGATAGAAGAAGACGCACGAGAAGGAAACTTCGCAGGACAGCAGAAATGCGATACCGATTGCAAACGGATAGAATGCGAGCGTAAAGGTGCCGATGCTGCTCCACGGCTCGCTGACGAAATTCTGCTCAAGATGCCACTCATTAGGCTTGATCTTGACCGACGGAAACCCGGGCAGAAAGAAGTGGATGTAGTTGATCGACTCTAAAATACCCGCGATCAAGAAGCCGCCCCACATCAGCTTGTTGCGAAAGAACGGGGTCTCTCCGGCAGATGCCTCCGCGATCTGCAGAGGAAGCTGCACCAGAGGAAACGTCAGCTTCTCCTCGTCAGCCCACTGCCTGCGCACAAGCGATGTCAGACAGAGCGTCACCCAGCAGATCACAAAGATAAACGAACACCACACGGCAACCGGCACGGCCCAATCTTGCAGAACGTCGGCGCGGTACATCGTAGAGTGGCCGCGATAGAAATCGTCGATGACCGTCTTGTTGTGCGGCACGAGAAAGTGCGGGATGCGGAAGAGGAACTGCGCGTAGTGGTTGGATTTTGTCTGAAAATATTCCCCGGCGGGCAGTATATTCACAAGCCACTGGATCTGCCCATAGCCGGAAACACACACGGAAATCGCCAGCATTGAATAGATAACCAGCAGTTCCGATGGCCTCAGTCCCGCGCGCCGCGCGATCTTCCTAAAGATCAGGTTGGCCACCGCCACCGCGAATAGCATGAAGACAGGCCCGCGAAGCAGCGAAGTCTGCCCCCAGAGCATCGCCTGCACCACGACATACGCATAGTTTCCAAAGTACGTAGAGACCGGTATCAGACAAAGTCCAATGAGAAGCGCGCGCCAGAAGGGCACACGTTCTACCAGAGCAGCCGCACGTTGGGCATCTGCAACACGCTCAGAATCAACGACATCAGGCATCCACCGTTCTCCTTGCTACTATCGGCCGGCATGCCGCAATGCTTCGACCTGAAGGACGGAAGTTCCTTCAGGGGAGGCTCTTTGATGTACACTATCGTCAGTATCCCGCTCAAAGCATACGGAAAATGATGAATCGAGAGACCGCCGACAGTGGATATTGAAACGCAGCTTCTCTACTACAACATGAACGGCTCCGCCATCGGGTTTGTGGAGTGGTCGAGCATCTACAAGAACAGCGTGTGGACGTTCGAGGGTTTGCGGACTATCGATACCTACTCGGTGACGTACATCCTTGAGGGGCGCTGCCGGTACATTGAGCCGGCCACGGAGGATGTACTTTTTGGCCCGGGAGACCTGTTCTTTTGCTTCCCCGACGTTCCCCATCGCATCGAACCCGCCGCCGGAAGTCAGTTCAGCGAGGTATGGGTAACGTTCGGTGGCCCCGTGTTCGACCTCTGGTGCTCAGCCAATCTGCTGGATCGACGGCAGTTCCACTTCCATCTCGATCCCGTAGAGTACTGGCTGAGCCGTTTCCAATCTCTCTTTGCCGGCGTGGGAAGCGAAGCGCATGATCAGCTGTTGATCGTTTGCGCGCTGCAATCGCTGCTGGCGGAGATGATGTCTCTGCAGAGTCAAGGCCGGAGAAGCCGTGAAGATATCGAATGGCTCAACGCAGCCAGGCTTGCCATCGACTCCGTCGAGCGCTCAGAGGATCTGGAGATACCCGACATCGCTTCTCGGATGAACATGTCCTACTCGAACTTCCGCAGAAGGTTCGTTCAACTGGCGGGGACACCGCCCGGGCGTTACCACATGGAACGGCTCATGCAGCGCGCATGCCGGTCGATGTCGGAATCAAGCGTCACGAACAAAGAGCTCGCCGAACAGTACGGCTTCTGCAACGAGTTCCACTTCTCCGAACGATTCAAACAGATCGTAGGCATATCCCCACGCGAATTCCGCAGACGGCTGCGAAGCAATCATGCAACCTCTACCTCTTAATCCCGCTCAATTCCCCAAAAACCTTCAAGCCCGGCAGCGCATTGCCGTCATGGTCGAAGAACGAGCGGTTTTCGAAACCGGCGAGGTTGGCGCTGTTGTCCGGCAAGTACTCCGCAGCCCACCAGAATATGCCGATACCTCGCTTATCCGGAACATCCATGACGATCTTTGCCAGCGTTCGAATGAACTCCGACTGCCCTTCTTTGCTACGCTTAATGCCCACAATCGGCTCTCCGGGCTTGCCGATCGAATCCATCTCGGTCCAGGGAAAATCCGTCTCCGCCACGACTACCGGCTTTCCGTAGCGAGTGGCAGCGTTGTTGAGGCAGGTCTTGAGGTCGTCCAGGCTCCCGTGCCAGAAGGGATAGTAGCTCTCGCCGATGATATCGAACTTGACATCCTGCGCCTGAAGATTATCGAAGTACCACTTCGTGGAGTTCCAGTCGCCCCCGCGATCGATATGGACGATCAACCTGGGCATGTTCTTGCCGGAAGCATCTTTGATGCCGCGAATGGCGGCCTTCATCAGCAGTCCCAGCTTCTGCCACTGCTCGGGGGTCTCGTACTTGCCGCCGACGCGTCCTTCCGGCCACATCATGCCGCCGGTGATCTCATTGCCCACCTGGATATAGTCCGGCATCGCACCCGCCTTCTTAAACGCGGCAACGCTGTCGCGGTTGTACTCATACATCCGCTTCTCCAGTTGATCGAAGGAAAGATCCTTCCACGCTTCCGGCATGTTCTGATGCCCCGGATCGGCCCATGAATCGGAGTAGTGGAAGTCGATAAGGATGCTGAGTCCTGCCTTCTTTGCGCGAACGGCAAGCGGAATAGTGTATTCCAGGTTGTTGATGCTGTTATACGGATCCTTCTTCGCCTGTTCCGGGCTGCTGGTAAACAGGCGAAGGCGCACACAGTTCACACCGTTTCGCTTCAGGATCATAAAACCATCGTCCACTTTGCCTCCGTCGGCATAGGTCTTACCGTGGGATTCAAAGAAGCCGGCATGCGAGAAGTCCGCCCCCGCGATAAAATGGCCGTGCGTATTCGCAGCCTCCGATATGGTCGGAGTTAAAGGCAGCGTCAAGAGGGTCATGGCTGCAAGGATCCAATTCTTCATCGTTTCAGGTCTGCTTCAGTTGTTCAGGATATTGCCGCGCCGGCATCTCAATTATAGAGGAATGCCGGCAAAACACCATGCGCGCAATGATCGTAAACATTCAGGATATGATCAATCATTCCACCTCATTTTTCATGCTCATTTGCCTGGCAGCTTCTTACCAAGCAGAGCAAGTTGCGTGTCCCGGCGCAATTCGTCGACGCCCGAGACTGTCTTGCTCTCGGCCAGCAGCCGCTTGAGCGTGCGGTATTCCAGGTCAATTCGTCCTGCCTGCGCGTAATAGAGCGCCGCAACCTGTAATTTATAGAGCCTCATGTAGGCATTCGGGGCGTGACGGTCGATGAGTTCTGCTTCCTTGATCGCCCAGCCAGCAGCCTTAGCCAGGTCTTTGTGCCTGACCGCCACGTATTGTTCTTCCATGCTCGTTTTCACCGGACCGCCGCTGGCCGGGGCTATGTAATCGCGTTTTCCCCACCAATAGCTTCGATGAGCAGAAGCTATCTGCCGCTCAATATCTCGCTTAGAAAAGTGGCCGTAAGGTCCCGCGTTCCGGCTCAAGAACGGCGCCATCTCCTGCGCAATGCCTGGCTGCATTAGCGGTATAGACACTGTATTCGTTTCCTTTGTCAATTCCGTGTTCCATGCCCTTTGCGCTACAGGACGCCCATCGCTGCCAAGCATGTCGATTCCGGTAACAGCAACCCGAACAGTTGTCGTCACGGGGAGCTTTACCCGCACCGGACGCCAACCGGCAGGGAGATCGTCGATAGGTGTAAGCACCAGGAAATTCCCAGGCGGACTGCTATCGTAAAAAGCATCCATGTAAGGCGCGCTGCAAAGCTTCCCATGCATATCTAGACACTCGACCACCATCGTTTGCGCAGGAGCCACGGAGAATGAGAACGGCGGACCGATAGCAGGTTCCGGACGCGTGGTTTGCGGACTGACGTTCGTCGCGATCGCAATCGTTCCGTCATGCGCTACAACCATAGGTTGAGTTTTGAGGCTCAAACCTATCCTCAGGTCGGTATCAGGCCCCATCTGTGATGAAGGTGGAATACCCTTAGGCCGCAGATCGACAATCCGATATTCCGGTGTCGCCGGAATCACATAGGCCTCTTTGGGCAGATTGACATCGCAATCAATGGTCATATCCTGTGAAACCCATTCCACCTTGCTTGTTTTGTATCGAAGGCAGTAATGAACCGGCAGCCTTTTGCGTTGGTCTATCGTAAAAAGCTCGTTCGCGTTAACCCCGGCCATGGTTCCCAGGGGAAATTGCCTGCCATAAGTGACTGACGCCGATGTCCGCGCAATCGGTTTGAGCCACTCGATTTGCCCATCGTGCCAAAAACCGGGGTCGATCATATGATTCCATTCCGGCGCAGAAGCATCTGAGAATTTCCCATTGCTGGATTCGACTTTGACAACCGTTCCTGTTAACCGGCCGCTGGCGGGATCTGGCGCATAGATTCTGGTCTGCACGATTCCGTTGTCATAAACCCAGTCGCCGCCGACCTTTTCACAATAAACATAGGGATAGCGGCGTCCCCAGACTTCCCAATCAATCTTCTTGCCGCCTGCCTGACGCCATCCTCTGAGGTGGTAGGTTGTAGTGTGCGCAATCGCATCTTGAACTTCGGCCGCAAACGACTTCCTCGGACGCATACTGCCGGTCACGATCACTCCGGCGATAAGGCAGGCGGCCGCAGCAGCCATCCCGAGCCTCGCAATTCGCATGCGTTTAACGGGCTGCGCGACAATTGCGAGAGGACGGGTATCGAGAATATCGTTGTCGCGCAGCAGAACTCGCAGGCTTTCAATCGACTGGTACTCACGACGGCACTGCTCGCAGTCCGAAATGTGGGCATTGATACTCTTCGCGTCTTGTCCATTGAGTTCGCCGTCATAGAAGGCATTCAATTGTTCCTGGATCTCTTCACATATCATCGCTGCCAAGCTCCTTTCGCAATCGCTTCGTCGCTGCGTTCAAACGAGATTTCACCGTGCCAATGGGTACATCAAGCGCCAGCGCAATCTCGCGGTAAGCAAGCCCTTCGTAGACTTGCAGGATCAGCGCTGCGCGCTGATCGTCCGGCAGGCCGTTGATAGCCTCCCATATGCGACTGCGCAGATCGCGCCGGATCGCCTGGACATCCGGCCCGTCGGCTTGAGCAGGAAGGGAAGATGCGCTCGGATCGGTGAGTGTCACCGTCGGATGCGCCTTACGCTCACGAGAACGCAGGACGACATTCACGGCAATCCGATAAAGCCAGGAATAGACATTCGACTGCCCTTGAAAGCCGGCGTAAGCTTCGCAGGCACGCATGGCGACCTCCTGAGTGAGATCATCTGCATGGTCGGCACTGCCCGCTAGGCGCGCCGTTAGCCGCCAGATGCGCGGACGATGCTCATTCCAAATGCGTTCAAACTGCCGGTCTCGAATTCGCCGGCCCCACGGAACCGCTTTCATCATGATGTTTTCACTAATCACCGTTTCTCCTGTCCGCCAGAAGGCCCACCTGCTCAATGTGCTGTTAAACAATTAGATACGATATACAGGAAAATTGTTCGGAGTTTTACCCTACCGGCCCCCTCATAAGCCGGCAGCATCTCTAAAGTTACTATTTCTTAAGAACGCTTTTGCTGCCCCAATCGGAACAATGCCTCTGGCAACGAAAAGATCTTGCGGCCCATTCACCGCAGCCCATGTATGGCGCTTACGGCGCGGCGAAGGCAGGCGTGGTCAATCTGACATCAAGCCTCGCGGCCGATCAGGCGGGGACGGGCATTACATCGAATGCGATCAGCCCGGGAGTAATACTCAGTCAGGAGATTCAGGATTGGGTTACGCAGACCGCCCAGACAGAAGGCTGGAAAGGCGAATGGTCTGATTTTGAGCGACGCTTTACGGCGAACTTCATGCCGAACCTGGTCGGTCGAATGGGCAGGCCGGAGGAGACCGCCGATCTCGTCACATTTCTAGCGAGTTCGCGCGCGGATTATATTAACGGGGTAAACTTTAATGTCGACGGCGGCCAGGCTCGTAAAGCCCTCTAAAGGCCGCGCCGCTATTCCTATTCCACAATGATACGGCCAAATAAGAAGGCCACTACATGGATAAAGAATAACGCCATCGGAAGCGGCAGAAGCAGATAACTCACATCTTCCCAGCGCACGGGGAGGTTGCCGCTCCGATTACGAACGCAATCGAGCAGAAACGCGGGCGTGCCGATGATGAGCGTCACAAGCGCAACGGCGCTCTCCATGTGAATCCACGCCAGCGACCGGATCTCAGAGCCCCGGGGAACGCCAAGCACGACCGTCAGCGCCACAATCGACGCCACCCCGACCATTATCAATCCCAGCGAGACCGCAAAACGGCTGACCATCGTCATTCCATTCTCTTACAGCCACCATTCGCCTCCCGGCATCTACAGCGGCTCCCGGTAAACGATAAACAACCGAACGCGCATAAACGTTCTCGCGGGGTCGGCAGCAAGCCCGACAACGCCCTGGGCCTTGTTGGGGTGTTCTTCATCATATTTCTCTTTTACATACGTTAAAGATACGCGTAATGTCATCGCGAACATGGGAGCAATATCTTCATTCGAAATCCGCCGCATAGCTCGCATGCAAGCTCATCAGTAAAAATCCGTCAATCATCCCAACTTTTCCATACTTCGCCCCGACATTGATAGTGTCCCCAGGTATCCGGCGCCGTCCACAGCCGGATACCAAGGGCCAATCATATTGAATTGCCGGCGGAGAATTCTTTGGAAAGCTGTACGACACAATCCGAACTACTGCCCTATGAGAACCTCATGTGCGCCTGCATTCCGTTTCAGGACGCCGGCGGCGTGCATACCACACGCCTGATTGAGAGCGCGGAAGTGGATTGGCCGGAGTTTGTGCGGCAGTGCGTCCGCCACGGAATCGCCCAGCACGCCGCCGATTACCTTGAGCCCTATGCAAACCGGCTGCCACAGGATGTCTGGACATGCCTTGAGCGGATTCGCCACGCCAACGGCGAACGCAATGCCGTCATGTTCACCGCAGCATCCCGCCTGCTGCTGGCGCTGGCGGCGGCGGAAATACGCGTTCTTGCCTTAAAGGGAGTCGCCCTTTCCCTTACAGCCTACGACGACCCTGGTGTGCGCCCGTTTGCGGATATCGATATACTCGTGGACGCCGAGAACATGGATGCCGCCGGACGGATCGCGGAAGAGTGCGGTTTCGCTCTCGACGGCGAGGGAGCGCATCCCCTGAAGCACCATGTCGCTTACCGCGCTCAGGCCGATAAAGATATATTGAGCGCCACAATGGCGGCGGAGTTCGATCCTTCGATCACCCCTGAGATCCTGGAACGTGACAGTCGCGCGATCAAGCTGGAGATCCATCAGTGCCTCGTGCGATCGGTAAGCGGATTGCGGAAGGAAACCGATCAGTCGGTATTCTGGGATCGTCCGCAGATCGTATGCCTGCCCGACGGAACGCCGATGGCGACACCGTCCATCGAAGCCGGAATCGTTCATCTCTGCGAGCATGCGGCACAGCACCGTTTTGACCGTCTGCTCTTCGCAACAGATCTCATTCGCATCATACAGCTCAATAGCAACAATATTTCATGGAGTACTGTTGAAGCGATAGCTGTTCAATCCAGTACGGCAAGCGGTGTCTATAGAATGCTCGATCTCGTTCGCCGGGAGTTCAATGCTCCGGTGCCACAGGAAATCATCGATACACTGCGTGTGGCGGATGTCGATGCCAGCCTTGCCGCAACACCCACTCTCAAGCACGTATTTCGCACCGGCAATTTGGATATCCGGGAAGCCATCTGGGATCAGGCGCGCAATTCAGACTGGCGCGGTTTCCTTTCGACAACCTGGCAGATCGCCTTTCCTCCCGCGCCTTTCATGCGCGATATTTATGGCGACCACTCGCGGCTGACAATGGCTGCGCTCACTCTGGCACGACCGCTACAATTGACGGGAAGGCTCGCCCGCGTGCTCTGCAGGCGGCGTGTCCGCGGTCTCCATGCCCAACTCGCGAAAGGAACCAGAAGCGCGTGAAACATCTCAAGCTCTTCATAGCTCTTTGTCTTATTCTTCTTACTCAAGCGACCGTGCGGGCAACCCCGTTCTTTGCCCGCACTTACGACATGACCTGCAAAACGTGCCACGCCGGTTATCCCCGGCTGAACGAGTTCGGATTGAAGTTCAAAGCGAACAATTTCCGTATCGCCGGCATGGACGCAGGCGAGTTCCTGGCATGGCAGAAGACACTGCCGGTGTCCGTGCAAGTCTCGCGCTATAACGAGAAGTTCCTGCCCGGAAAAGGGCACGCGGACTACACGGACACACAGGTGCTGGCAGGCGGGCTTCTGACAAAGAAGACAGCCTTTTATCTGCATCATTCACTCTGGATCGATAACGTTCCCGTTCCCTTCCCAACCTATGACGCCTGGGTGCAGCAAGTCCTGGATGAAAAGACCAAGACCATGCTCAAAATCGGACAGTTCGAGCTGCCGTATGCCTACAGCCCCGGCACACACCTGGTCTCGGCATTCCCGCCGCAGATATTCGGCGTTGGCCTGGCAGGAAACGATGTCCGCCTCGGCTCGGCATTGCGCGGCGTTCAACTGAGCGGCCTCGTCGCCGATAAAGCCCGCTGGTACCTCGCATACGGAACGCCTGCCACGCTCACGCCAGGCAACATCAACGGCCGGCACGAGTTCCTGGGACAGTTCCACGACGTATTCGCTCGCGTCTCGACGAGCGGCTTCGACAAAAACATCGGCGCATTCACATACCTGACCGACCAGGCCAGGAATCCTGCCGATCCGGGCAGCACGGAGCGCGGCTACCGCCTGGGTCTCGACGGCTCATACCTGTGGCGCGACTACCAGTTCTTCGCCATGTCCGTTTACGGCGAAGATAAAGACCCGCTTGGCGACGGCCGCCGCGGCACGTTCCGATCAGGTTTTGTCGAAGCCGACAAGATGCTGCTGCCATGGGTTGGCGTCAACTTGCGATTGGAAGCGCAGTCGGTAAGTGTCGGTGGAAGGCAAACCTACTCCGACGGCAAAGGCATCGGATTGCGCGTCTACCCTGTCCCGTTCGTCCGGCTGACCGCCGAATACATCCGCCAGGAACACGGCCGCAGCGAAAGCGCACTATCTGCATCGACGGCGTTTTAAGAATGACATCAATGACCTGGCAGCAAACGAAGAGCGGAATAGACTACCTTCCAGCGCCCGACCGGCTCTGGAGGAAGGCGCAGACACCGCTCACGGCCAGCTACAACCTGCTTGGTATTACAATTGAGGTTGCGACCAACGCGCCCACTCTGGCGGCTCTGGCCGATGATGTTTTTGGGCAACGCATAGCCTGCGATCCCCAGGTAATGCCGATGCGACTGGATGTCTTCCTGCACGAGGCTCCGGAAGACACACATGGTTCGGCAACGATCACGCGCATCCGAAACGACTGCCTTTATGTCATAAACGGCGGCAGCTTCGGCACTGCCGACCGGCCCACGAACACCGCCACGGCATTTGTAACGCCGTCGATGCTGCAAGATACGCTGACAATGCAGGTGACATTCTTGGAATGCCTGGCGATGTTCCTGGTATCCCGGGAACGGCCGGTTACCCTGCATGCCGCCGGACTCATCCATAACGATCGTTGCGTTCTGGTAACCGGCATTCATGGCGCAGGCAAATCCACGCTATCCTATGCATGTGTGCGCGCCGGGTTCGGACTGCTGGCTGAAGATGTCGTATTCGCGGCCGAACCTTCGGATACCGAAGACGGACCGCTCGAAGTCTGGGGCAATCCGCAGTTCCTGCACCTCATGCCAAATTCAGTGGGTTTCTTCCCGGAACTGGCTGCGGCTGCAACAATACGCCAGCTCAACGGAGAGCGAAAAATGCGGATCAAGGTCCCCGCGCTCCACTCCGGCGCCGCGGTACCGCAGCACAAAGTATGGGGAGTCTGCTCCCTCGGCCGCTCATGCGGCCCCGGAGCAATGCTCGTCCCGCCGGACTGCGGCCATATTCATCATTCGCTCACACACTTCACCGGCGATCCACCGGTAGACCAGCGGGCTATGGATATCGCGGCAGACAGATTGCTGGCAGGCAG
>Ga0105238_10008476_pt1 | contig 10291 bp, 15 predicted proteins | sample KBSC34metaG_FD_81526 | JGI IMG/M metagenome (GOLD analysis project Ga0105238, IMG submission 81526) | Corn rhizosphere microbial communities from Kellogg Biological Station, Michigan, USA - KBS C3-4 metaG | ecosystem: Host-associated > Plants > Roots > Rhizosphere > Soil | place: Michigan, USA...
AGCGGCTGCCAGCCCTGGCTAATTAGGGCATTGACCTTGGTCCCGAGGTCGACAAGGTTCTTGCCGGTGACGACTTGATACGACGTGATCATTGGACTACTCCGGTTGCGTTGGGGTGGATGTGCTTTGCTGTTCTACGCCGCTCGTAAATTTCCTCAGCCGAGAGGATGCGATCGACGTGCGATTGTTGTTCGACGAATGCGGCAGCCTCCCGTTTTCGTCTGGCGTATATCTCGGCCGCATTGATCTGGACTTTGGTCTTTCTGCTATTCATTGCTGGGCCTCAGTGGGAGAAGGTGGACGCCGAGGCAATCCCAGAAACCCCGGCGCCATAGGCCATGCACCTTGAGTCGCTAAGGGTGCTGGCCAAAATCATTTGCGCCCTTCCGGATCCCGCTGCCCAGCGAGAAGTGCTAAGACCTCGGCATCTGTGATGGGCGCATTAGGATCGAAGATCGGAGCGGGAGTAGGCGCCTTTGGCAAACTCGCATGCGCCAGCGGTTCCGCTTCGGCCGTCGGAAGTTCGATCACCGCATAAAGCGGCTGCGGATTGCTTCCGACAACCAGGTCTTCGGTTTCGACTTGAACGTCCTGAAATGCCGGACACTGGCCGCCCTGTTCCAAATAAACCGTCTGGCCGTCCGCACTACGGCCGCACACTCTGCCGAAAGCTGGGTGCTCTGGCTGCGTATACCCGACGCGCATGGCTTTCTTCCATTTGACGCGCTGCGTAGGACGGCATCGAACAGCGTTCGCGGTTTCGACCGCGGGTCGGCCGCCTAGCGTGAGCTCACGATTGCAGTGCTCTTGCGCAGCCTCATTGAGCGCGAGACGGCGGAGGGTTATGGCCAAAGCCTTTGCCTGCTTGGGATATACGTCGCGAATCTGCTTCATGCTGTCTTCGCGTAGTGCAGTTGCGCGCGCTTCGATTGCATCGAGGTGCGAAACTCGCTCTACGTCTTTCGCCTGTATGAGGCGTTTCTGCAACAGCTCGAGCCTTTCCTGGATTCGCACCTGCCGTTCCAGGCACTGAGCGTGCTGTGCTTCGATGCGATCGAGTGCCTCATCGTCACCGGCTTCAAGCGGAGCGATGCGCTGGCCGTCGAGGTTAGCCTCAAGGTTCTGCTCGATCAGCAGGCGATTGCGTTCAGAGTCGATTCGCTCTTGAATTTGAGCGGTCGAGGGAGAAATTGAAGTTTCGGGTCTAGCGTTCATGTGGCTATATGACCACACACACCGGACACGATTTCTCACGATTTAGCACATCTGAGCACGAATCTTTCACGCGGCCCTAAATGCGCACACCTCCTCGATATAGAAGTTGAGACCCGTCAATCGATACCAGTACGAATTGCCGATCTTCTTGATATCGGCCTCGTCAAAACTGTCACCGTTGCGGCGCATCTTCCGCAGTTGAGAGAAGCTGACACCAATGTATGCGGCAGCTTCATGCTCGCGTACGAAGCCTGCGCCACTCGGATGCAATTTGAGCGCCCGCACAACAACTCCGTCGCGTTCCTGGTCGATATATTCAAGCCTCATTCGGCGACCCACCGCCGGAACGGTTCACGAAACCGTTTCTGAAACGGTTTCGTAACGGTAGGTGCGTTACACGTTGCGTACTGCGGATTTGTGCGGGTCGCATGCGGTCCGCATGAAGCCGTGCGAGGGCGGGGCACGCCGATGCGTCGACGCCATAGCCAGGGCGGCATCACGATCAGCTCGCAGCCGCCAGCCAGGCGCGCATGCTGCGGCGGCCACTCGCGGAAGTTCCAGCCCTGAGTCCGCTGGGCGATCGAAAGCAGCGTTTCCAGTTCATCGTTCGTCATCGTCGATTTCCTTGTTTCGGTTTGGGCCAAATTTCTGCAAGCCTCCAAGCGAGAGCAGAATCGAGAGCGGGGGAGCAAGATCAAATGCAACAGCCCTTGGTAGATTTATAGAAATGTGTGCAGTTTCTGAAGTGCGAGAATTGCCTGAAATTACGCAACGGAACGAACCGGGACTGTCTCGCGCTTCATTTTTTGAAGTTTGATAGGCTCGCACTTCATTTTTTGAATGCTTCGCACTTCATTTTTTGTAGTAGCAATTGCGTTTTTCCAAAGATGACTCGGCTTGCGCTCGGCCTGCATCGGGTGCTTGCCGCCGCCGTCGTTTATCGGCCACCACGTCACCGCGTACAGGTTGCAGCCGAGATATCGGCCTCCTTGCCGCGTCCGCACGATCCACCCGGTTTGCTCTAGGTGAGTTAGGTGCTTCCACAATGTTGGCTCGCTCGTCACTCCGCGCGGTTTCAGTTCCGTGATCGTCGCGGACAGGACGCCGTTGTTGTTGCCCTTGTATTGCCGAACCAGCTCGAACAGTAGCTTGACGGCGTAGGGCGGTAGCGCGGCGAATTCGGCCGATTCCAGGACGAAGTGAGGTATCTGGACGAATGATCGTCCCGCACCTTTTCCCGTGTGCTTCCACCGTCTGTTTTCGCTTCGCATAGGTTCCTTCGGCAACGCCACAGGGTTACAATGGCGCCGCCCATTCGTAGTGGGAAAATGTATACATCTAGCCCGCGCTCGCAACGCGGGCTTTTTCTTGTTGGCGTTGGCATTCAATGCCTTCCATTTCTTCTCCGTACAGGACACGATCAAGCTCGCGAAGCTTTTCCGCGCGCACGTCATGCCGTAACGGACTACCCTCGGGAAGAATCCAATCTGCGTCTTTCACTCGTTTGGTGAACTTAGCTCTCGTCGCGTCATTCATTACCTCCCACGCGATTTCCAAGAACTCGTGTGCGGCATCGAACTCCGAGACTACGCTTTGCGCGAAATCGCGATCAACGGTGATTTCCGCGCTAATGTTTGCTTTGCCACCCTCGCAAAGCGCTATTGCACCTCCCAACGTTTGGTAACCGGCCCGCGCAGCGCTGATCAGGAATTTCGCTGCGTGGGTTATCGTCGAATCATCGGGGATATTGCCATCGACGATACCAAGCAGCGCGTGGGCCGTCTCAAGCAGCTCGTCGTACAGACAGGCAACGTCAACGTCAACATCCGGGTTTGGGGACACCTGAAAACAATCAAGGAAAAACGTCGGTGTCCTGTTGGCGTTGGGGTTCATACCTGATCCTCCGATATCTCAAGCATCTGCGCGATCATTCCATTGATGAAGTCGAGGCCCACGCCGGCATACTTGCGGTCCATGCCGCCGAAATTCTCTTTCCATTTGAAACGGGTTACGACTCTCTGCAGAACGTGTGCTGCCCTGGCAAGCTCAAGGGCATGTCCCGATAGCACATCCCACTCTTCCTTCTCCACCGAGCAAGTCAGAGCACGATTGCCGAAGTTCACGAATATTGACTTAGTGTTTGCCGTATTCACGCCACACCTCCTGCGATGTTCGTATCAACCACATCAATCTCACGACTGATCAGGTCGGCTATGCTGTCCAGCATCAGATCATCGACGTGCAATCCAGATGCGGCCATGTGATGGTGCATCTCGGCGATCGCACGCAGGCGGATCAGTGCACCGCTCACTTTTTCGCGCTGTGCGAATGTCAGCACTGTGCTGTTGTCGACGCTCATTGCTTTTGTCCTCTGTAGTTGGGAAACGTGTCCAGCAGCTCCTTCAATCGTTTCGCTGCCAGCACGGATTCACGGTCGGGGCGTACGAGGTCGCTGCGCTCCATGTAGGCGCGCGCAGCAGCCACGAGCTCATCGCACAGGTAGGCCCTTCGCCCGGTTTCGAGTTCGGCGGGAGTCATGCCGCGTTCCCATTTGTCCAAGGCGATTTCAGATTCGACAGGGCAGCCTCGGCCTCGGCTAGCTTGCGTTTCGCTGCGTCGCGATTCAGCGGATCAGCGAACTCGACGGCTTCGCGCAGACGGTCAACTGATTCTCCGGCTTGCATGATCGAGGCGTTCTCTTTCGTGCTGTTCAGTTCGTTGTTCATGCCGCTCTCGCTCCCGCGCTTTCGCGCTCAAGGTTGGTGATGAAGTCCTGGAGAGCCTTTGCGCTCACCATGCGGCGGCGGCCGGCCTTGAACGTTTTCAATTGACCGCTTGCAATTGCGGCGTAGAGACGCGAGCGGGAAAGTCCAGTCACATCTACCGCCTCTTCGACTGTGTAGCTCATCCTGTTCATATGAAACCTCGTAGGTTATACAGGTTTCGCACACTGCGAAACCTGATAAGACGATATCAAATTCGCTGGAACAGTGCAATCAGTTTTTGTACACTGCGAAAATGAGCACGAAAAAGGCAATGAAGAAGCAGCCCGGGCGCCCACGCAACCCGGACAAGCCGGAGCAGTTCAGCATTCGACTTCCGCCGAAGTTGAAGTTTGGACTGGAGCTACTCGCACGCGCGCAGCACCGTTCGCTAAGCCAAGCGGTGGAATGGGCTTTGCAAGTTGGGTTGAACAACTATGAAGTCGGCTACAACGGCGACACGATTCCAACTATCGGATCAATCGTTGAAAAGGCTTGGTCACACGATCATGAAGCGGATCGACTTCGGGTGATCTACAACCAAAGCCCCACCTTACTTTCGTTTGAAGACTTCAAGGCATGCGAACTGGTGGAACGCAGTCGCGAATGGGAAAAGGCGGAGGACATGTACGGCGGTCTGAAAACCCCTACTCAGGGAGAAAACAACGAGGAGCATCGGAAAGAGTCTGAAGAGCGTCGCCGAGAAAGAAAGGAAATCTACGATGAATTTGTTCGTGCGCTTTGGCCGTTAATTCGCCCGCTCGCTGTGTCGCTTGCAAATTCGGGCTTGTCCACTCAGGAAGTGAGCATTCGCAATCAATTCTCGACCAAATACGAAGGTGTTGGTAAGGGAGGGCTTGGTGATTTCGCTTGGATGAAATCAATGTCCCTGGTCATTACGCATCCTGAATTCTCGGATACGGAACGATTTGACATCGCCTTGGAGCTAGATAAGAAATACCCGAACTATGGGGTATCGTTGGACGAGCTTGCGAAACAGCGGCAGTTGGGGATCATAGACGCGGCCCGGCGCACCAGCGGTCAAGCCGTGACCGACAAAGCCATCGAGCAGCATGCGCAGCAGCAGCACGACGCAAAAGAAGCGGTCGGCAAGGTTGCCAAGCGCAAGGGCAAGGCGAAGTAAGGCGTCCTGTACGTACCCAGCGCGCGCAAGGAGCTTTCGACATGCGCTTGATGACACCCAGAGCTTGGGTTGAGGCTTTGACGAAAAAGCAAGATTCGTAGAAAAAACAGATAGTTGATTGGGGTGTCGACGCCAGCGTCGACACCCCCTTCTGGTCCTTAGGAACCTGAATGCACCAGCTAAGCATCGACTTTGACACGCCACCGCTAGAGGACAGCGCGACGTGGACGCCACGCGACATATGGGCGAAGTTGTCTCAGCGAGTGCTGGAACATTTTCGTGAAGATCGTCGCATCGAGCGTAAGAACAATCCGACGCCAAACCTTGATGATCTGGCGTCTTATTACTCAACTTTTTCCAATACGCCTGACGGTGGGCTGTTGGTGTACGGAGTCGTAAACAACGGCGATATCAGGGGATGCGGGTTCAGCACCGAACAACTGAACAAAGTTGAGACCTGCCACGTAAATATGTGTCCATTGGCAAAGCCAGAGTTCAAGCGAGTGCCTGTAGTTGTGGACGGACAGCCAGCTTTCTGCCTTGCCATTTTCGTTCCTTACATCGGACGACTTGTCGAAACGAACAAGGACGAGGCATGGATTCGCTATGGCGATACCAAGCACAAGATGAGCTCGGAGGAGAAGCAGGATTTCCGAGCGACGCGACAGGAACTAGCTTTTGAACTGACAGAGGCTGTTGGGGCGCAGTACCCGCAAGATTTCGACTTGCGAACCATTCAAGATTTTTGCGACCAGTTCCGCGAGAGGGAGCAGCGCCCAGACTGGACCAACGAGGAAATTCTGATCGATCGACATTTATTGCGAACGATCAACAACGAGTTACGTCCATGCAATAGCTTGTTACTTCTTGCCGGTAAAGATCCTGGACTTACGATTCCTGGGTGCCGTATCCGAATCCAGAGATTTGACACACCATCCGAAGGGTCGGGTGAGAGTTACGCACCTCTCAAAGATCACGTAGTAGAGGGGAACTTAGTCAAGATTCTGCAGCAAGCGCAAGAAATAACGGCTTCATTAATTTTCGACGTTACGTGGCTTGGAGCGGATGGAAAATTTGTAACTACTCCGGAGTATCCGCAGCACGCATGGCTTGAAGCCATTGTTAATGCTTGCGTGCATCGTTCGTACAGTTTTAGCGGAACTGAAATCACCGTAAAGCTTTTTCCTGATCGGCTTGAAGTCGAGAGTCCTGGCGGGTTCGTACCTCCAGTGAACGAGCAGACTATCTATGATACGCGTGCCTCCCGAAACCATCACCTAATGGACTCGCTCAGATATTTGGGCTATGTGCGGATGGCGCGCGAAGGAACTCGTCGTATTCGAGAAAGCATGTCTGCCTACAGATTGCCAGAGCCCGTCTTTAGGCAAGAGGCGATTCATGGTGTCGTGGTTAGGGTCACTCTCAAGAACGATATGACTTCGCGTAAGAGAGCATCCGACCGAGATGTAGCACATTATTTCGGTGTAGACGTATGGAAGAAGCTCGCCGACCACGAAATAAAGATTGCGGCATTCGCCTACAACAATGGCTCAGTTCAGGTTTCAGACGCTCAGCGCATTACCGGCAGGACATGGGCCACTAGCAAGAAAGACCTTGAACGTCTGACGGCAAAGGGTGTGTTGCTCTTTGAGCCAGGAAGCTACGTGCGCGATTCCCGCGCGCGTTACACCTTGGTTGAGAAACCTGACTTGGGCACGTCAAAGGGAACATAGCCAAGAGGGGACAGTACGATCCCTAGCTCGCTCGCCGCAGAGGCACCACGTTCGCGCCAACACGTAGGCCGTCGAGATAGTCCGCCCACGCCTGCATCATCTTCGTTCGCTCGTCCAGGTATTGCGCGGCCGACGTATATGCCTCGCGCACTTTGTTCGACTCGGCGTGCGCCAGTTGTCGCTCGATCGCGTCTGCGCGCCACCCAAGCTCGTTTAGCCTCGTTGCCGCCATGGACCTGAAACCGTGGCCTGTCATTTCGTCGGACGCGTAGCCGAGCCTGCGCAGTGCTGCATTGATCGTGTTCTCCGACATTGGCGCGAAGCTGCTGCGAATCGATGGAAAAAGATACTGACCTTGGCCGGTCAGCGGCAGCAGCTCGCGAAGAATCGCCAGCGCTTGCTTCGAAAGCGGCACCAGGTGCGCGGCCTTCATCTTCATCCGCTCCTTCGGAATGCGCCAAATAGCTCCATCGATATCGAACTCCGCCCATTCTGCTTTGCGTAGCTCATTGGGACGGACGAAGACGAGCGCAGCGAGCTTCAAGGCGAGCAGGGTAGTGGGCTGGCCAACGAAGCCATCGATTGCCCTCAGGAGCTCCCCAATGCGCAAGGGGTCGGTTACCGCCGCGTGATGCTTCACTTGCGCCGACTTGAGTGCGCCACGCAGGCTTGCAGTGGGATCAACCTCGGCTTTGCCTTCGATGATCGCAAAGCGGAACACCTGACCGGCTTTGTTCTTCGCCCGGCTGGCCGTCTCGTGCTTCCCGGTTTTTTCGATATCCCGGAGGATCGTCAGCAGTTCACGAGGCGTGATCTGGTCGACCGGACGGTGACCGAGCTTCGGAAACAGGAACGTCTCCAACAGCCACCGGTTCTTATTCGCGGTGATCTCGGCGACGTTTTGCGTGGCCATCCATAATCGGCCGACTGCTTCAAACGTCGCATCCGCGGTGCGAGCGGTTTCCTGCGCAGCCAGGATAGGCGCTTCCTTCTCCTGCTTCCGCGCTTCGCTGGGATCTATACCTTGCGCTCGCAGCGCTCTGGCGTCGCCCAAGCGTGCACGCGCGTTCGCAAGAGAGACGTCTGGATACACGCCCAAGCTCAGCATCTTCGGCTTGCCTTGGTGCCTGTATCGGTATCGCCAGCGAAAGGCGCCAGACAGTGGCACCTCGATGCATAGGCCATCGCGGTCAGCTACACGATAGAGCGTATCTCGAGGCCGTAGGGCCTTGAGTTTGATCTCGGTGAGCATGTGAGTAACTCTTGGTTTTGAGAACCGGTTGGGCCGAGTTACTCACGATCTTACTCACACAAAACTCGGGCTGCAACGAAACCCGATGGTACGCAATCGGACCGTCGGGCAATAAAAAACCCGCTAAATTGCGGGTTCGTATGGACTTTATCAGTCCCGTTCTATTTCGTTGTATCCCGTTTTATTTCGGGATGGTGCCGGTGGAGGGAATCGAACCCACACTCTGTTGCCAGAAACGGATTTTGAGTCCGTCGCGTCTACCAATTCCGCCACACCGGCATCGATGAGGGCGCGAAGTATAAGTCATTTACCCCGGGCTGACCAAGATTGCGTCCCAGGGGCAATCGAATCGTATTTCTGCCGGCACCTCAGTGCATGGCATCCAGGGTCAGCACGCGCCGGTCGCGGTTGTACCAGATGCCGTCGAGCGGGCGGAACACCGAGCACTGCGTCATCGGCCCGCGATAGATATGCAGGGTGACGGCGAGCGAGTCGGCGCTCGGGTTGCGGATCGTGTGGTACTCGTGCGGCGGGATCAGGCTGCCGGCCGAGCCGGGGCCGACGTTCATCGTGCCGCGCGATTCGAAGCGGTAGCGTTCGCCGTCCTGTTCGACGAGCTCGTACGGCGTGATTTCGAGCGAGCCGTGCCACACACCCTCGACGCACCACATGCCGGCGTGGTCGTGCACGAGCGTGCCCTGGCCTGGGCCCCAGGTCATCGCGATCACGGCGTAGCCGAACTCCTCGCTGCGGTACAGTTCGCGGCGCGCGTAGTGGTCCTTCACTTCCTCGAAGATGCAGCGCGGCAGTTTTACCGACGGATCGCGGATCAGCTCGCACAGCGTCGTGCGCAGTGCGTTGGCGATGTCGGCGTCGCGGTCGTGATCGACGGCGCGATCGAGGCGGTCGACCAGGTGCTGAGAGCCGGGAAAATCGAGTGCAAGCATAGGATTTTATTGAAAAGTTCAGCCTGGACGCCCGCTTTGCGATTCCGCAGCCGCGGACCGTATCAGCGACGGTTATATGGATATAACCAATTCTACAGCTTCGCGAGAAATCCCGCGATGGCCGCACCGAAACGGGGGATGTCGACGAGGAAGGCGTCGTGGCCCTGCGGCGAATCCAGCGCGACGAAATCGACCTGCGCGCCGGCCGTGCGCAGCCCGTTGGCGATTTCCTCCTGCTGCGACAGCGGGAACAGGATGTCGGTGGTCACGCCGATCACGAGCGCACGTTCGACGTGGATCTTCCATAGCGCGGCGGCGACATCGCCATGGCCGGGTGCATCGGGCGCATGTTCGCCGACGTCGAACCAGTCGCTCGCACGGGAAAGATAGAGATAACAGTTCGGATCGAAACTGCGAACGAATCGTTTCGCATGTCCGGCGAGATACGACTCCACCTGGAACTCGACGCCGAACGGATCATCGTCGGCGCGCGCCTCGTGGTCCAGGCGGATGCGCGCGAAGCGGCCCACCCATTCCATCGCCGAGCGGTAGGTGATCACGCCGAGCTTGCGCGCCATCGACATGCCGGTCTCGGGATAGTGTGCGTCGTCGTAGTTGCCTTGGTTGAAGTTCGGGTCGAGCCGGATCGCCTCGCGCTGCAGCGAGCGGATGGCGATGGCAAACGGCTGCGCCTGCGGCGCGGTGGAGATGCTGATGTGCGTGCGCACGCTATCGGGATGTTCGACGAGGTAGCCGAGCGCGCTCATGCCGCCCATCGAATTGCCGATCAGGCAGGCGAGTTTCTCGATCCCGAGGCCGCGCGCCAACTCGAACGCGGCATTGCCGACGTCTTCGAGCGTCAGTTCGGGGAAGTCGAGTTTGTATACTTTGCCTGTTTGTGGATTTGTGGACGCGGGCCCGGTCGAGCCCTTGCAGCTGCCGAGCGAATTGACGCAGATCACGAACCAGCGATTCGTGTCGATGTGCTTACCGGGGCCGACCATGTCCTCCCACCAGCCGGGCGAAGGATCGGCCGCATTCGAGGCCGCATGCGCGCCGGGGGAGAGGCCGGTGAGAATCAGGACGGCATTGTCGTGGGCGGCGCTGATCACGCCCCAAGTCTCGTAAGCGATCTGGGCACCGATCAGTTCGCCGCCGCGGCGCATGGCGAACGGCGAGGGCAGGGGGAAATACTGGCGTGCGTCAGACATGCGGCGATGATTCGTCGGATAGCGGTG
>Ga0105238_10008479_pt1 | contig 10289 bp, 9 predicted proteins | sample KBSC34metaG_FD_81526 | JGI IMG/M metagenome (GOLD analysis project Ga0105238, IMG submission 81526) | Corn rhizosphere microbial communities from Kellogg Biological Station, Michigan, USA - KBS C3-4 metaG | ecosystem: Host-associated > Plants > Roots > Rhizosphere > Soil | place: Michigan, USA...
CCGCCGCGGCGGCACACGAATTCTCCTGGACCGGGTGTGAATAAAATGGCGGATACAACCATATTGCCTGCGCCGACCGGCACCGATGACTTCGAAATCGGCGCCACTATCGGTCAAGTCTTCACCGCCTTCTCCAAAGCCCCGCTGCAATTGATACTGATCGCAGCCGTTCCCGCGCTTCTGAGCTTCCCGGCCAATGTGCATCAGATTTCCACCGTGTTCGACGCGCTTCAGGTTCGCGGCGATCCGCAGGCGATGGCATTGGCAATACAATCCGGGAGAGGCGGCTTCTTCCTGACCTTATTGTCGTTTGTGGGATCGATCCTGTCGATCATCTCGCTGGCCGCGCTGATTTTCGGCAGTTCCCAATTGATGTTGGGGGAACAGGCGCAGCTGGGCGGTTGGATGCGATTTGGGCTTTCGCGCTTCTGGCCGATCATTGGCGTCAGTTTCCTGGTGATGCTTGGCGCAGGCGTGGGGTTCGTTCTTCTGATCGTACCCGGCATAATCCTGGCTCTCATGTGGTCGGCGGCTTTCCCGATCTGCGTCATCGAGAAGCTTGGACCGATCAAAAGTCTGGGGCGCAGTGCGTTCCTCACCAAGGGACACCGCTGGTCTCTCCTCGGATTGTTCATTCTGTTCGTTGTCGTGGCGTGGGTCGTGTATGCGGTTCTGCTTGGTGTGTTGTTCGCGATACGAAGCCCCATCGCCATGGCTATTGGCCTGCTGGTCGTAACCGTCCTGGGTACGCTTGTGGGTTGCCTGCTACAGGCGTCCGTCTATCAGAATTTGCGTCTCGCCAAGGAAGGCATCAGGACAGGTCAAGTCGCCGCGGTGTTCGACTGAGCCATAGGCTCGGAATGGGGCAAGAAGGGGCCGAAGCACCGCTTTGAGCGAGCCGCAGGTGGACGCGCAATCCTTCCGCCGTCATTCCCGCGAAGGCGGGAATCCATGATTTCTATCCGCAGATTAACGCAGATTTTCGCAGATGAATGCACGGTCAAATCTGCGTTAATCTGCGTAATCTGCGGATAAATTCTTGTTCCTTCTGGATTCCCGCCTTCGCGGGAATGACGCCGGAGGGGATACGAATAATCTGCAAAAAAAGTTTCGCCGAATTCCTTGAATGCGCCCAATCATGTTCCACTTATGTTCCTATGGACGGAACGAGCCATACAGACCGTGAAGCGGAACGCCGCCAGCCCTCGCCCTTCGTCGATGAGCTGGCGGAGCGGCAGCGCGCGATCGTGCAGGGCGCCGAGCCCTGGAACGATCCGGTCGAGCGGCGCCGGGCGGACCGGCGGCGGGATATGGAAATCCTGCGGCTGGCCTCGATGGAATCCGCCATCCACATCACCGAATATATCGCCGGCCGCCTGCCGAACTGGAAGAAAGAGGCGATCGAGAAGATCGGCAATCCGGTCGCGGCGCTGGCCAACCTCAACCGCTCCATCATCCAGGTGACCCTGGCCGAGGAGCGGTTCGACGAGACCGGCGAGGAGCGGCTGGCGCGGATCAAGGCCGAGGCCGAGGCGGAGGTGCGCGCCCGGCATGAAGCCGAGGCGGCCCGCGCCCAGGCCGAGGCGACCTTGCGCCGGGCCGAGAACAAGCGGCAGGTGAAGGGCCTGGTCAGGGCCGTGTCGCTCTCCAGCATCCGCCTGCCGTTCGGCGAACAGCAGAAACTGCTGGACGACCTGTTCCGCGATCTCGATGACGAGGACGACGCGGTCAGCGCCTATAATGGCGACCCGGCCGAAACCGCCGCCGACCTATGCCTGAGGCTCGGCCTCGGGCCCAGGGACATCAACAGCAAGACCATCCTCGAACGCCGCGCCGCCCTGGCCGCGCTGACCCGCGCCCATCTCGAGGCGCTGCGGGGTGTGCACGCGTCGGATGCTGAGGATGAATCCGCTCCCGACGGGGCGGTCGTGTCATTTGCCTCCGCCGCCAAGGCGCAGGGACCGCCGAATTAGCCTTCGCGGCTCGTGTCTTCCACTACCCGCCTCAACACCGTCATGGCCGGGCTTGACCCGGCCATCCACGGCTATCCGTTAGCACCGGCCTTGCGGGGTCGCGTGGATGCCCGGCCGGCGCGAAGCGCCTTTGGCGAAATGCAAATACGGCCTGCGGCCGTGGCCCGGCCATGACGAGAATGAAGAGATGGTCGCCGATCCCACCGGATCGGCGATGCCGGCGCATGTCTGGCATGGCCGGCATCGCGCGACGTTCAGCTCAGCTTGAACGACACCCTTATATGGGCAGGGGCGGCGACAGGCACGCCGTCCTTCATCATTGGTTTGAAGCGCCATTTCGGGAACGCCTTCATCGCCGAGGCGGCGAAGCCGTAGCCCGGCGGCAGTTCGGACACGACGCGCGGATCGCCGACGGTGCCGTCCGGCTCGATCATGAAGTCGAAATCGACATAGCCTTGCTGTCCCGCGTCGGCGGCACGGTCGGGATAGTTCAGTGCGCCGCGATAGATCGGCGTCGGGTTGATGATCAACGGCGGTCCGGCGGGTGCGGTGTCCGGAGCCTTTGCCGGGCCTTCGGGCGGCCGGTCGTTCGAGGCGAACGGGGCGATCGTTGTCGGTGGATGAAGCACGTCGATGTTGCGCGTGGTGAGCGTCTTGATCGTTGTCGTCGTCTGCACCTGAACCGGCGTCACAGGCGGTTTCGGCGGATCGACGAGGACAAAGGGCGGATCCGCTGTCGGAGCCTCAACCTGCAGGCCGCGGTGGAACGCCAGCAAATATCCCAGCAGAATGAACAGCCCCGCATGCAGCGCTATCGATACGGCGATTCCCGGGCGCACGCGCTCCAGGAAATCGGCGCAGCGCCAAGGGTTGCTCGGCATTATGGTGACCATCGAACGCCTCCCCATTGTCAGCGGTCCCCGATGGACCGTTATTTGTCCGGGAAGCGTAAGGCCGAATAAAAAATGACGTCAATAAATAAATCAGGAATTCCAGATTTATTTACTTTACATATTCAAGTGTTCATTTTCGGTAAATATCATTCCGTGAAGAATTCACTATTTGAATTATGATCTCGCCGGTACGGCGACGAATAGCTGGGTGAAGCCCTTGCCGGTCGCGTCGACCGCGGTGTGGCCCTCGCCATGGTCGTCCTCGACCGAGGCGAACTCACCCGCATGCAGGTGGAACGACGTGCCGTCCTTGGCGCCGACGGCGGCTTCGCCGTCGATCATGAAGGTGACCTGGTGCTGGTCCGCCGGGTCGGTGTGATAGTCGGTCTTCATGCCCGGAACGAATTGGCGGATCAGCATCGATATCGCCTTGCCCTCGTAATAGCGGGTGCAGCCCGCCGGCACGATCGTCGCCTCGCCGGGCGGCACCGGCGCGCCGTGCCAGTCGGCCACGCCGCAATGCGTCTTGCCCTGGTCGTCGGTATAGGTGCGGGGCGCCACGATGGCGGTGCCGTCCGCGTTCATGAATTTCGGTTTTGCCATGTCCTCTCTCCTCAATCCGCCAGCTGCACTTTGATCGCCGTATAGCCGTCCGGCCCGGCGGTCTCGGTCAGGCCTTCGCCGCTGCCGGCATCGACCAGGATCGCGGTGCCGGCGGGGCAGCGCTGGGCGGCGCCGCCGGCCTTGAACACGGTCTCGCCGGCGCAGATGAACAGCATCGCCTTGGCGGAGGCTTTCGCGCCGGCGATCTTGTGATGGGCCGGTGCGCCATAGATCGCGACCGCCGACGCCTTGGATGTCAGGAACTGCTTGAACAGCGGATAGGGGGAATCGTCCGCGCCCACCTGGCCCTCGGCGACACGGGTCTTGCCGTCATTCTTCAGGAGGATGCGGATGACCTTCATCGACTTGCCGTCAGCCGCGAAGGCGGCGGCCAACGGATTTGGCTTGTCCGCGGCCTCAGCCAATCCCCCGATCGCTATTCCCCCGATCGTCAGGGCCGCGCCGCCTCCGGCCAGCACGCTTCTGCGCCGTATCATTATCTTTCTCCCTCCCGGAAACCCTTGGCAGCTTCAGATATTGCCTTGGTCTTGTCACCTGTTATGCATCGGACAGGCAATGAGAATTCGGGTGGGGAAAGCGATCATGCGCGGATATGCCGTTCTGCTGGCGGGGTTGATTTCCAGTTCCGCCTGGGCCGCCGGCAAGGACTGGCCGGCCGCGGGCGGCGACTGGACCAACGATCACTATTCGACGCTGACCGAAATCGACACGAAGAACGTCAAGCGGCTGGGCGGCGCCTGGGTCCATGCCTTCGACGGCGAACGGTCGCGCGGCACGCCGGTGATCGTCGACGGCAAGATGTTCGTTACGGCCGGCCCCCACGTCTATGCCTTCGACCCGGAAACCGGCGCGGTGCTGTGGAGCTACAAGCCCGACACGCCGCCGATCGGCCTTTTCAAGGGCGTCGCCGTCGGCCAGGGGCTGGTCTATGTCGGGCTGATGGAAGGCGTGGTGGTCGCGCTGGACGAAAAGACCGGCATGCCGGTCTGGACGCAGGCGATCGCCGAGCAGGCGGCGGCGGGCGGGCAGGGCGGCCAGTGGGTTGCCGGCGCGCCGGCCTATGTCGACGGGGTGGTGGTCGTCGGCCTGTCCGGCGCGCGCTCCCCCATCGATCGCAATGACGGGCGCGTGGTCGGGCTCGACGCCAGGACCGGCAAGGTCAAATGGACTTTTCATGTCGTGCCCGGCCCGGGTGAGGCCGGCCATGACAGCTGGCCGGCCGACAGCGATGTCTGGAAACGTGGCGGCGGCGCGGTCTGGGTGACGCCCGCCGTCGATCCGGCGCTCGGGCTGGTCTATGTCGGCACCGGCAACCCCATTCCCGAGCTGGGCGGGGAGGTCCGGGCCGGCGACAATCTCTACACCGCCGCCGTCATCGCCCTCGACATCAGGACCGGCAAGCTGCGCTGGCATTACCAGACCACCCATCACGATATCTACGAGATGGATCTCGGCACGCCCCTGGTCCTCTACGACGCGAAAGCGAAGAACGGGACGCGCAAGGCGATCGGCGTCATGCGCACCGACGGCTATCTGTTCCTGCTCGACCGCGCCACCGGCAAGCCGGTCTTTCCGGTGGAGGAACGGCCGGTGCCGCAGAGCGCGCGGCTGAAGACCGCGCCGACCCAGCCTTTCCCGGTCGGGGCCGACCAGATCGGCCCGAACTGCGTTGGGAAAGACATCGTGCCCGCCGGTTTCGCGCTCGGCTGCTATTTCGACATCATCGACATCGACAAGCCCAACCTGATCACCCCGACGGCGACGATGCGCTCCTCGCCGATGGCCTACAGCCCGGCGACGGGCATGTTCTATGGCGCCGGCGCCATCGCGCCGATCTGGATGCAGCGGTGGGACGATCCGTTCGTCTTCTCCGGCGACGGGGTCAACGGCGTGCCGGGGGTGAAGTTCTCCGGCATCCTGGCGGCCATCGATGCCAGGACGAACAAGATCGCCTGGCAGAAGACCATGCCCTATCGGATCGAGAACGGCAGCGGCCTCACCGCCACCGCCGGCGGCCTGCTGTTCCATGGCGAGCCGGACGGCAACCTCCAGGCCCTGGACGCCAGGACCGGCGACCTGCTGTGGCAGTTCCAGACCGGCGCGGACGAGAGCGGCCCGCCCGCCGTCTATCAGGCCGGCGGTCAGGAGTATGTCGCTGTGCTGGCTTCGGGCTCCTTATGGGCATTCAAGCTGGGCGGCACCATCCAGCCCGCGCCGGCGCCGCCTCCGCCGCCGACGGAATCGGCTTTCCGCGGCAGGGTGGAGGCGACCGACCATATTCAGATCGGCGCGGTCCTGGAGGACAAGCGCGCCATCGTGAAGACGCTGAGCTACACCAACGAATATACCTACAAACCGCTGCGGGCGAAGGTGAAGGCGGGCAGCTCGGTCACCTGGACCAATACCGGCAAGCTGCCGCATAGCGCATCCGCAGTCGACGGATCATGGACCACCGGGGAGATCGCGCCCGGCCAGTCGGCAACCGTCATGTTCGACAAGCCGGGCACCTACACCTACCATTGCACCGACCATCCCTGGAGTTACGCTCAGCTGGTGGTCGAATAGGCGACAATGGGGGCGGCTATGAGATTCCTGTTCGCGATCGAAAAATTCCTGGTGCGGAACTTCGGCATCTCGCTGATCAGCTGGATCGTGTGCCGTCAGGCCAAAGTGAAGCCGGTGACGACCTTCATGCTGACGACCACCGGGCGGAAATCCGGGCGCAGGGTCGACACGCCGATCTTCTATTTCCGTGACAAGGACGCCTTCTACGTCATCGGCTCCAAGGGTGGGGCGCCCGAGCATCCGCTGTGGTTCCTCAATCTCGAGGCCGATCCGCAGGCCTGGGTCGCCTTCCCGGGAAACCGGATCGCCGTCCGCGCGCGCGTTGCCGAGGGCGAAGAACGCACGCGGCTGTGGAACGCCGCTGCGGTGCTCTATCCGCCCTATAACGACTATCAGGCGCGGGCCGGCGGCCGCAAAATCCCGGTCGTGGTGCTGGACCCCGCCTGATCCATGGCCGTCTTCGACGTCGCCGTGGTCGGGCTGGGGGCGATGGGCAGCGCGGCGCTCTATCATCTGGCGGCGCGCGGCAAGCGGGTCATCGGGCTGGAGCAGGCGACGCCCGGCCATGACGGCGGCTCGTCGCATGGCGAGAGCCGGATCATCCGCATGGCCTATTTCGAGCATCCATCCTATGTGCCGCTGCTCCGCCGCGCCTATGAGAATTGGCGGGCGCTGGAGCACGGGACCGGCGCCAAGCTGCTGACCGTCACCGGCATACTCGAATCCGGCATTCCCGGCGCGACCGTGGTCGAAGGCGCACGCCGTGCCGCCGTGGAGCACGGGCTGCCGCATGAGATGCTGTCGGCCGGCCAGGTCGCCAAATGGTTCCCGGCCTTCGCCGTGCCGGATCATTGGGAAAGCCTGTTCGAAGCCGATGGCGGCTTCCTGCGGCCGGAATTGGCGATCGCCACCCATATCGCCGCAGCAAAGTCCCTGGGTGCGCGGGTGCGGACTGAGACTGAAGTCGTCTCGGTCGAACCAGCCGCCGATGGCGTGCGCCTGAAGCTGGGTAACGGCACGGTCATTGAGGCGGGCGCCGCGGTCGTATCGGCCGGCGCCTGGATCGGCGAGCTCTTTCCCTTGCTTGCGCCCCATCTGACGCTTACCCGGCAGGTGCTGGCCTGGTTTGCGCCGGCGCGGCCCGCGCTGGTGACGCCGGAGCGTTTCCCGGTCTTCCTGCTCGAGTCCGAGGATGAGATCGTCTACGGCTTTCCCGACCTCGCCGGCACCGGTGTGAAGGTGGCGTCGCATCTGCCCGGGCGGGTGCTGAACCGGGCCGGCGATGCCGCGCAGGACGGCGATGTGGCGGATGTCGCGCCGGTATCGGCCATGGTGTCGCGTTATATCCCCGCGGCTGCCGGACCGGTGCGGCAGCTCAAGACCTGCATCTATACCCATTCGCCGGACGAGGATTTCATCCTGGACCGTCATGCGCTCTATCCGCAGATCGTGCTGGCCTCGCCCTGCTCGGGCCACGGCTTCAAGTTTGCCAGCGTGATCGGCGAGATCCTGGCCGACCTCGCGACCATTGGGGAAACGCCGCACGACATTTCGCGCTTCCGGCTGGATCGCCTCGGAGGCTAAGCTCGCGCATGGCCAGACAGAAGAGCAGCGCCGACGCGGCCGCCTACGATCCGCGCGCCCACATCGTCGAGGCGGCGAAGGAGGTGTTCCTGGCCGGCGGCTTCGCCGACACGACGATGGACGAGGTCGCCCGTGTCGCCCATATCAGCAAGCACACGCTGTATGCCCATTTCCGCGACAAGGCCGAACTGTTCGAGGCGGTGGTGGTCCAGGACATGCAGCGCTTCCAGAACCTGCCGGACCTGACCCGCGACGACCGTGCGCCTGAGGACGTGCTGTATGAGGCGGCGCGCTGGATCTACGACAATCACTTCGGCCCGTCGACGATCTCGATGTTCCGGGTACTGATCGGCGCGGCGGTGAATTTCGGCGCCCTGATCGAACGGCACAATGCCTTCCGCTTTCAGGCCAGCGTCTCCTGGATCGGGGCCTATATCCAGTCCCTGTCGGATCGGGGCGTGCTGACGATCCGCGATCCGTCCCGGGCGGCGGCGCGTTTCGCGCTGATGGCGTCTGAGGGCAGCCAGAACGTGATGGGACGCCCCGCTGCCGGCCGCGGGGATCGTGAGCGTTATGCCCGGATGACCGTCGCGCTGTTCATGCGCGGGCTGATGCAGGAAGCGTCGTCCGCATAGCGGGGGCGCCACCGAGAAAAAGCTCGACGGCTTCGGCCGCCAGGGCTTGCAGCAGCGCTGCGTCCGGGGGCGGCGTCACCAGAAACAGCATGCCGTGTGTCGCCAGGTTCACGAACTGGTGCGCCGCCCAATCGACATCGCCGATTTCCAGGCTGCCTTTGCCCGCCTCGCTGGCCAGGTAGGCGGTCAGTTCCGCCAGACTCCATTCCGTCAGCCGATCGTGAACGGCCCGGGCCAGGGCAGGGAAGACGTGGCCGGCCTCGATCACCCGCCGATGCAGGGTCAGGTTCCGCTCGCGGCAATGCAGCGTCAGCGCCTCGATCGCGAAACCGCGCAGCACCGCCGAAGGCGCGCCCGGCCGGCCCTGGAAATCGTAGGGCGGAGTCTTCAGCCGTTCGATCTCCGCCTCTACCGCGGCCTGGAAGAGCCCGTTCTTGTCCGTGAAGTGACGATAGATGGTCGCCTTGCCGACTCCGGTGGCGCGGGCGATGCTCTCGATGCTGCCGCGGCGGAAGCCTTTGGCCAGGAACTCATCCATCGCGGCATCGATCAGCTGCTGCGCGCGCAGGTCGGACAGCCGCATCCTGGGCCGCTTCTCCTGGCCCGCCATATCGGCGCTGACGTTCGATTCCGGCACTGTGCCTCCACCTGTCCGCGAACCCGTTTGCCGGAGATTGCGGTGCAGGTAAAGCTTTACATCACTTAATACAATACGATACGGTATCGTACTTAACAAGCCCGACAGGGCGTCGGCCAAGGGAGGAAGATCCATGCGCGCATCTCCGTTCGACAGGCGACATGCCTCCTCGGCCGCGGCGTTCCGTATCGTATAGATAACATAGCGGATGAAATGTCTGTGATATTGACGTTCTCTGCCTACGAAGATACGAGACGTTTCCGTACTTTCAACAAAAACCCTTTCCGAATGGAGATTTCGATGTCAGCACGCCGCTTCCTGCTTCTAGGCTCCGCAGCGATGGCGATTGCCGGCGGCGCGGCCGACCGGTACGCCTTCGCCCAATCCGCCGACCAGGCGCAGGCGTCTGCCGGAACGGGTCTTGAGGAGGTTGTCGTCACGGCGCGGCGGCGCGAGGAAAAGCTTCAGGCGGTGCCGATTCCGATCACGGCGTTCAGCGGCGCCCAGATCGCGGAGAAGGGCATCCAGTCGCTGTCAGACCTCCAGCATTTCGTGCCGTCGCTCGAAGTGCGCCAGCAGGACCGCAATTCGCAGAACTTCTTCATGCGCGGGCAGGGAATCAACGGCACGGCGGGGGCATGGCCGGGCGTCGTTTCGTATTTCGCCGAGGTGCCCTGGATCATCAGCGGCCCGGGCAACTATGTCGATGTCGACGGGCTGCAGGCCTTGCGGGGGCCGCAGGGCACGCTGTTCGGCCGCAACACGACCGGTGGCGCGGTACTGCTGGATCCGAAGAAGCCGACCAACGATTTCGAAGGGTACGCCCAGGTTACGTTCGGCAGCTACAGCCGCCAGGCGATCGAGGCGGCGGTCAATATCCCGGTCATCGCGGACAAGCTGCTGGTCCGTGTGTCCGGCTCGCACGAGGTGATGGACGGTTTCACCCGCGACGTCAGCACCGGGCAGGATCTCGACAATCGCGACTATTGGGCGGGCCGCATCTACATCACCGCGCGGCCGACCGACGATTTCGAGAACGATGTCATCTACCAGACCTATTATTCGCACACCAACGGCGGCTCGGTCCTGCTGACCGGATTCAATCCCAACAATATTCCGGGCCAGCCCAAGGGGCAGTTCGTCACGCTTTTCGGCTTGGGGGTCGCCCAGGCCGACCTGGCCGAGCAGCAGGCGCTAGGCCCGCGCGCGACCGATACCGGCGACATGTCCCCGCTGGACGTCACCTACCACTGGGGCGTGATCGACAGGGCGCGGTGGGACATCACGGACGATCTCACCCTCAAGAACATCGCCTCGATCCAGGACATGCGGAACCGCTATCGCGTCGACCAGACCGGCATCCCGCAGAAGCTTCTGC
>Ga0105238_10008482_pt1 | contig 10288 bp, 10 predicted proteins | sample KBSC34metaG_FD_81526 | JGI IMG/M metagenome (GOLD analysis project Ga0105238, IMG submission 81526) | Corn rhizosphere microbial communities from Kellogg Biological Station, Michigan, USA - KBS C3-4 metaG | ecosystem: Host-associated > Plants > Roots > Rhizosphere > Soil | place: Michigan, USA...
CATTGGCCTGGTTGGCAAGGCCCGCGCTCGTGGTCTGTTCGTTGACGCCCTGCTGCCGACCCTGGAGGACCAGGCCGTAATCCGTGCCGCCGATCTGGGCGCCCGAGGTAATGGCAGAGTTGTTCGCCGTGTTGTAGGCGTCGTTCTTCTGCTGCGCGAACTGCATCATTGCCTTGTTCCAGGCGTCTGAGTTCTGCGGGATGCCCTGGTTTACAAGCTGGGTTTGAAGCTGCGTCTGTGCCTGCTGCCATTGCGGATCAAGGCGCGAGGTCGATTGATTGTAGATCGCATTCGAAACCTGCTGGTTCATCTGCGTTGGATCGGTCGGCATGGCCGAGAGCGTCCGCGTATTCAGGCTTGTCGGCTGATTGGCGAACTGCGACCAGTCAAGGTCCGTCGCCTGCTTTGCCAACGGTCCAAGCGCCGTCTTAAGCTGGGCAAGACCATTGGTGTCCAGGCCCTGCTGCAATGTCGGGAGGCCGCTGTAATCGAGCGGCTTGGACAGCGTATCGGAGATGCGGCCAAGCTGATCATTACCCAGGCCGTAGAGGCCCTTGGTCAGTTGCTGCTGGCTTGTGACCGCAGCCTGTTGATCAGGTGTGAGCGTCTGGGTTGCGGTCCAGGTCGGAACCTGATTGCCGCCGACATCCGTCGTGCCGTTCTGCGTGTAGGTCAGGTTGCCGTAGGGCGTAACCTGATTGACGCGGTTCATCAGCCCATTGGCGATCGCCGTCTGAACGTCGTATTTCGACTGAGCCTGCGCCGTCGCGTTCGGATCAGGTGCTGCGGGAGCAGAGGGGGAATCTTTGCCCAAGTCATTTACTCCGATCAGGCCGCAATCATGTTCGAGACCGGCATGTGGGCGATGTCAGGCTGAGATTCCTGATCCGGCTTCGGTCCAAGCAGATCGCCAAGCCACCGCCTGGATTCCTCGCGCAGCATGCCCAGAACATGCAGGTTCTCACCGCCCTCGAGCGCTTCCCGGATCATGCCCTCGACCTTGAACCCAAGGCCCTGAGTCAGTTTGAACGATCGCGCATTGCTCTCGGCCACAAACAGGGTCATGCGCTGGACCTTCAACTGGCAGAACGGATAGTGCAGGATTGCCCGGATCGTGCCGCGATTGGCCCATCGGGGAGAATCCGCCGCAATGGCGCACTCGATGTTCAGAGCCTGCCCGTTACGGCCTTTCCGAAAATTGTCAAAAACAGTGACGCATAGAAGATTATCCTTCTCATCCGCCACTCCCATTGAAACAGCATCGAGTCCAAACGATCCGTTAGTCTTGAGCCGCATCTGGCACCACTGAATGAGCCATGCATTCAGGGATGGACCACCCGGCGCCGCAAACTCTGGAACCACCATCCGCAGGCTCAAAGCAGACCGCCCTGATAGAAGGTAAAATCGGTCGCGATCCAGGCGATGTCCTGGTTCATCGAGGCCCCGCGCATGTGGATGTCGCAGACCCGGCCCAACGCATTGGCACCCAGCCAAACCGTCACGATCTGTGCCGAATCATCCCAGGGTGCCGTGTCCCACAATGCCGTGTCCCATCGGCTATCATTGGCCGAGGAACTGCCGGAAGGTTGGGTAAGATTCGAGATGCTGTAATCAACCTCGATCCGATAATTGAACGACACCGGACCATTGGATTCAAAGATCGGGCGAACCAGCGTCCAGAGCTTGTTTTGCCCATCCTCGCCCATGTTGACGAAGGCGCTGCGGATTTCCCAATTAATCAATGCTCCGTTGTCGGCTGATCCGCTGTCCCACTTGTAGACCGTGCCATCGACGCCGCCGAAGTAAGGCGAATTGTTGAACAATTGCCAACAGTTGGCGTTCAACCCTGTGAATCTGCACCAAGCACCCGTCGCGGTATTCGCAACATACTGGTACATGGTTTTGTTGACGAGCGCGGGAACATTGACCATCACCATATTGCCCTTCGGATAGAGGAATATCTCAAATCCGAAGTTTGCCGAGTAGGCTGCAACAGCATCGTTGACCGCTGTCCCGATCTTCTGGCTGATCGTCTTGGATGTATCGACCCGATCGAGCCAGAGCACCTGGGATAGAGCCACCAAGCCATCCTGGCAGACGATGTAGAGGTCGGAACCGATCTTCTCCATCGAGCGCGTGCCGAGGGTCGGTGGTGCGCCAATCCGGCCCCGGTTCTGGAGCGCCCATTTGGTGGCGTCACCCGGATCGGTCCCGGAATAGACCGCGAACTCGCCTTCACTCGTCAGGAAGACGCACAAATCCTCTTGGTCCGTCAGACCGGCGCGGCTCCAGGTTTGCGCGCAGATCAGATATCCGCCGAACTCAAAGAGGGCCGAGAGATCGAAGGTGAGCGCTGCGCCGCCGATCACATTGACGGGGAGATAGGCGAAGACGAGGGAGTTCTTCTGAAGGAAAAACAGCCGGTTCTGGAACTGCCACACATGGATCAGATTGGTTGCCGTCACGCCAGTGATTGCCGGTGTCGTTGCAATCGCCGTGCCGTTGTAATTGATGGGCGTATCAGCGCCATTGACTGCGATCACGAAATGACCGCCCGCCGTCCCCATGTTCGTGTGCTGCCAGCGGTTATTCGTATAGCCCGAGCCGAGAGATGTTCCGGCACCAGCGGTTGAGACATTGTAGATATTGCCATTGGCCGCCGCCAGGAGCTTTTCTGATGATGGACCGCCCCATTGCATCAGCGTCTCGACGGCTCCAGTCCCGAGGCCGGTTCCCCAAACCGTGTAACCAGGCCTTACCGTGCATTGGCGGACGCTGGGAAACACGTTGTCCAGGGTCAGCGCATATTCCGGCGCCATGGCTGCAATGGAGTCGTACTGATTCCAGCCACCCACCGAGGCAGGCACACGCACGGACTGGGCGATTTGCCCTGTGGTCGGCTGCCGCGCGATTTGCGCGAGATTAGGACGCGGAAGGCCCATCAGGTCGTCGGCCAGTTGCCATCGGGCAGAACAGGCCACGGGTACCGATCGCGTCCGCCGCTCATGTTCAGGACTTTTGGGAAGCCGCCATCAATAGCGACCCGGTCGTTCAGCACATCCTGGTAGTCCGCCAGATCCTTCTGGCATGGCAGACCTTTGACCATTTTGTACGTGACGACGATCGAGAGCTTGATCAGAAGTTCGTCGAGCTTGCCCACATCGGTATCAGCCAGCCACGAGGCCTGACTGGTTCCCGATGCGCTCTCGCACCACTTATTCGTCACATATTCGAGAGAGATGATCTTTCCCGCATCGGGTACCGGGAAGATCAGCAGATCATTGCGGATGATCCGGAAACTGTAGAACGGTCCTGCCGCGATCAGCGCATGATCCTGTGCCCATCCCTGCGCAGAACGGGGGCCACTCAATGGACGGATCAGGCTTCGGTCCCAGATCGTCGCCGGCACCAGGCGATCGAAGTCATCGCCGATGACGGTTGACACATCGCCCTGATTCTCGGCGTTGATCGTGGTGATCGTGTGGTCTTTGGTCAGGTTTTGCCACGCTCTCATGCGTGAGAGCTGGGCGGTGTCCTCCTGTGCGATTTCCAGGAGCTGCTGCACGTTCGCATCGGGATTGTTGATGACCGTATTCGGCCTCGGAATCCCGACTTTGACGGCAGCGCCCTGGATGATCGTCAGGAGCGACATTTAGGCGCTCAGGTTCGCAACGATGATCAGCGGCGTGATGTACCAGAACAGAGCCGTCTTGTTCTGCGCCACTGAGAAACTGGCATTGGCAGCGCCGCCCTGGATCGTCGCACCAGTCGGCGGATAGACGAGCGCAGTCGTCGCCGAGGTATTGGCCACGACCACCGTCCGTCCAGCGTTATGCGCCTTCAGGATGAAAGCGGTCTGGCCGCTGGCTGTCGTCACGGTGTTGACGCTGCCCGTGAGCAGGGTGGCGCCAGACTGAGCCGTACCGACGCCGGCAAGGCTCTGAGAGATATTATCGCCGATAAGGTCGGCTACGACCGGGGGGGTTCCCAGGGCCGTCAATGCAGCGGCGGAAGCGGTCATTGTCTATTCTCCTTCGTGTGCAAGTTCGATGGCAGCGTCTTGCGCACGAAGCGCCTCACGCATCTGGGCTTTCGGGCTGAATCCCGGCTGACGACCGGGCTTGCGCCTCGGCGGTTCCGCATATTCCTGCTCTGCCGGATGAACCTCACCAGTCTCCGGAACAGCAGCCTTGGTCTGATTGGCGCCGACGATCGTCATCAGACGCGCCATGTCGGCCTGCATGGCTTCCATCGAGCGCCGCAGCGTATCGTTCTCAGCCGCAACCCGCTCGGCGAACCCGGAATCCTTGCGCTGCGCCAGATAGGCCTCGGCGCGCTTGCGGAGCTCGTAGGTTCCAGGCCCCAGCGTGGAGCAAAGCGAGTCAGAGATGGATGCCAGTTGCTCGACCGTGTGGATATGGAAGTATGCGAGATTCTGGGTGCGGGGATTGTCGCCCAGCCACGCCTTGATCGGGATCCCGCTCGACTGCATATCCAGGCCCTGCTTGAACGCCCGGTATTCGCGGGGGAACAGCTTGTAGCGATGGATGTCGGTCGAGATGTTGACCATGGGCGAGTTCTTCGGATCATTCCGATTGATGATCTCGACCATCTCGATCTCGGGGATGTTGCCCTGGGCATCAACCACCTGCTGGTCAGCCGGATCGGTGCGAGGATCGGGACCGATGAAGAATCGAGCGGAGACGACAGGTCCATTCTGGCCGACATCATTCTCTCCCGCGCGGGGATCGAAGACGAAGGCGGGAGGCGTGCCGGGGGCTTCCGGAATATCAGGATTCACGGGACTTTCCTTTGGGTAGTGCCGCTTCACGCGGCGGAAGAGAGGGCGTGATTGATGCGAGCGACCGGCAAGAACCATGTCAGGTTTTCGCCAAGTTCAACGGTCAGGCCATGGTAGGTGGCGAATTCATCAACGGCCTGGTTCACTCCAAAGCCGGGGAAATCCGCATTCGAGTAGTCGTGACCGCAGAGGATGCCGTCCGGCTTGATCTTCGGCAGCCACAGACTGATATCCGCGCGGCAACCCGCGTAACTATGATCTCCGTCGAGAAACACGAAGTCCAATGAACCGTCCGGAATGGCTTCAGCGGCTTCCTCGGATGTCGCCCGCACGATGATTGCTCGCGTACCGGCAAACCCGACCACGCCAGCCGCTTCGGCAGCAAAGCGATCCTGATCGGCCTGTCCTAGACCAGCGTGGAAGTCTCCCGACTTCGCATAAGCCGCATCCGGCGCCGTCGTGGTCCAGCTATCGACCATGTAGAGCGTCATATCGGGCCGATAGGCCAGCAGGCGCCGCGACATGCCGCCGCGAAACACCCCGATCTCGGCGCCGACCGGGTTCTCCACGCCAGTTAGGCGACTGACGACAGCAGAGGCCCGCTGGCAGGCCGGTGAGCCATCCGGGGCGATTATCCCCTGTTCGGCCAGCGCGTGGTCATTGGCGAGGCTGTGCGCAACGGCAGGGAGCAATCCTGTGCCGTGCACGATGATCTCACAGCCATGATTGGCAAGTTCCGCCGCGACAGCCTGGAACTCTTCGGCCTGCTGCGCCATCCAGGGCGCGCATTTGAAGGTTTTCCCGTCAACCATCACCTCGATAATCCGTTCGCCATCATTGAGAGGCTGCGGATAGGCATGGCCTTCGCCGTCACGATATGAGCTATCCATGCCCACGAGGTGGATGGTGCGATATCCCAGCATATAGGCGATGACGAGGGCCTGAAGTCCGACCGATGATCCGCCGCCGATCAGATGAACGGGACCGCGATCGGCCAGCACGTTCTGAATGCCGGGAATGTTGGCATGGAAGACAGTGGGCAACGTGCCGGGAACGGCAAAGACTGATGGATCACATTGTGAGGCGAAGAAATGAAGCGTTGCCCGCCGATCGACCATCTCGGCCATCTCGGGACGGGCGTCCAGAATGACCTGGCTCACCAGGTAATCATCCCGCCGATTCAGCAGCCAGATTGCCGCCGCGTTCAGGCCGAACATTGCCATGTCTGGCAGAGTGTCGATGGTCTCGACTAGCGAGGGACCACCGCCGACGATCGCGCAGGGCCGATCATGGGCTGGCTTGAGGGCGAGCCAGGGATATTGCAGTTGTGAGTTCTCGCGCACGTTCTGCAGCAATGTCCGTCCCTCGGTGTTGCAGACCGTCTCAAGCGAAGCCAATGTACCGCCGCCGATCTTCCAGACATGCGGAACCCAATTGTCCGTCACTTCGTGTGGACGCGGTTTCCCGTGAAACACGATGACTGATGAGCCTTTCGGCGGACCACCCGCGCAGCCGTCAGCCTTGTACGAGGCAAACAGGCCGGGATAGAGCTTCTGCAGAATGTCCGGATTGTTGGCGCGGCGCTCGATCCATGCCTGATCGCCACCCTCGATCATTGGATAGCCTTCAGACTTCCATTCGGACCAGAACTGATCCGTCTCAGGACACGGCGTCCATGCCATGACCGAGGATTGCAGCCCGTTTGGCCGATAGAAATCCCGCAGGATTGCGAACTCGCCATCATAGGCCACAAGCTCATCAAGCGGGCCGGTGATGACCGTATCCAGGTCTAGGTACAAAATCCGATCGCCGATATCGAAATGATCGGGCTGAAACAAGTAAATTTTGCCCCACCATCCGAACAGAAAGGACGGTGATTCCCGGACAAAGATGCCGGGGCCGTAATCATCGCAATAGTCTGTGAACACCTCGAACTGGCCGATCATGCCGTCCGGCAGATTACGGCGCACCATATCGTGGAGATTTTGCACGTATTCGCGCCCACGACCTTGGTAATTGCCAGTATCCACTGCGACTATTCGGAGCATCGAGCCTCCCAAGAAATAGCCCCGGCCATTGCTGACCGGGGCATTCTACTTTAGGCAGTTCCGCCGTTGACCATGCCACCAGCCCCAATCGTCACGAGGACGGTCGAGGTGGTCGAAGTGACAGTGGTGGTGTTGGCAGTACGGGCGCCCAGAATCAGCAAGCCCGCCGAGGTCAGGACCTTGATGCGTCCTGCCGTACCAGACAGGAAGATCTTGACGCCGGGGCTGACCGTAACGGCCGTCTTCTTGATCGTCGCCGGGCCGGTGATCTGATACCAGCCATAGACGGTCGGTCCGACGTTCGCCGACATGGCAACTGCGAACGGCAAGCCGCCATAGGTGGTCGCAGTGGCAGTTGCGGGCGAAAGGGTCGTCAGACCCGTTGCCGCATCATAGGACACGAGAGAGCCGACAACCGTGCTTGCCACGCCGAACAGGAGCTTGAACCTGCCGGTATAGCCAGTAACGGGATCGATGCCGGCGACTTCCATGCCAAGCGAGGCGCCATCCGGAAGGGTCGTATACGTGGCCGTGAAGCCCGGTGTCGTACCGCCCGTATTGATGCCCGGAACGCCGAGGAACTGAGGTCCAGAAAATTGATAAGCCATGGTTCAGTCCTCCTTATGCCGTAATCACGGCCTGGTAGCGACGGCCACCAGTCGTGAGGTTGCCCGCCCAGGTGCAGATACGCGCAAGTGCATCCTGGTTAACCGGGAGACGATCCGCCAACCACTTCATGTTCCGCTCCCGATGGTACTGGAGCATGATCATGTTGGTGTTGAGGGCGTACATATGCGCGGACGGCGCCGCACCGTTCAAGTTACCGTCAGCACTGACCGGCAAGCCCATGAACTCCAGGTTTTTAAACCCGGCATTGGCCGTCCGATCGTCGGTCACACGCTGGATCGCCACCATGGAATTCCAGAAATACTGGAAGTAGGTATTGTCAGCGACCATGAGATCGACGGAATCGCTGCCGCGCGTGGTGTTGAGCACCGCCGCCTGCATCGCCGACTGAATGGTCGACGCACCGGCAACCTGGCCGTTGGTGGCGAAGGAATAGACGTAATTTCTCCAATTGGAGTAAGTGACGCCGCTGATTCCGCCGACAGTCCCCGTTCCCGTATCGGAAACAATGGACTGAAGTCCACCGAGTTGTTTGCCGCCCGCTGCGGTTCCGTCAGAGTACAGACCGACCGCCATCAAGTTCTTCATGGCGGATTCTGCGTTCTCGACTTTGCCCGCGAGCAGATCGATTACTGCTTCCGGACCACTATTCGAGAGCATTTCTAGGCCGGATATTTGCAGAGTGTAGTAAGCCTGCTTCCAGGCGTACTCTGCCATAGTAATTCCATCCTGCGGCGCCAAACTGAGCGCGTCGTAACCTGAATACCAACCTCCGGTTGTAGAGGCGATCAGGTTCATCGGATGGGCGAGTGTCGCGCCGCCTGAGACTGCACGGACGCCGGAATCCCGGACGTTGGTCAGCCTTTCGAGCAGAACGACGGAGTTGAGGACGTTATCGACAAGGTTCTTTTGACGGTTGACAAGGGTCGTCGAGAGAACGCTGTCCCACGTCGAGGTGGGAATCGTTACCATTGTGCTGATCCTTCATGATGAGGATCAAGCCGTGAGCTGCTCCAGAGTAGCGGCCATCTGATCGCGGATATTGCCCTTCAAGGGGGCAGGTGCGGGTGCGCCTTGCGGACTGGCACTCGCGGGAGAAACGACTGAGCGGGTCGCTGCTTGCGCGCGCGCCCTCGCCTGTGCGGTTCTCTCTTTTTCCTCGGACAGACGCTGTGCTTCCAGGACTTGCTTGCGGGTATCAGGATTGCTCCATACCGCCGCTTCATAAGCCTGCTGCAGCACGTCTTGATCGGATAATTGCGGGTTGGTGGTGCGTATTCTCGCGATGCTCGCCACCATGTCGGGCATCACGCTTTCAAGATGGGGGCGAAGCGGTTGCCCGCTGGCGTCCTTCTCTTGGCCGAACTTGTCGATTGCTGATTTTTTCTCATTCAGCATTCTAGACTGATGCTCTACCGCAGCATGCTCAGCCTGTTGCTCTAATGTGGTCTTCCAGCTTCTGAAGCCTTGAAGCTCCTGCTTCAGCGCCGCAATCTCCGGATCAACCCAGACATTGGGATCAGCCGGCGCCTCGGTTGCTGCCGGTGTCGGTGCTGTCGTGCCTAGAACCTGCTGTGCAAGCGCCTGAAGCTGCTGCGGGTTCAGATAGGCGTTGGCAAGCTTGGCGATCTCCTGCGCTGCCGTGTGCGGCTGCAGCAGTGCGGCTTGCGTGCCCGCCCAACTGTCCAGAACCTTGTCCGGTGTCGTGCCGTAGCGCGGCGCCATCTGGGCCACGACATCAAGGATCGGTTCGACCGAGCGGAGTGCCGCGTACTTCTCGAAGCCCTTGGCAACATCCGCCTCGCGCTTGGCGATCTCGGCCTGAACGTCAGGCGGCAGGGATGACCATTTCTCTTTGACTGCCTTGCTCCAGGCGGCAGGCGGCTCGATTACGGGTGCAGCCTCGACCGGAGCCGGTTCGGGAGGAGCATCCCCTTCGGCTGCTACGGTCGGGGCTGCATCCTTTGCGATGAATTTGCCATCGGGACCACGCACACGGCCTTGGGCGTCTGGCTGCGCATCAGCCTTGGCGACCTTCTCGCCTTCCGTGACCTTCGCCAGTTCAGCATCGATCTGACTGCGAAGCTGATCGCGCTTGGAATTGCTGTCGACCGGCTTAGAGTCGCCGTTTAGGGCGCTGGTAAGCTGGCTCGCTATCTCTGACTTGCCACCGCCGACCGTTGCCGGTGCAGCAGTGTCGATGTCCGTTCCTTCCGTTGCCGGAAGGTCGGCTGCTTCGTCACTCATAGGAACTCCAGGTTAGGATGCCGGGTGCGGCGATGGTCTCAGCAGGGGATGGCAGGATTGCCGCTCTCGGTCTTGACGTTTTCCTTCTCCGTCTTGATGACGGTAGGAGCAATCGGCGTCGTCCGGAACGGAGGGCCAGATGGCTTGGGCTCAGACGGCAGAGTCACGGGCGCGATGGGCGTCTCGACAGGGACCGGCTCGATCGGCGCGGCAACGCTCTGGAATGTGGGTGCCTCTGCGACAGGAACCACGACAGTCTCAGGCGCGGGCCTGAACGTGACGGTATGCGGCTCGCTCGAACGCATGGCCCGATAGATGTTTTCGACCAGTTCGCCGAAGTTGATGCCGAGTGGCGCCGCGCGCCAATCCTCGAATACCGCCAAGCCGGCCATAAGCTGGTCACGGGAAATGACGATATCCTTGCTGGTCGTGTCGTCTACGATCTTGTCCATGATATCTCCGATTATGGTGATGGGACTTGCGCAGAGGGCTGGCCGGATTTGCCGCCGCCAAATCCGCCACCAAACTTAGAATTCAGTTGATGCTGGGCGCGACCGTGAAGACC
>Ga0105238_10008484_pt1 | contig 10287 bp, 11 predicted proteins | sample KBSC34metaG_FD_81526 | JGI IMG/M metagenome (GOLD analysis project Ga0105238, IMG submission 81526) | Corn rhizosphere microbial communities from Kellogg Biological Station, Michigan, USA - KBS C3-4 metaG | ecosystem: Host-associated > Plants > Roots > Rhizosphere > Soil | place: Michigan, USA...
CAGGGGCAGGGCAAGCGCAACGACGGCACCCGCCGCGACGCCATCATCAACAGCGGCGCGCAGATGATCAGCACCGACTATCCCGTGAACGAGCCGTCCGATCATGGTTATCAGGTGGGCTTGCCCGGTGGCGTCGCCGCCCGTTGCAACCCCGTGCTCGCGGCGGATGCCTGCAAGGGCAAGACGCTGGAGAAGCTGGCCAGCCATTGAGTTGGCCAGGTGGCCCGTCGCCGATCCGACGGGCCACCGCATGGCGCTGCTGCACTTGCCACGGGTCTCATCGGGGATTCCTCTGAATCCCCTCTGATAACTTCATAAATCCACGTCGTTCCGCGCGTTAGGATCTTTCCATCGAGTACGAGGCATGGCGCAGCGGCCTTCTGACCGCGAACCCGGATGCTCTCGCTTGTCGGCGGAAAAGGTCTGACTGAGATACGCGGAGGATTGGGTATGACCGTTTGGAACAGCGCGCAGCGTCTGCGTGATGAAAGGATACGTGCGGGAGCGGCCTACGCGCAGGGCAAGCGCGTGGCAAAGGCGGACGCCACGGCCCTGCTCGAGGCAGTCATCCGGCCCGGCGACCGGGTATGTCTTGAAGGCGACAACCAGAAGCAGGCCGATCTCCTGGCCAGCGCGTTGGCTGCGGTCGACAAGAACAGGATCCATGACCTGCATATGGTGCAATCGGGCGTGGTGCTGCCCGAGCACCTGGACCTCTTCGAGCTGGGCATCGCCAGGCGCCTCGACTATGCCTATTCGGGGCCGCAGTCCCAGCGCATCGCCAAACTGCTGTTTGGCGGCAAGATCGAGCTGGGTGCGGTACACACGTACCTGGAGCTGTTCGCACGTTATTACGTCGACCTCACACCCCAGGTGGCGTTGATTGCCGCGGTCAGCGCGGATCGCGAGGGCAATCTCTACACGGGACCCAACACCGAGGACACGCCAGCCATCGTCGAGGCCACCGCGTTCAAGGACGGCATCGTCATTGCGCAAGTCAACGAGATTGTCGACAAGCTGCCCCGCGTCGATATCCCGGGCGACTGGGTGAACTTCGTCATCGAAAGCGGCAAGCCGTTCTACGTCGAGCCACTGTTCACGCGAGATCCCGGTGCCATCACCGAAACGCAGATCCTTACCGCCATGCTGGCCATCAAGGGCATTTACGCGCCTTATGGCGTGCAGCGCCTCAATCACGGCATTGGCTTCAACACGGCGGCCATCGAGCTGTTGCTGCCCACCTACGGCGAACGCCTGGGATTGAAAGGCAAAGTGGCCAGCCATTGGGCGCTCAATCCGCATCCCACCTTGATCCCCGCGATCGAATCGGGCTGGGTGCAGCAGATCCACAGCTTTGGTTCGGAAGTGGGTATGGACGCCTATATCCAGGCGCGGCCCGACGTGTTCTTCACCGGCCCCGATGGTTCCTTGCGCTCCAATCGCGCCATGAGCCAGACCGCCGGCCTGTATGCCTGCGACATGTTCATCGGCTCCACCTTGCAGATCGACCTGCATGGCAATTCATCCACGGTCACCGCCGACCGCGTGGCGGGTTTTGGCGGCGCTCCCAACATGGGCAGCGATGCGCGCGGCCGGCGCCATCCCAGCCAGCCCTGGTTGCAGGCGGGCAAGGAGGCCGACCCCGATAGTCCCGCACCGTTGCGTCGGGGACGAAAGCTGGTCGTACAGATTGGCGAGACCTTCGGCGAGAAGAACGCACCGATGTTCGTGGAACAACTGGACGCCTTGAAACTGGCCTCGAAGCTCGACCTGGAACTGGCGCCCGTGATGGTCTATGGCGACGATGTGACCCATATCGTTACCGAGGAGGGCATTGCCAACCTCTTGCTGTGCCGAAGCAACGACGAGAGGGAACACGCCATTCGCGGCGTCGCCGGCTATACCGACGTAGGACGGGCGCGCGACAAGAAGCTGGTGCAGCAGCTGAGGGAGCGCGGCGTGATTCGGCGCCCGGAAGATCTGGGCATCGATCCGTTGGACGCCGATCGCCGCTGGCTCGCAGCTCGCTCGATCAAGGACCTGGTGCAGTGGTCCGGCCATTTGTATGCACCGCCGTCCAAATTCCGAAATTGGTGAGGAGACCCATCGTGGAAACACTCAACTACCGCAACAAGGCGCAGCAGCGCGCAAAGGGCACGAGGCACCAGGCCATCGTCGGCGTAGTGGCCTCCGGAAATCTTGAAGTGTTGGTCGAACGCATTCTACCCGACGGGGAGTGCGAGGTGGACATCCGCACCGCCGCGGAAGGTTTCGGCGAGGTGTGGCAGGCCGTGATTTCCGACTTCGTCGAACGCCGCTCGCCGGGAGGGTTGAAGCTCTCCATCAACGACGGCGGTGCGCGGCCCGACACGGTCGCGCTTCGCCTGGCTCAGGCCGTGAGCGCGATGGAAGGAGAGCGCACATGAGTACGGTCACGCTGGACAATGCAAAGGTCGAGCGCCAGCCCCTTGTCTCGGCCAACAGCTGGTACGAGGCCTCAGCCAGGCAGCGCGTGGAAGGTCTTCTCGACGCGAACAGCTTCGTGGAATTCATCGGCCCGGAAATGCGCGAGATGAGCCCGCACCTGGCGCTGTTCGATCTGCCCGAGCAGTTCGACGACGGCATGGTCGTGGGGCTCGGCCGCATCGACGGTGCGCCCGTGCTGGTCGCCGCGCAGGAAGGCCGTTTCATGGGCGGCGCGTTTGGCGAAGTGCATGGCGCCAAGTTGACGGGGCTGTTGCGCGCCGCCCGCGATATGGCTTCGATGCCGGTGCTTATCCTGTTCGACACCGGCGGTGTGCGCCTGCAGGAAGCGAACGCCGGTGAACTGGCGATTGCCGAGATCATGCGCGCCTTGATGGAAGCGCGCTTCGCCGGCGTGCCGGTGGTGGGCCTGGTGGGCGGTCGCTCGGGATGCTACGGCGGCGGCGGATTGATCGCCGGCAGCTGCTCGGCCTTGGCGGTGTCGGAACAGGGGCGCATCAGCGTTTCCGGCCCCGAAGTCATCGAAACCAATCGCGGGGTCGAGGAGTTCGACTCCAAGGATCGTGCCTTGGTATGGCGCACCATGGGCGGCAAGCATCGACGTCTGATCGGCGGCGCGGAAGTGTTTGCCGACGACACCATCGAAAGCTTCCGCAACGCCGCCCGCTATCTCATCGAGCTTGCCCCCGCGCCAACGCTCGACACGCTGGAAGCAGAGCAGGCTCGCCTTGCACAGCGTATCCACGACTTCGGCGACTGCGCGGACGCGCTCGATATCTGGCGTTCATTGGGCGCCAGGGAGCCGGAAACCATCCCCGCCCTGTCCTACGAAGCATTCGTTGCACTCGCCGATCGCCTTCAGGAGCCTCGTCATGACGCTCGATAAGATTCTTGCATCGCTGTTTCCCGCTGGCCACGACGTCGTTCGCGAGCGTGGCCTGATCGCCGGGCAGGGTCGCCTCCCGGATGGCGAGGCGATCGCCGTGATTGGCGTAGAGGGTCAAACGCCGGTCGGCGTGGAAGAGGCTGCCCAGCTCGCCGGCAACGTCATCGAAGTCATCAAGTCGGGCGGCAACGAGCCGATCCTGGTGTTGATCGACAGCGGCAGCCAACGCATGAGCAAGCGCGACGAGCTGCTTGGCATCAACGAGTTCCTGGCGCATCTGGCGAAGTGCCTGATCCTCGCCGACAAGCGGGGACACCGCACGGTCGGTCTGCTCTATGGCCACACAGCAGCGGGAGCATTCATTGCCACGGCGCTGGCCACCCGCACCTTGCTCGCGCTGCCCGGTGCCGAGCCGGCGGTGATGGACCTTCCCTCCATGTCGCGCGTAACCAAATTGTCCATCGACGTGCTGAAGGAGAAGGCCAAATCCACACCGGTCTTTGCGCCCGGCCTGGACAACCTGTTTCAGACCGGCGCCGTGGCGGTCACGCTGGACCCGGCCAGCTCGCTCGCCGATCAGCTGCAGGCGCAACTGTCCCGTCCGGCCGAGCGCGATGACAACCGCGATCAACTCGGCGCGGAACGCAACGGCCGTCCCAAGGCTGCCGATATCGCGAGGCGTGTTTATGAGCTTGCACGCGCTTCCGTCTGATCCGCTGTTGCAGCGGCATCGGCTGGTTCACGTTCGATCCGCTGCGTGGCGCGCGTGGCTCGCCTCGCGTAGCGATCTGGCCAACGAGCCGTTGCTGTCCGGCTGGGTAGATCGCGGGTGGCCGCTCATCGTTCGCCGCCCCGTGCCGGGCGAAGGCAGTGGACTGCCGCTGGGCTTGCCGCTGCCGCCTTCGGCAGGCAAGCGCCGTATCGCCCTACAGATGGCAGCCGGCGACATCGTTGCAACCACCCCGTTGCCCACATTGGCCGAATGCGTCGATACCGCACCAGCCGCCTGGCAACCGAGCCTGTGGCAACTGGCGACTCACGCAAGAGCGTATGGCGTGGAGGCTCGTGTGTTCGGCAGCCTGGCATGGCAGCGGCTGACAGGTCTGACGTATCTGAGCTCTAACTCCGATCTCGATATCGTCTGGACGCTTCCGGATCGCAACCGTATCAGCTGGTTTCTTTCAGACCTGGCCGATATCGATTCGCTCGCGCCGGTACGCATCGATGGTGAACTGCTGCGTGCCGATGGCGCCGGCGTGAATTGGCGCGAACTGCACTCCGGTGCGCCTGAGCTGGTCCTCAAAACAGCGAATGAGGTGATCCTCTGTCAGCGGGAATCGTTTATTGGAATGCCCTCATGAATGCTCGCCTGTCCATAGTGTCGAATGTTCCAGTTGCTGACCGCCCGCCTGCGCAATCGTTTCAGGAGCGGGTGGCCGCATGGGCCGAGCGCAGTTTGATACTGGAAATCGAAACGTGGCCCAAGCCGGGGCTGGTGAGCCATGTCGATACAGGTAGCCATGACGACATGGACGCCGACACCTTCAGGCGCAGCGCATCGGCCCTGCGGCCTTACTTTGCCGCCTTGGTCGAGGCCGGCATGCACAATGCCTCCATGACGACGCTTCGCAGGATCGGCTTGCGCGCCGAACGCGCCATGCTCTCCGCCACCGGCGGAGTGAATACACATCGCGGCGCGATCTTCGGCGTTGGTTTGCTGTGCGCGGCGGCAGGGCTGCGAGAGGCTGGCCTCGTCGATGCGCGTGAAGCGTTGGGCGACGTGGTGAAGCATCGATGGGGCAGGGAGATTCTTGCCGGTCCACGGCTTCCCGATAGTCATGGCGAAATGGCCGGCGCACGCTATGGCGCGGGCGGCGCGCGCCAGGAAGCGGCGCAAGGTTTTCCCAGTGTCTACGAGCTCGGGCTGCCTGCACTGCACGATGCGCAGCGCCTGGCGCCGGGCGATCATGAGGCGGCTCGTGTGCAGGCGTGTTTCTCGCTGATTGCCGCGGTGGAAGACACCAATCTATTGCATCGCGGCGGCGCGAAGGGTTTGCGCTTTGCGCAGCACGTAGCGCGGGGCTTTCTCGATCGAGGCGGTGTCGGCGATCCGGCGTGGCAAGGACGTGCCGAACGCATCCATCGCGCGTTTGTCCGGCGGCGGCTCAGCCCAGGCGGCGCCGCTGATCTTCTGGCCATGAGCGTCTTCGCGATGGAACTGGAGCGTCGCCCATCGCATCGCTCGACCGCCGAGATGGCATAGCGCATGGCACTCGCCATCCTATGTTCCGGACAGGGCGGCCAGCATCCCGGCATGTTCGACTTGACCGGCGATGCTCCGCACACCGCTTCGTTGTTTGCGCATGCCTCGGCGCAACTCGGTGGCGATCCCCGCGTCCTGGTGAAGCAGACCGATCCAGATGTGCTTCACCTCAATCGGACGGCTCAACTGCTTTGCACGCTGCAGGCACTCTCCGCGGCCGCGCTGCTCGATAGCGCACTTCCAGGCCAGCGCTGCCTGGCGGGCTACAGCGTGGGCGAAGTGGCGGCCTGGGGCGTGGCGGGATGGCTTGGGGCCATTGAAACGCTCGACCTGGTCGATACGCGGGCCCGCCTGATGGATGCGGAAAGTCATGGCGATGAAGGCATGCTCTTCATTCGCGGATTGGACAGGGCGAGCGTCGAGCAATTGTGCGCAGGGCGCGAAGCCGCCATTGCGATCTGCAATCCCGCCAACGCCTGGGTGCTCGCCGGTCGAAGAAGTGCGCTGGACGTCATTGCCCACGAGGCTGTCCAGCGTGGCGCGTTGCGTGTTTCGTCGATTCCCGTGAAGGTGCCTTCCCATACCTATCTGCTGGCCGACGCCGCTGCGGCTTTTGACCGGGCCCTGGCGGACGTCCATCTTCAAACCGTGCGCCTACCGAAGGTTCGCCTCTTCAGCGGCATCGATGGCGATCCCGTGTTCGATGCCGGCAACGATATTCACAAGCTCGCCCTGCAAATAGCGCATCCCATCCAATGGGAAAAATGCCTGGCGGGTTGCGTGGAGGCGGGCGCCACGGCTTTTCTGGAACTGGGCCCCGGCCGCGCCCTCGCCGAAATGGCGGCAGGCGCTTATCCGGAGATTCCTGCGCGAAGCCTCGACGATTTTCGCTCGGTCCGCGGTGTGCTCGATTGGCTGGCTCGCGTCATGGGATCGGCGTGAGCCGCGTTGCTCTCGCCTGCCAGCGGGGAGGCTTGCTAGCCTCCCACGCTGCACGACATCAACGCTCGCGCGGAAGACCCAACGCGCGGATCACGTCTTCCCTGAGCAGATAAACCGAGACCACCAGCAGGACCAGGTCCTTCAGCAGGAAGGCCGCATTCATCGCCATCGCGGGAAAGCCGCCGGCGCCGGCATCCCAGCCATCGGGGACGAACGGAAGAATCGTCAGGGTGGAGATGAAAGTGGCGATGGAGCCGAGGGCACCCAACACGCCCAGCTTCTTGTTCCAGAAGCCCAGCAGCAACAACGAGCCGAACGTCCATTCCGCGGTGCCAAGGAGGATGGCGGTGCCGTGGATGCCCAGGACCGGGATCGTCCAGAAGATGAGCGGCCCGTGCGTGATCAGCGGCGCCAGTGCCGTGATCTCGGACTGGAACCATTTGTCGTAGCCGAACCACGCGAAGATGACGACCATCGCAGCACGAAGCAGGTGGTAATCGAAGTCTTTCTTCAACAGGCCGGATTTGGCGAGAAGCTGGAGGAGGGCGTTCATGGCTTTTCCTTCGTGAAATGGGGTGGCGGATGTCGTGTCGTACGAACCGGGCCGCCAGGGCGGCGTCACATCCGCTCGGCTCGATCTCTGCGACGGAGCCACTTTACGAAGAAGGGTTAAGACGATTAATATCGAATCGTCTCGATAATATGCTCAAACGTATCAACGGAGGTTGGCCATGTCTCCGCCGCTCGATTGGCTGAGCCGGTTGCTGGAAGTGACGCCGGTGCGCGGACAGCTTGATCTGCGCTGCCAATACGGAGCGCCCTGGCGTATCGATCAGGGGGCTTTTGCAGACGGCGAGATGGCCTACCACATCGTGCTCAGTGGCTCGGCATCCTTGCTCGATCCCCATGGCGGGAGGCCCGAGGTACTGGAAGCGGGCGACATCCTGCTATTGGCCCAGGGTGAAGCGCATACCTTGCACGATGGCAGCGGAGCTCGCGCCAAGCCGGCCAAGCATCGCGTCGCCGCCAACCTCGTGTTCAGCCACAACGCAGGCAAGGGTGATCGCCTGGATATGCTGTGCGGACGTTTCGTGCTGTCGCCGCCGCATGCGCGGCTCCTGCGTCGCTATCTTCCGGCGCGTCTCATCGCGCGCACCGGCGTTGCCGCGTCGACGACCGGCCAGGAAAGCGGCGCGGCGTTGCACAGCCTGATGGCGCTCATGCAAGCAGAGAGCGGGGCTGATTTCCTGGGTGGCCGCGCGATGCTCGACGCCTTGTCGACAGCCTTGTTTGCGCTGACGCTACGGTTTGCCAGCGAATCAAGGGAGGCGCCCGCGGGATTGCTGGCTTTGGCGGGATACCCGCGGCTCGCTCCCGCGCTGGATGCCATGTTTCACCATCCTGGCCACCCGTGGACCCTTCCGCTTCTGGCGGAGAAGTGCAACATGTCGCGGGCGACGTTCGTCCGCCTGTTCCACGAAAAGCTCGGCATGTCGGCCAGCGACTTCCTGACCGATATTCGCATGACGCTATCGGCGAACGAACTCCGAACGACGACCGCCTCCACCGGCGCCATCGCGGAAGCCGTAGGCTATCAATCCGAAGCCGCCTTCCAGCGAGCCTTCAAGCTGCATATGGGTATGACCCCGGCGCGCTGGCGAAAGCAGGCGGGGCTTGAACAATCTTTGGCGTAGTGAGGAACGCAATGGTGGAGGCGGAAACAAGTCTGGGCATTGAGGAGCTACGTGCTTATTGGGCTTGCCAGTGCACGCCAGGATCCACGGCACCGCTGCCCCAGGATGTCGTGAAGACCTTGCTGGCCGGCCTGGGTCTGAACGTGCTGGAGACCTTGCGTTACTTGCACCATGAGCGGCCGAGCTATGCGCAATTCGAAGCCTGGATAGGGGAACGCCATGGCGGCGAACTGAACGAGGCCTCGATCAGTCGCCTGCGGCGCGCGCTGGCAGGCGAGAGTGTCGGCGCCGAAGTCGGTCATCTCGACGGCGTCGAAGGACTGAGCGCGGACGACCTTGCGCACTGGCACGAGCATGGCTACGTCATTCTGCGTAACGCGATCAGTCAGCAGGCGGCACAGATCGGCGAAATGGCCATCTATGAATTTTTGGGCATGGACCGCGACGATCCGGACTCCTGGTATCGCACCTCGCTAGGCCATTCGATCTGGGTGCCGTTGCTGCGGCATCCGGCACTGGCCGCGAATCGTCGCGCGCCACGCATTCACAAGGCGCACGCCCAATTGTGGGGGCGTGACGATCTTTGGGTGACCGTCGACCAGGTTGGATTCAATCCGCCAGAGCGAAAGGACTGGCAATTTCCCGGGCCGCATTTGCACTGGGACGCCACACTGGCCGAACCGCATTGCTTTGGACTGCAGGGTATCCTGTACCTCGCCGACGTCGATGAGGACCAGGGCGCCTTCAGCTGTGTGCCGGGCTTTCATCGGACGCTGAAGCCGTGGCTGGAAAGCGTCCCCGCGGGCGTGAATGCCCAAGATCACGCCCGTCGCACCTTGACCATGAAACCGATTGCCGCCAAGCGCGGCGACATGATCATCTGGCACCACCTGCTGCCGCATGGCAGCAGTCCAAACCGGGCGCGGCGCCCGCGCCTCGTGCAATACATGTCGCTGCACCCGACGCGCTTTGCCTACACCGCGGAATGGAAGTCGTGATGGCAACGACTCAGTCGTATGGGTGTAGGACGGCACTGTGCACTCGGCATCGCACTGGCTATGCCGAGGCCGACGTACCGCGCCCGCTGGCAGGGTGAGACGACGTCCAGCGTCAATCCAGCGGACGCACCCAGATATTGCGGAAGCTGATCGCGCCCGAGGGATCGCCATGCGCCTGCAGTTTGATGGGGGCGTCCGCGTAGGGTTTGTACTTGGGCTTGCCGATGTAGAAGGTTTCGCCGGCCAGCTGGGTATGGTTCTGCACCAGTACACCGTTATGCAGCACGGTCACGTAGCCCGGCGATTTCAGCGAGCCATCGGCGGCGAATACCGGTGCGGTCCACACCACGTCGTAGCTTTGCCATTCGCCCGGCGGACGCATGGCGTTGACCAGCGGCGGCGCCTGCTTGTAGAGGCTGGCGGCCTGGCCGTTGACATAGGTCTTGTTGTTGAACGAATCGAGGATCTGAACCTCGTAGCCCTCGTCGCCCGGTCCGGTGGAGGCGAGGAAGAGGCCGCTGTTTCCGCGCGCCTGGCCTTCGCCGGTGATGTCCTTGGGTACCTGCCATTCCAGATGCAGCTGGTAGTTGCGGAAGTGCTGCTTGGTCTGGATGTTGCCGCTGGCCTTGTCGACCGTGACCACGCCGTCGTGCACTTTCCAGTGCGCCGGCAGATGGTCTTTGGACGTCTCCCATTGACCGAGGTCGCGGCCGTCGAACAGCACGATGGCGTCGGATGGTGGTGCGGCATCCTGCTTGCCGGGCGTGATGACCTTGGGAACGGGCTCCCACTGTTCGGTCGCCTTCGGGTCGGTCGGCTCGGCGGTCTGCGCGTGCGCCGCGGTGCCGACGATGGCGAAAGCCAGCAGGTTGAGGGTGAGGGCGATGGGCTTCATAGGTGTTCCCGTGGCAAGTTCATACCGTGCAGATGCGCACGGCCTCGGCGAATGAGGCGAAAGGGTCGGGGTTGGCGGGCGTGAATTCGTGCGCGATGAAACCCTGGAAGCCGGCGTCCGCAATC
>Ga0105238_10008485_pt1 | contig 10286 bp, 18 predicted proteins | sample KBSC34metaG_FD_81526 | JGI IMG/M metagenome (GOLD analysis project Ga0105238, IMG submission 81526) | Corn rhizosphere microbial communities from Kellogg Biological Station, Michigan, USA - KBS C3-4 metaG | ecosystem: Host-associated > Plants > Roots > Rhizosphere > Soil | place: Michigan, USA...
ACCCGTATGGGCAAGGGTAAAGGTGCGCCGGACCACTGGGTTGCCGTTGTGCGCCCCGGCAAGATCCTGTTCGAGATGGAAGGCGTCTCCTCGGAGATGGCGAAGGAAGCGATGCGCCTGGCCGCTCATAAGCTTCCGTTGAAGACGACGTTCGTGCAGCGTCACGACGTGCAGAATACGGTCGCTGCTAAGTAAGCACGCAGCAGGAGCAGCCGAGTCTGCGCTGAAGATTCGGACGAAAGAAGAGACTTATGGAACTCGAAAAGATTCGTAACCTGAGCGACGACGAGCTCAAAAGCCAGCAGGCCAAGACGGCGGAGCAGCTGTTCCGGCTGCGCTTCCAGCAAAGCCTCGGCAATAACGAGGGCGTTAAGAAGTTGCGCGGCCTGAAGCTCGATATCGCTCGCATTAAGACTGTCGCGCGCGAGCGTGAGCTTGCCACTGCTGAGAGCGCCGCGCCCGCTCCGGTAGCCACCACGCGGAAGAAAGCGAAGAAGGACTAATCCATGGCAGACACAACAAATACAGCAGCCGCGACGGAAACGCAGCCCACTCGCCGCAATGAGAAGGTCGGCACGGTTGTATCGACCAAGATGCAGAAGACCATCGTGGTGGAGATCGAGATCCGTAAGGCTCACCCGAAGTACAAACGGGTGATGAAGTCGAACAAGAAGTTTTACGCACATGACGAGCTGAATTCCGCGCGCGTCGGCGACGTGGTACGCATTCGCGAGGCGCGTCCCTTATCGAAGCTCAAGCGCTGGTCGCTCGAGGAGATCGTGCGCCGGTCCTCACTTGCGCACCTGGACGAGAAGAGCCCGCTGGACGAGGCACAGTAGAAGTTTGGCCGGAGGCCGCGTGCCCTCGGCAGCAGCACCAAAGCTTCAAGGGGTCTAGTGGCCCCGGGCCCTTTGGCCCAGGAGAACGAAGATGTCAGTACAAATGAGAACAATTCTCGACGTGGCCGACAACTCCGGCGCGCGCAAGTTGCAGGTGATCCTGCCGCTTGGCGGCGGCTTGGGTAAGAAGGCGGGGCTGGGCGACGTCGTCACCGCTGCGGTCAAGGAAGCCTCCCCCGACGGAACGGTCAAGAAGGGCAAGGTCGTCAAGGCCGTCATCGTGCGGACTCGTAAGGAAGCCCGTCGCCGGGACGGAACGTACATCCGCTTCGACCAAAACGCCGCCGTGGTCATCAATGACGCGATGGAGCCGGTCGGAACACGCGTGTTTGGCCCTGTGGCTCGCGAGCTTCGGGAGAAGAAGTTCCTGAAGATTGTCTCGCTTGCACCTGAGGTGATTTAGCTACCAGCTGTCGGCTGGCAGCTACTAGGCGATGAATTGGCAGGACAAACCCACCGGGGGAACCCGAGGTCGCTTATCCAGGACTAACAGCTAGGAGCTGTTGCTATGGCAGGAATTAAGATCAAGCGCAACGACACCGTTGAGGTGATCGCAGGCAAGGACAAGGGCAAGCGCGGACGAGTGCTTCGCGTAATGGCGGACAAGAACCGCATTTTGGTCGAGCATGTGATGATGATCAAGAAGCACATGAAGCCCAACCCGCAGCGCAACATCAAGGGCGGTATTGCAGAGCAGGAATCACCGGTTCACATTTCCAACGTGATGCTGGTCGATGCGGAGGGCAACAAGACACGCATTGGCAGCCGTCTTGAGGGCGATCGCAGAGTCCGCGTCTCCAAAGTCAGCGGCAACGTGATCGCTGATAAGAAGAAATAGAGGGATGGGGAAGCGCTTCGGCGAGCTTCCTCGATTTGAAGTAATACCGGAGCACCCCACGAATCGGTACACGGGCCCTTAGCCCACTCCGTAGACCGTGGAGAAATGAGAGAACACCATGGCAGCACGATTCAAAGAGAAATACGTGAGCGAAATCCGTCCGGCGATCGCGAAGGAACTGGGTATTACCAACGCCATGGCGATTCCCAAGCTGGAAAAGATCGTAATCAACATGGGCTTGGGTGAAGCCACCCAGAACGTCAAGATCATTGATCCGCTGGTCGCCGATCTCGCCGCAATCAGCGGACAGAAGCCTGTCACGACCAAGGCAAAGAAGTCGATCGCCGCCTTCAAGGTGCGCGAAGGAATGCCAATCGGAGCCATGGTCACACTCCGCGGAGAGAAGATGTACGAGTTCCTGGATCGCCTGATCACTGTGGCTCTTCCACGTGTTCGCGACTTTCGCGGCGTCTCTTCCAAGAGCTTCGATGGCCGCGGCAACTACACTCTCGGGCTGCGTGATCAGCTCATTTTCGCTGAGATCGACTATGCCAAAGTCGACAAGATGAAAGGCATGAACGTAACCATTGTCACCACGGCCGTAGACGACAACGGAGCCCGCACGCTGTTGAAGCACTTCGGCATGCCGTTCCGGGCCGGCGCTTAACCGCAAGTTTGTAACAGGATAGAGAGCACAATATTATGGCAACCACTGCAAAACGCGTCAAAGACGCCAAGAAGCCGAAATTCAAATCCCGCCAGCACAATCGGTGCCAGCTCTGCGGCCGTCCGCGCGCCTTCCTGCGCAAGTTCGGCGTCTGCCGTCTGTGCTTCCGCGGTCTCGCGCTCAAGGGCGAGATTCCGGGTGTCGTCAAATCAAGCTGGTAGGCGGAGAACGGCGCGACCTGTATACTTGAAAGGTTGTCGCATCCGTAACACCTTCCAGAGACCTCATCCGACCGGGATGCTGAAGTCTGGAAGGGCAGTTTGATCCACCAGGGCTGAAGAGGCCCTTCACATCGCAAGTCGCGAACGTTTCCGCTGGTTCCCACTGCATCTCACATGCGCCGGGCGAACGGGAAACGAAGGAGAATGAATGAACCTGACCGATCCAGTAGCCGATTTTCTGACGCGCATCCGTAATTCCATCCGCGCGCGGCACCAGAAGCTTGACATACCCGCATCCCGGCTTAAGACCGAGATCGCACGTATCCTTAAAGAAGAGGGATACATCGCGAACTATAAGCCGACGGAAGAGGGTGGCCTGAAGGTGCTCCGCGTGTACCTCAAATACGGCCCTAACAACGAGGCCGTGATTCGCGACCTCCAGCGGGTCTCGCGCCCGGGCTGCAGGGTGTACATCGGCCGCGATGAGATTCGTCGTGTCCAGGGTGGCTTAGGAATCTCCATCATGACCACTCCAAAAGGTGTCATGACGGGTCGCCAGGCTCGTCGCGAAGGTGTTGGCGGCGAGATTCTTTGCGAAGTTTGGTAGCGCTGGCCGTGTCGGCGTAAGTATCGTCAGCCCCGCGGGATGTCGAACTCTCACCCGCGCGTCTGTCCCGCAAAGAACGAGTTTAGGTTGTTTCGGCTGCAGTGGAACTCAACGCAAGGCGCTGAGGGACTCGCAAGCCACAAAGGATTTCGAAATGTCTCGTATTGGTAAGAAGCCCATTCCGCTGCCTGTCGGTGTTAAGTACACCGTCGTCGAGGACGGCAAGCAGGTTCTGGTCGAAGGCCCGAAGGGCAAAGTCACGGCAATGCTGCCCGGCGGCATCAAGCTCGTTCAGAAGGACGGCGCCCTGATAGCGGAGCGCGAGAACGAAAAGCAGGCCGCGTTCCACGGCCTGGCGCGTGCGCTGGTGTACAACGCAGTCACGGGTGTCACGACCGGCTGGACCAAGGAGCTGGACATTGTTGGCATCGGCTACCGTGCGGAAATGAAAGGCAAGAGCACTGTCGTGTTCACTCTTGGCTTCTCGCACCCGATCGAATTTCCGTTACCCACGGGCATCGACGTTGCAATCGATCCCAAACAGACGCACCTCACCATCTCCGGCATTGACCGTCAGAAGGTCGGCCAGATCGCTGCCGATATGCGCGCGCTGCGCAAGCCGGATCCTTATAAGAACAAGGGCGTCCGCTACACCGGCGAGAAACTGAAGAAGAAGGTCGGTAAGACCGGCGCGAAGTAAGCCGTAATTGAGACTCGTAACCGAACGTCGCCGGCAGTCCGGCGACGCCTATAGGAAGGAATAAAGACATGCTGAAGCCACGAGAACGCAATGTAATCCGCAAGCGGATCCACTCGCGCATCCGCGAGAAGATGTCCGGTACATCCGAGCGTCCTCGCCTCAACGTCTACCGCTCGCTGAACCATATCTACACCCAGCTCATCGATGACCAGAATGGTGTCACCCTGGTCTCGGCCTCGACGAAGGGTAAGAAGTCCGAGGAGAAGGCCTACGGTGGCAATATCGCGGCTGCGAAGGAAGTGGGCAAGCTGATCGCGGAGCGTGCGCAGGAGAAGGGAATCAAGCGTATCGTGTTCGACCGCGGAGGCTATCTGTACCACGGTCGCGTGAAGGCTCTGGCTGAGGCGGCCCGCGAGGCTGGGCTCGAATTCTAAGTTCGTTTGGGCGCGCCTGAACGGCGGCCGGAAAGTTGGAAGGAATATGGCACTCACTAAGAAGAAGGTCGACGGGAACCGCCTGAACCTCAAGGACGAGGTGGTCTCCATCAACCGCGTCACAAAGGTGGTCAAGGGCGGCAAGAATATGTCGTTCGCGGCGCTGGTCGTCGTCGGTGACCCGGGCGAAGGCGTGGTCGGCTACGGCTCGGGCAAGGCGAAAGAAGTTCCCCAGGCGATTCGTAAGGGCATCGAGGCAGCCAAGAAAAACCTGTTCAAGGTGAACCTCACCCAGACCAGCATTCCGCACCAGGTGCTGGGCCGGTTCGGAGCCGGGTCCGTGATGCTGAAGCCAGCCCCCGAAGGCACTGGCGTCATCGCCGGGAAGACGGTTCGCGCCGTCATGACCTCGGCTGGTGTGCAGAACGTCCTGACCAAGTCGCTCGGCTCGGCGAATCCGCATAACGTTATCAAGGCGACGTTCGATGCTTTGATCCAGCTCCGCAATAAGGACGAAGTCGCCGGCCTGCGCGGCAAGACAGTGGAAGAGCTCTAAGCAGCATCTCCGGGCCGGCCCTTTCAGCCGCTCGATGAATTTGGAGAAGAAGAATGGCAGCCGCAAACACAATCAAGCTTCAATACTTTCGCTCGAAGATCTGCACCCCGGTCAAGCACAAATTGGTCGTCAAGGGGCTGGGCTTTACGCGTCTGAACCAGGTCATTGAGCGTGAGGACACGCCGTCCATCCGTGGCATGGTGGCAAAGGTTCCACACCTTATCCGTATCGTCGAGTAGTCGGCGCTGACGGATCTCAGTCAGCTTTTGTTCAGAAGCCGCAGGCGAAGGTCTCGGCAAAACATGCGAGTCGGACGAGCGTCACTGATCTGCTCACCGGCGTTATAGCGAGGATCACAATGGCAATCCGCAATCTCTCCAATCTCCGTGCGCCCAAGAAGGCCAACGAGAATAAGAAACGTGTCGGCCGTGGTATGGGCTCCGGCATGGGCAAGACGTCTACCCGTGGTCACAAGGGCCAGGGTTCGCGCTCCGGCTCTTCCCTGATGCGCGGTTTCGAAGGCGGCCAGATGCCGCTGCACCGCCGCCTGCCCAAGCGCGGCTTCAACAATATTTTCCGAACGGAATACACCGTAATCGGCCTCGACCGGATCTCCGAGATTCTTGCCGAGCAGCCCGGGACCGAGTTCACGCTCGAGAAAATCGTCTCTCTTGGCCTGTTGCGCAAGAAGAACGGCCTCGTGAAGGTGCTCAATAACGGTGCCGTCTCGGGTCCCGTCACAATCCATGCGCACAAGTTTTCCAAGAGCGCGCAGGAAGCGATCGAAAAGGCCGGCGGGAAGGCCATTCTGATCGGCTAATTGCTGCATTTGCTGCGGCAGAATTTGTGTGCGGCGGAGCTTCAACTCTGCCGTACACTGTCGAAGGAAAGCAGGGCTGCAGCCCTGCCGGCTCAGGCGCCCCCGCTCCCTGGCCAGCACCATCCGAGGTCCTGATGTTTGAGAAATTCGCCAACATCTTCCGCATACCCGACCTGCGCAAGCGCGTCATGTTCACGCTTGGACTGTTGGCCGTCTATCGCCTGGGAGCGTACATACCGACACCTGGCATCAACTCTGACGCGCTGAACCAGTACTTCAACGCGAACTCGCAGTCGGCGCTCGCTCTGGCGGACCTGTTTACCGGCGGCAATCTTCGCCGGCTCACGATCTTTGCCCTGGGTATCATGCCGTACATCACGGCATCCATCATCTTCCAGTTGCTCACTGTTATCTATGAGCCGCTGGCGAAGTTGCAGAAGGAAGGCGAGCTGGGTCGCCGCAAGATCACACAGTGGACCCGTTACGTCACGGTGCTGCTTGGCGTCATCCAGTCATTCGCTATTTCACTGACGCTTACCAGCTCCGGCAGCAATATGGTCACGCTCTCCCGTGCGGCCTTCATTCCGCTCTGCGTGGTCACTCTTACGGCCGGTACAGCCTTCATTATGTGGCTGGGCGAGCAGATCACAGATCGCGGCATCGGCAACGGCATGTCGCTGCTTATCTTCACCGGTATCGTGGTCGGTTTGCCGCGCGGTATCCATGACCTTTGGGACAAGGCCCGCGACGCGGCCTGGGGACCGTTCACGCCGATCGCGATCGCGCTGCTTGTCGTCGTCATGGCCGCAATCGTCGCCTTCATTGTCTGGGTGGAACGGTCGGAACGCCGTATCCCGGTTCAGTACGCGAAACGTATCGTCGGCCGCAAGATGATGGGCGGCCAGTCTACCCACCTGCCGCTGCGCGTCAACTCTGGCGGCGTCATGCCGATTATCTTTGCCAGCTCCATTCTCTCGGCTCCGCTGCTATTCCAGAATATGAGCTTTTTCGGCAGCGCAAAGCTCAATGAGACCACCTTCCTGGGCCCCCTTCTTCGCGCTTTGGCACCGGGCGAGCCCTGGTACGAGTTGCTATCGTACGTCGCAATCATCTTCTTCGCGTACTTCTACATCTCTATCGTGTTCCGCCCGGACGACATTGCAGACAACATGCGTAAGTACGGCGGTTTTATCCCGGGTATCCGGCCCGGTCGCCGTACCGCGGAGTTCATCAACGACGTCCTCACCCGCATCACGCTGGTTGGCGCCGTGTACCTGGTTATTGTTTGGACAATCCCGACTCTGTTCATCAGCGGTATCCATTTCAATCACCTTCCGCTGATCGGTCGCGCCTTCGATACGTTGCCGGCTTGGATGACCAACGGACTCGGCGTGAACTTCTACTTCGGGGGTACGTCACTGCTCATCGTAGTCGGCGTGGCGATGGACACCGTGCAGCAGATTGAATCGCAGCTCATCATGCGTCATTACGAAGGCTTCTCTCCCAAGAGTGGCCGAATCCGCGGTCGCCGAAGCTGGTAGGGAAGAATTGCAAGGCAACGCTACGTTGAACTCAAACGCCGCATCCCACTCGACGGCCTCGGCGGACGAGAGCTTCCTTCCCGGGCCGGTTCTCCTGTTGGGTGCACCTGGGGTCGGTAAGGGAACTCAGGCACAGCTGCTGGTCGCGCGCTACGGTATCCCGCAGATCTCCACCGGCGACCTGCTGCGCGCCAATATCGCTCGGGGCAGCGAGCTTGGTCTCAAAGCCAAAGAGATCATCAGCTCCGGCCGCCTTGTTGACGACGCCCTGGTCAACGGCATGGTGCTCATCCGTCTTCAGGAGCCGGATACCGCCCGCGGTTACATTCTGGACGGTTACCCGCGCACACTCGAGCAGGCCATGTTTCTGGACCGCACGCTCGCCGAGCTGAATCTGGCGCCCGTGCTTCCCGTTGTGGCGATCAACATAGTTGTTGCCTACGACGAGCTGCTGCGTCGCATCACCGGGCGCCGAATCTGCCCCGCGTGCAAGCGCATCTACAACATCTATACGAACGCTCCGAACGTCGATGCGCTCTGCGATACCGAAGGCACCGGACTGATCCAGCGCCCTGACGATACGGAGGAGGTTTTCATTGAGCGCATGAAGACCTTCGACCAGCAGACCGCGCCCGTGATCCGACACTACCGCGCACTCGGGCGGTTTGAGGAGGTCGATGGAGACCAGCCGGTCGAAACGGTCCTGGCGGCAATCGAATCCACGCTCCTCAAGCTGCGGGAAGCCGGAAGGTAGTCCATGGCGATATTGATCAAGACCGAAGCCGAGATCCAGAAGATGCGGCGTTCCGGAGAGGCACTCCGTGAGGTGCATGAGGCTGTGCGCCCCCTGGTCGTTGCCGGTGCCTCCACCATGGATCTGGAGAACGCCGCAGTGGCGAAGATGGATGCCCTCAAAGCTCAATCGGCCTTCAAGGGGTATCACGGCTACCCAGCGGTTCTCTGCACCTCAGTCAACAGCGAGGTCGTCCATGGGATACCGTCCGCGAAGCGCGTGCTCGCTGACGGCGACATCATTTCGATCGACTGCGGCGTGATCGTCGACGGCTACTACTCGGACTGCGCCGTGACCTACGCCGTAGGGGATCCCTCCCCCGTCGCCCGGAAGCTCCTCGAAGTCACGAAAGCCTCGCTTGAGGCCGCCATCCGGCAGGCTGTTCCCGGCGGCCGCCTCTTCGACATCTCGGCCACCGTACAGGAAATCTGTGAGGCGGAGGGCTTTGGCGTCGTCCGCGAGTTCGTCGGCCACGGCATTGGCCGCTCGATGCACGAAGACCCGCAGTTGCCCAACTTTGGCACCCGTGGCAAAGGCCCGCGGCTCAAGCCCGGCATGGTCCTAGCCATTGAGCCGATGATTAACGCCGGCGCACCTGAGGTGAAGGTCCTCCCTGACGGATGGACCACCATCACTCAGGACGGCAGCCTGAGCGCACATTTTGAGCACACCGTCGCCATCACCGAGAACGGACCTTTAGTTCTCACGCGATAGTCGGTTCTGACGAGACATTCCGGTGCCGGAAGGTCCAATTCCCGGTTTCCGGGTAGAAATCCGGGGATATTTCCGGGTATACTCAGAGATGCTGCGTGTGTCAGGGCAGCACATGGGTTTGGGCGTGTGTGAAATGGTCCAGCCTGCACAAGGAGAGCGATTGTCGAAGGAAGATGCAATTGAAGTTATGGCAACGGTTGTCGAGACGTTGCCTAATGCGCTGTTCAAGGTTGAGCTTGAGAATAAGCACCAGGCCTTGGCGCACGTCTCCGGGCGTATGCGCAAAAACTTCATCCGCATTCTTCCCGGCGATCGTGTTGCGATTGAGCTCAGCCCGTATGATCTCAGCCGCGGCCGCATCGTCTACCGATACAAGTAGACGAACGAACAGCTTCTGGCTACTAGCTTCTGGCTACTAGCTTTTTCGCTGAACATTGTAGGTATCGAGACCGCCGGTTCGCCTTGGCAATAAGCTATAGGCCCAAAAGCCAGCGGCTGTTTTAGGAGTGTTATGAAGGTCCGTGCATCCGTAAAGAAGATTTGTGATAAGTGCAAAGTGATCCACCGTCGTGGCGTCGTTCGCGTGATTTGCGAGAACGCCAAGCATAAACAGCGTCAGGGCTAACCAGCCTCCGCTTCACCAGTTGTAACCGGCCCCGTCAGGCTAGTTAGCCGAAGTCAAGGCTTGCGATGAACCTGCCGGAATGTCCGTAACCAATTCACCCAGCTCCTGCGGCCACAGCGCTGCAAGCCCCAACGAAAAGGAACATCATGGCTCGTATTGCTGGAGTCGACGTACCGAATAACAAACAGGTACGCGTCGGACTCACCTACATCTTCGGCATTGGCGACTCGCGCGCTGCCAAGATCCTCAGCGAGGCCAATGTCGACCCGTTTGCGAAGGCCGGCACCCTCGACGAGGACGCGCTCAATCGCATCCGCCACGTCATTGAAACCCAGGGCCAGATCGAGGGCGACCTCCGCAAGGATGTCTCGCTGAATATCAAGCGCCTCATCGAGATTCAGTCCTACCGTGGCCTGCGCCACCGCCGCTCGCTGCCGGTTCGCGGCCAGCGCACCCACACCAACGCACGCACCCGCAAAGGCCCGCGCAAGGGAACGGTTGCAGGCAAGAAGAAAGCGACCAAATAAGCCATGGCGAAGACTCAGAACAAGGCAGCCGGCGCCAAGGCCGGTAAGGGCAAGAAGTTCAAGAAGCGCGAGCGCAAGAATGTTCCATTCGGGCTCGTGTTCATCCAGGCCAGCTTCAACAACACTATCGTCACCATCACCGACCAGCAGGGCAATACGCTCTCCTGGAAGTCGGCTGGCTCACTCGGCTTCCGCGGCTCCCGCAAGGGAACCCCGTTTGCCGCGCAGCAGGCTGCCTCGGGCGCGGCTTCTCTCGCCCGTGATCACGGTCTCCGTTCGGTCGACGTTCGCGTCGCCGGTCCGGGTTCTGGCCGTGAGTCAGCCATCCGCGCGCTTGCCACTGC
>Ga0105238_10008486_pt1 | contig 10286 bp, 7 predicted proteins | sample KBSC34metaG_FD_81526 | JGI IMG/M metagenome (GOLD analysis project Ga0105238, IMG submission 81526) | Corn rhizosphere microbial communities from Kellogg Biological Station, Michigan, USA - KBS C3-4 metaG | ecosystem: Host-associated > Plants > Roots > Rhizosphere > Soil | place: Michigan, USA...
CAGCGCCTGCGGGAAGGCAAGTACACGGCCGGGCAAATCGATGGTCGCTGGAGCCCTGAGATTCAAAAGGACTATCACGAGTGGCTCAAGCAGAATCAGGATCACCTGCCTGCTCCCAAGGAAGTCATTCAGCAGGTCATCAACGAGCCCATCCGCTGATATCTGTTCGATCTGAGAAATGAATCGAGGGATGACCGCCTGGTCATCCCTCGATTTCTTTATGCAGAAATCAGACCGCTGCCTGGTCGGCGACATACGCGCGAACGATCGAGATGAAGTCCTTCTCCAGGCTGATTCCGAGCCGCATCGCGCGGGGCGCTTCGACAGAGGCCGGCCAAGAATCCACCAGTCGGACGACCATTGCATCGCGTTCAAACTTGACCAGATCACGAGCTGCCTTGCCGCCGACCATCTCAAGCGCATCCAGCATTTCATTTACGCTGACATTGAGCGCCGGAAGATTGATCGCGGTTCGTCCGCCAAACGCTTCACGTGAAGCTTCGGCTACTTTGATCAGCGCTGCGATAGTTCCTGCTGTCGATCCAAGTGCGACTCGCGTCTCTGGCGCAACCGGGCATACTGCGGGCTCTCCGTTGAGCGGCTCGCGGATGATGGAAGAAAGAAAACCTGAAGCTGCCCCATTGGGCCTGCCCGGCCGCACGACAACTGTGTTTGGTCGCACACTGCGTCCATCGATAAAGCCTTTACGTGTGTAATCGGCAACCAACTGTTCGGCAATGAACTTTTGAATGCCATACGAGGATTGCGGCGTTGGCAAAGTGTCGTCGCTTACTGTTGAAGGCATCGGGATGCTGGGATCGGGGCCAAAGACTGCAAGCGAACTTGAAAACACGATGCGGGGCACGTTGCCTGCGGCGCGCAAACTCTCGAGCAGCGCCTGAATTGAGTGCAGGTTGGACCGCATGCCCAAATCGAAATCAGCTTCGCACTCCGCTGAAACTGCTCCGGCAAGATGAAACACAACGTCAAATTTCCGCTGCGCAAATTCAGGGCACAAATCGACCAACGTGCCAACGGAGGTTCGCACGCGTGTATCCGAAGCAAGATTCGAGGATGGTGCACGAAGGTCAGTAAGGACGAGTTCGTCGATTCGACTCCCGGCAACTTCTCCCCGTTTCAGTAGCTCCCGCGCCAACCGGGACCCAACAAATCCCGCGCCGCCAGTGATGAGTACTTTCGAGCCCAAAGTATTACTCCTCGTGTGTGAAGTCCATTACGCTATCGCACTCACTTCGGCATTGAACTCAGCCGGTCGAGCACATGTTTCAAATCATCCAGTTTCTGTCCGGCTTCGCTTAGCTTGCCTGCAGAAGTCAGTCGCTGATAGTCCGAGAAATCTCGGCTTGCCTGTCCGATGAGCGAGTTGAGAGTTTCCTGTACCTTTTGTTGCGTCTGGGCCGCTGGCGCCTCTTCTGGTGCTTCCGATGCTTGCAGCGTGGAGGCGCCCGAGCCAAAGAGCGAAGCCAGAGCATCTGCGAACGTAGGTGCGTAGGCAATGCGGTCCTGCAGCGCCAGAACTACCAGCCTGAGTTCGGGCATCGGACTGCGCTGTGCCTGCAAGTAGATCGGTTCAGCGTAGAGCAGCGCGTTTCCGCAAGGAATTACCAGCAGACTTCCGCGGCGCACGTGCGAGCCCTGCTGATTCCACAGCGTCAACTGTCCTGAAAGCTGAGCATTCTGGTCGATGCGCGCTTCAATCTGCTGTGGACCATCGACCAGTCTAGTCTTGGGAAAGTTGTAAACCACCGCCTTGCCGTAGTTCGCTCCATCACTCCGCGCTGCAATCCAGCCGATCATGTTGTTGCGGTTTATGGGCGTAAAGGGCAGAATCTCCACGAACTCAAGATTCGTTTCATCCTTCAGCTTCATCAGCACAAAATTCGGTTCCATCGTTTGCGCAACCTGTTCTCCACCTTGTCCCATACTGGTTTGAGTGGCCACGCTCCACTGGTCTTCGCGGTTGTAAAAAACCTCAGGATTGGTCATGTGGTAGAGACCGTATGCTTCAGCCTGCAAACTGAGCAGCAGTTCGGGATAACGCATGTGCTTGCGAAGCCAATCCGGCATCTGCGACGCATCTTTGAACAGGCTTGGGAAAATTGCACGCCACGTGCTGATGATCGGGTCTTCATTGTCGAAGACGTAAAACGTCGTGGTTCCATCGAAGGCGTCAATGGCAATCTTGACGCTGTTGCGCATGTAATTGATTGAGTCGCCATCCAGGTTGTAATGCGTTGAATAGGGATACGAAGCTGAATTTGTGAAGGCGTCAATGATCCATGTAAGTCGGCCGTCGTTACCGACCACGATGTATGGATCGGGATCGAAGTTGAGAAACGGTGCCAGCGCAGCGACGCGATCCCGTACATTCCGGCGCATCAGCAGCCGGCTCTTCGCATTGATGTCATCGCTGAAAGGCACCTTGGTTATGTCGCCGCGATCGAACGCAAGCAGCAGCCGGCGCATAAAGCCGCCCATCTCAATGCCGCCGTTGCCCTCGTACGATGACAGATTGTTACTTTGCCCTTCGGGATAGTTGAACTCCTGCTGCCGCGTCCGAACATAGACGTCGGTGTTGGTCATCTCGCCGAAATAAATTTCAGGACGCGTCACGCTCAGGTTCGGCACGGTGCTCTGAACGGGCATATTTGAAAGCAGAAGGTTGGGCAATCCCTCCGGCGTGAACCCGTTCACAGTGTTCATGGTAATGCCGTAACCATGCGTGTAGATGAGCTTCTCGTTGATCCAGTTGCGGCTGCTCTCCGGCAATTTGTCCACATTCAGCTCGCGCACGCCAAGCATCACTTCGCGCAGAGAGCCGTTGATCTGATAGCGGTCGATGTCGATGTCTGGAAAATCGTAATAGGTGCGAATCTCCTGCACTTGCCGCAGTGTGTCGCGTAACGCCTGCACATCCCACAGCCGTATGTTATCGAGCGTCGGCTGGTTGTTTGCCGGATCTGCCGCTCCCGGCGTGATCTCTGCTGGAAACTCCCGCTGGGTGAAACGAGAAAGGTCATAAGCTTCGCGAGTCATTTGTATGTTGTTGGCAATGTACGGACGCTCGCGGTCGAGTTGGTTGGGCTTGACCAGAAACGTCGTCACATACCAGCTTGTCAATCCGAGCACGATATAACAGAGCGCGGCGGGAGCAATGGACGCGGCCAGCCAGCGCCCGCGCGGATTGATCGCGGCGGAAAGTAGAGCCACCCCTGCTCCGATCAGAAGTGCAATGCAAACAATCAGGAGGCCGACAATGGAAACATGCGCATCCGTGTACGTTACTCCGTCGAAGATGGTGTGGTGCTGAAACAAGAGCTCAAATCGGCTGATGTAAACACGCATCGCTACCACGGCTAGCAGGAAGGCTACAGTAACGCAGACTCCGCGCCACGCCAACGGAACCGGCGAGCTGAACTTGCCTGAAAGCGCACGCGATCCGCCGCTGACGAGCAGAAAAAACACGGCAACGATGGTTGAGATGACTGCCAGCATCAGCAGCCAACCGGAGATGACTTGCCAGGCCGGTATTGTGAAAAGGTAGAAGCTCAGCGGCTTGCCGAAGATGGGATCCGCAACTTTGTTTGCTCCTTTTGGCGCGTACCAGAAGAGCGCGAGCGTTGACCATTGCGCCGCCATTCCGGTGCCAGTGGCGAGCGAAATCAGCCCAGCCAGGATAAAGGCAACAATATTCGAGAACCTTGCGATGGGCAGCTGAATTGGCTGCCCTCCCACAAAGATGGTGTGTTGGGAAGGAAGATCTGGTCCGTGCGCGCGCTTGAGTATGGCGAATACGCCGAACAGGACGACGAATGTCGTCGCCGCAAACGCCGCAAACACGCCCCATTGCAGCCAGCGCGTCTTCCAGAAAACATCGCCGTAGCCCATTGAGCGGAACCAGAGCAGGTCAACCCAATAGGCGATTATGGTTCGGCTACCGAACAGGACAATGGCAAGAACTGCGATAAGGAGAAGCAAACCACGACGTCGCGGATTCGATGGCTCACCATGCAGGGGCCATTCGATTGTCTCGGGCATTTTCCACCCCGCTCATGCAAAGCTCAGCGTGAGTTACCCAAGAATTGTACAGCGATGGGCTGAAAGCGACTTAGCTCGGAGCTGTCGCAAGAACAGGTGCTGCAAACAAGAATCTTCCGCGGATCATGCACTCGCTTGCTGGATCCGCGGATATACGGTGAGGGGCGGCCGAAGCTAGATCAGGTCTGTACGACCGGTCATGGATAGCTCCTTGACGATCTTGCCCACGTCCTGAGAGTTGTCGCGACGGACAATCAGCAGTGCATCCTCGGTATCGACAACCACCAGATTCTCTACACCAACCAGCGCCACAAATTTTTTGGGGCTGAAGATGTAATTATCTGTGGCCTCAATAGCGAGGTGTCCAAACGATTCCGCCACATTTCCGTCCGGATCGCCGCGCAAGCGAGTGTCGTGTTGGTACTCGTATAGCGAGGCCCACGAACCAAGATCGTTCCAGCTGAACTCCGCTGGAAGGCAATAAAGATGCGAGAGATGTTCGCCCTTGGCGGAACGCGGTTCCAGAACTGCGTAGTCAACTGAGATGTTTTCGCATTTCGGATAGAGCGAGCGAAACACCTCTTCGAACTGCGGCGTCCCATATGCAGCTGCGATGCTTTCAAGCAGTGGTGCAGTCTCCGGCAGGTGTTCGCGAACCGCATCGGCAAGCGTACGCGCCGACCAGAGAAACATGCCTGAGTTCCAGTAGTAGTTGCCGGCCGAAACAAATTCCTCTGCCCGGTTCTGATTTGGCTTCTCAGTGAATCGCCGCACGTGCAGTGCAGCGCTATCATCGGTGAGGTCACCGGTCTCAATGTAGCCATAGCCTGTTTCGGCACGCACAGGCTCAATTCCGAGCACGACTATGTTGTCGCTGTTCGCGGCGAGGCCGATAGCCTTCTGCAGCGCTTTTAGAAACCGCGGCTCGTCGCCGATCACATGATCCGACGGAAATACGCCGAGCACAGCGTTTGGATTTTCGCGTTCAATCAGGAAGGCAGCCAGTCCACAGGCCGGCGCAGTGTTACGCGCAACAGGCTCCTGCACAATCTGTGCTGCGGGCACCCCCGGCAACTGATCGGCTATCTCGTGGGCGAGAAATTCGTTCGTAATGATCCAGGTCTTATCCAGACCGGCCAAAGGTTTCAAACGCTCCGTTGTTTGCTGCAGCATGGAGCGCTCGCCGTCCAGTGCGAGGACCTGCTTGGCGCGGGCGCGGCGAGAGCGCGGCCAGAAGCGGGTTCCGCTTCCACCGGCCAAAATCACGGGGCGAAAATCTACAGAGTTCGACATCGAAGAATCATCCTACTCGACGAAGATAACGTTTGCACAGTACCGCGCGCACATCCACGCAAAAACGACTCCAATTCCCGATTACCACGGAACAGGAGGCCTGCAACTCCGGACCAGGCGGGCCATTTGTTGGCAAACGGCCCGCCTTGGAGGGTGCTATTTCAGGTTCGAAAGGAATTCGCCCATGCGCCGGGTTCCCTCATCAATATTCTGCTTGGTGACCGGGTAAGACAGGCGGATATGCTCTGCCGTTCCGAAAGCTTCGCCCGGAACTGTGACAACATGGGCTTCGTGCAGCAGGCGAGTGGCCAAATCAGTAGCGGTCTTTATGCCGCCTTTTCCGATGAATCTGGAGATATTCGGGTAGACATAGAACGCACCTTCCGGCTTGGTGCAGGTAACGCCGGGTATCTGCGTCAGTTTCGAAAGCATGTAGTCGCGCAGATCGATGAATTCGCTGCGGAACTCCTGAACACACTGCTGCGATCCGGCGAGCGCCGCGATGGCCGCTTTCTGCACAAAGCTTGTGGCATTTGAAGTGGACTGTGACTGCAGTTTGCTCAGGTTGGCAATCACCGGTTTGGGCGCCAGCGCAAATCCAGCGCGCCAGCCGGTCATAGCGTAAGTCTTTGACAGCGAACCAAGTACGACAATGTGGTCCTTGGCCCAGGTATACGATCCTCCAGATACTGACTCGCCGGTGTAGTTCAAATACACGTAGCACTCGTCCAGCAGCAGGTAAATGCCGCGATCATGGGCCAGATGCACGATCCTCTCCAGATCCTCTGCCGAAACAACCGATCCGGCGGGGTTCGATGGCGAGTTCAGGATAATGGCCTTGGTATGCGGCGTAATAGCTTTCTCAATGGCATCCGCGGTAATACGGAAGCTTTCGGCTTCGCTGGTTTCCAGAAAGACGACCTTGCCGCCAGCATACTGAATGATGTCTTTGAAGCTCACCCAATAAGGCACCGGCAGAATAACTTCGTCCCCGTGGTCGATAAGCACCTGAATGGTATTGAAGAGCGCCAACTTGCCGCCGGTCGTAAAGATGGCTTCATCTACGGCGTAATTGGAACCAAAATCGGTTGCGTGCCGGTCAACGATCGCTTTGCGGACGTCAGGAATACCCGGAACCACCGTGTAACGGGTGAAATTGGCATCGATCGCTGCAATTGCAGCGTCCTTAATGTGGCGCGGGGTAGAGAAGTGGGGCTCACCCGCCCCGAAATCCACAAGGTTGGCACCCTGGGCGCGCAACTTGGCGGCTTCAGCGGCCACGGCCATTGTGGCTGAAACCTCGATCCGGCCAATTCGGTCGGCGAAAACTTTTGCAGGAGCTGTAACTGTCATAACATGTCTATTTTTACAGATTTCGGGTGAACCTCAAAATACAAATCGCGTACGCGGAGTTTCAGCGCCACAGCTTTCTCGATCCTTTCCAGCACTTTACGACTCACCGATGCTGTTCAACAGGTCTTATTTGAGGCAAGTAGAAGCGCTCCAAGACCTTGTGGGCGCAATCACGCAAACGGTTTCGGACGCATCTAGACTCTTCACTCGTTGATAACTCGCGACCATCCCGTACCCCTCGTCAACATCGCTGCGATCAGAAGAGCAGGGTGCAGCAAATTCAACTGAATCCGTCCTGAGCGCGAGATTTACCAGCCCATCTGGCGCATGCGCTCAAGGATGAGCCCGCTATAGTGATTCATGCGCTCGGGCCGTCGCCTAAGCGGCGCCGGTAGCATCGCGGCCAATCGCGCTCCCTGCTCCCGACCGGTGCTGCGTGCTGAAGTGCCGTAGTAAGCGCGCGACGCTGCCTCCGCCCCATAAATTCCGGGACCCCATTCCACCACGTTCAAGTACAGCTCAAGAATGCGCTGCTTGCCGAGCACAAGTTCTGCAACCGGCACAAGCGTGAACTCCGCGCCTTTGCGGAGAACTGAGCGACCCGTTCCAAAAAGCAGATTTTTTACAAGCTGCTGCGTAATCGTTGATGCTCCGCGCGAGCGGCCGCCATCGAAATCGTCTTCGGCTGCAATCTGGATCTCGTGCCAATCGAAGCCATGATGCTGATAGAAGCGCGCATCCTCCGCAGCAATTACGGCATGCTGGAAATCCGGCGAAATTTGCTTGAGCGGCACGAACCTGTAGCGCTCCGTATATTGCTTTTGTTTGATCCACGCCTGAAAGCGACGCTGCATATGCACCATTGTCGTTGGCGGATCGATCCACCGTACGGCAACAATGGCGAGCGCTGCTAGAAGCCATAGCGACGCCAGCCCAAGAACAATCCATTGAGCGACGTATCGGATTGAAAGCTTCCGAGCCAGGGCGTCAGGCCGCATGGTTGAGCTTGCTGTCACATCTCAGGATAATCGTCCGCGCAGAATCGACGTCGTGGAATGAGGTCGCACTCGGTGGAACGCAGTCCTTAGGCCTTTGGCAAAATCACTTCAACCGTAGTCCCGCGCTGGGGCGCGCTTTCAATACGAATCGTACCGTGCAGTGCATCCACGACGGCTTTGGCGATCGAAAGCCCCAGGCCGAATCCACCTGTGGCCCGTGAGCGCGAAATGTCGGAGCGATAGAAGCGCTCAAATACATGCGGCAGATCTGCGGCTGGAATTCCAGTGCCGGAATCGGCGATTCGCACTCGGCAACAGTCACTGCCCGCATCGCTCAGTTCAACCGTTGCCCGCGATGAGGCGCGTGAATGCTGGATGGCGTTTTCAATCAGATTCGTCCACAGGAGGCACAGATCCTGCTCCTTGCCGGTCACGTAATGCGTCCCATCGAGCTTGAGGTCGATCTGCACGTCCTTCATCCGCGCCAGTGGTTGAAGACGATCGATAGCTAACTCCACCGACTGCTCGAGCGGACTGCGCGAGCTAGTCTGCCCAGGAATTTCAGGCAGCTGCTGAGCATGTTCGATAGCTGAAAGCAGAAGCATGTCTGCTACCAGCCGCTCGGTGCGAGCCGTGTCTTCGAGCGCGCGCGCAATGCCGTCGCGATACTCCGCCTCGCTCGCCCTGCCTTGCTCCAGAAGTTGAAGCGTCGATTTCTGGATGGCCACTGCCGTCTTGAGCTCGTGTGCAGCGTCGCTGATAAACTGGCGTTCGCGGTCGAACGCGGCACGGACGCGCGCGGCCAACGCCTGCAGCGCACGGCCAAGCGGCATCAGTTCCGCACTCCGTAGCGTTCCGGGCGGCAATTCAAATTCCGCACGGGCCGCCTGAATCTTGTCGGCCCTTGAGGCGAGTTCGATCAGCGGAGCCATGCCCGTGCCTACGGCCCACCACGTCAATAATGCCGATACCAGAAGAGATACTATGCCCACCATGACAGCCTCACGCATCGCTTCCGCAATGCGTGCTTGCGTTTGCGTTGCCGGCACGGCATAGAAGAGATTTACCCGCAGTTGCGGAACATTCATGTTTTCCTGGTCGAAAATCGGTGACTCAATCAGTGCCTTGCCGCGGTAAGTGATTCCATCATGCTTGAACAGCCAGGTTTTACGCGCATTTTGCTGAGCACCCGCCTGCTGGCCAATCCACGACCCGGACCCCGCCAGCGCGCGGCCATGCGGATCGACAACATAGAAAAGGTCACCGCTCGGCAGGTTCACCTGGTTGGCGTCAAAGTCCAGTGCGTACGGGTCATCATCTGCCTGGCCGACAAGCGCCAGTAGAGAAACTGCCCGGGCCTGCAGTTCCGAATCCAAGCTCGACCACAGCGCGCGATGCACATACCACACTGCAAATCCCACCGCGCAAGACATGGCTAGAAACTGCGCCAGCATTGCCAGCGCAAGAACTCGACCGCGAATGGAAGAAATCATTGCGGATCGCCTTTTCTTAGCACGTACCCGCGACCGCGCAGTGTATGGATCAGTCGGTCCCTCTCTCCAGCATCAATCTTGCGACGAAGCGTGGAGATGTACACCTCGATGACATTGCTGAACTTTTCCCAGTTGTAGTCGTACAGGTGCTCGAGCAACTCCTCCTTCGATACGACGGATCCCTGGCGCATCATCAGGTACTCGAGGGTGCGATATTCCATCGGGCTCAGTTCAACGCGTGTGCCTGCGCGCCATGCCGAGCGAGTGTTGAAATCGAGCACCAGATTGCCGACGGCAAGTTGAGGGCTGGCCTGTCCCTTGCCACGGCGGATGAGCGCTTTCAAACGCGCCAACAGTTCGCCGAGATCGAAAGGCTTAGGAAGATAGTCGTCGGCTCCGCTGTCGAGCAACCTAATAATTGAGGCCTTCTCCTCTTTTGCGGTTAGCACCAGCACTGGCGTCTTATCGCCCGTCTTTCGAAGAGCTGCAAGCACTTCCTGGCCAGGCTTTCCCGGCAGCATCAGATCCAGAATGATCGCGTCAAAAACACCCGAGGTCGCCAGATGAAGACCGTCCTCGCCGTCGAGCGCGACGTCTACTACGAAGCCGGCGTTCTTTGAGATAGCTTTGGCGAGGTTGTGCGCAAGGCGCTCTTCGTCTTCAATAACAAGGACGTGCATTCCTGGCCATCCCCCATGCGTAGGAAACTGATTATAGATACCCCGACCTGAGCGTTGCCTTAATGCATAGGCCGCAGACAGGGGGAGCTAGCAGCAATCCCTTCTCCTGCAGTGGCGGAGGCGGTTCGACTCGCGACCTGCACTACAACCTCAACGTTTCCATCCAGATACGGAACCTGCTGGACCACAATAACCCCGGGCCGGTTATCGGAATCATGACGTCACCTCTATCTGGTCGGCCAATCAGCCCGCTGGCGACGGCGGAGGGATCTTTTCAGAGAGTGCCAACAAACCGGCGGCTTGAATTGCAAACGCGCCTCAGCTTTTGAGCAATGCGAGTGATAGCAATGCGAGTGATTTAGATCACATTCTGGAGGGCGGATCGGAGCTAAAGTCCTATTACTGCCTAA
>Ga0105238_10008488_pt1 | contig 10285 bp, 5 predicted proteins | sample KBSC34metaG_FD_81526 | JGI IMG/M metagenome (GOLD analysis project Ga0105238, IMG submission 81526) | Corn rhizosphere microbial communities from Kellogg Biological Station, Michigan, USA - KBS C3-4 metaG | ecosystem: Host-associated > Plants > Roots > Rhizosphere > Soil | place: Michigan, USA...
AAGATCACTTCGACGATGGCTCAACAATCCCCTGAACAATCCACGAAAACCAGAATAGAAACCGACTCGATGGGTGCAATCGAGGTCCCGAGTGATCGTTACTGGGGGGCTCAGACGCAGCGCTCGCTTCATCATTTCGATATCGGCTTCGACAGGATGCCGCGCGAGATGATTCGCGCGCTCGGCATTCTCAAGAAAGCGGCCGCGCTCGTGAATGAAGAGCTGGGGAAGTTGTCGCACGACAAGGCCAGTTTGATCGTGCAGGCTTGTGACGAAGTAATTGAGGGACGTCTGGACGAACACTTCCCGCTGCGCGTCTGGCAGACCGGCAGTGGAACTCAAACCAACATGAACGCCAACGAAGTGATCTCGAACCGCGCGATTGAGATCGCCGGCGGCGTCATGGGAAGTAAGGACCCGATCCATCCGAACGACGACGTCAACATGTCGCAGTCGTCAAATGACACGTTCCCGACCGCGATGTACATCGCAGCCGCTGAGCAGTTGAACAAACTCGTTCCGCGTGTTCAGGAACTGCATGATGCGATTGATGCGAAAGCGAAAGAGTTTGCGGGTGTCGTCAAGATTGGTAGAACACACCTTCAGGATGCCACTCCCTTGACTGTCGATCAGGAAATGGGCGGTTGGGCCAGCCTCGTCGAACGCGATGTGGAACGTCTAAAAGCTGCCATGCCCGGAGTGCTCGATCTCGCGATCGGCGGCACGGCCGTGGGCACCGGACTCAATTCACATCCGGAATTTGGTGAACGCGCCGCAAAGAAGATCGCGGAACTGACAGGACTGCCGTTCACCTCGCACAAAAACAAGTTTGCCGCGCTATCCGCACACGACGAGCTCGTCTTCGCCAGCGGTACTCTGAAGACGCTCGCCGCGTCGTTGATGAAGATCGCGAACGACGTTCGCTGGCTCGCTTCCGGACCTCGTTCCGGTCTTGGTGAACTCGTGTTGCCGGAGAACGAGCCCGGCTCGTCGATCATGCCCGGCAAAGTAAATCCGACGCAGAGCGAAGCGCTGACGATGGTCGCCGTGCAGGTGTTTGGCAACGATCTCGCGACGAGCTTCGGAGGTTCACAAGGTAATTTTGAGTTGAATGTTTACAAGCCGGTGATGATTCACAATTTTCTACACTCCGTGCGTTTGCTGCATGATGCGATTCACAGTTTTGTAGAGTTTTGTATCTCGGGAATTCAGATCAATCGGGAACAGATCGATAAGCACTTAAAACACTCCCTGATGCTCGTGACCGCGTTGAATCCTCATATCGGTTACGACAAAGCAGCCCAGGTCGCGAAGAATGCTCACAAGAAGAACATCAGTTTGCGCCAATCGGCCGCGGAGCTCGGTTATCTAACCGAGGAACAGTTTGACAAGCTCGTGATCCCGGAAGACATGACGCATCCCTGACCGTCGAATTAGTCGTGCCTGAAAAAAACGATAGAGTAAAAGAGAATATTGCAGGATCGTATTACGTGGATTCGTCGTGCATTGACTGCGACGTTTGCCGCGACACGGCGCCTGACAATTTCAGGCGTTGCGACGAGAAGAACTACTCGTTTGTCTACAAGCAGCCGGAGAATGATGAGGAGCGTGCGCTTTGTGAGGAGGCGCTGACGTGTTGTCCGGTTGAGGCTATTGGAAACGACGGATAGTTTTAGCCACAGATGACACGGATCTCAAATCCGGATTTTTGATCCGTGTCATCCGTGGTTAAATCAACTCGATAGGTCTTAATTTTCTCCGGTACAGTCAAACACTCCCCAGTCCGCACATCAAACTGCCACCCGTGTAATCCACACTCAACAATGTACCCGCACAGTACGCCTTCCGTAAGCCGCGCGCCGCGGTGCGGACAAAAATTATCGGTGGCATAGAATTCGCCACCCACATTGTACACAGCCACCTCGTTGCCGTCGGGCAACTCAAAACTGGTGCACGCACCAGGGGGCAGGTCTGTCTTAGTATCGAATGATTGCATCGGATGGATGGTAACAAAACACGACGTGCGCAACCACAAGCACAACTTGCCAGCAAGTTTTCGTCTCTCACGCGTTCTCTATCTTTACTGCCGGTTTCAACTCTCCCTCGGCTGTGAGATTCTAGGACCAGAAGAGGAGAGACTATGAAACGACTATTTTTTATCCCCGCGATGCTGGCACTTGTTCTCAGTGCCGCCACTTTCACCTGCGCAAAAGAAATCACCGTTCGCGGAAAACTTCAGAAAACCGCCGAAGCAGGCGGCTGGCTGATCGTCAACCGCGACAGTAAATACCTGCTCCTTAACGCAAAAGACTTTCAAAACAATTCGTGGTTTAAAGAGTCGTCAAACGTCGAGGCGGTTGGCGAAACCAAAGAGGTGATGACTACATTCATGGAAGGCACTCCGTTCGAAGCCAAGTCGCTGAAAGCAGTCGAGCAACAGGCAGCGACCGCGGGTGGTGGCGATAATCGACGCGTTACGCGTGTAAATGTTGTCGGCGATTCCATCGTTCAAGCGCAGCCAGACACGGCAATCCTGACGATCTCCGTCGTCACACAAGCCCGAAATGCACTCGACGCGCAACAACAAAACGCAACTAAAACGGATGCCGTCGTGCGCGCTCTGAAAGCTGCGGCAGGCAGCGGCGCGGAGGTGAAGACGAGTGGCTACAATCTGCAACCGCAGCGCGTCTACAAAGAAAATCAGCCGCCCACGATTACGGGCTACGAAGCGCGCAACAGCGTCACTGTTACGACGAGCGATCTAAACAAAGTCGGCACGATCATCGACGCGGCAGCGCAAGCGGGATCGAACGAAGTTTCAGGCATCGCATTTACGTTGCGCCAGGATCGTCCCGCTCGCGATCGGGCGTTGAGTGAAGCAACGCGTGTAGCAGTCAGCAAAGCTCAAGTAATCGCACAGGCGTTGGGTGGACGAGTGGTGCGTATTATCGAAGTCCAGGAAGAGGGATTTCAACAACGACCGCCCGTGCCGTATCAGGCGGAATTCGGGATGAAGTCAGCAGTAGCAGGAGTAGCAACTCCGATTGAGGTTGGATCTTTGGACATCACTTCGCGAGTGCAACTTATCGCGGAGGTCGAAATGTAACCCCCTGAGCCCCCTATAGAACAAAGGTTCCTGGTAAGGAGGGAAGCAATGGCGAGATATAGAAATGATATGGATGACGAGAGGGACTACTACGCGCGTGAGGACCGCCTGAGAAGAGAAAACTTCGGCTCCTACGACGAGCAGCAGTATCGCCCGCGTCGTCAATTCGATACGGAGCGCCGGCCTGAATATAACCAATATAATCGTGGCCGCTTTGGTGAACGCGCAAATTACGAATCGGACGAACCCCGTTATGCCGAAAATCGCGGCGAACGTCTTCGTGATGACTGGCAGCAGCGTAGTTCACTCTACGAAGGGCGCGATTTTTCGACCGCTCGAGAGAGAGAGCACTACGCGCCGGAACGTTCTCGGCTTCGCTGCCGCGACATCATGACTCGCGATCTGGCTGTCGCCACACGCGACACGACGCTTCCGGAAGTCGCACTGATGATGAAACAGGAAGACACGGGCGTGATTCCGGTGGTCGAATATGACACGCAGGCTGGTAACGGCAGAACAGAAACTACGGAACGAAAATATGAAGGTCGCAATTACTCACGCGGCAAACTAATTGGCTTAATCACTGACCGCGACATAGTCGTCCGCGCTGTCGCCGATAACAAAGATTGTGCGAGCGTTCGGGCCGAAGACATCATGTCGGTCGATATTCACACCGCTAAACCGAACGATCGTGTTGTCGATGTAATTCGGAAAATGGGAGACAAACAGGTACGTCGTATTCCGGTGTGTAACGACAACGGCTATCTTACGGGCATGATCTCAATGGCCGACATCGCTGTGGAAACACGACAGGATCGCGAACTCGCGGACGCTATCGAGGAGATCTCGAAGGGTTCGTCGTTCTGGAACCGGATCTTTGGCTAGATTTAGTGTTTAGGTGCGAAGGATAATTGCCGATTTCCAATTGCCAATTGCCGATTCTTCAGAGGTCCAGTCTAAATTCGCAATTGGCAATCGGAAATCGGCAATTATCTGGTCGCGCTTTTCACTATTCTGGTTTTCAACTATTCTCTTGCTATGCGAAACACGAATCGTGAGTTCTCGCTGATCCGTGCGGGTCGGCGAGTGGTACCGTCTGGCCGGCTGTGGAATCCGGCGGCAGACGTTTACCAGTCGTCTGAGGGTTGGATCGTAAAAGTGGACCTCGCGGGCGTTTGCAGCGACGAGCTGGAGATCGAACTGCGCGGTTCACTGTTGAGCATTCGTGGCTGTCGACGCGACACACATTATCGTGAAGGCTTCGTTTACCATCAGATGGAAATCACCTACAGCCGCTTTGAAAAGTCGATCGAGTTTCCGGCGCCGATTGAAGGAGCGTCGATCAGACATGACTACAGTGATGGTTTTTTGATCATCGACGTGCGTAAGGAACAGGATTAGTTATGCCGGAACCTCTTGAAAATTCACCGCCAGCCCCCGTCACAACGTCTACCACTAGCGGGACGCAAACTCTTTCAGACGACGTCTTGAGGTCCGCCGCACGGGAACCCGGTCAACCTTTCGAGGTCGCCGTGTTGGCTCTGCAGAACCTCACGATCTTCCCGGAAACAGTCATACCACTCGGCGTCGGCCGGCCCCGCTCGCTCGCTGCCGTTGAATCAGCACTCTCGACGCCGGAAAAGCTGCTTTGCTGCGTCACTGTGCGCCCGGATCGATCTGACGATACAGACGCAAAACCTGCCGATCTTTACGACGTCGGCACGCTCGTGATGATCAAGCGCATGGAGCGAACTCCCGATGGTATGCGCATCATCGTGCAGGGCACCGACCGCGTGCGTGTGTCGCAGTGGAAACAGGAAGATCCGCATTTGGTCGGTGTCGTCGAGATCCTGCCCGATCCACGTATCGTCGACGCGGAGGAAGTCGAGGCAGGCAAGCGCAACCTGCAACAGATGATTACGGAGGCTATGGCGCTGTTGCCGAACGTGCCTGCTGAAGTGCGAATCGCGGTGCTGGGCCAGGTCGATGCCACCCGGCTTTCATATTTTCTCGCGTCGATTCTCAGTCTCGGCGTCGAGGAAGAGCAGAAGATGCTCGAAGCAAATACTGCCGACGAGCTCGTCCGTCTCGCGAACGCCAATCTCGCTCGTGAAGTCGAGATACTGCAACTGCGTTCGAAAATCGCTTCGGAAGCGCAGGTCGAGATGGATAAAGCGCAGCGCGACTACGTGTTGCGACAGCAAATGCGCGCGATCCAGAAGGAACTCGGCGAAGACGAAACCGGCGAGGCTGCGGAAACCGAGATGCTCCGTGAGCGCCTCGAAAAAGCCGAACTTCCCGAAGAAGTACGCGCCGAAGCAGACCGCGAGCTAAAACGGCTGCAACGTCTGCCACCTGCCGCGCCGGACTACCACGTCATTCGCACCTATCTCGAGTTTATTCTGGAATTGCCGTGGCTGAAGTCTTCCGAAGACAAGCTTGATCTGGGTGAGGCGCGACGCATTCTTGATGAAGATCACTACGGGCTGGAAGACGTAAAGGAGCGCATTCTCGAGTTTCTCGCCGTGATCAAGCTCCGGCCTGACACGAAGAGTCCGATACTGCTGTTTGTCGGTCCGCCGGGAGTCGGCAAGACGTCGCTCGGCAGGTCGATTGCGCGTGCTTTGGATCGACAATTTGAACGAATGTCGCTCGGCGGCGTGCGTGACGAAGCGGAATTGCGCGGCCATCGTCGCACCTACATCGGCGCGATGCCTGGTCGGATCATTCAGTCGATTCGCCGTGCGGGAGTCAACAATCCCGTGCTGATGCTTGACGAAGTGGACAAGCTCGGCAACGACTATCGCGGCGACCCGGCCGCCGCGCTGCTCGAGATTCTCGATCCGCAGCAGAACAACTCTTTCCGGGATCACTATCTCGATCTACCTTTCGATCTATCGAAGATTTTCTTCATCGCGACCGCGAACCAGCTTTGTCCGATTCCCGCGCCGCTCCGAGACCGCATGGAGATCATCCGCCTGGCGGGCTATAGCGACCGCGAGAAACTCGAAATTGCGCGCCGCTACCTAATCCCGCGGCAGACAACTGAAAACGGCCTGAACGGCGCACAGCTCAAGATCAACGACGATGCTATCGAACTGATCGCGGCGCGCTACACGCGCGAGGCGGGCGTGCGCCAGATGGAGCGGAACGTCGGCAGCATCGCTCGGAAAGTGGCACTCAAGATTGCGCAGGGTCAGGCAGAGTCGGTCACCGTTACTGCGGCCGACCTTCGTGACTATCTCGGAGCGCCACAGTTTTATCCGGAGCAGGCGCGCAAGGAACTCCCTGCTGGTGTCGCCACGGGTATGGCGTGGACCGAAATGGGCGGCGAGGTTCTCTTTATCGAAGCGACGTTGCTGCCAGGCGGGCGCGGCTTAACGATTACAGGGCAGCTTGGCGAGGTGATGCAGGAGTCGGCGCGGGCGGCGCAGTCGTATCTGTGGTCGCACGCGGCAGAATTTGGCATCGAGCCGGATATCTTCAAGGAGTTTGGAGTTCATTTACACGTCCCGGCTGGAGCGATTCCCAAGGACGGACCGAGTGCGGGTGTAACGATCACTTCAGCGCTCGCTTCGTTGTATACGGGACGTCGCGTGCGGCCTGACACGGCCATGACCGGCGAGATTACGTTGTCGGGTCTCGTGTTTCCGATTGGTGGCGTTAAGGAGAAGGTTTTGGCAGCGCATCGTGCGGGGATCCGGCGAATTATTTTGCCGAGCCGTAACGAGGCTGACGTCGACGACATTCCCGAGGACGTCAAAAAGGAATTACAGATAGTTTTTGTGTCGGGAATCGGTGAGGTGCTCGATGCGGCGTTGGAGGTGCTGGTAGCTAACCCACCACCCCTGGCATCGACAGGAGCAATGGATCGCGGACGGCACACTGACCCCGAGCCGCAGCCACTCACAGTTAAGGGTTAAAGCCCGCGAAGCGGGCAACAGCATAAAGCCTGGGGCGCAAGCCCCAGGTAAGGAAATCAAAATAAAAACCAAGCCCGCGGAGTGGGCGACAGCCGGTGAGCTGCCGCCCGCTTCGCGGGCTTAAATTTTCTTGCTACATAAACCTGGGGCTTGCGCCCCAGGCTTTATGCTGCCACCTGCTTCGCAGGTTTACGGCAGGGCTTCAACGTTGAAGAAGAACTTGAACGAGCCAGTGGTCTGCACACCCAGTACGAGTTGCAGATTGATGCTCGCTCCCGGAGCTAACGGCTGAAGCAACGTGATGACACCGGTGGTCGCGCTGGCATTGAAACCGCCGCCCAAAGGTTGGGCAGGTGGTGTCTCCAGCGTCGTTCCACGAATGACTACCGTACAAGGCGACGACGGGAAGCCCGACGCCGTACACGTGGCTGGATCGCCCACGGTATCGGTAGTGTCGCCTGAAGTCAGCAACCGCAGGTCAGCAACGCCGCCGCCCGATACGAAGGTGGTACTGATATCCACCACGCGGATCCGCAACTTCGTCACCGGCGCACCGGTGTTGTTCTGGAAGCGACGTCTAATCGACAGTGTGCCGGTAGCCGCATTCGGTCCCATCGCACTGGCCGACGTATCGCGGACGCGATTCGGATTACCCGCAGCTCCCTTGGTTGAATCGAGCAGGAGCGCTAATACGTTCAGCGTGAATCGCGGACTGCCCAGGTTCTGTGGACCCGGAGCTCCCAATCGACGTCCCATGATTGTTGCAGTTGCATTCGTGTCAGCGAAGATGAAGTCATCCGCGTTGACATTCGAATCCTGAGTCATGCCGCCGGTCGGACAGTTACCAAACGTCGATGGGTTGCCCTTCTTACCGCACTCATCGCGGAAGTAGCTGTGCTCGAGCGGCGTACCGTTGGTCGCTGTTAGCGTATTGCCTTCGCGGAACAGATCGCACGTGGCGCCCACGTTGCTGCCGAAGCCGACAGCATCGAGACGGTTCGCGCTTCCGATCTCTCCCACTGACCCGGTCTTGAAGAGTGCGACGTTGCGGTCATTCTCGATGTCTTGCGCCATCAATTGATCGCCAGCCGCCGCTCCACTACCGCCGTAGTTGGCAAGACTGTAAGCAGATCCGACAAAGAGGTAATGTCCACGAGCCGGAATGATCGTGCCATTCGGAATGACACCGAGGAGAACCGGCGTTGCACTGCAGCTACCGCCAATCTTGAAGAGGCCATAGCCGCCGCCTGTGCCGTTGACGGTATGTGGCGTATCCGAGTTGTTATAGATTTCCACAAAGTCGTCGCCCGCACCTGCAGGTCCACTCGTTCGAATCTCGCTGATCAGGATTGCTCCTGGTACGTTGTTTTCGATAATCAATCCATTCGCAGTGCCATCATTAATCGTCAGGTTCACTGGATTCGATAGCACTACCTGGAACGACTCGTTGTTCTCACCCTTCTTGTTATCGGACTTGATCGACACCAGGATCGTCTTGAACTGTTCGCCAGCGGCGAAGTTGACCGTTCCTGATGTTGCAGTGTAGTCCTGACCCGCCGTCGCTGTGTTAATCGACGCCGGTATGATGTCCTGCGTGGTGTAGTTCACTGACGATCCACCAGCAGGCGCCGGAGCACTCAACGTGACCGTGAAGATCATGTTGGCTGTTCCACTCTGAGGCTCGAACAGCGACGCATCCTGGATGCTGACGAGGCTGACACCTACTTGAATGTTCACAGTGTCAGTGTCGCTGAGCGGACCACCCGAACCGGTGTTGCCCAGGTCGTTCGTTGTGATCGTCAAGGTGGCCGCGCCGGTAAAGCCAAGCGTCGGCGTGTAGGTCATGCCGTTAAGGGCTGCATTGATGTTAGCGATGGTGCCCGTGAAGGTCATCGTCGCATCGGCCGTGCCGTCACCAACTGTAAACGCCAGACCAGACGTACCGCTGAGTGTCAACGTTCCGTCCGTGGCCGTGAGCGTTACTTGGATGGCGTTCGTTCCCGCATCGACATCAGCAACCGCGATCTGGTTGCTGTTGCCGCTCGAGAATGTCAGCGGCGTGTTTTGGTCGGTACTCTGCGGACCCGGCACAGTATTCACCGGCGCATCATTCACGGCATTGATGGTGATTCCCTTCGTAGCCGTGTTGCTGTCGACCAAACCATCGTTAACGGTGAAGCTCACCGTTCGCGATGCCGTCGGGTTATCGCTGCTGTTCGAATAAGTCACTGAACGCAGCGCCGTCTGGTAGTTAGCGACCGAGGAGGAACCGGACAGTGTCAGCACGCCGGTGCCACTGTTGTAGTTACCGGTGATACCGTTCTGGTTCGTGAACGCCAGCGTGTCCTGAGTGCTATCGAAGCCACCAGTAATCGCTACCGTTGCATTTGCCAGGTTGGCACTGTCGCCATCCGTGACCGTCAGGCCAGTATCGACCGCGACCGCCGCACCATTCTCTGTAAAGCTGGTGTTGCTGGCGCTGGTCGTGACAACTGGCGCATCGTTGACAGTGGTAACCGTGATGTTGACAGTGTCAGTATCAGTCAACGGACCACCCGATCCGGTGTTGCTCTGATCGTCTGAGAGGATCTGTAGTGAAGCCGCGCCGTTGAAGTCCGGCGTCGGGTTAAACGACATACCATTCATCGCGGTATTCACTGCCAATAGCGTGCCCGTGAACGTCATCGTAGCGTCGGCAGTGCCGTCGCCAATGATGAACACGAGACCCGCGGTCGTGGCAAGCGTGATGGTGCCGTTCGTTGCCGTCAACGTGATCTTGATTGGGTTTGCACCCGCATCGACATCAGCGACGGAGATTTGGTTGCTGTTAGCGGCCGAGAACACCTTAGCGGTGTCTTCGGTTGTGCTCTGTGGACCAGGCACAGTGTTCACTGGGCCATCGTTCACCGCAGCGATAGCGATGCCACGCGTTGCCGACCCGGGCGTGCTGATGCCATCAGTCGCCGTGAAGGTGATTGTTCGCGAGGCAGTCGGGTCGTCGCTACTGTTCGCATATGTCACTGAACGCAGCGCCGTTTGATAGTTAGCTACTGTCGTCGTACCGGTCAGTGTCAGCACACCGGTTCCGCTGTTGTAGTTACCGGTGATACCGAACTGGTTAGTGAATGCGAGGGTGTCCTGAGCACTCACGAATCCGGCAGTAATCGCCACTGTGGCACCCGTCAGGTCGGTGTTGTCGCTGTCCGTGACGGTTAAACCGGTATCGATCGCCACCGCTCCGGCACCCTCGGTGTAA
>Ga0105238_10008489_pt1 | contig 10284 bp, 8 predicted proteins | sample KBSC34metaG_FD_81526 | JGI IMG/M metagenome (GOLD analysis project Ga0105238, IMG submission 81526) | Corn rhizosphere microbial communities from Kellogg Biological Station, Michigan, USA - KBS C3-4 metaG | ecosystem: Host-associated > Plants > Roots > Rhizosphere > Soil | place: Michigan, USA...
CGGCACGTTCGGCGACATTCGCTTCAGTGGACGCGCCGTGCAGCAGAACGTGATTCGTTACGACGGAATCGAAGGATCGGCAATCATCGACGCTTCGCCGGGTAACCTCAACGGTGAAGTTCCATCACCGTTCCGGCTGCAATCGAGTCTCGAGAACGTGCAGGAGTTTCGCGTTGACTCGAACAATTTTCCGGCTGAGTTTGGTACCGGCACTGGCGGGCAGGTTAGTGTGGTCACGAAACAGGGAGGCAATGCATATCACGGTTCGCTTTTCGAATACCTTCGCAACGACGCACTCGACGCCGCGAATTTCTTCGACAACATCATCGGACAAAAAGCGCCACTCCGACTCAACCAGTTTGGTGGCTCTATCGGGGGCCCAGTAGTCAAAGACAAAGCGTTCTTCTTCTTCAGCTACGAAGGCTATCGACTGCGAGCGGGTATCAATTCGGTTGAAGCAGTTCCCGGATCGGCAAGTCGAATTTGCGCAGCTCCTTTCGGAACAGGACCGAATCCCTGCACGGCGCTGAGCGTTTCGTTGTTGCCGGCCTTCAAATCACCTGCTGCACAAATTATTTCCACCGGGTCAGGAACCAATTTCTTCGACGTGGCCCAGTTGCAGGACAGTGCGTCAGTCAATGAGAATTCCGTCGCGCTGCGTCTCGATTACCGATTCAACGCGAAGCATTCATCGTACTTTCGGTTCTTCCGCGATCAGGGAAGTAACGATCAGCCTGAAGGCGTGACCGGCCGGCGGGTTTTGATCAAAGCAGTGCCACAGAACGGAGTCTTTGCCCTCCAATCGCTGCTCACGCCGACTCTGCTGAACGAATTCAAGTTTGGTTATAACGGAGCCTACACACGAATCAACGGTGTGGCGCCAACGATTGCCGGTTTTGATCTGTCGTCCGCAGTCATCAACATCTCCGGCAATACTGCGAACTTTGCTCTTCCGGGTCAGGGCACATCAGCCGGCACGGCGACACCTGGCGGCCTCGTACGCGCAAACAGCGCCACGAATGGTCGCGGTCAACCGTACACGCCGTACTCCCTCTCACTAGTCGACAGCGCGAATTGGACCAAAGGGAATCACAACGCGAAGTTTGGCGGTGAGTTAAGAATGATTCGCTTGTACACGGATCGTCTGGGTGGTACCACCTACACCTATTCGAATCTTCCGGCGTTCCTTGCGAACACAGCGCAGTCAGTACAGTTTCTAGGTGACGTGAGTGCTCCAAGTCCTTTCAACGGCGGCGCTACTGGACAGAGGTTTGCGAAGCAGGAGTATTACATCGCCTACGCGGAAGACGAGTGGAAGATCAGACCAAATCTAACGCTCAACTACGGACTGCGTTACGAGTACTACACGCCTCTGCGAGAAGACCGAAATCTGCAGGTGCTGTTCAATATCACGAATGGAACTTTCCGGCCGCCTACTGAAGATGCGTTCCAGTCGTCAAAGACCAATTTTGGCCCACGCATCTCGATGACCTGGTCGCCGAATGACAGGGGAACCGGGTTCTTTGGAGGTGGTCGTACGGTGCTGCGCGGCGGTTTCGGAATTTTCTATGGTCCAGGTCAAACAGAAGACCAGATTCAGCCAATCGAAAGCGATCGAGTTAGTTCGACATTTACGACTGATCCAATCAATTCAGCCTTGCCACCGAGTTTTCCGCTTGACTCGAATCTGGCAATCGCCTTCTTTAACAATCCTGCAAACGTAAACAGGCGCTCGTATCAACCGCGTGCTTACTCTCCGGATTACAAGATTCCTGAGAAGGTTTACCAGTACACGTTCTCACTGCAGCAGGAATTGTTCTCGGGAACAGTCTTGACTGCCGCGTACGTAGGCAGCCAGGGAAGAAATCTCTTCCTGCGCAGCATCGCGAACAAGATTCTGCCGGGCCAGACCACGATTCTCAGCAACGGTGTGATACCCGCAGGTTTCGGTGTCGTGAACGTGCAGGATGTGAACAGTGGTCGCATCACGGCGGTTCGCACAGTGCGCGAGTTCTCAGTTATCTCCGGAAACAACGCGCTCCAGCCGTTCGCTGAAGTCGACTACAAGACCAGTGGCGGCGACGACAGCTACAACGCGTTCCAGATGACGCTCGCGCGGCGCATCACCACTGGATTGACGCTCAATTCGCAGTACACCTTCTCGCGCAGTTTCGGCAACACTGCCGGATCAAATGAAGCTCGGACGGCTGCCATTCCGGATAACTTCGAAGCTGATCGTGGTTACAACAACTTCGACGTGCGCCACACGTTCAACTTCAGTGCCTTGTACAAACTGCCGTTCGGCAAAGGCACGAGTCATGATTTCGGCAATCTGGGAAATGCATTGTTGGGAGATTGGGAAGTCGGCGGGATCATTAATGCTCGCAGTGGTCTTCCAATCGAAGTGGGCATCGTGAGACCTGACGTCGTGATGCAGTGCGCGCAGGACACTTGTCCGGTAACGCTCAATAACGTGGCCACCACGGTTCCGAGAGGATTTGTGGCCCAGCTTGCAAGCGGCACGTTGCCCGTTGGGTTTGTTGGTGTGATCAATACGCCGGGTGGCGGCGCCTCGCGAAACATTCGACGGCCCAATCTTATTCCCGGTGTCAGCCCGTACCTGAACAACGATCGAAACATCATCAATCCGGCCGCGTTCTCGATACCATTACCGGGTGCGTTTGGAGATTTGCCGCGCAATGCTCTGCGTGGTCCAAACTTCCGCCAGTTTGACCTGGTGTTCAATAAACGTTTCCCGATTACTGAATCTACAAACCTCGAGTTTCGCACGGAGATCTTCAACATCTTCAACTTCGCGAACTTCGCGGTTCCATCAACAACCCTGAACAACGCACTGCCGACAGTTAACACGGCCGGTGTTCTTTCGACAGGAGGTCTACAGCCGGGCAGCAGCAATGGGTTTTCTCAATCGCAGGCGGGCGGCACCTTCGGTCTGCTGCGTCAAACGGTTGAACGAACAGTAGGACTGGGAACAAGCCGGCAGATCCAGTTTGCGTTACGACTCAATTTCTGAGGTTTCACTATGTCGTCATCACTACAAGAAATGACAAGAGTCGAGCAGGAAAATGTGATCCACACGGTCGAAGACATCTACGACGATGGTTTTCTGCGGGTGGAGCATAAGAACTACTACGTTGCGTGTGGAGGCAGCCCGATCAAGCTGCCCCGCACCGAGTTTTTGATCTTCTCGCGACTGACGCGGACGCCGAATCGGATCGTCGCGGCCGACGAGCTTTGGAGTTCAGTGTGGGGAGGGAACAAGCCGCTCAATTCTGAAAGCCTGCACGTTTATATCTACCGACTCCGGGCGAAGCTGTCGGATTTCGGACTGCAGATCGAGACGATGGTTAACGTCGGTTACCGGCTCATCACCTCGAAAAGCTAACTCTGCGTACTGTAGGGGCGGCCCTCCGTGGCCGCCCTCGGTTGGAAACGTGTTCGCCAAACTCAAGACTGTAGGTTTCTTGAATCCTTATTCAATCGAGGGCGGCCACGGAGGGCCGCCCCTACAGTACGTTCAATATTGATCTCGTTAACTGAGAGTTCAGATGGCGTTCAGTTAGATGTAACACGGCTTCCTTAGGCTTGGCGTTTACTAATCGCTCTGAACAATCAGCTCAACAGGATTGGAGATCCTAAATGTCTGTCTCGAAAAGTATTCGGCTGGTAGCGTGCTTTACCGCTTTGGCGTCAGTGCTTTTCTCAATTGCGTGTAACGGAGGTGGGTCAAGCAACGGCTCGGTGAGTCTCCAGGGCGCGGGCGCCACTTTCCCGAATCCGCTTTATCAGAAGTGGTTCAGTGAATACGGAAAACTTCACGGTAACATCAAGATTGATTATCAGTCGATCGGATCAGGCGGCGGCATCAAGCAGCTTAAAGAGCAGACAGTCGACTTCGGTGCGTCTGACGCTCCGATGAAGGATGAAGATCTCAAGTCAGCGCCGGGCGAGATCCTGCATATCCCGACCGTGCTTGGCGCAGTGATCATCACCTACAACCTGGAAGGCGTGAAGGCGCCGCTAAAGTTTTCTCCGGATGCTATCGCAGACATTTTCCTGGGCAAGGTAAAGAAGTGGAACGATCCGAAGATCGCGGCTGACAATCCCGGAGTGACACTGCCGTCCACAGACATCACCGTCGTGACTCGCACCGAAAGCAGCGGAACGTCAGCGGTGTTTACCGACTATCTCTCGAAGGTTAGTCCGGAATGGAAAGAGAAAGTCGGTGCTGGAACCGCGCCGAGATGGCCCGTAGGAATCAGTGGCAAAGGCAATGAAGGTGTAACCGGGCAGGTAAAGAGCACACCAAACACGATCGGCTATGTTGAGCTCGCGTATGCGGTCCAGAACAAACTACCGGTGGCCCAAATCAAGAACTCGGCCGGAAATTACATTGATCCGTCGATCGACTCAGTGACCGCGGCCGCTGCGGCGTCAGCCGGAACCATACCTGACGATCTCCGCGTCTCGATTACCAACGGCAGCGGCCCGCAGACATATCCGATTTCAAGCTACACCTACATCCTGGTCTACAAGAATCAGAAAGATGCGGCAAAAGGAAAAGCCCTGGTGGATTTTCTGTGGTGGGGAATTCATGACGGCGAGGGCTTCGCGAAGGAACTGCAGTATGCGCCGTTGCCGGCCGACATCGTCAAACGAGCTGAAGCCAAGATCAATTCCGTTACCGCAGGCGGCACTGCCTTAAGGTAAATGAGCTGGGCCACGGAAACTCGCGGATTAGGACTCGCCGGCCAGGGTTCGACCTGGCGGCGAGTACTTTCGCCAACTGGAAACACAGGCGACGCAGTCTTTCGTGTGTTGATGTTGCTGGTTGCTCTTTTAATGATCGGGATCGTGCTGGCGATGGTTGTCGCGCTCGGCGCCGACTCGATGACTTCGATCCGGCAGTTCGGCTTCGGTTTTTTGACGGGCCAGATGTGGGATCCGATCAAAGGTGAATTTGGAGCGCTGCCATTTGTTTACGGAACAATCGCTTCGTCGCTGATCGCCCTCTTGATCAGCGTCCCCTTTTCACTCGGCATCGCGGTTTTTCTGGTTGAGCAGGCGCCGAGTTACGTCGCGCGGCCTGTCGGGTTTCTGGTGGAGCTGCTGGCTGCAATTCCGTCAGTGGTTTATGGCTTGTGGGGCATCTTTGTTCTGGCCCCGGTGTTGCGGCTGTACGTCGAACCGCCTTTAGCGAAAGTATTCGGTTGGTTGCCGTTATTCCGTGGCTCGATCACCGGAATCGGATTGCTGACGGGCGGAATCATTCTCGCGATCATGGTGACTCCGATCATCTCCGCAGTCGTTCGTGACGTGCTTGCGGCGGTGCCCGGATCGCAACGTGAAGCAGCGCTCGCTTTGGGTGCAACGAAGTGGGAGATGATTCGGGTAGTGCTGGTGAATGGCGCGCCGGGTATTGCCGGTGCAGTGATTCTGGGATTGGGTCGTGCCTTGGGTGAGACGATGGCGGTGACTATGGTTATCGGTAACCGCCCGCAGATCAGTCTTTCACTCTTCGAACCGTCGTACACAATTGCCTCTGCAATTGCGAATGAATTTACTGAGGCCACGGGAGATCTTCATCTGAGCGCGCTGGTCGAACTGGGCCTGATTCTGTTTTTGGTCACGTTCATAGTGAATGGTATCGCCCGGCTCCTCGTTTGGAATGTAACGCGCAAGACGGGCGGAGTGGGCAGGGCAGCTTGATGGTTAATTACTCGAACGCCGATCGAATGCGTCGGGGTATCAGCACGTTAATGACCACGTTAACGGGGCTATGCACCCTCCTGGCTGTTGGCGCTTTGCTGATTATTCTTTTCTATATCGCATACCGAGGCCTTGGTGCGATCAATTTACAGTTCCTGATTGATCGTCCACGCCCGGTTGGTGAAGGTGGTGGAATCGGGAATGCGATTCTTGGATCGCTCTTGTTGCTCTTGATTTCATCGGCCTTTGGTCTGCCACTCGGGATTTGTGTCGGGATTTATTTGTCGGAGATTGGCCGAGGACGTTTTGGCGGCGTGGTTCGTTTCATCGTGGATACGCTGACGGGTATTCCGTCGATCGTTACTGGAGTTTTTGTTTACGCGCTCGTGGTGTTGCCGATGAGGCACTTCTCGGCGATGGCAGGTGGTGTTGCGTTGGCGCTCATCATGATTCCGATCGTCGCGCGCACAACGGAGGAGATGCTGAAGCTCGTGCCACACAGTATGCGTGAGGGAGCACTCGCGCTCGGCGCACCGCAGTGGCGTGTGATATTGGGCGTGGTTGTTCCGGCAGCGGCGCCGGGGATTGCAACTGGAGCAATGCTCGCGATTGCGCGTGTCTCCGGAGAGACGGCGCCGTTGTTGTTTACGGCTTTCGGGAGTCGATTCTTTCCGGAGTCGTTGAATCAGCCGATCGCGTCGTTGACGGTGCAGATCTACAACTACGCGATCTCGCCGTACGACGAATGGCACGCGCAGGCGTGGGCGGCGACGCTCGTACTGATGACGTTGGTGTTGGGGATCAACATCATCGTGCGGTTCTTAACGCGGAAGAAATTCTAGACAGGATTTCAGGATGTACAGGATTAACAGGATTTCTTTTTTGTGATTTTTGTGCCTTTTTGTGGCTAGTTTATGCCTGTAGAAATCGCAGCTCCAAAACTTGAAGTGCGTACATCAGCGTCGCCACCTGAAACGAACGGCAAGGCGAAGGTGGCGGTTCGCGATCTGGACTTTTTCTATGGTCGCGTCCAGGCGCTCCACAGCATCTCACTGGAGATTCCGGAGCGCATTGTGATGGCTTTTATCGGTCCCTCGGGCTGCGGCAAGTCGACGTTCCTGCGCACGCTCAATCGCATGAACGACGTCATTCCCGGGACGCGTGTCGGCGGACGCGTACTGATCGACGATCACGATATCTACGCTCCGGGAACAGACGTGGTTGAGTTGAGACGTCGAGTGGGAATGGTGTTTCAGAAGTCGAACCCGTTTCCCAAGTCAATCTTCGATAACGTCGCGTATGGTTTGAGAATCAATCGTCTGACTAATAGTAATTCCGAATTAGCTGGACGTGTAGAACAGGCGTTGAAAGATGCCGCGTTGTGGAACGAAGTCAAAGATCGATTGAAGACATCGGCGCTGAGTCTGTCAGGTGGACAGCAACAACGATTGTGTATCGCACGCGCACTCGCGATTCGTCCTGAGGTACTATTAATGGACGAACCGGCGTCAGCGCTCGATCCGATTGCGACTTCGAAGATCGAAGAGCTGATCTTCGACCTGAAAAAGCAGTATACGATCGTCATCGTCACGCACAACATGCAACAGGCTGCACGCGTGTCTGACACCACCGCGTTTTTCCTGCTGGGTAAGTTGATCGAAGTAAACTCGACTGAGAAGATGTTCACTGCCCCCAATGAGAAATTGACTGAGGACTATATCACCGGCCGGTTTGGTTAAATCGGCAATTGGCAATTGGAAATCTGCAATCTATGGATACCCACCGTCATCTGGACGACGAACTGAGTTCCTTGCGCGACCGCGTTCTCTTGCTCGGGGGCGAAGCGGAACAGGCGCTCGAACGTGCCATGTATGCGCTGAGCGAGCGTGATAGCGACGTCGCGCGCCAGGTTCTCGAGCACGACGATCAGGTTGATCATCTCGAAGTCGAGATCGATCGCCAGTGCATCGACATCATCGCGTTGCGACAACCCGCCGCGCGCGACCTGCGTTTTGTCATCTCGGTGGCAAAAATGGCGCCCGTGCTCGAACGCATTGCGGACCACGCGTGCAACATAGCGCGCACCGCAATCGATCTCAACAACGAACCGGAACTCAAATCAGTGCTCGATCTGAGCAGCATGGCTGGACATGCGTTGAAGATGTTGCGAGGTGCACTCGATGCGTTTACATCTAGCGACGCGATCAGTGCCCGCGAAATAATCAAGAGCGACAGCGAGATCAACGATCTCTACAATCATACGTTTCATCGTCTTATCGAGCTGATGGTCACCGAACCCGCCACTGCAACTCGCGACGCGCGGCTGCTCTTCGTCGCCAAACATCTCGAACGCATCGGCGACTACGTAACCGACATTTGTGAACTGACCGTCTACATGGCCGAAGCTGCATTTATCAAACATACATAAGCTATGACCCGCCCAATCCTAATCATCGAGGATGACGCCGACATCTCTGAGAGTTTGAAGTACAACTTTGAGCGTGAGGGCCTGCCCGCTGTGACTGCGCCAACCGGTGAGGCGGGACTCTCTGCGGCACTCAACGAGCGCGAGCCGCCGCGTCTGATTATTCTCGATCTCATGTTGCCGGGAATGAGCGGAATCGAGTTGTGCCGTCGTTTGCGACGCGAGCCGGCGACGCGACGCACTCCAATCATCATGCTAACGGCGAAGGCCTCGGAGTCGGACCGCGTCACCGGACTCGATCTGGGCGCTGACGATTACATCACCAAGCCTTTTTCAGTGCGCGAACTTCTGGCCCGCGTACGCGCAGTAATGCGCCGTGCGGATGAAACGATGGGCAAGACTTATGAAGACGATCATCTGCTCATCGATTTCGACGACATCCGAGTTGTGTGCGAAGGAGTGAAGATAAAGCTCACCAACAAGGAATTCACGCTTCTTTCCGTCCTCGCGAGGAGCGCGGATCGCGTCGTTACACGGCAGCAGTTGCTGGATAGTGTCTGGGGTTACAGTTACTATGGCGACGCGCGCACGCTTGACGTGCACATTCGTCGATTGCGACAGAAGCTCGATAAGTGTGGTGATTGCATCGAGACAGTTGTCGGAGTCGGCTATCGTTTCATTGGTTGCACGGGACAAGCGGCCGCAAGCTCTCAAAGTAATTGAAGGTTAACTTCTCGTGGCCAAGCGACAGCTTCTATTGGTACCCGCGTGCATTGTTCTCGCCGCTCTCGCGCTCGTAATCCCCTCATTTTCCGTACGCCTGATTCTGGCCGGCGTCTTACTGGTGATTGGCGTCGCGACTGTGTTGAGCAGTCGTGGATCTGCAAACGCCGGCAACTCGCCAATCGAGTTGACGAATGCGCCGGAAAATTTTGAAGTCCGCTCGTTGCTCGAGGCCACGATGACGGGCATGCGCGAAGGACTGCTCGTCGTCAACAGAGACATGCGCGTTGTCGCCTCGAATTCGGCTGCTCACAGGTTATTCAATCCTTCAGTACCCGGACTCAAATCGCAACGACTAACCGAACTAACGCGCAACCCTGCGATCTACAGTGCGTTTCTCGATGGTCTAAAAGGAATCGAACGCAGCGGGGTTAAGGTCGAAACGCATGGGCCAGAAAAACAGATATTCGATCTGCGTGTTGTTCCGATTGGCAATGTGAACGGCCATGGCGCTGAAGGAGCGCTCGGAGTTTTCTTCGACATCACACGCACGGAACGTCTCGAACATGTAAGACAGGAGTTTCTCTCGAACGTCTCACATGAATTACGCACGCCACTCACGGCCATCATCGCGTTTGTAGAAACACTCGAAAACGGCGCGATGGAAGATGCAGAAAGTTGCCAGCGGTTTCTTTCGATCATTCGCAAGAACGCGTCGCGAATGCACGGGCTGATTGACGACATTCTCGAGCTCACTGCGATCGAAGGCGGCAATGTGCGACTTCGCGCCGCGCAGATTGAGTTGCACGCTCTTGTCCACGATGTATGCACGTCGTTGGCTGCAAAGGCTGACGCCCAAAACGTCACGCTACGCAACGACGTCGCAGCGGAAGTGACCGTGTTTGCCGATGCGCGACGGCTCGAGCAGATGCTCACGAACCTGATCGATAACGGGATCAAGTTCAGTCGTGACGGTGGAACAGTTGCGATCAGTTACGAGTCAGGAACGCGCGACATGATTCTGGTGCGGGACAATGGTGACGGGATTCCGGCCCAGCACCTGGAGCGATTGTTCGAACGCTTCTACCGCGCCGACCGTGCCCGGTCGAGAGACATGGGAGGCACCGGGCTAGGGTTGGCAATAGTGAAACACCTCGCGCTCCTCCACCGCGGGGAAGTGACCGTCACCTCGGAACTCGGCAAGGGCACCACCTTCACCATCCATCTGCCCAGACAATAGGCCGGACTCCATAAAGTGAAAAACATTGTTGCAACCTGACGGCCTCGTTTGCCATAATGCCCGGAGAGGTTTTACCTCGATCTCGTCCCCGACAGCCCCAAATGTCCTCTGAACTCACGAGTAAGCCGAAAGACTGAGTTGTCTGGGGGATGAACATGAAAATCCA
>Ga0105238_10008490_pt1 | contig 10283 bp, 12 predicted proteins | sample KBSC34metaG_FD_81526 | JGI IMG/M metagenome (GOLD analysis project Ga0105238, IMG submission 81526) | Corn rhizosphere microbial communities from Kellogg Biological Station, Michigan, USA - KBS C3-4 metaG | ecosystem: Host-associated > Plants > Roots > Rhizosphere > Soil | place: Michigan, USA...
TGCCCGGTGCCCGGTGCCCGGTGCCCGGTGCCCGGTGCCCGGTGCCCGGTGCCCGGTGCCCGGTGCCCGGTGCCCGGTGCCCGGTGCCCGGTGCCCGGTGCCCCGTCCCGGCCCCTCTACAATCCGGCCAACAGCGCGTCGTTACTCGGCGTCGCGGCGATCCGCTTGATCAGCCACTCCATCGCCGACTGCGGCGGCATCTGGCTCAACCCGCGCCGCAGCGTATAAACGCTGTCAATTTGGTCCGGACGGAAGAGCTTTTCCTCGCGCCGCGTCCCGCTCGTCCCTATGTCGATCGCGGGATAGATGCGCTTCTCGGCCAGCCCGCGGTCGAGCTTGATCTCGCAGTTGCCCGTGCCCTTGAACTCCTCGAAGATCACGTCGTCCATCCGCGAGCCCGTCTCGACGAGCGCCGTGGCGATGATCGTCAGCGAGCCGCCGCCGGAACTGTCGGGGATCGAGCGAGCCGATCCGAAGAACGCTTTCGGCTTGGCCATGGCTGTGGCATCGAGGCCTCCGGACAGGGTCCGGCCCGTCCCCCGTTCAGCCGTGTTGTGCGCGCGCGCCATGCGCGTGAGCGAATCGAGCACGATCACGACGTCCTTCCCGCTCTCCACCAAGCGGTGTGCGCGATTGAGCACCATCTCGGTGACTTCGACGTGCCGCTGCGCGGGTTGGTCGAAACTCGACGAGATGACTTCACCGACGCCCCACGAGATGGCTTCGCTCACTTCCTCGGGGCGCTCGTCGACGAGGAGGATGAGCAGCACCGCGTTGGGATGGTTGACCGCGACGCCCTCGGTGATGCCGTGAAGGAGCGTCGTTTTTCCGGCGCGCGCCGGCGCGACGATCAACGCGCGCTGGCCGTAGCCGATCGGCGCGATGAGATCGATCGCTCGACGAATGAGCTCCGCGCCCGCTTTCGCCGGACGTCCGGTCTCCATGAACAGCTTTCGCTCGGGGTATGACGCCGTGAGCGAGTTGAACTCGGGGCGCTTGGACGCGAGCGCGGGATCGATGTCGTTGATCGTGCGGACTTCGACGACCGTCGGACGTCCGCGCTGATCGAGGCCGATCGTCGCGTCGACGAGATCCGCTTTGCGAAGCGCGAATTGGCGAACGACGTGGGGCGGAACGTACGCGTCGCCAGCTTCGGCGAGGTAACTGTTGGCGGCGCGCCGGACGAATCCTGCGTCGCGCGCGGGTTCGAACCACCCGCGCATCTCACCAGTCGCGACGACTTGAATCGGCTGCTGCTGGTGTTGCTGTTGCTGCGGTTGGTGCTCTCTGCCGCCGCCACTTCCGCCGCCGCGCTGACCGCGGCCCCTGCCACGCCGGTGACGTCTTCCGCCTCCGTTGCGGCGATCGTGGAATCCGCCGCCGCCGCCTCCACCGCCGCCTTGATCGTTGCGGTCGCGGCGCACGTGCTGGTCGTATTGTCCGCCGCCTCCACGCTGCGCGTTGTCCGAGCTCCCGGACCAACCGCCGCCGCCACCGCCACCGCCGCCACCGCCACCCGATTGATAGCCGCCGGTGTTCGGCGCTGAGAGGCTCGGTGGAGAAGACTCGCCGTTCGAGTAGCTCGGCGGATTGTCGTTGGCGGGCTGCTCACGCTCCACACTCGGCGTCGGCGCCGAAGGAGTGGGAGGAGTAGATGGAGCCGGCGGCGATGCCGCTTCCGACTCGGCCGCCGGCCGCTCATGTCGTCGCGATGGGCGTTCGGGTTTCGGCGGCGACTCCACGCGCTCGCGCGCTGGTGGTTCGACGTCAGGAACTGGCAGCGTCGCGCTGCCCGCTTCGACTTCGTCGCGGTACGGATTCTCTGATGATGTCTCGGTGTTGGCCGCGCTGGATGGACGGCGGCCACGGCCACGACGAGGTGGGCGTCGACTTTCGCTCATGCTGATGGTTCGATAAAAAAGGTGATGCCGATTCGGCGTTCGCCGAAACTGCTCGCCGAGCTACAGGCAAGCGAAAAAAACGCGAATTGCGTGACGGGAAAACACTTGCCGCGACGCGGCTGTACTGTCTGTCTGTACCGACGGGGCGCGGGGAACCTCACGCGATCCCGGCGATGCTGGCGCAACGGCGCGGCCCGGGCCCTGCAACTTCCGACCCCAACCCCTCGACCTTCACTCCGGGGTTCGTCGCGGTCGTGCCGGCGGACGCCAAGAGTATCGCCACTTACCCGGCCCGGCGCAACCCTCGAAAAATTGCAGACGGGGCCGGCTCCTCGCCTCACGAGGTTCCCGAAGACCGTAGTCGGCATCAATTGAGCCAAAGGTGGGCGGGTGGACAGGGGGACGGCGCCCGTCCACCCGCCCACCAGTAGCTTTTCGCCATGTCCGTCCAACAAAAAATCGCGACCCATGTCGATGCCTACCGTCGTTCGGGCGACATCGGCCAGCTTCTCGATGATCTCAAATCGTTCGCGAGCCGTCTGTCGCCCGCGGACGCGAAGGCGGCGGCCGAGCCGTTTCGCGACATGCCCGAAGTCGTGATCCCGCTCTACGAGCACGTGACCACGGTTGCTCCGAACGACGCCCAAGCGTTGGTGGTCCTGGCCAACTCGTACTGGCTCGCCGGCCGCGGGCCCGACGTCGTGTCGAAGCTCGCGATGCGTGCCAAGGAAATCGATCCCGCCAATCGCGGCGCGTGGCACCTCTGGGCAATCGCCGAGCCATCGCTCCGCAAGCGAGTGGACCGCTGGTACGAGGTGAGCCGCCGCTGTCCCGCCGACCAGCTCGCGCGCGCCGCGCTCGCCGACAAAGCCACGAGCCTCGCCAACGACGAAGAAGATCCCGTCGCCCTCAGGCTCGCGATCGATACCTACGAAGGACTGCTCGCCGAGTCGACGCACACCGCGCAACGACTGGCCTTGGAGGAAACGCTCAAGACTCTGAGGACGTGGAAGTTGTGAGGCGGCGGCCGGGTGGACCGGTGACCGGTCACCGGTCCACCCGGCCACCGTTTTCTACGCCGTCGACTTCCGCGCCTTGTCCAATGGTGACAGCGCCGCGACTGCGTCGAGCATCACGGTCAGGTCGAACGGCTTGCGCACGTAGTTGCATCGACAGAGACCGATCAACTCGACCGCCTGGTCGCTGATGTCGCCCGTGACGAACAGCGTGTGGTCGCGGAGATGCGGCTGTACGCCGGCGGCGTACTCGAAGATCGCGTCGCCGCGCATGTCCGGGATGCGCAGGTCGACGAGCATGATGTCCACGCGCTGCGTGTCGGCCACCGTACACGCCGCGTCCCCGCTGCGCGCGGTGATGACCTCATAGCCCGCGTGGCTTAGGGCCATGCCGAGCGCCTTGCAGATGGAAGGCTCGTCGTCGACGATGAGCACCTTCACCGATCTGCCGCGCGGCACGTCCCCCCGCTTGGTGTCCTTTGGCGCGCTCGCATTCCGCCCTCCACCCATTCCCACGGGCGGCGCCCCTGGCGAGCCGGCGACCACTGGCCACGTCATTCGCCCTGCCTCCGCTGCTGCACTTGTTCAACCATGCACGCGATCAGTTCATCCGGTGTCATTTCGCGTCGTACTTGCTCGGCTGTTCGTCCCGTCATCTCCCGCATGTGCTGAGAGAGCTGCCAGGGCGAGGTGTACCCCGTTTTCGCGGCCACGTCCTTGATGGACCGTCCTGGATCCCGCAGATACGCGTATGCCCGCACCAGCCTTGCCGACACCACCAGCGTCCTCGCTGAGTAGAACCCCGCCGGCTCGAGGTTTCGATACAACGTGCGGAGGTTCATCCCCGCCGCCGCTGCGAGGTCTCCTGCACTAGTAAACCGCGCGGGAGACCGGAACAACTGATCGATTCCCCGAACCACGACCACTGGCAGACACGACAGCGGCTCCGCCAGCTCCCGCAACATCCGCTCGCCCAGCTCGTGGGCGGGGATGCTTTCGAGCAACTCCAGAAATCTTCGCGGCTCGTCGTCGAACCGGCTCAACACGACGTGCTCGATGCCCGATCTGGCCAGCCGTACCGTCGCGGCGAAGCCGCTCGCGCTGAGCGCTGTGTAGAGAACGACGGGAAGCGAAGGGTAGTGCTGGCGAATCAGCTCGAGCGATTCGACGTCGGCGACGCCCGTCGCACACGGATCGGCGACGACGACGTCGATCATCCGCTGTTGCACGGTCGATTGGAGCTCGCCCCAACTCGAAACCGAGATGAGTGTGTGCTCCGAGCCGAGAGCGATTCTGAGCTGCGGGAGCAACGGGCGTGGAAGAAACGCAGCGACGTCCACGAGAGGGAAGCTGGCTCGGTGTCATGAAACCGCAACTTCGTGACACAAAATGCGCGTTTACGCGCATCGCCGCGACCCTAAAATGCCAGCCAGAAGGTCCTCCCTGCCAAGAAAGTCCCCTCGCTGGCCTTCGACGGAGAAAGCCCATGCATCGCCGCCGCCCGATTGCCCTCCTTGTTCTCGCCATTGCCTCCCTCGTTCTCGGCGCCTGCACCAGCCTTACGGCACCGACGTCTAAGAACGATGCGTGTATCACAGGATGGATCGGTACTGACGGTCGCTGCGTGAACTGATTCGAGCTAGCGTCGCATTCTGCGAGGCCCGAGCACCCCGCCCGGGCCTCGCCTCTTTTCTTTCTAGTAAGAACCGCCCCCGCCGCCCGAACGATCGCCGGCTAGCGTCGTCTCGCGCAGCGTTCGAATCGCCTCGGCGACCTCGGTGACGTCGGGCGCGATTTCCTGGAACGGCGCGCTCCGTTCTTCGAGCGTGCGTGCCTGTTTTGCCTGAACGAGCTCGCTCTCCGCTTCGAACACCAGCTGATACAGCCCGTTTGCGTTTGCCGTCGACACGGCCGCGGTAAGCCAGGTCGTCGCTTCCTCGAAGTGTCGCAGCGTCAAGTAGCCGCGGCCCGTCTCGATCTCGAATTCGGCGCGAAGCGCCGACGGCAACGTTTGGCCGGCGAGCTCCTGACGGTATTTCTCGAACATCGGGCCGACACCGTCGCCGGCGGCGATCGCCATCAGCTGAATCGACGCCGACCAGCGGACGTATTGATCCGCGCTCGTCGCCACGAGGACGAGGAACGCGTCGCGCGCCGCGGTGCGCACGCCAAGCCGGCCGAACGCCATGGCAATGTCGTGGAGCAGACGATCTCGGTTTCGCTCGCTCTCGGTGCCTGGAAGCGCGCGATAGGCCAGACGCACCGCGAGCTCGTAGTCTCCGCGCATACCCGCGACGCTGGCGCGGTCTTGCAGCGCCATTGATTCGAGCCCGGGCAAACCCTGTTTGCCCGCGTCGTCGATGGTTCCGTCGAGAATCAGCTCAGCGCGGGGAAGATTCCCCCGGAGCATGGCGATTTTCGCGTCACCGATCCGTGCCCGCAGCACGCCGACCATGTCCCCCGTCTGCTCGGCGATGCGGCCCGCCATGGCGTATGCCGCCGCCGACTGATCCACCTCGCCGATCTGACGCAGGCAATAGCCCAATCGCAGATGGGCCGCGATCACGGTGTCCGCGTTTTCCAGCGGCTCGCTGGACGCGATCACGGTGTGATACACGTCCACGGCGAGCGTCCATCGGGCGTCGAAGTCGAGCGCGCGCGCGTAGGCCATGAGCCGCGGCGCGACGGTGCGGAAGCTAGGCGTGGCTGTCATGGCCATCGCGTCGACGACGCTGCGCAGCATCCCGCGCACAGGGCGTCCGACCGGGATAGCGTCCACCGCTTCGATCACCGACGCGTACCCCCATGCGTCGGCGGCGACCACGCTGGCGCCTTCCTCGAGCCAGCGGTCCACCAGGCGCAAAACGACGAGCCCGGCGGAGATCTCCTTCCAGGCGTCGTCCGACTCGTCCCGACGCGACAACTCGTCGAAGAACGCGAGATGCCGAAGCGCAGCAAGCGAATTCATGTCCCTTTCCTCGTCCAAACGGAGATGAAAGCCCGTCCCCCCATCCCACTTAGCCATATATCGGCGGGGCCGGGACTTCGATCAATCGTCCCTTTGTGTCATGGACACTGCCGAAATGTGACGTTATCCACATAGCGGTTTTACTACACCGTAAGCAATGCTCGGATGACGCGCGAGCGCGGAGACGGCCCCATCCTAGGGCCAGTCTCATACCACTTCTCGAATGACGGTGCGCGAAGGAGTTGGCCATCTTGGCCCCGTGCCGGACCGCGGCAATCCGCGACCGAGCCTGGCAATCCGCTCTAACAAAACGTTACACCCCGGTTCCCGGCCTACAGACGGGAGGACGTGCTCGTGAGCAACGTCGCCGCCCACGTTTCCTCGGCCGACGCCCCGTTGCTGGGATTGCTCGAGCTGCCTCCTGAGCTCTCGCGCGACTTTCTCGCGCACCACGCTCTCTGCCCCAAGGCCGTGACCGACGACGGAGCGCTGATCGTTGCCGCGACCGACGGCTCGCTCCTCGACGGGGCTCACGACATCGCCTTCGCGTACGGACGGCGCTTCGTCATCGAGACGACCCAGCGGCCGCAGCTCGAAGCTCTCATCGAGCGCTTGGTGACGCGCTCCGATCGCAACGTCGAACTGGCTCGAGTCGACGCCGGGGGCGATGCGTCGGGAGACGCGCTGGCTACCGACGTACGCGATCTGGCGAACCAGCCGCCCGTCATCCGCTACGTGAACCTCCTCGTTCGCGACGCCTACGACGCCGCCGCGAGCGACATCCATCTCGAAGCGACGCGCAGCGGACTCTCGGCGCGTTTCCGCGTCGACGGAGTCCTGGCACCCGCTCCGGAACCGCCGAGTCACCTCCATCATGCCGTCATCTCGCGCATCAAGCTGCTCGCCGAGTTGGACATCGCGGAGCGCCGGCGCCCGCAAGACGGGCGGATTCGCGTCCGCCTCGAGTCGCGCGAGCTGGACCTCCGCGTGTCGACCGTGCCCACCATGTACGGCGAAAGTCTCGTCTTGCGCCTGCTCGACCATGGCGGACGACCGGCCGGACTGGACTCACTGGGCATGCCACCGGATGTCTGGCGCGTCATGACCGAACTGTCCGAGGCCCCGCACGGTCTGGTGCTCGTCACCGGGCCAACCGGCAGCGGCAAAACCACGACCCTATACGCGGCGCTCGCTCGGCGCGACGCCTCCATCGAGAAGATCATCACCGTCGAAGACCCCATCGAGTATCAGGTTTCGGGGGTCACACAGATGCCGGTACACCGTCAGGCGGGCGTCAGTTTTGCCGCGGCGCTGCGTGCAATCCTGCGTCAGGACCCCGACGTCGTGATGATCGGAGAGATGCGGGACCGAGAGACGGCGGAGATCGCCGTTCAGGCGGCCATGACGGGCCATCTCGTGTTCAGCACCCTCCATACGAACGACGCGATCAGCGCCGTCCCGCGTCTCGTCGACCTCGGAATCCCCGAGTATCTCATCGCCGCCACGCTCGAGGGAGTTCTCGCCCAGCGCCTCGTGAGGCGCGTCTGCCCCGACTGCCGGGTGTCGTACCGTCCCTCGGCGGAGCATTTGGCGCTCGTCTGCGACGTCGCGTCTACCACGCCTGCGTTCGCTCGCGGCGCGGGGTGCCGCGGTTGTCGCGGCACCGGCTTTCGTGGGCGTATCGGCGTTTTCGAGCTGGTGCGCGTGGACACCGCGCTACGCGACGCAATCGCGGCGAGCGAACCGCGTTCGTCGCTGCACGCTCACGCATCGCGCGCCGGCCTCACGTCACTGCGCTCCGACGCCTGGCAAAAGATCCTGGCCGGCGTGACCACCGTCGAAGAGGTCGCCCGTGTCATTCACGCATAGATCGACGCCGCTCGGCACGCGCGCGCGCGCCGGATTCACCCTGATCGAGCTGCTCGTCACGATCGCGATCATCGCCACGCTTGCCGCGATCGTCGCGCCGGCGCTCTTCGGCAATGTCGGCGAGGCTCGTCGCAACAGCGCGCGAAGCCAGATCCAGATCCTCTCGCTCGCGCTCGACGCCTACCGCCTCGACAACGACGCGTTTCCGACGACCGATCAGGGACTCGAGGCGCTTCGAACGTTGCCCGCGTCCGGAACACCGCCCGCGAACTGGAAGGGACCGTATCTCCGCCAGCTCGTACCGACGGATCCGTGGGGGCGGCCGTACGCCTACTCCGCGCCCGGAGTCGCGAATCCGAACTCGTACGATCTCTACACGCTCGGCAAGGACGGAAAGCCGGGCGGCGAGGGCGAGGACGCGGACATCACCTCGTGGAACGGCCCGGTTCATCAGTAGCCGCCAGCACCTCCTCGGCACCCATGCAGCAGTTCTTCGCTTTCGACGCCGTCGCGCGCGACGGGTCGCTCGACCACGGCACGATCGCCGCCGAGTCGTTGCGGGACGCCCGCGACGTGATCGCGTCGCGCGGCCTGCTCGTGTTGTCGATCGAATCGCGCGGCATTCACGCCCAACGGCGGGCCCCGCTGTCACCGCGCGACCTCGCGCTCGGGCTTCGAATGCTTGGCGACCTGCTGGACTCCGGACTTTCCGCGGGGCGCGCGCTCCTTGCGTTCGAGGAGCTTGCGCCCCGCGGTTGGCGCGATTCTCTGCCGCACATCCGTCAGTCCGTCCGCGAAGGCAGAACGTTGGCCGCCGCGCTCGCGAACGCGCCGGTCGAAATCCCTGGTCTCGTGGTCGGCATCGCGCAGGCCGGCGAGGCCGGCGCCGGTCTCGGGCCGGCGATTCGTCGGGCCGCGGATCTGACCGAAGCGACCGCCGAGATGCGCGCCGCGGTGCGCGCTGCGCTAGCGTATCCACTCGTCGTGGCGGTGGCCGGTGTTCTCGCGATCACGATGCTCGTCACCGTCGTCCTCCCGCGGTTCGCGCGCATCCTCGGCGACATTGGACAAACGCTCCCCGCGTCCACGCGGCTCGTGCTGCGCTCCGCGGAGCTCGGACGCGTGGCCGCGCTGCCCATGCTGATTCTTGGCGCGGTCGGTTTCGCCTCGTGGCGGGCATGGGTTCGCACGGACGCCGGACGCTTGCGATGGTGCCGCTTTCTGCTCGCGGTGCCGGCCGTCGGCTCGATCAGACGCGCCGCCGCCACTTCGCGAATGGCGCATTCGCTCTCCGCGTTGCTCGAGAGCGGCGTGCCGATCGCGACGGCGCTCGATCTCGCAGCGCGCGCGGCGTCGGATGCCGAGCTCGAAACACGACTCCGGCGCGCGCGCGCCGGAATCGCAGCGGGCCAATCGCTGTCGCACTCGCTCGAGGCCAACGACGCCGCCACACCAACGGCGTTTCGTCTCGTGCGCGCTGGTGAGGAGTCGGGGCGACTCCCGTCGATGTTGGCGCACGCGGCGCGCATCGAACAACAGCGCGTCGATCAGGCGATCCGCGCCGCGGTGCGAATGCTCGAGCCATCGCTCTTGCTGCTCTTCGCGGGCGTGGTCGCGGTGATCGCGGCGGCACTGCTCCAGGCCATCTACAGCGTGCGCCCGGCATGACGCGAGACCCTCGCGAACTGCGCGGCACGACGCTCGTCGAGCTGCTCGTGGTGCTCTCCGTACTCGGCGTCATTGCGAGCGTGGCCGTGCTGGCCGTTCGCCGATTCGACCGGCCGGCGCCGAACGACCCGCGCGCGATCCTCGCCGAGAGTCTTCGCGTCGCGGTCGATTCGTCGCGCGCGATCGTCGTTCGCTTCGTGCGGGACGGACGCGCGTTCTCAGCGACCGTCAGACCCGACGGCACCGTCGTCGCCGATTCGGGGGGATTGCTCGACGCGGATCGACTCACAGGCAGACCGTCGCATGCGCGGTGACACGCGGCGCGGGTCGGCGCTCGTCGAAGTGCTCGTCGCGCTCGTCTTGCTCGCCGTATGCGGCGTCGCGATGGTCGCGCTGCTCGGCCAAACCAGCCGCTCGATGCGTTCGACGCGAGACGCGGAGGAGGAGACACGAGGCGCGTCGCGCGTTCTCGACCGCCTGGCGGCGATGGATCGCGCGAGCCTGCTCGCGTCACTCGGCCGCCATGACGTTGCCGGGTTCAGCGCGACCGTCACGGAAACATCACCGGACCTGTTCGACGTCGCGGTCGCCGCGTCCGACACCTCCGCCGTTCTGCTGCGCACCGCTCTCTACCGTCCTGATTCCAGCCGTGGCCTCACGCCGTAACCGAAGAGGGTTCACGTTGCTCGAGCTCATTCTCGCGCTCTCGCTGACCGGAGCGGCGATGCTGGGTGGAGTGTTGCTGCTGGATCAAGTCAACGACGAGACGGCGCGCATCATCGCACGCGGCGCCGGCGGCGACCGCGAGTCGAACGGCGCGCGCGTTCTTCGCCGACTCATCGTCGAGGCGCAAGCGAGTAA
>Ga0105238_10008491_pt1 | contig 10283 bp, 8 predicted proteins | sample KBSC34metaG_FD_81526 | JGI IMG/M metagenome (GOLD analysis project Ga0105238, IMG submission 81526) | Corn rhizosphere microbial communities from Kellogg Biological Station, Michigan, USA - KBS C3-4 metaG | ecosystem: Host-associated > Plants > Roots > Rhizosphere > Soil | place: Michigan, USA...
CCGTAGTCGCCGTTCGACCTTTATGCCCTCTCCAGGGAGTGGTCGTCATGAGCATCCCGTTCATCCAATATTTCCGCATCCTCGTTGCAGGCGATCGCAGCGAGGAAGTCAGCAGCATCATCGAGCAGGACCTGCATTTCCGCACGGTGGTGGTGTCGCCGAAGGGCATGGCTGAAGCCATTCGATCCGGTGCCGACCTGGGGGCGATCGTGGTGTCGCGTGAACTGGCGCCGGTCGCCATCGAAACGCGCGAGGCACGTGGCCTGCGCATGCCCATCTTCATGATGAGCGATCGCCACGATGAAACCTTCCACGATCCGTTCCTGAAGTCCTTGGACGGTGTCGTCATCGCCGATCTTGAAAGCCGCGATTTCTACGAGAAGCGCCTGGTGGCCTCCGTAGAGCAGTATGTGTCGAGCCTACTCACGCCGTTCTTCGGCACCTTGATGCAATACGATTTCGACGCCAATCGCACCTGGGCATGCCCGGGTCACCAGGGTGGACAAATGTTCATGCGCCATCCGGCCGGCCGGTTGTTCTACGAGCACATGGGCGAGAACGTATTCCGCGATGACATCTGCAACGCCATGGTGTCGCTGGGCGACCTGCTGATCCACGAAGGCCCCGCACTCGCGGCGCAACAGGCCGCGGCACGGGTATTCCTGGCCGACCGGACGTACTTCGTCCTCAATGGCACCTCGGCATCGAACAAGGTGGTGAACACGGCGCTGTTGACCAGCCGCGACATCGTCCTGTTCGACAGGAACAATCACAAGTCCAACCATCACGGTGCGCTGATTTTCGCCGGTGCCATTCCCGTCTATCTCCAAGCCGACCGCAATGGATTCGGCATGGTGGGTCCGATCGACTGGTCTGCGTTCGACGAGCAGTCGATACGCGACAAGATCAAGCATCATCCGCGTCTCAAGGGTACCGATGCCTGGAAGCGCGAGCGGCCTATCCGGGTCGCCATCATCGAGCAATGCACGTATGACGGCACCGTGTACAACGCGAAGAAGGTACTGGAAAAGATCGGCCATCTTTGCGAGTACATCCACTTCGACGAGGCATGGGCGGGATTTGGCGCGTTCCATCCGCTGATGAAAGATCACTTCGGCATGAGCCTGTCGCTGACGGACAAGGACCCCGGCATCATCGCGACTCAGTCGACGCACAAGCAGCTGGCGGGTTTCTCGCAGGCCTCGCAGATCCATGTGCGCGATGCGCATATCCGCCAGCAGGCATTTCGTGTGAATCACAAGCGATTCAACGAGATGTTCATGCTGCAGGCGTCGACATCACCGTTCTATCCGTTGTTTTCCAGCCTGGACGTCAATGCGCAAATGCATGCCGACAAGGCCGGACGCGTACTGTGGGATGACATGGTTCGGCTGGGGATCGAGGCCAGGAAGGCGATACGCAAGCGGTTCGCCGGCTTCCTCAACCCGTTCGTTCCGGACACGGTGACGTACCAGGGCGAACGCATCAAGTGGGAAGACGTGCCCACCGATGTGCTGGCCACCGAGCAGGCGTATTGGCAGCTTGACCCGCAGGAAAAGTGGCACGGCTATCGGCATCTCGGTGCCGATGCCGCCATGGTCGATCCGACCAAGCTCATGCTCACGACGCCAGGCATCGACCCAAGAACCGGCGCGTACGCCAGCAGCGGCATTCCCGCTACGGTCATCGCCAACTATCTGCGGGAGAATCATGTCATCCCGGAGAAGAACGACCTCAACAGCGTTCTCTTCCTCATGACGCCCGCGGTAGGTGAGGGCAAGATGGCGATGCTGCTCGCGGCACTGGAGCGCTTCCGCGACCACTATGACGAAGACAGCCCACTGGATCAGGTCCTGCCGGGCCTCTCCCGCAAGTATCAGGAGCGATACCGCGGCTACACCGTGCGCCAGGTCGCGCAGGAAATGCACGAGTTCTATGCGTCGAAGAACGTCAAGGAGTTGCAACGCCTGAGTTTCCGCTACGAGTCGTTCCCGGAACAGGCCATGTCGGCACGCGAAGCGAACGAAGCCCTGGTCAGCGGCCGGGTGGACTTCGTGCCGATGGACGAGGTCAAGGGCCGCATTGCGGCCACGCTCGCCCTGATCTATCCGCCGGGCATTGGCATCGTCATACCGGGCGAGCGCTACGACGACCGCGCCCAGCCGATGATCGACTACTTCCTGGCCTTCGAGGAAAGCTGCAACCGGTTCCCGGGCTTTTCCTATGAAGTGCAGGGTGTCTACCAGGTACCCGAGGGCGACCGGGTGAGGTTCTATACCTACGTGGTCAAGGAAGGCGAAACCTGAGGCAGGGTTCGGAGTTTGCGGCGTAGATAAATGGCCCAAGCGATGCCGGGGTAGAGATGGCAACCGGTTGCAAGGCAAACATTGGGCGCCGCAGCTATCGCTAATTCCGGGGTGCATTGAAATTCGCCAGCCCAGTGCCGCAAGGACGGCTCTCAAAGGAGCAGGTAGCTTCTCGCTAGCGCAAGTAATTGCGGATCGGCTCGGCCGGATTGCGTCGATCCGCATGGCGGCCAGACGCTGTGGGGACAGCTTCCTGGTGGCAAGGAAGGCAACAGGGGATTGCGAATGAAGCGTACGTTTGCCCTCGCCGTGATGAGGCGAGTTCTTTTCGCCGTGCTCTTCGTCGGGTTCTCGGAATTTGTTGGCGCCGGCCAAGCACCACTCGTCCACGCTCGACTCTCGGTGTCGTGCTCAACGTGCAAACGGGGCGAGCCCATCGAACTGCTCGCCGGCATAGAGAACTCATCCAACGATGTCGTCCGTGTGTATGGCGATCTTGGTTGGGGAGAGCTTGCCGGTTTCGTTCTGCACATCGAAGACGCGAACGGCAGGAGCGTAGAAGCCGCTTCCTACGACGACGACATGATCGTGCCGTCCACTCTGGACGATCCCTCCTATTACGCATCTTTACGCGAGGGGCACAGCCTCTGGATGCGTCGGGTTGCGGTAGGGAAAGCGTTGTTCCCGGCTCGTGGGACCTACACGATCTGGGTGAGCTACAGGAGTCCTGTTCCGGTGGCGCTTGCTGCCGATCGAACGCATTTTATCTCCAGGGAAATGGGCTATGCCGAGTCCAGGAAGGTAAAGATCGTCGTCGTGGATTGAGGAAGCCATGACGCAGGGGTTGTTCTCGCCGGGAAGAAATTCCTGGAGACCCGACGAGATTGCAATGGCGCACTCAGATGCGGTTTGCCAATTTCGCCGTGAAGCATCGACTTGACTCGAAACGTCTGGAGAAGAGGCTTTCCAAATGAGCGCGAAGGGTTTCCTGAAATGGTCGAGCGCCGTATTGGCTGGCGTGATCATTGGACATGTGGGCAGCATTTTGTTGAGGAAGGCGATGTATTACGTGCCCTCGCCACCGGAGAGAGTGGCTGCCGTTCCACCCCACGCCCGTTGGGCGGGTGGCGCTGATGGCGGCGTGTGGATTGCATGCAAGCCCAACGGGCGGCGCCTTTGGTGCGAGGTTTACAACGAGGACGGTGTCGCCTTTGAAAAGGGCAACTTTCTCGCGAAGTTCGACTCGGCCACGCCATCGCGCTATTCCGGCGGATCTATCGTCTTTTCGGAATTACCCCTGGAACGTGAAGCAAGATGAAGCCCGCCTAGGATAGGCAAGCGATGCGCCGCCTGCGGGCAGGCTTGGTCGGAAAATGTGCCGGGGATCTGCCATGAAACACCTTTCCATCCTGCTTGCGATGACACTTGTTCTCTGCGTAGGCTGCGCGTCGACCGGCAATGCCGACTCACGCGCCACATCACCTTTATTGGGTGTTTTCGATAGTCAACGGCAATGCTATGACGCATGGGCAACCATTCTCGATGAATGGATCAAGCAGACCGGCGGATTGCGACCGGGTCTGGAAGCCTCGCGCCGGATGATTGCCGAAGACAACCGCACGGAATTGTCGCGCCTAATACGAGCCACCTGGAAAAAGTTGGGCAGCCCCGATCACGTCTCTGCCCGCGATATTTCCGTGGCATTTACGGAGACTCTCGGGGATCAAGTGCCGTATGACTGTCGAACGATCATCTGGCTCCGGCCGTTGCTCACCGAGACGCCTGAAACCTTTGCTGCCGGAGCGAAGCAGGCTCTGCTCAACGAGGCACCCGTCGCCGATCGCATCGACAACTATACGTTCTCCGGTTGGCTCATCATCGGATTGCTTGCCCCGCAGAATCAGCTGGGCAACGTCCGTTAGGCGTCAACGCAGAATGCCTCTGTTGGTGGTCACGTATACCGCGCCACGATTCGCAGCTATCGACGCGACCATCCGAAGCCTTGGAACGATACGTCGACACGCATGATCCCGCCATCTCTCCCGATAGATTCGAGCAGGCGCTCTCAACGCGGTGCGGAGCCAGGCATCTGCGTACTGAGAGCGCTCTGATCAAGCGCGTGGCCATTTGATCTACTCGGCCCCGCGTGGCACGCTCGCACTCCATACCCCCGGACGGCCAGCCGTCCGAAACCCATGGAGAGATCATGCGCCGCACGTTCCTCGCTTTCGCGCTAGCCGCGAGTCTGACCACCGTCGCTTCGGCAGCGGTTCCCGCCCCCGAGCAACCGGGCCTCGCGCAGATTCGCCAGGGCGACCTGCGCGCGGACATCACCTTCCTGGCCTCGGATGCACTGCAGGGGCGTCTGTCGTTGCAGCCGGGCGATGAGGCCTCGGTGCAATGGATCGCTTCGGAGTTTGCCAAGGCGGGTTTGAAGCCGGCGGCGACCGATGCGCAGGGGCAGCCCAGCTTCCTGCAGGCCGTGCCGCTGGTCGAGTACCGGCCCGATGCGAAGGCCACGCTGCTAACGCTCAAGCGCGGCGGCAAGAACACCGAGTGGAAGGATCCGGAAGTGTCCGGTTCGTTCCCCACCGATCAGGATGTTTCGGCTCCCGTGGTCTTCGCCGGCTACGGCATCACGGCGCCGGAGCTTGGCTATGACGACTACGCCGGTCTCGACGTGAAGGGCAAGATCGTCGTGGTGTTCGATCACGAGCCGCAGGAGAAGGACCCCAAGTCCATCTTCAACGGTACCGGCAACACGCGTTACGCCACCGGCTACGTGAAAGTGTTGAACGCGCAGGAACACGGCGCGGTGGCGGTGCTGATGGCACCGGAGCCGTCGCACAACCACCCCTCCGCGCAGGAGGTGCGCAAGCGCATCGGTCATCAGGCCGAGCATGCGGCCAACCCGATTCCCGCACAGGTATTGGTAGACAGCCCGCTGCACATCCCCAGCATGATCATTTCCGCTGATGTGTCGAACGCGCTGTTCAGCACCAGCGGCAGCACCCCGGCAGCGTTGCAGTCGGCGATCGATGGCGACCTCAAGTCACATTCGCAGGCACTGCCGGATACCTCGATCAGCCTGCATCTGAAGAACAGCTCGCGCCGTGAAGCCACCAGCTGGAATGCGGTCGGCCTGGTCGAAGGCAGCGATCCGAAGCTGGCACCCGAAACCATCATCATCAGCGCGCATCACGATCACGACGGCCAGGCCGGCGACAAGATCTGGCACGGCGCCGACGACAACGCCTCAGGCACGGTGGGTGTGGTCACGCTGGCGCGCGCGTTCGGCGCCAATCCCACCAAGCCGAAGCGCTCGATCCTGTTTGCCGTGTTTGCCGGTGAAGAGCGTGGCCTGCTGGGCGCGTACTATCTCGCCGCGCATCCGCTGCGTCCGCTCGACACCACGCGCGCCATGATCAACTTCGACATGATCGGCCGCGACGAGAAGCCGAGCCCGCAGACCGATGGCCTGATCGATATCCCGGCCGATACCAGCAACCGCCTCAACCTGATCGGTGCCGCGTACAGTCCGGATTATCAGAAGACCGTGGCCAAGGCGAACGGCGACGTGGGCCTGGTGCTCGACGACCGCTTCGACCACGAGTACGCCTTGAACGTGTTCTTCCGCTCCGACCAGTTCCCGTTCGTGTTGCACAACGTGCCGGCGTTCTGGTGGTTCACCGGCTTCCATCCGGATTACCACCACCCGAGCGATACGGCCGAGAAGATCGACTATCCGAAGATGGCCAAGATCCTGAAGCTGGCCTACCTCAGCACCTGGCAGTTCGCCAACGAGGCGACGCCGCCGCGCTTCGTCTCGCATCCGGGCAGCCAGTCGGCACCCTGAGCGGTCGTTGCGGTGATCACGAAACGCCCCGGTATGCCGGGGCGTTTTCGTTTACGGGTTGAACGGCACGCGCTGAAGAGTGGACAAAACACCATGGTTTGTACCCTTTGCACAAACTATGGTGTTCTAGATCAAACGGAAGCCGTTACAGACTATGGCGCTTTTGCGCTAGACAAAAACAACACGCACAGACACTTGTTTACATAGGCCCGCCCTCTCGGAGCAGCACGAGTTCCGGAGCTTGAACTTTTCATCTGTTGGCCCTGAGTGGCCGGTTTGGGTCCGAAGCGGACCTTGCTGGCATGCGAATGCGTGAGCTATCGCACAAGTAGCGCCCACGTCCAGTAGACCGCGATCGCAAGCTGCACGAAGAAAAAGAAGAAGCGAATGTTGACCGCGAAGACACTCAGGGAAACGAGATGAGTGATTGATTGGCTTATGCGAGCAAGCAGGAGCCACGGGGCCAACGAGTCAGTAAGCCCGGTACGTCCGGTCGCAATGGCTGTAAGCAAGAGGCCGCCAAAGACGGGAAGCCCTTCAATGCAATTGGCATGCGCGCGCGCAAGCCGTTGCAGGAACGGAGAGAGGTTGGCGTTGTCCGGCCTGAATTCATTGGATTTGGTGCGTCCGGAGAGAACAAGATAGGAGCGAACGACCTCCATGAGCACGAGTAGGACGAGTGTCCAAGCTATGAAGAGGGTCAGTACCAAAGCAGATGTACTCATCGACAAACTCTCCCATGTGGTTGAATGGATGGCGGTAGGTATAGGCCTGCTTCGGTCGAAAGAGGACATTCCGTATTCGTCGAACCATTGCACTGCGTGGGCCTAACGCCTGACGATTATGGGGTTTCTGGAACCCATTTGCGCTGTCCACTGCGGCGCTTGGATGCCCCGGCGTGGTTTGAAGCGTAGCGCCTCCCTTTCCACGAGGCGCCATGAAGCGGCCGCAAGTGCGAGTGTCACGGGAATCCGAGAGACGGGATACCTGCGTATCCCGTCATTGTCCCGTCAAAAGTGACGGGATTCTCGGCGATTGCGTCAATGTCGAGAGGGCAACGGCCACCTGGGTGGGAACCACCCATCCGTAGCGGCTACCGACGAGTGATGGTGTCCCGGCGGAAGCGACTGGTAATCGTCGCTGCAGCCCATTCCCTATCGCTGATAATGGCTCGCGCTTCCCTGCTTTTTTCGACAAGGCGCCACCGCGACCAGCCGTGACTCGGCGACCACAACTCATGACATATGGCATTGCTGCGGCCCGCGACTACGATCCTGGAAGGCCGTCGGTGTGCTTCGCCGCCAGCCATGCTCACTTCCCAATACCGAGTTCGCCATGCGTCGAGCCCTTGCCTTTGGCCTGTTATTGGCCCTTGCCTCGTCCCCGGTGGTGGCCGAGACGCAGTGGACGCCGTTCCAGCTGCGTGAGGTGTCTGGCATCCGTCCCTTTGTGGAGGTGCGCATCAACCAGGTGCCGTTTTCCTTCATGGTGCATGCCAATGCGGGGTTCTACGCCATGACCACCCATGCCAATGCGGAGCAGGCCGGGGTCGGGCCGCTGCAGTCCAGTGGGCATTACGGCATTACCGCACCCGGCCAGGTCAGCGACCTGGGTGTGGCCACGACTACGGTAAAGACGCTGCAGGTGGGCGATGACGTGGTGAAGGACGCGCCGCTCAAGGTGTTTGAGGTGCCGCAGAAGCAGACCATGCAGGGCATGTTGGGCATGGGCTGGTTGCGTGCGCGGCGGGTGCTGGTGGATTTTGATCAGCACCGCATCGGCATTCCGCATTCGTCGGCCGACACCGTGCAGGAACGCCGGCGCTTGCTGGCTGCGGGCTATGCCGCGCACGCCATGCAGTGGAACGCCGCCACCAACGAATACGAGGTGCAGGTGGCGCTCAACGATGCGAGCGCCAATTTTGTGGTCTCCACGGTGGCCAAATTCTTGATCGATGACCACACGGCCAAGCGCGCCAACATCACCCTTGGCAAGGTAGTGGATACCTATGGCGGGCCCAGCGGCACCACCGGCAAGGCATACGCAGCGGCCAGTGCGCTATCGCTGAGCATCGAAGGTCAGGCGGTGAAAGTGCCCGACAACACCCGGGTGCTGGATCTGTATGGCTACGAAGCCACTACGCGACCAGCGTCGCCAGTGGAGCAGATCGGCGGTTTTCTGGGGGCCGATGTGATGCTGGCGAATCATGCGGTGATCGATTTTGGGGATGGGGTGTTGTATTTGAAGCCGTGATTTGGAGTTAGTTTGGTTGGCAACGCCGCCGGGCTTATTCAACCTGGATGGGCTGCGGGTTTATCGGCAATCTTGCGGGGCTTGGTTTTGTCCGGTGACTGAGGCTGGAGCCGAGTCACTGGATTACTTGCTGCTCTCGCCCCTTCGGGGCCGCCCTTTCGGGCGTTCTGCGCGCTTCGCGCTTGCCCCGCCTTTGCCCCCTTTCGGGGAACCTGGAATGTACTGCGCCACCCTGTTTTTTGTACTCATAGTCTGTGTCGGCGGTTCAGTAAACCCACAAACGATGAGGTTCTAAAAGGTGCGAACGATGATGTTCCGTTCAAGAGCGCGCTCGATCAGCGCCTTCTCGATGGCTGGCCAGCGGTCGTGTGCCGCGCCCTTCTCGCGGAGCTGCGCCGCGGTGAGGCCGGTGGGTGCGAGATCCTCGCCGTAGATCACCATCACTTCCTTGCGCTGCTCGGCATCGGGCAGATGGACCAGGCGCACGTACATGCCGTTGGCCGGCCGCTGGTAGCCCTTGGCGGCGAGCAAACGGCGCTGGTGGTCGCCATCGGAGTCCTTCTCGGTCGGCTCATCGGCGCTCTGTACCCAGGTGTCCAGATGAAACTCCAGGCCGTTGATGGTGATGCGACGCGATGCGGAGTAATCGTGATGCAGCTCGGGGCGTTCGGGGATGTAGGCCTCGAACTGCACCCAGTAGAGACGCTGGATGCGTTTGTCAGCATCGGCGTCGACGAACAGATGCATCTCGCAATCGTCGAAGCCCAGCAGCAGCCAGCGATCCGCGCCAACGTACTTCGCCGTGGACGGAAGGTCGATGCGCATGCGCGGATCGTGCGTGGAGGTGACGGAGGTGCCACTCACCGTCCGCTCCGGCTCCATGGCAAAGGCGGGCAGTGCACAGGCCAGTGCCAGCGCCAGCATGGCGATTGTTTTCCACATGACGTACCTCATCGTTCCGTGTCGGGATGGGTGCAGCGCGGCGATATCCGCATTGCCGCAAGATCATGAGGCAACAGGCGTGCCACGCGCCTGGCGTCCGGCAACGGCGCAGCGTGGGCCTTGCGGCGCGCGGCCCGCCGGATTCACGTTGTCCGCGGACACCCGGCGGACGTCCGCTTCCGCACGAGATCAGTTCTTGCTGGCGCCCGCCTGCTTCGCCACCTGCGCGCAGTTGTTGCCGTAGGTGCGCAGGTCCTTGCGCACCGCATCGAGCGACATCCAGAAGCCGTAACGCACAGCTCCGCCCCGATCGGCGAGCCATGCCGCCATCAGGTTCGCCGACAGCAGCTGGTTGAGCTGGGTCACGGGCAGCGGCTGGCTGAACACCACCGCCTGGTCCATTGCCGAGGCGTTGACGCGCTCGCTGCCGTTGATGGGCTGGTCGTTGATCTCGAAGTACGAACGCGTAGCGCGCGCCACCATCTGCCGGGCGCGCTCCGCGCCGATGGCGTAGTAGGCGGTGAGGGTGAGGCCATCGGGGCGGCACTGCAGGGTGATGCGATGCTCACCCTCGCGCGTCATCTGCGTGATCGAGATCGAAGCGACGTTGCTGATCGGCATGTTGACGGCGGTGGGCAGCAGGCGTCCGTTGTTGGAGAGGCCATTGGCCAGCATCTGATCCGCGTTGAGCCACGTCACCTCGCCGCTGGCCGCGCTGCCGAACACCTGCGGGTTCACGCCCATGTCTTTCAGATAGGCGGCGACATCGGTAGTGGGCGTCACCGTGGTGGACAGCGGTTGCGCGCCGAAACGATCGCTGCCGGTTGGCGCCCAGCGAAACAGGCCGCCCGCATAAGCATAGGCACAGGCGTTCACGCACTGCGAGGACTTGGGCACGATGGGCTGGCGCGCGGTCTTGCGCGGCG
>Ga0105238_10008492_pt1 | contig 10282 bp, 5 predicted proteins | sample KBSC34metaG_FD_81526 | JGI IMG/M metagenome (GOLD analysis project Ga0105238, IMG submission 81526) | Corn rhizosphere microbial communities from Kellogg Biological Station, Michigan, USA - KBS C3-4 metaG | ecosystem: Host-associated > Plants > Roots > Rhizosphere > Soil | place: Michigan, USA...
CAGAAACGAAAACCCCTTCCACAGCCCGGCGCCGACCTGAGCGGCGCGCTCCCGCCACGACAGGGCGTCGCGGCGCACGAAGGTGGGGGCAAACTGGTACAGCAGCTCGCCGCTCTCGGTGACGCTCAGGTGGCTGCGGTAGTCCTTCAACAGCAGGGTCAGGGCCCGGGTCGCGTCGGGCTCGGGCAGGCCGGAGGCGATCACGGCGTCGGCGCAGGTCAGCCGGTGGGCCTTGCCACGCAGGGCGTCCTTCATCAGCGTTTTCACGCGCTGATCGGACAGCGGCTGTCGCGCGGCGAGTGTCTCGGGGGCGGGCACGGTCATCCTCTACTCTACGATGCTAACGCATCCTACGATCCTAACGGCGCCGTGGCAGGATCGGCGGCGATGAAAAAACATACCGACGATTTTCGGGTGCGTGAGGGTCACAAGGTCAATCTGAAGGATTGGCCCACCAAGGTCGACCCTTTCTACGACTCGAAGGACCGCTACAAGGACGAGATGGCGGCCCAGGTGGCGACGCTCAGCGACCTGCAGAAGCTGCTTTATGCCTCGAACCAGTACGCGCTGCTGCTGATCTTCCAGGCCATGGACGCCGCTGGAAAAGACGGCGCCATCAGCCACGTCATGTCGGGGGTGAACCCCCAGGGCTGCCAGGTCTTCAGCTTCAAGCACCCCAGCGCCGAGGAGCTGGAGCACGACTTCCTGTGGCGCACCACCCGCGCCCTGCCCGAGCGGGGCCGCATCGGCATCTTCAACCGCTCGTACTACGAGGAGGTGCTGATCGCGCGTGTTCACCCGGAGATCCTTCGCGCCGAGGGACTGCCGAGCGGCGGCGGCAAGCACGGCAAGCACAAGCACGACATCTGGGACAAGCGGTACCAGTCGATCCGCGACCTGGAGCGGCACCTGCACCGGAACGGCACCCGGGTGGTGAAGTTCTTCCTGCACCTGTCCAAGGAGGAACAGCGCCAGCGCTTCCTGGCCCGCATCGACGACCCGGACAAGCGCTGGAAGTTCAGCCAGGCCGACGTCGAGGAGCGGGGATTCTGGAAGGACTACATGAAGGCCTACGAGCACTGCCTGGGCGCCACCAGCACCGAGGACTCCCCCTGGTACGCGGTGCCGGCCGACGACAAGGACACCGCCCGCCTGATCGTGTCGCGGGTGGTGATCGAGACGCTGCAGGGGTTGAAGATGACCTATCCCAAGCTGTCGGAGGCGAAGCTGAAAGAGCTACGTGAAATCCGCAAACAGCTCGCCAAGTAGGGTCTTCGAAGTAGGGTCTTCGAAGTAGGCGCTCCGAAGTAGGACCTCCAGGAGGGCCCACCTTCGATGCCATCCGCCGCCGGTTGACGCGTCTCCGGCCGCGCTTACGGTCGAAAGCTAAACCGTGAGGCGAGCAGCCCACGGAGACAGGCCCGCCGGGTGCGAACAGCCCCGGCGAAGGAGGTCCCCATGGAAACAGTCGAGAGCCCGAAGACCCAGATACCGGATAGTGAGTTGATGGACGCGTACTCCCGGACGGTGACGACGGTCGCCGAGCAGGTGAGCCCCTCGGTCGTGAAGATCGAGGTCACGGGGGCGAAGGTCCCCGAAGGGAGACCGGGGCCCCGCCGCGAGCCGGGCGAGGCGTCGGGCAGCGGGTCCGGCTTCGTGATGACGCCGGACGGTTACGTGCTGACGAACAGCCACGTGGTGTCGGGGGCCAAGCGCATCACCACCATCTTCCCGGACGGCACGCGGCTGCCGGGACACGTGGTGGGTGACGATCCGCCCACCGACATCGCGCTGGTCCGCATCGACGGCACCCATCTGCCCGCGCTGCAGTTCGGCGATTCGTCGCGGCTGCGGGTGGGACAGATCGCCATCGCGGTCGGCAACCCGTACGGGTTCGACTGCACCGTCACCGCGGGGGTGGTCAGCGCGCTGGGGCGCTCGCTGCGGACCAAGACCGGGCACTCGGTGGACGACGTCATCCAGACCGACGCCGCCTTGAACCCGGGCAACTCGGGCGGGCCGCTGGTGGACGCGCAGGGCCGGGTCATCGGGGTGAACACGGCCATGATCATGCCGGCGCAGGGGATCTGCTTCGCCATCGCCGCCAACACGGCGGCCTTCGTGATGACGAAGCTGATCCACGAGGGTCGGGTGCGCCGGTCGTACCTGGGGGTCGCGGGCCAGAACGTCCCCCTTCACCGCAAGGTGGTGCGCTACCACGGCCTGGCGAACGAGAGCGGCGTGTTCGTGGTGACGGTCGAGCCGAACAGCCCGGCGGCGCGCGCCGGCCTGCACGAGGGCGACCTGATCGTCGCCTTCGGAGACAAGCCGGTCGCCGGCATCGACGATCTGCACCGCCAGCTGACGGAGGAGCACGCCGGCCTGGAGATGCCCATGACGGTGATCCGCGACCTGAAGATCCAGACGCTGCACGTGGAACCCACGCTACGCCAGTGAGAGGGAGTCGAAACGCCGGCAATGGCAGCCTGGCGTTTCGACGACCCGGGTCGTCCCGACCGCTAGGCCGCGACCGCGACCCCGAGCCGGGCCCGGCAGACGAAGTAGTCCTCGCTGATCGAGAAGGCGACCAGCTCCTTCACCCGCTCCTTGCCGCCGACGGCGTCCTCGCCCCACAGCACCCGCGCCGCTGCGCCCAGATCGCCGCACAGGAGCAGCGCCACCCGGGCCGCGGTCAGGTCCGTCCCCGCCAGCCAGCGGTTCACGTCAGGGGTCGGGCCCTGGGTCTCGACCAGCCGCTGCGCCAGCGGCGCGAGCTGGTCCACCAGCCCCGGGGGCATCGCCTTGCGGACCTGGGCGGCCAGTCGCGCCGCCTCCGACGACTCCGCGGCCTCGGTGGTCGCGCCGCCGAGGAGCAGCAGCGCGTGCAGGGCGGTGGCGAGCGCCCCCGGCCCCGGCAACGCGTAGCGGGGGAAGCGCTCGGGTCGCAGGAACGACATCAATCGCCCCGTGTCGAAGGCCAGCTCGAACGTGTCCTCGCGTCGGGTGGTGGCCGGCCCCAGCACCAGCGTGGGGTGGGGGAACCCCTTGCCCTTCACGTTCAACAGCGTGCTCGGCGCGCCGGGCTCCTCCAGCAGGAACAGCTCGGGCATGGGCACGTCCAGGGTCGAGGCCACCTGGATCAGCGCGCGCACCAGCGGGCGGGGATCCGCCGCCAGATCGACGGGCGTCTTTCGCTTCAGATCGTGGGCGGCCGGTGGCTGCGCGGCCGGCGCCGTCACCAGGGCGCCCCCGGCGGCGAACAGCCCGCCGATCAGCTTGTCCTCGTCGGGATGCAGCAGGCGCTGCCACAGCTCGCCGGTCAACCGCTCGGTGGCCAGGCGGACCTGGTGGGGACGCAGGCGCTCGAACAGGGCCAGCAGGGTGTCGTCGGCCTTGCCCAGGAACGACAGCGTGGCGGCCACGCACCAGCGCTTGTCGAACGCGCCCGACTCGCCGTACAGCTTCGCCAGCGCCTGATACGACTCGACCCGCTCGGGATCTCGCGCCAGCAGCTGGCGGTGCACCGCGATGGCCTTGTCGCGGCTGTCGGCGCCGCCTTGCACGTAGAGATCCGCCAGCAGCTCCAGCGGCCGGGGCTGGTCGGGGGCCAGCGCGGCGGCCCTCTCGAAGGCGTCCAGCGCCAGCTCGCGATCGGCCAGCCGGCGCAGCGCGAGCTCACCCAGCTCGTCCCACAGCCGTGCCAGGCGCGGACCGTCGCAGTCCGGTGATAGCCGCGCGATCATGCGCCGGTAGGCCTGGGCCAGGGCCGGCCAGTCGCCTTGCTCCGTCTGCACGCTCACCAGCAGCTCGAACGCATCGGGTAGAGCGGCCTCTTCGTCCAGGGCCTGCTCCAGCAGTTCCACCGTCTGGCCGGGGCGGCCCAGCTCGTCCTTCCAGAGCTGCGCCGCCTCGTACAGCATCCCCGCGCGCGCCTGGGGGACCGTCTCGGTGGCCGCCAGCGCCGCCAGCGTCTCGGCGGCGTTCTGCCACTGCTTCTCTTGCCGGTGGACGGCCAGCAGCTTGTGCAGCGTGACGCGCCGGCCGGGCTCGGCGCCCAGCGCGGCCCGGTAGGACCGGACCGCCTCCTCGGGCGCGCCCATGCGCTCGCGCTGCGTGTCGCCGATCTCGTCCCACAGGGCTGCCTGCTCCTCGGGCGCGGCGATCGCCATCAGGGTGCGGCGATCCTTCACCCAGGCGGCCCAGTCCTTCTGGTGCGCGTGCAGGCGCGCCAGCGCCTCGACGGCGTTGCGGTGGCTGGGATCCAGCTCTCGCGCCTCCTCGTACCACGAGATGGCTCCCTCTATGTCTCCCGACTCGGCCCGACAGTGCGCGATCACCAGGGTGATCTTAAGGACCTCTTCGGGCGACAGCGCCCCGCTGTGAAGCGCGCGCAGGGTGTCGTACAGGTTGCCTGCCGCGAACCACTCGCGCCGTTGCAGGCGGAAGGCGGCGTAGCGCTTCAGCACCAGCATCGATTCGGGCTGCAGGCGGAACGCCTCGGTGAAGCAGTCCAGGGCCTTGTCGGGCTTGCCCAGGGTCAGCGCCACCTCGGCGCGCTGCAGGTGCCGGGCGACGGCCCGTTCCAGCAGCTCGGGATCGAGCGACGGCGGCTCGAGTGGCGGGGGGACCGGCGCGTGCGCGCCCTCCTGCTCGCCGCCCACCGGCGGCGGCGTGACTGCACCGCCGTCATCCGGCGCCAGCGCCTCGGCGTCGTGAGCGGCCAGCATGTCGAGGATCGGCTCCAGCTCTCCCCACTGCTGGCGGCGCGCATAGATCTCGGCCAGACGCTCACCGGCCATCACCTGCTGGGGATCGGCGGTCAGGGACTGGACGTACAAGCTCAGCGCCGCGTCTTCTTCCTTCAGCTTCGACTGCACGACGGCGCCGGCGTCGGCCAGCAGGGCACCCTTGAGCTTGGGATCGGCCTCGCGCGTGGCGGCCTCGAAGAACAGCTTGCTGGCGCCCGCGTAGTCACCCCGCTGGCGCCGCAGCCGGGCCAGCCCCGCCAGCGCGCCTGCGTTCTCGGGCGCCAGCTCCAGCGCCCGGGTCAGCTCGACCTCGGCGGCCGGGTAGTCGTCCAGCATCTCGATCAGCAGGTGCGCCGCCTGCAGCCGCAGCTCGACCTGGGTGGCCGGGTCGGGCGTGACGCTGGCCCAGCGGCGCAGGGTGTCGGCCAGGAAATCCCACCGCTCGAGCCAGCGGGCCAGGCGCACCATCGCCTCGTAGGTGTCGCGCCGGTGATCGCCGGCGTGCTCCGCCGCGGCGTAGGCGTCGTAGGCCTCGCGCGGATCGCCCAGCTCGCGGTCGTAGACCTCCGCCAGCGCCGCCAGCAGCGAGCGCTTCTCGGCGCGCGCCGCTTCGCCTACCGGTTCGCCACGCACCTCGGCGGCCGACTCGGCGACGAACAGTGTGTCTATGCGCCGGGCCAGCATCTCCGCCAGGGCGGTGAAGCGATTCGTCATCCGGTACTCGCGGACCAGGCCGCTGAAGGCTTCCGGGTCGAGCGGCACGGCGCGCAGGATGTCCTCGCGGGCCCGGGTGGCCCAGTCGGCGCCCTCGGCGCGGACGTCGGCCTCGGCGGCCAGGGTGCGCAGGCGCGCCACGCGGATCTCGGGATCATCGGCGCGATCGGCCAGGCGTCGCAGCGTGTTCAGATAGTCCTCGTTCCGGCCGCTCTTCCGGTAGACCTTCTCCAGCAGGGCCAGGTTGATCTCGTCCTCGGGGTGATCGCTGGCCAGCTCCTCCAGCTCGGTGGCGGCCGCGTCCGGATCGTTCAGGTGCTCGGACAGCAACGCCGCCCGGTAGCGCCGCACGCCGATCGCCTCCTCGGGGGGCAAGCGCCGCGCCCGGCGCTCCAGCGACGCCGCCAGATCGGCCCACCGCTGCTCGCGCTCGTACAGGCGCTCCAGCGCCTCCTCGACGGGCGGCGTGGCGGGATCGATGGCCAGCGCGCGCTCGTATGCGGCGATGGCGCCCGGCGCGTCGCCCAGGTGCTGCTCCAGCAGGCCCGCCGCCTCGCGCAGCATCGCCGAGGCGCGGGCCGCGTCGGCGGTCTCGGCGGCGGCGGCGCGCAGCGCCTCCACCAGCTCGTCCCACCGCTCGAGCTCGCGCAAGAACGCGATCTGCTCGTCGCGCACCGCCGGCTGATCGCGCTGGGCCTGCAGCGCTTGCTCGTACGCCGCCAGCGCGTCTTCTTTTCCGCCCAGGTTGTGGCGGATGACGCGGGCGATGCGATGCCACACGCTCGCCCCCTCGGGCGTGGCCCCCGCCTGCAGCGCCACGTCGGTGGCCCCGTCCAGCAGCTGGCTCCAGGCATCGGCCTCCGAGGCGTCCGCGCGCAGCTTGTCCCACAGCTCGTCGTCGGTCGGGTCCAGGCGCAGCGCCGCCAGGCCCGCGCGCAGCGCGCTCGCCGGCGTCTCCAGGCGATCGCGAAAGATGGTCGCCACCTCGTCCAGATCGGAGAGCTGCTCGTTCTTGTCGTCCAGGAAGGGCAGGCGGCGCAGCAGCAGCTCGGTCAGGCGATCCCAGCGCTCCTCGTTGCGCAGCGCCGCGGCCGCCCGGGCCAGCACCTCGCGCGGTTCCGGATCGTTGGGCACGCTGCTCCAGCGCGAGAACCAGGCGTCGAGGTCCAGGTCCGCCACCAGCGGCGGCAGGTTCGGGCCCAGCTCCTCGGCCAGGTGTGCCAGCCGTTCGATCGCTTCGGTGGTGCCGCCTCCGCAGGGCACGACCGTCAGCCCCGTGCGCAACGCCAGCAGCCGCGCCTCGGTGTCGGGATCGGTCTCGGACGAGGCGTCGAGCAGCAAGAAGTGCGGATGGCGGACGGGCGGCAAGGTCGACAGCCACGACGTCAGCCACGTCAGGTCGGGATCGCGCGAGCGGAAACCGACCAGCACCAGCGAGCGCCGTCGGTAGAGCTCCGCCAGCCAGCCCAGACCACCGCCGGCCACCAGGCGGGTGCGGGCGTCACCGGGGCCCAGGCACAGGCTGTCCGGCTCGCTGGCGTGGCCGAACAGGCGCATGAACAGCGGCCGCCGGCCGAACGAGCGCAGGTGCGCCTGGTTGTCCGTGCCCAGCACGACGGCGGGGGCGTCCTGCTCGCTGCGCGCGGCGGTCACCGCCCGTGACCAGAGATCGTCGAAGCCGGTGGTCACCACCGCACGCCAGGGCAGGGTAGCCGTCAGCGCGACGGCCCGAGGCAACGTCGCGCCGTCCGGATAGCCCTCGGCGATGGCATCGCGCGCCACGCCGTGAGGCAGCAAGTCGCGGACCAGGACGACGGCGTCGACCAGCCGTCCCGCCGCGATCAGCGCGCTCACCTGCGCGCGGTCGTCGGGAAAGGGCAGGCGGGCCGACAGCCAGGCCACCAGCGCCGGCCACCCGGGCGCGCCGGCCAGCTCGCCGCTCCCCAATCCGGCGACCAGCGCCGCCTCGCGCGCCTTCAATCGATCGACCAGGGCGTCGGGGATCTCCAGCATGGGGGCGAAGGGCGTACGTAGCTGAGGGGCTGTCATATCACGCCGCCACGGCAGGTCGGGGAGGGTGTGATCAACGCAACGGTCCGACGGGCGTGGCGATCGTTAGTGACTCTAATGGCTCTTTCCGTCGAACTTGTTCACCTTCAAGGCGTCCAGGTCGACATCATCCAGGCACCGCGCGTTGATCGCCACCGTATCGGCGCCGTCCCGTCCCTTCCCCAGGGCGAACGACTTGATGCCGCAGTTGCTGCAGAACTTGTGGTGGATGACGTGCTTGTTGAACTGGTAGTCGGTCAGCTGATCGTCCCCGGAGAGGAGCGTGAACTGGGCCGCGGGGATGAAGGTCAGCAGCGTGCCCGAGCGCCCGCACATCGAGCAGTTGCAGCTGATCACGGGCTTCTCGAGATCCACCTTCGCCTGGTACTTGATCCGCCCGCACTGGCAACCGCCCTCGTAGGTCTTTTCGGCCATGGCACCAGGCTAAGACCGCTTTGCGCCATTGCAAAGGGTTCGTGTCGGGCGCGGCGGGGGCCGTGCCGAGGGCGGCGCAGTCCGTAAGTAAGTAAATGAATATTTACATAACTTGCACTGCCGCGAAACGTCCGGGAAACACGGCGAATCTAGAGTGGCTCCCGCCTCGAACTTGGGGCCAACAGGAGACGTGGAATGACTCAGGCGACGATCCGGCAAGCGGCGAAGCGGCAATCGAACGGGGACGCGCGGACCAGGCGCAAGGCCTTGGTCATCGGGCTAGGCCTGGTGCTGGCGGGCGCGGCGTTCTTGACCACGAGCGGGGGCGTCAGGCAGGCCGCCGCCGAAGGGCCGCTGAAGGTGGGCGTGCTGATCCCCGGCTCGAAGACCGACAAGGGCTGGATGGAGTCGGGCTACGACGGCCTGAAGCGCGCCGAGGGAAAGCATGGCGCGAAGATCAAGGTGACGTTCGTCGAGAACGTGAAGTTCGCCGACATGGAGCAGGCGCTGACCATGCTCGCCACGAAGAGCGACATGGTGATCGGCGTGGGTGGCCAGACGCAGGCGTCGGTCTACAAGGTCGCCAAGCGCTTCCCCAAGATCAAGTTCTCGATCGTGGGCGGCAACAAGGCCGAGCCGCTGCCGAACGTGGCCCAGTACGACGTCCGTCAGGCGGAGATCGCCTTCGTGGCCGGCGCGACCGCCGCCATGCTGTCGAAGACGGGCGGCGTCAGCTACGTGGGCGGCCTGGAGATCCCGGCCATCGTCAACGCCGGCAAGGAGTTCGGCAACGGCGCCCGCTACGTGAACCCGAAGATCAAGTACTTCGAGTCCTATACGGGCGACTTCGACGACGTGGCGAAGGCGAAGGAGGCCACCCTGGCCGCCATCGCGCAGGGGGCCGACGTCCACTATCACATCCTGAACCTGGGCCTGCGCGGCATGGAGCAGGCGGCCCGCGAGAAGAAGACCCACATCATCGGCAGCTACACCGACCGCTGCGGCAGCGATCCGCTCTACGTGGCCTACAGCATCACGGGCGTCGGCTTCCAGGTCGAGTACGCCATCGATCAGCTGGTGGCCGGGTCATGGAAGGCCGAGTTCAAGCCGTTCGGGCTGAAGATGGGCCCGCAGGCCTCGGACATGAAGGTGTGCGGCGGTCTGTCGCCCGACCAGCTGAAGAAGCTCGAGGAGATCAAGAAGGATCTGCTCGACGGCAAGATCAAGACGCTCGAGAGCTGAGCGGAACGTGGAGGTCGTGACGATGGAGACCGGCGCCGCCGCCGGGGCGACGCTGCCGCCCCCGGTGCTGGCGCTGCACGACGTTGGCAAGCACTTTGGTGGCCGCCCGGTGCTGGAGGGGGTGTCGCTGGACGTGCAGGCGGGTGAGGTGCACTGCCTGCTGGGCGAAAATGGCGCCGGCAAGAGCACGCTGTGCAACATCGTGTTCGGCGTGCACCGGCCCGACGCGGGCGCCCTGCGCCTGCACGGGCAGGAGTTTCAACCGACCGGCCCGGCGCACGCGCTGTCGTCGGGGGTGGCCATGGTGCACCAGCACTTCTCGCTGGTCGGCAACATGACGCCCATCGAGAACATGCTGCTGGGCCGGGCGCGCGGGCGCTCCCTGAAATACAAGGAGATGGCGGCCCGGGTGCGCCAGCTGGCCGAGGAGTACGGGCTGGAGGTCGATCTCGACGCGCGGGTCGAGGATCTTTCGGTGGGCGAGCGGCAGCGGGTCGAGGTGCTGCGCTGCTTGCTGGACAACCCGCGCCTGCTGGTGCTGGACGAGCCGACGGCGGTGCTGCCGCCGCGCGAGGTGGGCGCGCTGCTGGCGATCTGCCGGCGCCTGGCCGAGCGGGGCTGCGGCCTGGTGCTGGTGACGCACAAGCTGGCCGAGATCGCCGAGATCGCCACCCGCACCACGGTGCTGCGCCGCGGGCGGGTCATCGAGACGGTGACGATGGCGGGCGCGGCCACCGATCTGGGTGCGCTGGTGCGGGCGATGGTGGGCCGCGAGGTGAAGCCGCTGGACCTGCGCAAGCGGGCAGACGCCAGCAACGGCGTCCCCGAGGCGCGCGCGCCCGGCCCCGAGGACACCACCTCGGAGACGGAGCCCGACCTGACCACCACCGCGCCGGAGCGCACGGGGGCCATCAAGGCCGACGACGAGGCGCTGCGGTTGGAGGGTCTGCAGGTGAAGGACGCCGCCGGCGCCGTGCGCCTGGACGTCAGCTTCGCCGTCCGCCGGGGCGAGATCGTCGGCCTGGCCGGCGTCGAGGGCAACGGTCAGAGTCAGCTGGGGGCGGTGCTGGCGGGGCTGCAGGTGCCGAGCGCGG
>Ga0105238_10008494_pt1 | contig 10281 bp, 10 predicted proteins | sample KBSC34metaG_FD_81526 | JGI IMG/M metagenome (GOLD analysis project Ga0105238, IMG submission 81526) | Corn rhizosphere microbial communities from Kellogg Biological Station, Michigan, USA - KBS C3-4 metaG | ecosystem: Host-associated > Plants > Roots > Rhizosphere > Soil | place: Michigan, USA...
CAGGCCGCCGACCCTGATCTCCTTGGTCTCTTCCGCCGTGCGTCCGAACACCTCGCATGCGGCTTCGTTCACCTCGATGAACGCGCCGGTCTCGACGTCGTGCAGCCACATCGCGTCGGAGGCATGGCGGAAGATCGTTCGATAGCTCTCCTCGGAGGCGCGCAGCGCGAGCCCGGTCTTCCGTCGCTCCGTGATGTCGAGCGAGGTGCCGATCATGCGCGTGAGGCGGCCGTCGGGTCCCGGCACCAGGCGTCCGGGCGCCTGCAGCAACCGCTCCTGCCCGTCCGCACGCACGATGCGGTATTCGACGTAGAAGGACTCCCCCGTCTCGACCAGATGCGACATCACGCCGACGACGCGGTCCCGGTCCTCGGGGTGCACGAGCGCCAGAAAGTCCGCCTCCGTGCGCTTCGGCTGGTCGAGCGGCAGTCCATGGATGCGCAGCTGCTCGCGCGACCAGACGATGCGATCGCACGTCATGTCGTACTCCCAGCTCCCCGTGGCCGTGAGCTGCTCGATGAGATCCATCTGCTGCTCACGCTCGATGACCCGTCGCTCGGCCGCCTCCCGTGCGGCGTTTTCGCGCTCGAGCGCATCCGCCGCCCTGCGAAGGAGCGCCTCCTTCGCCGAGTCTGCCGAGCTCGACGATCGCCGCCGCAGCTCTCCGAGCAGCGACGAAAGAGAGGACTCGACGGACGACGTGACCGGGGCCGAACCGGGTTGAATGTCGGAGCCGGCGTGCGCGAGCGAAGCCATGGGTAGCAACGACAGGGGAAAATGGGATGGCAGCGCCGAAGCTCGCACGCGGCCACGAACACATGAAGAAACATGTATGACTCGTCAAGATCGGAAGCGGCCGAAATCGGTGCATGGTACGAATGACCCCCTCGCCCGCATGTGCCGCGAGCGAGAGGGGTCGGTCCGCGTGATCGGGTGCGAGCTACTGGCGAAGCGTGAGCTGGGTGAGCGCAATCCGGTACGCGTGCTCCTGGGCATCGTACGCCACGCGGTACGCCGCGGGCCGATAGCCCGTGGGGCGGTACTCCTGTGCGCTCGACACGCTGATCACGCTGTCGCGCGACGCTTCAGACGTGGCGAGCTTGCGTCCGAGGATGAATGCACGCGTGATCATCGGCTCATCGAAGATGAATCGGCCGTTCCAGGAGCCATGCAGGAACGTCGTGGTGAACGGGCGGAAATTGTCCGGGTGGCCGAACGCACCCTGCAGCTCCGGGGCGCGGAGATCGGCCCAGTGGGCGCCCATGCGCGGCACCGCGACGATCGGGCCCTGCGGCGGGCTGAGCGGAACGTAGAACTGCGAGCGCTCGGCTTCCGGCGGAAGATTGCTGGCCATCGCCTGATACGCCGAATCGCCGAGTGCGACGGGGTCGATCGCGTTTCGCTCCGCGGCAGTGATGGTATAGAAGTGGAAGTCGAAGTGGGGCACGCTGTACACGCCGTCGGGCTCGTGGCCGTGCGAATTCCAGTCGAGCTCCACGAGGCGGTACGGCGTCGGATTCTGGGCGGGAAGCGCGAGGTCGAGCATGCTCATCCCCGTCGCCGGCAGCCCTTCGAGCGCCCGCTCGTCCAGCACGACTCCGATCTCGAGGGGGGTGCCTTCGTGCCCCTGATCGATCACGACGTAGGTTCGTGCGCGACCGTTGCCGATGCGCGTCGGCACACCATACTGGACGTGGACGCCGGGGCCGAGCCCGCGCGACAGCGAAGCGTCGGGAGTGGTGGGATTCGCCGCATCGCTGCACGCGACTGCGATGGCGAGCGTCGTGAATGAGGAAGCGATAGCGACGCGGCGCGCCGTGATTTCGTTCAGGCGAAGGTGTGCAAGGCGGGAGAGCATCGGTGAATCCTCGCGAAAGCAGGTGAGCAGGTGATGCGCGATCAGCGCGTCAGCATGATCACATCGCGAGGATTGCAGCGAATGGGAAAGACGACCCGAGGGTCGAATTACCCGGCGGCGGTCGCTGACACAGGTGAGCCGGGGCTCGGCAGGTGCACGACCGTGAGCAGCAGCACGCATCCAGCCGAGGAGCGCGCAGCGTGCGGTACTCCCGACGCGAGCACGAGCACGTCGCCCGTCGTCAGGGAATACTCCTCCCCGGCGACGTCGAAGACGACTTGCCCCTCGAGCAGATGAATGGTGACCGGTCCTTCTGCATGGCGGGTCGGGAGGTCTCCACCGGCCGCGAGCGCGATCAGGGTCAGGCGAAGAGGTCCTTCCTTCACGAGCGTTCGCGCGGTTCTGCCACTGCGCGCCAGCAGCTGCTGGTCGATCATCCGCTCATCGCGCTTCAGATGATGCACCAGCACTTCTCCTTCGAGCGTGCGACGCAACGACGACATTTTATTCTCCTTGCATCCGGTCATCGACGGCTGATGCGCACGCGCCAGAGCTCCGGCCCCTGCGCCTCGTACTCCCAATCGAAACTCTCCGGGCGCTCGGCCGCAAGCTGGTACTGCAATGGCTTCGGGTCGTGATCGTTGAGCAGCACCATGGATTGGCCGCTGGCGAGTCTGTCGAAGGTGCTGAAGATCGTCGGGTGCTTGTCGCGTGGCGGGAGAACGCGCACGTCGAGCTCGATCGTCTGCAGTGACATTGGTGAAGCTCCTGTTGGGGTGATGGGAACCGCGATGCGGAGGTCAATCATTATTGGCACGCCAGATGCGCACGTGCACCTCGTGCGGCCGTGCGTCGTCGACCTCGCACGCGAACCCACGCTCGGCGAGCATGGGGAGCAGCAACTGCGGTACTCGGCCGTTGATCTGCACGAGCTGATGACCGTCGGGAACCGACTCGAGCGCGGCAAGCGTGCGCACGAGTGGCTCTGGTGGCTCGAGTCCTCGAACATCGAGCCACACAGTCGGCGTTGCGGCGATGTCGGTGCCGCCAGGTGCCGGCGATTTCGGCGACGGTGATTCTCGCCGCTCCGTTTCGCGCGCCTGCGCTTCGCGCTCGCCTCGCCAGAACCAGACGGACCAGTCATGCGCGGCGTGTCGCGCGCTCTCGTGGTGAAAGCCGCGCTTCTCGAGAAGCTCGAAGAGCGGGACCGGCTCGAAGTTCGTGCGGAGATGGAGCGCCTCGCCTGCGCCGAGCGCCGCCACCGCAGCCATGATGCGCGACAGGGGCTCGCGCCCCGTGCTCATGTCCTCGCGCACGTCGAGCTCGACTTCGCGAAGCGATGTTGGCCGCTCGTCAGAACCCTCCACGATGGAGGTGACGTCTTCGCGCGCCGGCGCGCCGGCGGACGGAGCGGCGTCGATGTGCAGCGCCTCGTTGAGATCGCGTACCAGGACATGTACCGGCACGTTCGCTATCCGCGCGGCCTGCTCCACCGTGACGAGTCGCGCCATGACGCGGCGCATTGTCCGGTTGCGCAATTTCCGGAAGTGATCGGCGTGGCGGACGAAGACGTCCACGAGCGCCTCATCCCGCGCGAGCACATCGCTCACGCGGTCGGTCGGCGCAACGGGTGCCGGCGTGCACGCGCTCATGTGTGCAACCGCCCGAGCGCCACGCGAGCGATCTGCGAGACGAACAAAAGCACTCCCGACAGGAACAGGAGGGCGCCACCTCGCACCGCGTTCGTCGATCCCGCAGCCGTGCCGAGGGCGAGGGCCGCCACGCCGAGCGACATCAGCCCGAGCTGTAGATGCGCGATGCGCGATGAGAAGGTCGCCGCGACCGTGGGCGCGGTTCCCTTTCCGAGTCGATCCCTGTAGCGCACGGTCCACGCGAGCAGGGGCACGATCTTGTAGAAAAAGCCGATGACGAACAGCACGATGCCGCCGAGCAATCCCACCATCACGTAGATCGTTGCCAGTCGCGGGTGCGAGATGCCGCGCGCGAGCACCGCGGCGCCGAGCGCAGAGCTCACGACGAGGAACGCGAGTGCCGAGACGACGAACCGCATCCCTGCATCGATGCTGCGGCGCACGCGCGCTCGATAAAACGAATGCACCTGCCAGACGAAGCAGCCGACGCCTCCCTCCAGCAGCGCCAGCGCAATCCACGTCACCGCCGGGATGCGAGCATCGAGCCCCACGCACAACGCGAGCACGCCGATGCCAAGCAGCGCGAGAGCGCGCTTCGTCCATCGGGTGTCGGGAGCGTGCGAGAGCAGAAACATCGGCAGCAGTCGATGCGAGACTCCCGTCATCATGACCAGCGCCCACCCCACGAGCGCCATGTGGAGGTGCACCGCGAGCACACGCACCCGGGCGTCCGCGAGGAAGCCGGTCCGCAGGTTGTGGAGCAGCACGACTCCGAGCACCAGCGCAATGGAGAGAAAGCCCAGGGCAACGACCACTGCCGCCCAGGTGACATCGCGCAGGGTCGCACGCCGCAGTGAGATGGCGAAGTTGACCACCGCGAGAACGACACCGGTCGCGACCAGCCCGATCCCCAGGTGATGGAGTACGGTGCTGTTCGTCGCCACGCCCGCCGCGAAGATCCCAGCTCCCGGCGCGAACGCACAGAAGCTCGCGTGGCCCATGCGCACCGACCGAACCGGCGCGCCCAGCGCCACGGGAAGCAGTTGATAGAGCGCGCCGAAAATGGTGGTCGTCAGCCATCCGAGAGTGAAGAGGTGCGTGACGGCTGCCACGTGTGGTGACGGATACGCGCCGATTGCCAACTCCGGCGCGATCCAGACGAGCCCTGCGGAACCGGCCAGCAGATACAGGATTGCGACCGCGAAGTGCTCACCGGCGAGAAGAACCGACGTGGGAGACGGGGTTGGCGCACGACCCGCATGCCCGCCGGAACCGGTGAAGGCACTCCTGCTTACGATCCGCACCGGCGCGCTCACGCGCCGTCCTGCGCATCGGCGACGTGCATCCAGCCGAGTCCGGCCGCAATGCCCCGGCCGATCGATTCGAACGCCATGGCTGTCGCGCTGTGCGGCCGTGCGACCATCGTCGGCGTGCCGGCGTCACCCTCGCCGACGACCCGCTCGTCGAACGGCACCGCGCCGAGGAACGGCACCTTCAGATCACCGGCGACGGTGCGACCCGCGCCGCATCCGAACGGGCCGTTCATGTTCTCGACCACGCCGAGGAGCGGCACCTCGAGCGAGCGGAACATCTCCGCGGCCTTGTGCGCCTCCGCCACCGCCACGCGGGGCGGCTGTGTAACGATCACCGCGCCGGACAGCGTCACCGCCTGCGCGAGACTGATGGGGATGTCGCCGGTACCCGGCGGCAGATCGACGACGAGCACGTCGAGCTCCGGCCACGCGACGCCACGCGCGAATTGCTTCACGGCCTTCGAAACCATCGGTCCCCGCCAGATGGCCGGCGAGCCGGCACCGAGAAAGAATCCGAAGCTGATCATCGGGAGACCGTGCGCGGTGAGCGGAAGAATGACCTTCTCCGGCGACATGCGCACTCGCGACCTGCCATCCTCGATGCCGAGCATGATGGGCAGGCTCGGGCCGTAGATGTCGGCGTCGAGCACACCGACGCGCAGTCCGTCCCGCGCGAGCGTGAGAGCCAGGTTCACGGCAACGGTGCTCTTGCCGACACCACCCTTGCCGGCGCCAATGGCAATCACGTGTCGCACGGAAGCGAGGCGCACCTGCTCGGCCCACGGATCCGGAGTGCCATGCCGCACCGGCAACGCAACCTGCGACTTGGGTGTCACCAGCTCGACCGCTACGCTGGAGGCGCCGAGCGCGAGCAGTGCGGCCCGGATGCGCTCGTCGAGCGCCGCGCGCACATCCTCGTTGCGGGTGTGCACGCCGAGCCGAACCGTGACGTCTCCCTCGCGCACACACACATCCTCCACCATCCCGAACGACACGAGATCTCGCGTCAGACCGGGATACGCGACACCGCGCAACGCCTCGGTAGCGGAGTCGCTCGTCAGGGCACGGGCGGCGCGATCACTCTCTGCATGCATGCGTGAGATCCTCGTCGGCAGACGAGCGAAGCATCACCGCGGGGCGCAGGCAATGGCGTGACGGTTGTCTCAAACACGCGAGCCGCGCCTTTCCGGGGTCACTCGTATCGTGCGCGCTCGCCGGGTCTGCCGAGCGTGCGCAGCTTCGCGACGTCCGGAATTCGCATGCGCGTGCGCCCGAGCGGCTCGATCAGTCCCTTCTCCTTGAGCTGCTTGAGCGCGCGCGAGACGGACTCGCGCGCGGTGCCGAGCTCCTGGGAGAGCTCCTCGCGCGTGCGGTCGAGCACGATCTCGGTCCCATCGGCGGTGATCGTGCCGTGTTGCTCGGCGAATTGCGCGAGAAAGCTGGCGAGGCGCGCAGCCACGTCGCGAAAGGCGAGCGTTTCCGTCACCTGCACGAGGTGTCGCAGTCGTTTTCCGAGGTCGCGGATGATCGCGTCGGCGACATCGGGGTTGGCGCGGTACAGCGCCTCGAACTCGGCGCGCGGCACGAAGGCGAGCCTCGACTCCACCTCCGTGATCGCCGATGCGGGATACGCCCCTCCGTCGAAGAGTGGCAGCTCGGCAACCGGACGGCCCGCGCCCTCCGTGTGCAGCACCTGCTCACGTCCGGCCGGGCTCGTGCGGAAGATGCGCACCCGTCCGGACTCGACCACGTACAGTCCGCGGCACGGCTCACCCGCCACGAAGAGCACGTGACCGGCGGCGTACGTGCGCAGCAGCGACCGTTCGGCCAGGCGCCGGCGCGCGCTGTCGCTGAAGGACGCGAAGAGTGGCACCTGCTGGAGCAAGGACTCGATGTCCATGGCGTCGTCATCTCAGGGGAGCGACCGCAATCGTGACAACCGTCACGCGCATCGCACATTCATTAACCGATGTTGCGGAGGCACGCGCAGGACTCACGCGACCTTCTTCAACCTACACGAACGATCCCGCATGAGTGCATCCGACCCGCGCATCGAGCTGCTGTGGCGCAATCTCGCGAAGGTGATCGACCCGGAGATCGGGATCGACATCGTGTCGCTGGGCCTCGTGTATGGGGTCGAGATACGAGACGACGTCGCCTGGATCACTCACACGCTGACGACACGCGGCTGCCCGCTGGAGCGCATCATCACGGACGGAATACGAGCCGCGGCAATGGAGGCGGACGACATCTGCGGCGTGGAGACTGCACTCGTGTGGGAGCCGGCGTGGCACTCCGGCATGATCACTCCCGGTGCGTTGTGATCCGCTCTCATTCGACCGGCAACATCTCCGCACAGCGCGGCATTAAAATCGCCGCAGCCGATGCACGATGTTCACATCTCCCATCTGACTCGGCACCACATCCGCCGGTCGCGGCGGGATCGATACTCCCGGAATCGGCGGCAGACCGTCTCGTTGCGCTGCGAGCTCGAACGTGAAATGACTCGCCGGCGGAAGTGCGAACGCCACGATCGCTCCGGTATCGGGAACCGCCCAGTACTCCATGCTCCAGTCGCTCGTGCGGTCGCGAGGAGGAAAGGTCGAGCGGTAGCGTGTCGTATCGACGAGTCGCCCGTCGATCCACGAGCCGAGCACGTGGGCACCACGTGCGCGCATCGATATCTCCGTGCTTCCCGCAGGCGCGCGCACGCGCAGGACGACGTGTCGTTCTCCATTTGAAGTCGAGTCGGAGATCAACGTGGCATCGGGAGCACCGAGTGGCACCCGTTGTACCTTGCGGCCCATGAAGGGAATCGCATAGCCGAACATGCTACTGTTCCACTCGGGACTGCGCGCGGACGAATCCTTCCCGACCACGCTTCGCGTCCAGTCATCCGCTGCGCGTCCGGGAGGACCGAGCCACGCATCACCAGAATCCGCATCTTCGGCGTACACCAGTGCCGTGCGCAGCGGATGCGCGGCGCTCGGACGAACGATGATGGCCGCGAGCCCGAAGCACGCGCCGGCCGCGAGCGCGAGCGACGCTGCCGACCACCATCGCGCGCCGTCCATGACGGTCGCGAGCGTGGGTGCGAGCAGCAACGCGATCATCGACGTCATCACGCAGAGCACGATGGCGCCAGGCGTGAAAATTCCGAGCAGCACCACTGATACACCGTACGTGAATCCGGCGAGAATGAACAGCGTCACCGCAACGGCGATCCATTCGGCGACCACGCGCCCGCGCACGAGGAGCGCCGCGCCCGCCGCAAACAGGAGCGGCCACGTGAAGAGATAGGCGGCGCCCGGCACCTTGATGCTCAGCACGAGCGCCAGCACCAGCCAGACGATGAGCGCGCCGGTATGCAGGCCACGAGGAGTCGACCAGCGCATTGCGAGCGCACGGCACGCGGCGGTCACCGACAGCGCGAGCAACACCAGCGCGGTTGCGTACAGTCCGCTCCACATCGCCGGTCCCTCGAGACGCTTGCCGATCAGCCATCCCAGCCCACCGGACAGCGCGACCGCGACGAGCGACGCGAGCACCCCTGTGATCACTCCCCTGCGAACGCGAAACGCGACGATTCCCACGAGCACCAGCGCGACAATGGCAAGGGGAAGCTCGAACGTCTGCGGGTACACCACCAGTCCGACGAGTGGCATGTCGAAGAACACGCCATCGCCGGTGCGCGCTCGCGGCAGCGGCTCGTTGCCGAACGTGCGCACCATCGTGAGCATCTGCGTTCCGTGATGCTGCAGGCTCCCCGGATTCAGGTGTGCGACGTCATCCTGCGTCGTGTGATATCGCTCGACCCCATCGGCGAAAGCGAAGTTGAGCGCCGGCAGACCGAGTATCGCGAGCTCGGAGAGATCCGTGTCGTTGGGCAGGGTGCGATAGATGACCACGGTCACGGAGCCCGCCGAGGCCTCCGGATCACTGCGCAGCGCCCGCGCGACGTCGAGATTGCCGGGGCCGGTCTCGAACATGAGTGAGCGTCCAGTGGTGCCACGGGCCTCGAAATTCATGACGACTGCAACGTCCTTCGCCCACGGATGCTCGCGCACGAACGCGGCGGCGCCGAGCAGTCCGGATTCCTCGCCGTCGGTGATCAGCGCAATGACGTCGTGCCGCAGCGGCTGCTTGCGTGCGTGCAAGGCGCGGAGCGTCTCGAGTATCGCGGCTGCGCCGGCGCCGTCATCCGCAGCCGCCGGGCCGGCTTCGACGCCATCGTAGTGCGCCATGATGAGTACCGCTTGGGAGCCTGGCTCGCTTCCCGGGATTCGGGCGAGGATGTTTTCGACCCGTCCCGCCTCGCGATAGCGGGTGCCGATAGCCGTCGCGTGTTGGACCTGCGGCAGCATCCCCAGCGTGGTGAGTTGCGCGACGATGTAATCGCGAACACGATCGTGATCCGCGCTTCCGAGCGAGTGCGGCCGCTGCGCGATCTGCTCGACGTGCCGCATCGCGCGCTCGGCGGAGAACGCGGTGTCGGGAGCCGATGCCGGAACGGCGCGCGGGGGCCGAGCAGTTCGAAGAATCGAGATTGCGCAGAGGGCGAGCAGACCGAGCGCAACTCCGATTCGTTTCAGCATAGGGGCCCTTTCGCGGAGAGTCGGGTGAGCGAATCGGCCGTATGTTGCAGCGCGTGCAAGGCAAGCGTAAGACGCCGCAGGCATGGAAGGATGCGGCTCTTCTCGCACCAGTGATCCCTTCGATGTCCAGCCGAGTATCCGACCATGCGCGCGCAAAGCCGCATGGTCGGGTGGTTGGAACGAAGGTCAAGGGGCCTTCCCGAGATTGAAGTCGTTCCCGAACGCAATTGCGCCTGCTACTGCGAGTCCAATGGCGAGAAAGCCCACCACGGCTCCAACCGTGCGCACCGGGGAGGTCTTTCTGTTCCACACCTGGGCAATGCTGTCGGTGGGCAGGCTCACCTCGCCGCCGGATCCGACGGCGTACATCGTGTCATTGACGATCGACGCACCGGGGAGCCGGAAGTGAACCTCTCGCCCCGAGCGTGTAGTCACGCCGCTGATCTGTTTGAGTCCGTTCGCATCGTTGGCGAACGGAACCCGTTGCGTAGTCATGCAGCCCGAGATGGACGGCGCGAGCAGTAGAAGAACTGCGAACGTGCTGACGGGCCGGAGTGCTGTGCGGAACATGGCGACCTCCTGGTACGGTGAGGAGATCTACGATCGCCATCGGTGCCAGCCGCGAACATACGTCGCTTGGCGTAGGGATCGGTGTGAGGCGACGTATGCATCGCGAACCGAAGATCGGGGGAGCAACCGCTGCATCAACGCAGGCGCGCTCTCAATGACGTGGGGGCGAGTCGTGCCGGAGAAGTGGGATCCCGGATGCACGACGCGCCGCGGGGCATCGTACGTGCCCGCGCGGCGCGGTGTAGTGTCTGATGGGCCAGCGAGGAGTTGAACCTCGGACCTCACGCTTATCA
>Ga0105238_10008495_pt1 | contig 10277 bp, 6 predicted proteins | sample KBSC34metaG_FD_81526 | JGI IMG/M metagenome (GOLD analysis project Ga0105238, IMG submission 81526) | Corn rhizosphere microbial communities from Kellogg Biological Station, Michigan, USA - KBS C3-4 metaG | ecosystem: Host-associated > Plants > Roots > Rhizosphere > Soil | place: Michigan, USA...
GGGCTGAGGCGGACGAGTCGGGTGGCCAGCCAGTCGTTGCGATGACGCTGCAGGGTCTCGATGTTGCGCAGCCCCGCAGGCGTAAGCGTCAGGCCCGAGCGGCGGCCATCCTCGGCGTGTTCGGCGCGGCTGAGCCACCCCGCCGCCTCCAGGCGCTTGACGTGGCTCGACATGGTTGGCCGCGAGACCTGCTCGAAGTGCGCGAGCTCGCTCACGCCGGCCCCCGGGTGCTTGCGGATGTAGCCGAGGAGGATCGCGTCCTGCGACGACAGGCCGACCTTCTGGGCCTCCTGGCGCAGCTTGCGCGACACCCGCAGCAGCGGGCCGCGCAGGGCCTCGGCCAGGGCGATCACATCGACGGGTTCGGCTGCGGCCGTGGGCACGGCGCCTCGCTGAGATAGTTAGATTGACGAACTATCTATACCGACCCCGATCCGTGGGTTCAAGTGCGCGGGCATCGTGACATTAGGTCCGCGGCGCGCTACCCGCGTCGGTGGAACCGGCCGGCGAGGGTGCTGTGGGGCGTCGTCCCGTCTACATAAATTGGGGCCTGTCCAGCTTCTACGGCTGGGGCGTCTACGGCCTGAACCTGGCGCTGAACTGGATGGCCGATCCGGACCTGGCGCCGGTAGCCACCAATCCGATCGAACCACGGGCGCTCGCCATCGATCCCCTGCGGATGCGGGCCCTGGAAGACCTGCGCCGGCGCTCGGCGGCCTTCCAGGACCAGCTTGCAGGGTTCGCCGGCGGACCGGCCGCGCTCGACGCCGTGCTGCTGGCCGACTGCAACGCGCAGTTCCAGCGCAGCCCCGCCGCGCACGGGGTGACGCTGTCCGGGCAGCCCACCGTGGCGGTGACCTTCTTCGAGACCGCGCGCCTGGAGCCCGAGGCCGTCAGCCGTGCGGCGGACTATCCGCTGATCGTCACCGGCTCGACCTGGAACCGCGAGGTCCTGCAGGCGCACGGGCTTTCCCAGGTTCGCACCGTCCTGCAGGGCGTGGACCCTACTGTGTTCCATCCGGCGCCTTCGATCCGCTACCTGCCGGATCGGTTCCTGGTGTTCAGCGGCGGAAAGCTGGAGCGGCGCAAGGGCCAGGACCTGGTGATGGCCGCGTTCCGGCGCTTTGCTGAGCGACGGGCCGACGCGCTGCTGGTCACCGCCTGGCACTCGCCCTGGCCCGAGGCGGCGCGGACGCTGGACGCCGGCGGGCTGACCGCGCCGATCCCGTTCGACGTGGCGGGCCGGGCGGATGTTGTGGGCTGGGCTGCGGCCAACGGTGTCGGGCGCGAGAACATCCTAGACCTTGGCCTGATCCCCAACGAGCAGACGCCAAGCGTCCTGCGCGAGATGGACGTGGCGGTCTTTCCCAACAGGGCCGAGGGCGGCACCAACCTGGTGGCCATGGAGTGCATGGCCTGCGGCGTGCCTGTGATCCTCTCCGCCAACACCGGCCACCTCGACCTGATCGAAGACGAGAACGCCTATCCGTTGACCCAGCAGCGCGAGTTGCCGGGCGCCGAGGCGGGTTTCAAGGGCGTCGCGGGTTGGGGCGAGAGCGACGTCGATGAGATCGTGGCGCTGTTGGAGCGGGCCTACGCGCAAAGGGACGAGGCGCGGGCGCGCGGCCTGCGGGGCGCGGCGACACTCAGCCGGCTGACCTGGGCCGACACCGCGCGCAAGATGAAGGCCCTGATCCGCCCGCTGGATTCGAAGGCTTCATGAAGCGGCGCGGCGCGGCGCGGACGGCCGTCGGGCCGTCGCACCTCGTCTTCTAGGCGGTGGCGAGCCGGGTCCTGCGGCGCGCCAGACGAAGCGCGCTCCCGAGGCCGCCTAAACCGGCCAGCATCAGCGCCCAGGCGGCGGGCTCCGGGACGAGCGCGCTGGCCGAGCCGCTGGTGATGTAGCGGATCGCTCCGTTCGCCGGCAGGTAGCAGTTGTAGGAGCCCTGGCATTCCCAGGACGGGCCCTGTGAGCCGCCCACGATCGGATTGTTCGGCGAGGCGATCCCGAGGTCGTTGGCGAAGGTCAGGCGCAGGTCGCTCTGATACTGCGGCTGCGCGTCGATGTAGAAGGCGCCGTTCGAATAGTAGCTGTTCGCAGGCGTGTAATCGAAGGCCGCGTCCGTGCTGCCCGCGGTGGTCTTCAGGTCATAGCCGGCGAGGAAGCCATAGACGTTGATGTTGAAATAGCCGCTGAGCGCGCCGCCGTCGTCGAAGCTGCCGGTGACGACCCAGGTCACGTCGGCGTTGGCGATCGAGGGCGCCGCGGCGATCGCAAGCACGCCTACGCTGGCGGCGGCCGCCAACAGGCGTCGCGAGTTCTGGAGTTTCATGTCTTGGCCCACCCTTCTGGCGCCCGATTGCTGTGGGCGCGGACATCGGTCCTCTGCTGAGAATCGACGTTAAGAAGTGTTAATCATCTTCTCGCGAAGGGCGAGCGCGTTCCCGTCGCAGGCGTATTGAACGGGCGACCCCACGCCCTCTGAAGCAAAGAGGGCGTGGGGTGGCTTGGGCGCTAGAGAACCCCCAGCATCTCCGCCACCAGCGGGTGGCGCACGATGTCGCGGTCGGCCAGACGCACGACGGCGATGTTGCCGACGGCTTCCAGCTTGGCGGCGACGGGCGCCAGGCCCGAGAGCTCGGGGATCAGGTCGGACTGGTTCGGGTCGCCGGTGACCACCATGGTCGAGTGCCAGCCGAGGCGGGTGAGCAGCATCTTGAGCTGCACGTAGGTGCAGTTCTGCGCCTCGTCGATGACCACGAAGGCGTTGTTCAGCGTGCGGCCGCGCATGAAGCCGACCGGGGCGATCTCGATGGCGCCCTCGGCCATCAGCGCGCGGACCCGCTTCATGGAGAGCCGGTCGGAGAGGGCGTCGTAGAGCGGGCGCAGGTAGGGGGCGAGCTTGTCCTCGGCGTCGCCCGGCAGGTAGCCGATGCTCTCGCCGGCCTCGACCGCGGGGCGCGAGAGCACGATGCGCCCGACGCTGCCGCTTTCCAAAGCCTCCACCGCCTTGGCGATGGCGAGGTAGGTCTTGCCGGTGCCGGCCGGGCCCAGCGCCATCACCAGGTTCTTGTCGTCGATGGCCTTGATCAGCTCTTCCTGGCCAGGGGACTTGGCCTTGATGGTCTTTAGGTAGCCCTGGTCGCGCTCGTCGTTGGAGTTGTGATGGGCGAGCGGGGACCAGCCCCGATCGAGCGGCAACCGGCGGATCTTATCGTCCCCGGTGAACTGGCCGGCGTCGAAAGCGCCTTCGCGCAGCTGTCGCTTCTGGGCTCGCTTGGTCATCAAAAGCCTCCGTTAGGCCCGCAACGCGCGGGCCAAAAAAAAAGGGCGTCTCCGCAATGGAGCGCCCTTGAATGGTCGGGTGAGAATCGAAGCAGGCGGCGTGCGCAGCGGCCTTCAGGCTTGCCCGGGGGTCCTTCCCCGGAGGCCGGTCCGGATCCGAAGATCCGAGGAGGCAACACACTCAGCGCCATCAACTCCGTCCAGCGCGAGACACGGGACCGAAGGCTCGGCCCGCAGCGGTTTCGGAAGGGGTATCGCCCTCTCGAATCGCCCGACTAGAATGATCCTAACTCGGTTTAAAAACGGTTAAATGGACGGATTGTCGCAAGAAACGGGGTGTGCGGATGAGTGTTTACAACTTAGGCAATGTGACACCTGAATTACCAAACGATGGCGAATACTGGATAGCGCCGACCGCCGCGGTCATCGGCCGAGTGATTCTCAAGAAGAATGCGTCGATCTGGTGGGGCGCCACCCTGCGTGGCGACAACGATCCCATCACGGTGGGCGAGAACTCGAACGTCCAGGACGGCTCGGTGCTGCACACCGACACGGGCTCGCCCCTGACCATCGGGGCCAATGTGACGGTGGGCCACATGGTGATGCTGCATGGCTGCACGATCGGCGACAATTCCCTGGTCGGCATCGGCTCGATCGTCCTGAATGGAGCGGTGATCGGGAAGAACTGCCTGATCGGCGCCAACTGCCTGATCACCGAGGGCAAGGAGATACCGGAGAACTCCCTGGTGATGGGCGCGCCCGGCAAGGTGGTGCGCGAGATCTCGCCGGAGCAGGCGATGATGCTAGCCGGCGGGGCGGCGCACTATGTCGCCAACTGGAAGCGCTATCGCCGGGAGCTGAAGGAGGTCTAGCTTTCCCTCCCTTTATGGGGAGGGTGGCCGAGGCGAAGCCGAGGTCGGGTGGGGAAGTCGCGTTCAGGCGCTGACTCAGCACTCCGGCCCACGCTTCCCCACCCGTCTCGCTGACGCTCGACACCCTCCCCATGAAGGGGAGGGAAAAGAAAGGAAACGCCATGGCCTATGAGTTCATCGAGGTGGAGCGTGAGGGGCCGGTCACGGTCGTCACCCTCAACCGGCCGGAGGTGATGAACGCGCTGCATTCGCCGGCGCACTTCGAGTTGGACGACGCGTTCAACGCCTTCGCCGCCGATCCCGAGCAGTGGGTGGCCATCGTCACCGGCGCGGGCGAGCGGGCGTTTTCCGCCGGCAACGACCTCAAGCACCAGGCGGGCGGCGGCAAGATGGAGAGCCCGCCGTCGGGATTCGCCGGCCTGACCAGCCGGTTCGACCTCACCAAGCCCCTGATCGCGGCGGTGAACGGCGTGGCCATGGGCGGCGGCTTCGAGATCGCGCTCGCCTGCGACATTATCCTGGCGTCGGAGGCCGCCGTCTTCGCCCTGCCGGAGCCGCGGGTGGGCCTGGCGGCGCTCGCCGGCGGGCTGCACCGCCTGCCGCGCGCCATCGGGACCAAGCGGGCGATGGGCATGATCCTGACGGCGCGGCGCGTCTCGGCGGCCGAGGGTAAGGCGCTGGGCTTCGTGGCCGAGGTGACCAAGCCGGACGAGCTGATGTCGACGGCGCGGGCCTGGGCCAAGGGCATCTGCGAGCTCGGCCCCATGTCGATCCGCGCGTCGAAGGAGGCGGTCTACAAAGGCCTGGACGAGCCCAGCCTGGAGGCCGCGATCAAGGGGCAGAACCGCTATCCAGCCATCGCGGCGCTCTATCGCTCGGAGGACTTCGTGGAGGGGCCGCTGGCGTTTGCGCAGAAGCGCGCGCCGGCGTGGAAGGGGCGGTGATGGAGAGACTTCGCGAACTTCTGAGATTTGATGGGCGGCTCAGCCGCCTCGGTTTCTGGCGTGGCTATCTGCTGCTGGGAGTACTGGGCGCGATTGCTCTCGTCGTAGGCCTTCTCGCCATCATGGGATTTGGATCCTGGGGTGCAGTCTTCTTGGCGCCACTCTTACCCCTCGTGATCGCTTCCATCGCGATCATCGTGCGAAGGCTGCATGACCGTGGCAAGTCCGCTCTTTGGCTTCTGCCCTTCGTGATCGGGCCATTTCTGGTCGGCCTCTGGCTCAACACCGAGGGGAACGGACAGGCTGGCGGACCTATGTTGCTCGTGGCGTTGACGAGTTTGATCTTGAACATCTGGGGACTTGTGGAAATCGGCCTTCTGGGCGGGACGCGCGGGGTCAACCGTTTCGGCGAAGCGCCAGCCGCAGGCCGCTAGCACAGCTTGCCAGAAAGTGACGCCTGCGTCAGGTTCGGTGGATAGCTAATCACCGTTCAGGGACCCGGCGCGCGTCATGGATCGCTACGACTACATCATCATCGGCGCGGGCTCGGCCGGCTGTGTGCTGGCCAACCGGCTGAGCGAGGACGGGGACAAGACGGTCCTCTTGCTGGAGGCGGGCGGCAAGGACGGCTCGCTGATGATCAAGATGCCGGCCGGGGTCGGCGGGCTCATCGGCAAGGCCGGGCCGCAGAACTGGGGCTTCTGGACCGAGCCGGAGCCGAACCTGGAGGGGCGCAAGCTCTGGTGGCCGCGCGGCAAGGGCTGGGGCGGTTCGTCCTCGATCAACGGCATGATCTACATCCGCGGGCACGCGCGCGACTACGACCAGTGGGGCCAGATGGGCCTGCGCGGCTGGTCCTATGCGGATGTGCTGCCGTACTTCAAGAAGTCGGAGAGCCTGGAGGGCGGCGGTGACGCCTGGCACGGCGGCGACGGGCCGCTGAAGGTTTCCAAGGCCTCTTCGCCCAACCCGATCTACTCGGCGGCGATCCAGGCGGGCGCCCAGGCCGGCTATCCGTTGACCAAGGACTTCAACGGCTTCCAGCAGGAGGGCTTCGGCCCCTACCAGCTCACCATCCACGACGGCCAGCGGTGGAGCGCCTCGCGCGGCTACCTGCATCCGGCCCTGGCGCGCCCGAACCTGACCTGCCTGACCGGCGTGCGCACGACCCGCATCGTGGTCGAGGACGGCCGGGCCACCGGCGTCGAAATCTACGACGAGAAAACCAAGGCCAAGCGCATCGTCCATGCGGCCGGCGAGGTGCTGCTTTGCGCGGGCGCAGTGCAGTCGCCGCACATCCTGCAGCTCTCCGGCATCGGCGATCCGGAGGAGCTCGGCGCCCACGGCGTGCCGGTGGTGCATGAGCTGAAGGGCGTCGGCGCGAACCTGCAGGACCACCTGGACGTGACCCTGTCGTGGGTCTGCCCCAAGCCGATCACCGCCTATTCGATGCGCAAGGGCCTGATCAAAACGCTGGGCGTGGGCCTGAACTACATGCTGTTCGGCAAGGGCGCGGGGCGGCAGAACTTCCTGGAATCGGGCGCCTTCCTGCGCTCGCGGCCCGACCTCGACCGGCCGGACCTGCAGATCCACACCGTGCTGGCGATCATGCAGGACCACGGCAAGGTCTCCGTCGCCAAGGACGGCTTCACCTTCCACGTCTGTCAGCTGAGGCCGGAGAGCCGCGGCCGCGTCGGCCTGAAGTCGTCCGACCCGCTGGCCGATCCGGCGATCTTCGCCAACTACCTCTCCGCCGAGGAGGACCGCCGCGCGATCCGCGAGGGCGTCAAGATGATGCGCAAGGTCGCCCAGCAGTCGGCGCTCGATCCCTACCGCGCCGAGGAATATTCCCCGGGCGAGGCGGTGCAGACCGACGCCGAGATCGACGCCTGGATCAGGAAGACCGCCGAGACGATCTACCACCCCGTCGGCGCCTGCCGCATGGGCGCGGCAGGCGATCCCATGGCGGTGGTCGACGCCGAGTGCCGCGTGCAGGGGCTGGCCGGCCTGCGGGTGATCGACGCCTCGGTGATGCCGACCCTCGTGGGCGGCAACACCAACGCGCCCACCATCATGATCGCCGAGAAGATCTCCGACGCCATCCGCGGCCGCGCCGCGCTGCCGCCGCAGGACGCCCCGGTCTACGGCGACGAGCAGAAGGCGGCTTGATCCACCGCTCATCCCCGCGAAGGCGGGGATCCAAGCGGCCTTTCGGTTCGCCTGAGCGGTCGTGGCCAAAGCCGCCGACTCAGCTTGGGTCCCCGCCTTCGCGGGGATGAGCGGGGTTTGAGCTACTTCGCCGGCGTCACTTCCATGCGGAAGGCCTTGTCGTCCTTCAGCACCAGTTCAGCGGCGTGCTTCACGTCGGCGGCGGTGATCTTTTCTGTGCCCGGGATGATGTGGCGGATGAAGTCGAGCTTGCGCGGGTCTTCCTGCGCCCCGGAGAGCTCGGCCAACCAGTATTGGTTGGTGACCCGTGAGCGCTCCAGGCGGTCGATGCGCGGCTTCTTGGCGCGCGCCAACTCGTCGGCCGTGATGTCCGTCGTCTTCAGGTCGTTGGCGATCTTGGCCACGTCGCGGAAGAAGCCGTCGAGCTTGGCGGGCGGCACCTCGACGCTGGCGGCCAGATAGCCCCAGCCGGTCCAGGTCGGGCTGTGGGCGTAGCTTACCGAGGGCGAGTAGGTGACGCCCTGCGCCTCGCGCAGCTCGTCGATCAGCCGCAGGCCCATCACCTCACCCAGGATGTCGGTCTCCAGCGCCTGCTGCGGATTGGCCCACAGGTCGTTAGTCGGCCAGGCCACGTAGCCGATCGACTGGTCGGCGCGGCCCTTGTGGGTGAAGTCCAGGGGCTTGGCGGTGGCCGCCGGGAAACTCACCTGGCGCTGGGCGACCGCCGGCGGCGCGGACGGGTTGCGGGCGGGCAGGGCGCCGAAGGTGCGGGAGACCGCGTCGATGGCCTTTTCGACCGTGACGTCGCCGACGATCACCACCTCGATGGGGTCGGACGCCAGGTGCGGCGCGATCTGGGCCTGCAGGTCGGCGAGCTGGGCCTTGGCGATGTCCTCGCGGCTGGGGAAGGTGAAGCGCCGGTCGCCGCCGTGCAGGACGCCGGAAAGCTCGCGGCTCATCACCCCGCCGTCGGTGCCCTCGAGCTGGTCGTGGACGGTCTTGCCGGCGTTCTGCTGGCGCTTGAACGCCTCGCCGCGCCAGCCCGGGTCGGCCACATAGGCGGTCAGCACCTGCAGCTCGGTCGGCAGGTCGTCGGTGCGCGTCGAGCCGGAGAGCGCGAAGGCGTCCTCGCCGACGCTGAAGCGCGCGCCATAGACCTTCGAGGCCAGCACCCGCTCTGTGTCCTCGTTGTCGATCTGCTTCAGCCCGCCCTCGATGAAGGCGTTGGCGAACCAGGCGAGGCTCTGGCGGTCCTTGGGCAGGTCCTGCAGGCCGTCGCCGATGTTGACCCGCACCAGCACCTCGTCGTCGCGGAACTTGGTGGGCTTGACCGTCAGGCGCACGCCGTTGGCGAAGGTCACGAAGACGGTGTCGAGGTCGGTGACCTCCTTGGTGGCGACGACCTTGCCGGGGTCGCCGAAGCTCGAATAGGGCCAGGCGACCTCGTGCGGCGCGGTGGGCGCGGCCACGGCGACCTTGCGGGTCGAGGCGTATTCGTCGAGCAGGGCCTTGTCGCCGCCGGGGACGGGCTTGGGCGAGGACATGAAGATCAGCGGCCCTTCGCCCGCGAAGGCGGCCTTGAGCGCGGAGGAGACCGTGTCGGCCTTCAGGCCCTTCACCGTGGCCTCGAAGAAGGCGAGGTCGTCGGCGGGGCTGGTCACCACCTCCTGGTCGGCGAGCGTGCCCACGATCTCGTCGGCGATCTGGGCCGGCCGGCGGGTGGCGGCGCCGGCGACCGCGGCCTGGGCCGAGGCGCGGACCTCGGCGATCTCGCGGTCGAGCTCGTCCTGGCGCACGCCGTACTGCACGGCGCGGCGTTCCTCCTGGTCGACGGCGGCCAGGGCCTCGCGCCAGGAATCGGCCTGGGCGACCAGATTCAGCATGGTGACCTCGGCCGAGTGGCCCTGGTCGGTCTTAAAGGCGACGGCGCCCAGGAACGGCGGCTGCGGCGAGCGGCCCAGAGCGGACAGCCTACGGTTCAGCACCGCGAAGCCGAGCTGGTCGATCAGGTCAGCCCGCCGCTTGGCGAGCGTGTCGGGGCGAAGGTCCGGCGGGCGCACCCAGGTCACCTGCAGGCTGAGCGGCGCGCCGGGCTCGACCAGCAGCTTGGCCTCGGTCTTGCGCGGCTTGACCTTGCCCAGGTCCGGCTCCGGCCCGGCGGGGCCGTTGGCCTTCCAGTCGCCGAAGCGCGCCTTGATCTTGGCCTCCATGGCGGCAGGATCGAAGTCGCCCACGGCCACCAGCACCGCGCGCTCGGGGCGATAGTAGTGACGATAGAAGTCGGCGATCAGGCCGGCGGGCGCGGTCTGCAGCACGTCGACCTTGCCGATCGGCTCACGGTTCGGCATCCGCTGGCCGGCCAGCAGGTACTCCAGCCGCGACTTGAAGACCCGATAGGCCGGGCTGTCGCTGGCGCGCTCTTCGGAGAGCACCACGCCGCGCTCGCGGTCGACCGAGGCCTGGGCGATGGTCAGCTCCGAGGCGGCCTCGCGCAAAAGCTTGAGCGAGGTGTCGACGGTGTCCTCGTCGGTCTTCGGCAGGTCGAGCTTGTAGATCGTCTGGTCGAAGTTGGTGGACGCGTTGGTGTCGGCGCCGAACGCCAGGCCGTGGCGCTCCAGGATCTTGACCATCTCGCCTTCGGGCACGGCCTTGGAGCCGTTGAAGGCCATGTGCTCCAGGAAGTGGGCGAGGCCCTGCTGGGCGTCGGTCTCCATCAGCGAGCCCGCGTCGAAGCGCAGGCGCAACGCCGCCTGGCCGGCCGGGATCGCCTGGCGCTTGATCGCATAGCGCATGCCGTTGGGAAGGGCGCCGAAGCGGATGTCCGGATCGGCGCGCACGTCGGAACGCGCCTGCGGCCACTGGCCGGGCGCAAGCTTGGGAAGCGTCGTGGGCGCCTGGGCGCCGAATTTCGGAAGGTGAGGGAGCCCGACCGCAAGGGCGATGCTGGAGGTGGAGAGCGACAGCGCGGCGGCGAGCGCCAGGCTCGCGCGCAGGGAACGGATCATA
>Ga0105238_10008497_pt1 | contig 10274 bp, 7 predicted proteins | sample KBSC34metaG_FD_81526 | JGI IMG/M metagenome (GOLD analysis project Ga0105238, IMG submission 81526) | Corn rhizosphere microbial communities from Kellogg Biological Station, Michigan, USA - KBS C3-4 metaG | ecosystem: Host-associated > Plants > Roots > Rhizosphere > Soil | place: Michigan, USA...
CCGAGTCTGCTGCGCAAACTGCGCCTGCATCTTCGAGTGCGCCGGGCGCAGCGTGGAGAAGCCCAGGCCTCCGATGCAACGCTGCTATATGAACGGATGCTGCGGACGCTGGAGCGCCGCGGGCTGCAAAAACCTCCCTGGATTACGCCGGCGGAATTTGCGCGCGTCCTGCCCGCCTCCGAGCTCGCGATGCTGGTGGAGGATATGACCGGCGCTTACAACGAGTTTCGCTTCGGTGGACGACAGGATGCCGCTCCGCGCATGGTTCGGCTGTTGCGACGGATTGAAACGCTCGAGTCCCGCTGACGCATGACTTCCACAAGTGAGTACAGCGTTCGCGAGCAGCGCGGCTGGTATCTATACGACTGGGCGAACTCGCCCTACTTCACGTCGGTACTCCTGGTTTTTCTAGGCTTTTACCTCACGGCGGTGGCCAAGTCCGCCGCGGATGCCACCGGATTCATTCACCCTTTCGGGATTCCTGTGGATGCACGCAGTCTGTATCCGTATCTCATCAGTATTTCGGTGGCGGGCCAAGTGATCTTTCTTCCGGTGGTCGGCGCCATCGCGGATTATGGGCATCGCAAAAAAGAGCTGCTGGCATTGACCGCGTTCCTCGGTTCGGCCGCCACGATTGCGATGTTCTTTATCCAGGGGGCGAACTACATGCTGGGCGCCGCGCTGCTGATCGTTTCCAACATTAGCTTCGGTGCATCGATCGTGGTGTACAACTCGTTCCTGCCGGAGATCGCCCCGCCGGAACAGCGCGATGCGATTTCCTCCCGCGGATGGGCTTTGGGATATGCAGGCGGCGGCGTGCTGCTGGCGTTGAACTTACTTCTGCTGGCGCGAGCGGGAGCGATGGGTATCTCCGAAGCGATGGCCGTGCGCATCAGCCTGGGATCGGCAGGAGTCTGGTGCATGGTGTTCACGATTCCCGTGTTGATCGCCCTCCGGAATCGCGCTCCGGCGAGGGTGCCGCCACCGGGAAAAAATCCAGTGGTGATTGCATTCCGCCAGTTGTCGCACACGCTCAAGGACGCGCGCCGCTTTCCGCAGACGCTGCTGTTTCTGGCCGCGTACATGGTCTATAACGACGCCATCCAGACGGTGCTGGCGGTGGCCGGACAATTCGGTACGGATGCCCTGAAGATTCCGATCTCGCAATTAGCCACGGCGATTCTGATGGCCCAGTTTGTCGGAATCTTCGGTGCGATGGGATTCGGCAAACTCGCCGCTCGCATCGGAACGAAGTTCGCAATCGCGACGACGTTAGTAGTTTGGGGTCTCATCCTGATTTACATCTATGTTTTCGTGAGTACCGTTTCGCAATTCTTTATGGTCACCGCGGGCATTGCGCTTGTGATGGGCGGTAGCCAGGCGCTGAGCCGGTCTCTGTTCGCGCAAATGGTTCCCAAGGGCAAGGAAGCCGAGTACTTCAGCATTTACGAAATCAGCGACAAGGGGACCAGCTGGCTCGGCCCGATGTTTTACGGGTTGGCGCTGCAATGGACGGGAAGCTATCAGGCGGCAATCTTGTCTTTGATTGTCTTCTTCGCGGCTGGCCTGATGATCCTTTCCCGCGTGGACGTTAAAAAGGGGGAGCGGGATCTGGCTCGATCGCTGAATGAGCTACCGCAGCTCCGGTGACGAGTTCAGTTCCATGTTCAGTTCCTTCACGAAGCCGGGCATGGCGGATTGAATGATCTGTTCGTCGCGATTCAGTGTTGCGGCGTAGCGAGCGCTTTCGCGGGTTGCACCGTTCAGGATGAGCGTCACGCCTTTGCGGGGATACCACAAGCGCCGATAGCCGCCGGATCCCGATACCAGCCATCGGTCGCTGGCGGGAGTCCCTAGCTTTTTGATCACCGAAGCATAATCGTCCTGGTCGCTCAAGCCAGGCAGACGCGGCGGAGTGGACGTCCAGCCGAAGCGGGTTCCCAGGTGCGCATCACGAACCACGAAGATCACCGCCAGGCATATCAGAATTCCCGCGGCAATCGAGCCGCGCAGCACGCGCCAGAAACGTGAATCGGCGCCGGTCTCGGCACGGATGGCCACTACGCCCGCTGGTTGCGGATATAGAGTGCGGCGCATACTCATTCGGCTGAATTCGTTTACCGCGCGTGGCATTTCGAGGACGACGCGGCGATGCGGCAGGACGACACCTTCGCGATACTCGAGTTCTTTCACCAGTCCAACGATCCGGAAGGGCGCTTCGATGGAGGAAATTTCGCCGACGAACCGCCGAGGGATGCAGATCTCTTCCGAAGTCTTGGCATTGGACACGACTACGTCGGTCCAGTTGGCGCGCCGCAGGATCCACTCGTTGTGCTGGACACCCACAATAGCCGGGTAGAACGAAAACCGGCCGTGGCGTAATTCGGAGAGGCCGGCGGCGATCAGCGGCTCAGACACTAGTCACATTGTAGGCCTCCGGGTACCCGCATCGCTACAATGGTGGCGGTGCGCGCCCGGCTGACGTTTTCGCTCCTGATGTTCCCGCTGCTGCTGGCCGCGGAAGACCCACTGCGGGTCGAGTATGCGTGCTCCGCCGCCGACATGGAAAAATTCGGACTAACGTGTTCCGAAGATGAGCCATGCGATGTATTTCTGGAACTCGCGTCAGTAGAGGGAGTCGGTTCTACAATCTTTGCCGCGGGAAATCTGCACACTGTTACGACAACACTTTACGGCGTCCTGCTGGTCAGCGGCGATGGCGGCAAGACATGGACGGAGCCGAATCCGCGCATCCCTGCGGCAGCACTCGATCAAGTTCAGTTTCCCGATTTTCAACGCGGTTGGGTGAGCGGCGTCAGCGTTGAACCGCTGGCACGCGATCCGTTTTTCCTGATAACGGCCGATGGCGGGAAGACCTGGCGCAGTCGGCCTCTGTTCAACGAAACCAAGTATGGGTCCATTCAGCAGTTCTGGTTCGATTCGACAAAATCCGGGGAGCTGATTTTTGAACGAACGCAGGGGGCGTCGAGCGTTTACGAAACTTATGAGACCAGCAACGGAGGCGACACCTGGACAATCAAGGAAGCCGGCAGTAAAACACCGAAGCTCGCGAAAGCTCCAGCAAAAGATTCTGCCACTTGGAGGGTTCGTACGGACGCAACCAGCAAGACGCATTACATCGAGCGGCGCAATACGCGCGGATGGGAGCTGGTAGCGAGCCTCTCGGTGCGCGCCGGAGTCTGCAAATGAGAACCGCGCAAGGCATCGAGCTGGAACTGTTCCGGCATCTGCTGGTTTCGATCGCCGAAGAGATGGGAGCGGTCCTGCGCAAGACGTCTTACTCGGCCAACATCAAAGAGCGACGTGATTATTCGTGCGCGGTTTACGACGCTCGCGGCGACGCAGTCGCCATGGGCGATCACATGCCGGTGCACCTGGGGGCCATGCCTCTGTCCGTTCAAGCGGTCCGGGACACGTTCGATCTGCAACCCGGCGATGTGGCGCTGGTGAACGATCCGTTTCGCGGCGGAACGCATCTACCGGATATCACCGCGGTCGCTCCCGTGTTCACACGCGGGAGCCGTCCGGCATTCTATGTGGCGAATCGCGCGCATCACGCGGACGTGGGCGGCATGAGTCCGGGATCCATGCCTCTGGCGCGGGAGATTTTCCAGGAAGGAATTCGAATTCCGCCGGTGTTGATCCGGCGACGCGGAAAGCTGGATCGCGATCTGCTGAATCTGCTGCTGGCCAACGTCCGCACGCCGCAAGAACGCGAAGGCGATCTGATGGCGCAACTGGCTGCGATTCATCGCGGGGAAATGCGCTTGCTGGACCTGGTCGCGAGGCATGGACAAGCTCGCGTCGAACGCAATATGCGCGACCTGCAGAACTACAGCGCGCGAATGATGCAGGCGGCGATTCGCAAACTTCCGCGAGGTGTGTATCGATTCGAAGATTGTCTCGACAACGATGGCGTGAGCGACGCTTCGGTTTGGATCCGTGTGGCCGTGACGATTGCACAGGGCCGGGCGACCGTCGATTTCACGGGCTCCGATCCGCAGGTGCAGGGATCGGTGAACGCGAACTTCGCGGTAACGCTGGCGGCGACGATGTATGTGTTTCGCTGTCTGATCGAGGACGATGTTCCGTTTACCGCGGGCATCCTGCGTCCGATTCGGGTGATTGCTCCCGAGGGAACTGTTGTGAACGCGCGGTCGCCGGCTGCAATGGCGGCGGGCAATGTCGAGACGTCGCAACGCATCACCGATGTTTTGCTCGGCGCGCTGGCCAAGGCGGCTCCCGATCGCATTCCTGCGGCGAGCAGCGGGACGATGAACAATCTCAGCTTCGGCGGAAGCGGATTCGCTTACTACGAGACGATTGCGGGCGGCATGGGGGCGTCGAGCCGTGCACCAGGAGCCAGCGCGATCCACACGCACATGACTAACAGCTGGAACACTCCCATCGAGGCGTTCGAGCACCAGTTTCCGCTGCGCATCGCGGGATATCGTGTTCGTCGAGGATCGGGTGGATCGGGTTTGCATCGGGGCGGCGATGGCATCGTGCGCGAATTCGAGTTCCTGACTCCGGCTGAGGTCACGCTGCTCTCCGATCGTCGCGAGCGCGGTCCATGGGGACTCGCTGGGGGTGAATTGGGAAAGCCTGGAAGGAATACGTTGGTGCGCGGAGGGCGTTCTCAGAAGCTGCCCGCGAAATTGCGATTCGATGCGCTTCCTGGTGATCTGTTGAGAATCGAAACGCCCGGTGGCGGCGGTTGGGGAAAAACGCGCACAGGCTGAAGGCCTGTGCCACATGGCGGACTCTCGTGGCACAGGCCTTCAGCCTGTGCTAGTTTCCGGCCAACGATTTCGACACCTTCGCCCGATACTCTTCCGCCTTGGCCAAAACCGCCTTGTCGTCGATGGTCAACATTCGACGATTCCGCACAATGGCGCGTCCGTTGACCATCACGTCGCTCACATTCGACGACTTGAGCGAGTAAACCAGCTGCGAATAAACGTTGTACATCGGTTGGGCATTGGCCTCGTCCAACCGAAGGCTGATGATGTCCGCCCGCTTACCGGCTTCCAGCGATCCGATCAGTTTGCTCATTCCCATCGCCTGCGCGCCCATGACGGTCGCCATCGCGAAGGCCTGCTCGGCGGTAAGTGCCGTTGGATCGCCCGAACTCACCTTTTGTAGCTTGGCCGCGAGATCCATTTCTTCCATCATGTCGTGATCGTTATTCGAACCCGCGACGCCGTCCGTGCCCAAGCCCACAGGGATTCCCGCCTGCAGCATTTTCAATACCGGCGCGATTCCGCTGGCCAGCATCATATTGCTCGACGGGCAGTGTGCGATCCCTGTTCCGGCGGATCGCAGTAGGCTGAAGTCAGCCGGATCGAGCCACACGGCGTGCGCAGCTAGAGTCCAGCCTTGCAGCACACCCAGGTCGTTGAGAGCCGCCACCGGCGTTTTTTTGCGCTTCTGCACGGCTTCATCAAACTCGGTTTTGGTTTCCGCCAAGTGGATGATCAGGGGCTTGCCGTAACGGTCGGCCAGCGTGCGCGCGGCTTGCAGGGTGTCGTCTGATGTCGTGTAGATCGCGTGCGGCGCGACGGCGGGGACAATCAGCGGATCGTTGGGGTAGGCTTTCAGGAACGTCTCAGCGCCTGCAAGCGCTGCGTTAGGAGTCTTGTAATCCGGAGCGGGGAAGCCGATGACTGTTTGTCCCAGCATTCCGCGCATCCCGGCTCGCTTGGTCTCTTCGGCGACGGTCTCTTCGAAGTAATACATGTCGGCGAAGGTAGTGGTGCCCGAGAGCGCCATCTCCAGCAGGCCCAAGCGTGTACCCCAGCGGACGAATTCGCGGTCGACGTTCTTGGCTTCCGCGGGAAAAATGAATTTCTCCAGCCAGTCTTGCAATTTGAGATCGTTTGCGATGCCCCGGAATAGCGACATGGCTGCATGCGTGTGGGTATTGATCAGGCCGGGCGCCAGGATTGCGTTGGGCTGGTTAATTTGGTTCCGGGCTGAATACTTCCCAAAGAGCTCCGCTGCGGTGCCGACTTCAACAATGCTATCGCCCCGTATAGCGACGGCTCCGTCTTCGATCACGCGGCGCTGGGCGTCTTCGGTGACCACGTAGCGCGCACTCCAGATGATGTCGACTGCCTGTTGTTGAGAAGGCAGAGTTCCGCACAACAATAGAATTGCTACCAGAATTCGTGTAAGGCGCACTGCCTTTCAGATTAGCGCTTTAGCGAGGCGTTCGAATTCCACCGGCGTGACCAGGTGAAATCGAATCTCAAGGGACGTGAAGGGCCGCAATGCTTCCACAGTCTCAGCACGCGGCGGCTCGGTCGAAGCCACGAACAGACTCTGCTCCTCTATCCGGAAGGGCAGTACCTGCCATTGACGGATCGCATGTTCGGGGAGCGCGTGCGCCACCGGCCATGGAATCGACTCCGGCTCTACGCGAGCGATGGGAAGCCCTTGCTGCAGGCTGAGCGCCTCGTACAACGTGTCGATTTCCAGGTGCCCAGACCTTACAAGGTACTCGCCCAATCGAGTGCCCGGAGTCTGTGCGGCCAGCGCGGCCGTCAGATCAGCAGGTTGCAGGGCCCCGGACCCAATCAATATTTCGCCCAGCCGGCGCTTTTGGGCGAGCAGGGCGGATCGAGCCGGATACGCGTGCTCGGTCTTGAGCCATTTGAGAGGTTGCCCGCGCACTCGGGCGATGGCATAACGTCCAACAGCCTGAAACGTAGCCGCGGTGTTCAGCGCATTGGCATACACTGCGCGCACGGGAACGCCTAACGCGAAGACGAATCCGTAGATGCGCGCCACGCAGAGTCCGCGTATCCCGATGCGGAATATCTGCAGGGCGAGGGTGGCAGTGGCGAGGCTGGCTTGCTCGGGAGACACTCGCATCCACAATGCCGTGGCGAGTCCGTATAGGAACACGAAATTCGCTGCCAGGCTGATAGGATTCGCCACCAGACCTTTTCGATCGCGCCACAGCCAATAGACCTCGCGCGGGGTGCCGGACCAGCCCAGTCGCTGCCAGCCTTGCAACGCGATGCCCGTCACCCAGCGTGTTCGCTGGCGCAGCGCAGCATTCCAGCCGGTAGGAAATAGCTCGCGCGTCGCCACGAAATCGTTGTCTCTGCCTGGTCCGTGCGAGATAGGCACGAATGCCTGCGAGCATCCCAGGCGGAACATGCGCAGGCCATTTTCATAATCTTCGGTGAGTGCCTCAGGCGAGAACAGCTGGTTGGAGGACGCATGCGCTAACTTTTCCAGCGCCTCGCGCCGATAGCCCGTGCCGACTCCCGCGCTGGGAACAAAGCCGCCCAGCGATTCACGCACCAGCATGTCCCGAGTGTGGTTTTCGGCGAACTCATCGCAGTACACTCCGTGGGTCAGCCAATGGAGCGGCGTCGGCAGCGCCAGCACGGGCGTTTGCACGAAGTCGTAGCGTGCCGCGTAGTAGTTGATCCAGGACAGCTCTTCGGGATGAATCAGGTCTTCCGCGTCGTGAATCAGCACGATGTCGAAACGCTGGCCGCTGCGCTCCTCTTCCAGCAGCAGGTGCTGATAGACCCAGTTGAGGCAATCGGCCTTGGAGGTGGGACCTGGATGCGGGCAGACTGCCAGATGCACTTTCGGAAAGCGCCCCGCGACAGTCTGGACTGCCTCCTGCGTCAGCGCGTCGTTGGGGTAGCAGCCCGCGAAGAAATGGTAATCGGGATATCGAATGGCTGCCAGATTATGTTCTAGCATCTGCCCGATGACCTCATGTTCATGCCATAGCGGCACAAAGATCGCGATTCGCTGGCGAGGCGCATTTTCAAGCTGCCGCGGGCCCGGAGGAAACAGACTGGCCGCTGGACGGAAGACCGACTTGATCCAGGTCCAGGCCCACGCCAGATCCACGATCAGGTCGTCCAGGCCGCTGATCAGAATCGCGATCGCCAGCGGGGTCAGGATCGCCAGCACGAAGCGGTCGAGGACGTTCACTTAAGGAGAGTGGTCCGAGGTCGTCGGTACTCTCATATTGCAGTTGAGGCGGGGCTAAAGCCCCGCGCCGGCTGAAGCCCGCCCTCATTATCGAGACCATGATGGAGGGCGGCCTTTAGGCGGCGCTTGGCTTTAGCCAAGCTCTTCGCCTCGGCTGTCAGGCGTGATGATTCAAGGGCCCCGTGCCTGATCCCAGGCCGGGAGCCGTACGGATTGCTTCCGTGATGAATTTCTTGGCCAACGCGATGGCCGGACGCAGCTCGATTCCCTTGGCGAGCTCCGCCGTGATCGCGGCCGAATACGTGCATCCGGTTCCGTGGGTATGTTTGGACGCGATGCGCGGACTCGAATATTCATGAAAGCCGCGAGCGGGCTCAAACAGGACGTCGATCGCGTCGCCGTCCAGATGTCCACCCTTAATCAAGACATTCTTCGCGCCAAGTGACACCAGTTTTTCAGCAGCTTTACGCATGGACGCGACATCATTCACCGGAAATCCGGAGAGCACCGAAGCTTCCTCCAAATTCGGAGTCAGCAGGAACGCCCGCGGGATCAGGCACTTGATCAGGGAGCTCTGCGCTCCTTCCTCGATCAAGGCCGCACCATGCTTGCTGATCATCACTGGATCGATCACCAGCGGAAATGTGAACTTTTGGGCAGCGGCCGCCACGGCTTCCACCACAGCTCGATTTCCGAGCGATCCAATCTTGGCGGCATGCGGGCAGATGTCGGAACAGACCGCGTGGATCTGTTCCAGGATCAGGTCGGGCGCCAGCACATCTACGCGCGTGACTCCCAGCGTATTCTGCACCGTGATCAACGTCACCACGGCTTCCCCGTAGACGCCCAGCCGATGGAAAGTCTTCAGGTCGGCTTGCAGCCCCGCGCCCCCGCTGGGGTCCGAGCCTGCGATGGAAAGAGCCACCCTGGTAGTCACTCCTCTGAGTCTAGCGTTGTCACTTGAAAGTGAGATGCGTCGTAGTGGTTCCTGCGCTGTTCGACAGTTTCATGTCCACGCCGGCGATTCCGGAAGTGTCGCCAGTGACTGGGAAGCTCACTCGCACCTGAAACGCGCTGCCGGCTTGCGTCTTGCTGAAGAAGGCTCGGAAGGCTTGGGTGAAATCAGCCAGGATTGCTCCCGGCTGGAGCGCCTGCCCGGACGTATCGAAAAAGGTGAACACCATAGCTCCCGCTGCGTAGGTGTTGTCGAAACCGATCATTTGAATATCCAGATTGCCGGTTCGGCGTGTGGCTGTGGTGGTGTCGAACGAAAGCAGTGCGGGGGGAATTGTGAGCGTCGTTGTCGGGTCGCCATCCGTTGAAATTCCCGTGAGCGTGAAACGGATTCGACCTGACGAGGTCCCGGTCTGAAACATGGCCGACGTTTGCCCGCTAATCAAAATTTGCGTGCCGCCCTGGGTTACCGAGAAGGGCAGCGTGCGGGTTCCCGTCGCCAGAAAGACCACTGCCGGATCGTCAGTCACCAAGGTCGTATCGGGAGTAAACGCCAGATTCAGAAATCCCGACGCGGCCGCCGGAGCTGCCGAAGGAAGCCGCATCGTCAGCCGCCTTTGCTGCGCGCTCTGCACCGGTCCGGAATCGAACTCCAGCAGCGGTTTTGGCAGAGGGGAATCGAACGCCGTGCCCGAAAGCACGAAGGTCCGCGTTTCGATCGCCAGCGATCCGCTGTACAACCCGGCCGCGCCCGGCGTGAAGTCGATCACGAACGCTGTGGTCTCCCCCGGCGCGATTATGAATGGCGCTTTTGGTCCTGAGGATATTCGGAAAGCTGAGCCGGTTACCTGGAACGTCGCGATCGGCATGGGTTGCGCGGAAGTGTTCTGCAGATAGAAGTTGCAAAGCCGCAACTGGCCCGCCTGCGCGCGTCCAAAGTCGATAGCAGGCGGCGGACCGTCCGATCCCGTGCACACCGGAAATACTGTCAATGACGGGCCGTTTACGACCGTGACAACGGCGATCGCGGTGACGTTGTTGATCTGAGAATTGACCTGCACATTCGCGTTGTAAACGGCTGGTGTGGTCGCGCGGAAACTCAGCAGGACGTCTTGCGCACTGCCTGGCGCGATGGGGAAGGGCACCGACAGGCGGTCGATGGTGAATCCGATGCCGTCTGCTGAGACCCGGGAAATGTTCGCTAGGCTCGTTCCATTATTCTTGATGCGCAGCCGGGTGTTCACTGTATCGCCTGCGGCAATTCGACCCAGGTCCAAGGCTGCGCCCGCAGGCGTCGCGATGCTTCCGTTTATCACGTACAGAGCTATCTGCGC
>Ga0105238_10008498_pt1 | contig 10274 bp, 11 predicted proteins | sample KBSC34metaG_FD_81526 | JGI IMG/M metagenome (GOLD analysis project Ga0105238, IMG submission 81526) | Corn rhizosphere microbial communities from Kellogg Biological Station, Michigan, USA - KBS C3-4 metaG | ecosystem: Host-associated > Plants > Roots > Rhizosphere > Soil | place: Michigan, USA...
GGCCTGTCGGTCGCAGGCCTCAACCTGCTGCCCTGGAGCACGGTCGCAGCGCTGGTGGTGGGCGGCGCGATCTCGATGACGCTCTATGTCATGCATGCGCGGCGAACGGGATCGCCCGTGCTGGATTTTTCGCTGCTCAATTTGCCGACGCTGCGCGCGGCGGTGTTGGGCGGCTTCATGTTCCGGCTTGGCATCGGCGCACTGCCCTTCCTGCTGCCGCTGCTGATGCAGATCGGCTTCGGGCTGACGCCGTTCCAGTCCGGCATGATCACCTTCGTTTCGGCGATCGGCGCCATCGGCATGAAGCTTGTGACCGCGCTGCTCTTCCGCCTTGCCGGCTTCCGGCGCGTGCTGATCTGGGGCTCGCTGGTCGCGGCCGCCTCGATTGCCATCTACGGCCTTTTCACGCCGCAGACGCCTTATGCGCTGATGCTGGCGATACTTTTGGTCGGCGGCTTCATCCGCTCGATGTTCTTCACCGGCGTCAATGCGCTCTCCTATGCCGAAATCACACCCGCCGACACCAGCAAGGCGACGCCGATCACGGCGGTCTTCCAGCAATTGTCGATCGCGCTCGGCGTGGCGCTGGCCGGCGGCATCCTCGAAGTGTCGACCTCGATCCATGGCGGACCGCTGACCTTGAGCGACTTCCACATCGCCTTCTTCATCGTCGCAGCCGTCTCGGCGGCGGCGTCGATCACCTTCATGCGGCTGGCACCGGACGCCGGCAATGCGGTGTCCGGGCATGGGCGGCTGACGACGCCGAAGACGCTGGAACCGGTAGGGACCGCGGGGAAGTAAGCGCCTTTCCCTTCTCCCCTCGTGGGAGAAGGTGGATCGGCGCGATAGCGCCGAGACGGATGAGGGGTGTTCCAGCGGAGTGAGGCGTCGGCGTTCCCCGGAGCACCCCGCGCCTTCGGCGACACCTTATCCCACAAGGGGAGAACGGAAAGGCGCTACCCCTTGAAATCCTTCGCCAGCAGATAAAGCTCCACGGACTCGTCCCGCGACGCCGGCGGCTTGACGTGATGGACCGATCGGAAATTCTGCTTCAGCAGCGACAAAAGCTCGTTCTCGGCGCCGCCCTGGAATGTCTTGGCGAGGAAATGCCCGCCGGGCTTCAGGACGTGCAGCGCGAAATCGGCCGCGACTTCGCACAGATGCATGGTGCGCAGATGATCGGTGCGGCGATGGCCGGTGGTGGGTGCGGCCATGTCGGACAGCACCACGTCCGGCTGACCGCCGAGCGCCTCGGCAAGCTTCTGCGGCGCGTCGGGATCGAGGAAATCCATCAGCAGCACCGGCGCCCCCGGCACCGCGTCCATTTCGAGATAGTCGATGCCGACGACGTGTGGATTCTCGGCAGTCGACTTCGTCCGCGCGGCCGCCACCTGGCACCAGCCGCCGGGGGCCGCCCCCAGGTCGATCACCTTCATGCCGGGTTTCAGGAGATGATGCTTGTCATCGATCTCGATCAGCTTGTAGGCGGCGCGGGAGCGGTAGCCATCGGCCTTGGATCGCTGCACATAGGGATCGTTCATGTGGCGCTCGAGCCAGCGGCGCGAAGACTCCTTCAAGCCGCTCTTCTTCTTGATCCTGGTCTTGAGAACGCGAATGCTCCCTGAACCCGGTTTTTCCGGCTTCTTGCTCATGGTCGTTCTTTCTTGAGCATGATCTTTTCCAAAAACCGGCTTCCACTTTTTGGGATCATGCTCTGCGCCAGACGCCGTCATCGGCCATCAGCTCGCTCAGGATTCCCTCGCGCAGGCCGCGGTCGGCGACGCGCAGCCGCTCCGACGGCCAAACACCGCGGATCGCTTCCAGGATGGCGCAGCCGGCCAGCACGAGATCGGCGCGGTCGGCGCCGATGCAGGGGTTGGCGCAACGTTGCTGGAAATCCCAGCCGATCAGCCGCTCGATCATGCGATCGACGCTGTCGCGGTCCATCCACAGCCCGTCGACGCGGCGGCGATCGTAGCGCTCGAGATCGAGATGCACGCCGGCAAGCGTCGTCACCGTGCCGGAAGTGCCGAGCAAGTGGAAGTTGGGGCTGGCCAGCACATGCGCGAGCCGGTCGCGGCCATCGAAGACCTTGAGCCGTGCGGCCACGTCGTCGACCATGGCGGCAAAGGTCTCTCGCGTTACCGTGCGGCCGCCGAAGCGCTCGGCCAGCGACACCACGCCGACGGGAAGCGAGGTCCATGACACAATGTGGTTGGCCAGCCGTGGCGAGCGCCGTCCGGTCAGGTCGATCAGCGCGATTTCGGACGAGCCGCCGCCGATGTCGAACAGCACCACGCCTTGCGTATCGCGCTCGACCAGCGAGCCACAGCCGGAAACGGCAAGGCGGGCCTCGGTCTGGCGGTCGATGATCTCCAGCTTCAGCCCGGCCTCGCGCTCGACGCGTTCGAGGAATTCAACACCGTTGGCGGCCGAACGGCAGGCTTCGGTGGCGATCAGCCTGGCTTTCCTGATCTTGCGGTTGCGCAGCTTCTCGCCGCAGATCTTCAGTGCCTCGACCGCGCGGTCCATCGCGGCCTGGCTGAGCCGGCCGCTGGCCGTCAACCCCTCGCCCAGCCTGACGATGCGCGAGAAAGCGTCGATGACGCGAAACTGGCCGTGACGGCCGGGCACCGCGACCAGCAGACGGCAATTGTTGGTGCCGAGGTCGAGCGCGGCGAAAACCGGCAATTCCTGCTGCGGCGGACGCGGCAGGGGCTGAAGCGGCGGCCTTGGCTCACTCTGCGGCGGCGCGGTCTGAGGTTGGCTTGCGGAGGCGGCGGCAGGCGCGGGATGCTGCACGGTTCCGTTTTCGTCGCGCGCAAACACCTTGCGGCCGCGCCGGCGTTTGCGGCGCTTGCGCGTCTTGCCCTTTTGCTGCTCGCCATGATGGTCGGCCTGGCTTGCGCCAGTTTGTCGTTGGTCGGCATGCCTGGCATGCGCGCCGGCGTGGCGGCTGAATCGCCCCGCAGGCGGGCCCGCCGACTCCGTCGGCGATGCCCCGGGCATGCCCACTGCCGACGCGCCCGCGCCGGTGTCGTGGTCTTCCACTTCAGTTCCTTCCGGCGCCGCGCGAACCGGAACGGACGCAGCAGGCACCTCGATTTGTTTCAAGTTGGCAACAGAGTAGCAGTGCCGTTCGCAATCACCAAGAGTGCACGGCCGAATTTCGCTGACGTCCTATTTTGCCAGCGTCACGTTGGGGCAATGCCTTGCCGGTTGAATAGCCGGCTTCAATCAGGCATGTCTCAAATGAGGGTTCCAAAGGGTCTGGGCAACAGCAAATCAATGAGCTGCAACGCATGATGACGACGCCATGAATTGGAGGCGCTATTTCTGGCCGGTCATAGGCATTGCGGCCGTGGCATTCTCGCTGTGGCTGCTCATTCACGAACTGCGCGGCGTTTCGCTCAACGATGTCTGGACCGGCATCGCTGCCATCCCGCCGCGGGGCTGGGTGCTGGCGGCGCTGAGCTCGGTCATCGCCTACGCTTCACTCGCCGGTTACGACCACATCGCGCTGCTGCATATCGGCAAGAAGGTCTCGTGGCTGTTCGTCACGTTGTGCTCTTTCACCACCTACGCGGTGTCGCACAATATCGGCGGCTCGGTGTTTTCCGGCGCGGTGATCCGTTACCGCGCCTACGCCACGCGAGGGCTGACCGGCCAGGAGGTCGGCGTGCTGGTGGCGATCTGCTGGTTCACCTTCATCCTGTCCAGCGTTTTCCTCGGCGGCCTCGTGCTCCTGCTGGAACCTCAGATCATCGATCGTTTCACGGGCGCGCCGCATCATGGCGCGGCATTCGCCGCGGGGCTCGTCATGCTTATCCTTGTCGGCGCCTATGCCTTCGGCAGCTGGCTGCGGCTCAGGCCGCTGAAGATAGGCAGCTTCCAGCTGCACTATCCGGCGCTGCCGATCGTGGCGCGGCAATTGCTGATCGGACCGGTCGAACTGCTGGGGGCCGCCGCGATCATCTACTTTGCCCTGCCGGAAGCCGGCAATCCCGGCTATTTCGTCGTGCTCGGCGTGTTCATGGTATCGTTCTCGATTGGGCTCCTGTCGCATGCGCCGGGCGCGCTTGGCGTGTTCGAGGTCGTCTTCCTCACCGGCCTTTCCGACATGGACCCGGTCGGCGTGCTCGCCGCACTTCTGGTGTTCCGCCTGTTCTATCTCATCATTCCGCTGGTGATCGGCCTTTGCGTGGTGCTCTATTTCGAGCACTCCCAATACAGCCGCGGCGAGAGTTGAAGCCTTCCGCCCGCCCCGCGGGAGAGCCAATGCGTATCGCCCAAAAATGCGGAGCGGTTTTGGGAGAACGACATGCATCGGACAAAGGCTTAAAAAGGCTGCGGTTGAACTCAGCTGCGGGCTTGACTATTTTCGGATGGCGGCTACAAGGCAGCGCTCGCGGCACATGAGCCGCCCGCTTCGCGCGTTACCAGACGCGCCTGCTGGGGAATAGGTTAACGGTAGACCCACGGACTCTGACTCCGTTAGTCCTGGTTCGAATCCAGGTTCCCCAGCCAACCTTACTTTTTGCAATGAAATCATGCACCTATCTCCTATTAGCGAATGCTAAGTGATACATCATGGGGCACTTCTGCGCCGCCCTGTGGAAACCCGCTGTCGCGTGACACTTGGCGGTGAATCCAGCCTATAATCGGCTCGCTCAGCGCGAAGGGGAACATATGGGCGGCGCAGCTATGCTTGATGACGATAGCGGCGCGGCGGAAATCGCTGCCGACTGGGGCGTCGACGCAGACCTAATCAACGATGCCTTTTGGGAACTGGAAACGATAGACGGTAACGATGGCGAGACTTACGGCTTTCTCGTTCGCTTCGACAGCGATACCGATCCAGAGCTTTTAGTTGCGTTAGGTGTAGGGCGCGGCACTTTCACAAGGGAAGTCAGTCCGAACGCATTCGACAAGCCTGACCGTGAACCAGACGAATAAAGAGATGCGAGAACGGAAAGATGGAACTGAAGGCATTCGTAAAAGCGGTGCTCAATGATGTGATGGACGCGGTTCAAGAGACAATCGAGGAACGAAAGACCGCTGGCGGGCATGGATACATCAACCCCAAAATCCATGACCCAGAGGAAATGGAGGTTGATACGATCAAGTTCGATGTGGCGATTTCGACAGGCACCAAGGCGCAAGGTGGTCTCGACGCCTCTCTTGAAGTCTTTTCCGTGAAGCTTGGCGGCAAGGGCGGCGGTGAGCATGAAAGCTCTAACTTGCAGGTGTCATGATCTTGACTCTAGATCAGCTGTACAAACTATCTCAGTGTTCGCTTCAATAGGTTCGGTGAGTCATTTGGATCGATTGGAAGCTATGGCAATGCTGGTGTCCTCAGTGGAGCAGGGTAGCTTGTCAGCTGCTGCAAGAAAGTTGCGTATTTCGGTTGCTACGCTCACTCGAAACGTCAACGACCTCGAGACGCTGGTCGGCGCAAAGCTGCTTGTCAGATCGACGCGAAAGCTTGAACTCACAGATGCAGGCGCCGATTATTTAGCCGCCGCTAAGCAAATCTTGGAGCAGGTTGACGAACAACAGCGTCGTGCGGCGGGCGAATTCACGGCCCCACGAGGCGAGCTTGTCGTTACAGCTCCGGTGCAGGTTGCGCGCCTGCGTGTACTGCCCGTTATCGATCAATTTTTAGCGCAATATCCTGAGATAAGAATTCGGCTCTTGCAGTCCGACCGCAATGTCGATCTCATCGACGCACACGCTGATGTTGCGATCCGTGTCGGGCGTCTGCGTGATAGCAGTTTAGTCGCAACGCGCGTCGGAAGTCTGCGGGCGGTGGTAGTCGTTAGTACGGAGCTGCTAAAGAAACGGGGCATGCCGGCTACCCCCGAAGACCTACGCGGTTATCCCTGCGTGGTCTTCGATAGCCCGAACCTTTCGCCGTGGCGTTTTCGCAATCCGGATACTGGGGAAATTTCGACGATCGCAGAAGTGCCACGGCTGTTGGTATCATCGCCGGATGCCGCTGTTGACTCTGCTATTGATAGTATTGGCGCGACACTCGTGCTCGAGCATGACGTCGACGCAGCAGTCAAAGCTGGAAAGCTGGTATATATTTTGCAAGAGTTCGAAGTCGAACCAATTCCAGTTTATGTCATCCATCTTTCCCGAAACGTTATGCCGCTGAAGTTGCGGCGATTCATCGACTTTGCTGTACCAAAACTACGCGAAGCACTCGCTGGATTCGGGCGCGTTCCATCTATCTAGCCGCGATATCCATCCAATCAGTTTCAAAGCGCTTGTTGTTTGAATGCGAATGACCCGCCGTCCAGAGCAATCGAGACGACGGGTTATATAGTGATCGCAGATCCCGGCCGTTTAACGGACATAGACCATAGGGTTCAGAGCTTGTTCAAATAGTTCAATGGGCAGCCAGTCGAAACTCTCGTCATGGGCCTGGATATGGCTGACACCTGGGACGCGACAAGAGTGGTCATCGATAGGAGCGCGACCAAAGCAGGCGAGCGGCTTGGCGAGGAAGATTCCAACATGATAGGCCTTTCGTTTAAGGGAGTGGGTCAGAACTGGGTCAAACCACCGTCAATCACCAGTTCAGCACCGGTTGTGTATGACGAGTCGTCGGATGCCAAAAACAGAACGGCCTTTGCCAGTTCGGCCGCTTCGCCGAAGCGCTTTAGGCCGATCTTCTGCGTGATGCTGCTGGCGACTTCCGACAGCACGTCTCCGGACAGGCCGATCTTGCCGTAGAATGGCGTAGCGATCGCGCCTGGGCTGACAGCATTCACGCGGATACCGCGAGGGGCAAGCTCTGCGCCCAAGGTGCGGACGAGTGAACGGGCGGCAGCTTTAGTGGCAGCGAGGACAGAGAGGCCAGGATAGCCGATGGTGTTCAGGAATGACGTGGTGACGATAATGCTGCCGTTCTGAGCAATGATCGGAGCCGCCTTCTGGATGGTGAAAAACGTGCCGGTGAAGTTGAGCGCAACGTTTTCGGCGACATATTGCTCTGTCGCAGCTTCAAGCGGCGCAACGGTGGTAGCACCGGCATTGGCGAACACGACGTCGATATGACCAAACTTGACCCGGGTCTCTTCGACCGCACGTTCGATATCGGCAACTTTGCGGATATCGGCACGAACCAAAAGAGCTTTTCCGTTGAGTTCCTTGCCTGCCGCTGCCAGCCGTTCTTCATTCGAGCCGACCAGTACCACATGTGCGCCTTCGACCTGAAAAAGCTTCGCGGTTTCAAGACCGATACCCGACGTGCCGCCGGTGACGAATGCAACCTTGTCATTAAGCTTCATTGTAGGTTCCTCTAAGCTGGACAATTGACTTTCAACGCAAACCCGACCGTTTCAAATAATTCATACCGGCAACCGTCTTGCGTGATGCGGAGAATGCATTTCGCCGCCATCCTTTGGAACTCGCGTAAATTGAGCAGCATCTAACCGAAAAATGAGGAAATGTGCTGTTAGTCAGGCGAGAATTTCCCGAATACTTGGGCTGCTCCGACACGTTGATAGCGCCACTTCGTCGAAGTGAATTCCGACAGCACGTTGAGGTCATAGCCTAGGGCCGTGACGTGACCCTGCGTTTGGAGACGACGGCCGCCAAACACCCTCTATGTGAGCGGCGATGTGCCCGACATGGAATGACCCAGCGCCTGCGCGACCTTGGGTCTTTTGGGATGTGGTATGTTTTGGAGTTTCACTTGGGCCCGCGTGCTGATCGGCCCCTAGAGGGGCGGCACACGCGCTAGAAAAACATTGCGGTCGAAATTACCCAAAAGCCGAATCTAGTATCCTACTTTGTTCATTAGCACCCACAATTCGGGCTGAGATGCGACCCAGCAAGTTCGAAAAGCTTCCAGGTTCCCCAGCGACGCCATGCATTTCCAAGCTCAAACCGTGAGTTCACCACCGGCGCTGATCCGGGCTAGGTCACCGCGAGTCCATCCGGCCGCTTACGTGGAGCGTCCACGGGCTGGTTAGCCCTTGGTTTGATCCGCCCATATATTAGCACTCAACGATATATTAACGACTGCAATGCAGCCTATTTGAATCGGGGATATGCCCGATCGACGATCCGGCACTCAGTGTGCCGAGACGTTCGACCGATGCGGAGTAAACGCATGAGTGTCGAAACAGCATTGGCGCAGTTATTGCGCATGATCCACCGTCGCGCCCTGAATTTGGCGGAGCTGCCGGACGATGAGAGAGACCCGTACTACGACAGCATCCGCCGATCATGTTGCGGAGCCGCCGAACATATCGGTCAGTCCCCCGACAATGCAGCCCTCACGGCAAACAGCATGGTCGAATTTACCCGAGCGATGGTCGGGATCATCGAGGCGGGACGCGTGTAACCGCAGTAAGGCGCATCGACACGCGTGAAGACCGTCGAGAAGCATGGTTACGGCGCACCCGTGTAGGTCAGCGATCGGCCTTCCAGGCGGTCTTTATCTCAGACCGCCCCACGTGTTCGACGACAGATGCTTGGTCGTCGGCATTACCGGCCAGCCAATATCCATCTGAATGTCGGCCGGAAGCCCATTCAGCATGCGCACTGTCTTGTTGGCATCCTGCGCATATTTCAAGGCCGCGCCCATCCGGTTCAACGTCTTCATTATCGACATAGACTTCATCCTTGGTTCGCCATGGCAGTACGGAGACGATCCCGGCTGCCTTCGCCATAGCGGTCTAAATGGTCGATGATTGTTTCCGCCGCATTGCACGGAAACATGAGGCCCGTAACCTGAACAACTCCCTCTGAAACATTTGCGTGCAAATGAGTTCAAGGCCTCCGTCCCAATCGACCGGCCGCAACTGCAAGGTTGCCATTTCGAAACAAATTCGCGCTCAAGCGCCATCAGACCGAAACGAATGCGCGGCAAAACCGCTTTCGACCGGCATGACCGGAATTTTAAAAAAGGAAGATTGAAATGTCCAAGTTCCTTCGCAACGCAGTTCTTGCAATTGTTGCCGTTTCCGGCCTGGCTGGCTCGGCTTATGCTCAGCAGGCGACAATCAATTCATGCACCAATCATGACGATTACTGGACCCAGTGCCTGAACGGTTCGAGCGGCAGCCACCATGATGGCCGCGGAAGCGATCGTCGTTAATCGGCACGTTCCGCTGAAAAAGAGCCTCGCAGGCATTTTCGCCGGCGGGGCTTTTTTGTGTTTCGACGTGGCGCCGAGCCAGTCGATGGTGCCGGATTAGCCGGAATAGAGCGGCTATGTCGGCAACCCGCGACCACGTTGACCACAATGTCGAGCAACAAACCCATTGTGCCCGGCTATCCAGGCAGCCTGCGGCCGCCATTCGCCGGTTGAAACGAAAAGGGCGCGGCCGAGACCGCGCCCTTCTTAAACAGCTTCGGAGCGCTGGCTTCCTGATTGCGGCCTCGCGACCCTACTCCGCCGCCTCATATCCAGCGATGCCCTTGATCTCGAGGAAATCCTCAAGGCCGTATTCGGCGTATTCGCGGCCGTTGCCGGACTGCTTGTAGCCGCCGAAGGGTAGGCCCGCATCCCAGGTCGGATAGTTGATGTAGACATTGCCGGAGCGCATGCGGGCGGCCACGTCACGCGCCTTCTCGATATCCTTGGCCTGGATGTAGGAGGCAAGGCCGAAGACGGTGTCGTTGGCCTGCTCGACTGCCTGCTCGACCGTGTCGTAAGGCATGATCGACAGCACCGGACCGAAGATTTCTTCCTTGGCGATGCGCATGTCATGCGTGACATTGGCGAAGACGGTCGGTCGGACGTAATAGCCGCGATTGAGCTCGGCCGGACGTCCGGGACCGCCGGTCACAAGGGTGGCGCCCTCGTCGATGCCGCTCTGGATCAAGCCCTGGATCTTGTCGAACTGCAACTGGCTGACCACCGGGCCGAGCTTGGAGCCTGGCGCGTCGGCGGGGCCGACGGTGAATTTCTCCGCCGCCCTCTTGGCGTAGCTGGCCGCCTCGTCGTGACGGTCGCGCGGCACGAACATGCGGGTCGGCGCGTTGCAGGACTGGCCGCTGTTGCCGAAGCAGCCGGCGACGCCCTTGGTGACGGCCCGCTCCAGATCGACATCCGGGAACAGGATATTGGCCGACTTGCCGCCAAGCTCCTGGTGCACGCGCTTGACCGTATCGGCGGCAGCCTTGGCTACCAGGATGCCGGCGCGGGTCGAGCCGGTGAAGGACATCATGTCGACATCCGGATGGCTGGCCAAGGCCTGGCCGACGGTCGGGCCATCACCGTTGACGAGGTTGAAGACGCCCTTCGGCACGCC
>Ga0105238_10008504_pt1 | contig 10272 bp, 4 predicted proteins | sample KBSC34metaG_FD_81526 | JGI IMG/M metagenome (GOLD analysis project Ga0105238, IMG submission 81526) | Corn rhizosphere microbial communities from Kellogg Biological Station, Michigan, USA - KBS C3-4 metaG | ecosystem: Host-associated > Plants > Roots > Rhizosphere > Soil | place: Michigan, USA...
GTGGTCGTTCGTGCTCGACCCGACCAGTGAATTGTCAGGCGACACCGTTGCCGTCAACCCTTGCGTGCCGTCGACCCACGTCATCGCGCCTGCCGCAGTGGCCGCGCCGTTGGCCCAGTTGGGACTAGACACCACGAACTTGCCGTTGCCGAGCACGGTGATTCCGCCGCTGCCGACGTGATCACCCGCGGTGCCACCGCTGAGCGTGCCGAGCAGCGCGCGCGCCGGAGTGTACAAGTATACGGCGCCCTTGCCGGACATTGCGTCCGCGTCGACGACGACGAAATTTCCGTTCTGCAATACGCTGACTTTTCCACCGAATGCGCCGCTTCCGTCGGGGCCGTGAATGACGCTTTGCAGAGCGCACGCGTTCCTGGCCGGCAACAACGCCATGCAGGCGAACGCGTACAGGGCAAAAAAGCGAGCGCTGCGGACGGCGGCTGCGTTGATCATGATTTTCTCCAGGCCGCGGTACGCGCGAATCGCTGCGAATGATTTTCGCAAGCTAAATTCTACTCCTTCTGTGGAGATGGCCTTGTTAAGCGCCGCTTGATTCGCGCGTTGCATTTTGCGTGAAGCGTCGAAACAACGTGGCATATTTTCGGCCACTTTGTTGCGCGGCGCGCACGCGCAGCGGATTTCAAGGGCGATGTTGTAGTCGCGTTCGCCATGGGACGCCGCAATGCAGTGCTTACTCTTTCCAATTCCTGGATTGTGCCGGCGAGGCTGGCTGTTAGTGCATATTCGATCTACGACGTCGCAGCGGTGCGTCCAAGACGCACTCCATAATCATTCGGAGCAGGCGCCGCAATAGGCTATAGCGCAACTGCCAAACGATGCTTGCCGATACTCGCGACAGACTCGCCGTTGCAGACGATCGGCTGGTGCAAGAATAGCTGCCGGTGTTCGACGCAGCGGTCGGCGTCATGATTCCAGCAGCAACGAGTGCCGAGGATGTTCGCGGCGCATGCGCTACGCCGCGAACACCGGACGAGCCGTCGTCGACTATTTGGATGTCGGCGCCAGCTTCGCCTTCTGCGAGAACAACCAGGAGAAGTCGCCGCTCAGCTGGCCGCTGGTTTTTGTCGGCGTGATGAACAAACCCGCTGACGAGTGACAGCCCATGCAGCTTTCGCTGGCGAACACCGATGTGGAATCATCTGGCGTGGCCTTGGTCTGGTTCGCCGTCAGCCATTGCCCGGGCGGACAATTCTTTTGTCCCTCTTCCTGCTGACACGCGGGCTGCACGCCAACCTGGAAGTACGTTTCCATGGTGATGTTGGTGAGGAACACCGGCGTGGGATTGCCGCCGGGTTTGTTCTCGATCGCGCCGGCAAGACCTGTCGCGGGATTGGTCGGCTTCGCGGAAGGATCCGTCGGCCACTGCGTGTCGATCAATTGGTAAAAGCGCAGCGCCGAATCGGTCTTGCCGAGCGCGGCTTGCGCCTCGTTGTTCAACGCCACCTTGTCGGCCGGAATAGGAATGGCGCGCCATGCCTGTGTCGGCGGCGTGGTGGCCCAGCTGTCGCCTTGTTGCGCCGGTGGTTGATTGGGCACGCAGATCGGGCAATTCGGATCGAAGAACGAGGGCTTGAGCGCCGGATGCGCGACGTTGTCGACGGACAGATTGTCGACCTGCTCGAACGTCGACCAGATCCATTGCGGCGACGATACCGACTTGTGTCCGATGTGCATGCCGACGAGTCCGACCTGCACCGCGCACTGATCCTTCTGCGCCGCCTGGCGATCGGGACACTTGCCGCCAACCGGCGGCACGATCGCATCGAGCCACAGGAAGCGGCTTCTGTCATCGGACTTGGTCAGTACACGCCAGGCAAACTTGAGCTCCCACGAGCCGCTGCCATCCTTGCCGTCCATGCCGCGCGGCATGTCGACCTTGGTGTTTGGATTGCCGTGCGTGAACGCGACCTGGCCGTTGATGTTGTACAGCTTGTTCGTGCAGATGTAGCCGACTTCATTTGGATCGAGCTGGATTTCGTAAAACACGTAGTTGCCGTTCTGATCGATCATGGGCGCGGTAAACGCCTGCAGGATGTCGCTCAGCGGCTCGGGCTTCTGTTTCGCTTTTGCCGGCGTCGCCGGACTCGCCTCGCCGACCGCCGAGATGTTGCCGAGCAGGCGCACCTTGCGCTTGTCGAAGCCTTGCGGCAGGTCGAACGCTTTCAGGTCGCGCGCGACGGGCAGGGCGTTCTCGCGCGTCAACGACAACGCCATCGCGGCAGGTGGGCGACTGCAAGGCGCCGGCACGCCGCCGTCCTGGCGATAGATATCCGTACTCTCGTACCACGATGTCCATTTCGGCGGACCGAAAGCGGTGTCGTCCAGTTTCGGTGCGAACTGCCCGCTGTTGTTGGTCGGCCAATTGAGCGTGATGAACGCCTGCCACGACCAAAGGTCGAACAGGCGCTGCACTTCGGGAAACTTCTTCGCGGCTTCGAGGCGCTTCTTGATTGCGACATCCACATCGCCGGGCAACTGCGTGGATAGTGCAGCGTTGAAATTTGGAAACGAATCGAGGTAGGCCGGCACAGGCGCCGCCGCGGGCGCAGCAGGTGCGTCCGCCGGCGCGGCGGTCGACACGGATGCGGCGACAACCAGCGTCAGCGTCGACACGGCAGTGATCCACGGTACTGTTTTCATGCGTGCTCTCCAATGGAAAAGTAAGCGGCCGAAGCAAGCACAGCTTCTTCGGCCGCTCGACAGCACCAGTCTGACGAGACTAGTTTGCAGGCATCAGGCCCAGCATCCAGGAGAAGTCCTGCGATGTTGAGTTCGGCACCACTGGTGTGCAGTTGGCTTTTGCATTCGGCGTGTTGCAGGCGTAGCCGACACCGGCCCAGCCATTCGGCGGACCGCCGAAGTTGTCTTCGGGATTTCCCGCGGCGGGCGGCTTGCCGTCGTAGTAGGCATAGCGATGGCAGGTGATGCAGGAAGCCTGGCCGGGCGGCACGCCGGCGTTGAACTCCACGAACGAACTGCCGAGCGGAATGGCAGCGCCCTTGGCGTCGACGAACTGGGTCTGCGCGCCGGTCAGATAGTAGTTGCTGAAAGCCTTCGGCAGATTCGCCGACGCCATCAATTGCTTCAGCGACGCGCTTTGTGGAACCGTCTTGCCCTTGCCATACGGCGTCTTCGACGTGGTGCCCCACGGATCGAAGCAGGCGTCATAGAGCTTCGGATCGCAGCGGTTCGGATTAGTGACCACACTGGCCGGCTCGAACGTCGCCCACAGCCAGTCCGGCAACACCTTCGACGAAATGTGCAACCCGACCAGCGCGAAGCAGGTGCCGTTGATTGTTTCGGTATACAGCGTGTTGGTCGTGTCGGGGCAGGCAAATGTGGGATTGGCGAACGATGACGTCGGCACCCAATCAGCCTTGATTTCCACCGCCGTCCACGGAAATGTGATCGTGTTCGACAGGCCGGCAGCGTATTTCTGCTGCCCGGTCAGCGTCACCAGCCCATTGGTCTTGACGAAGGCAACCTCGTCCGGATTGACGTACACCTCTTCGCAGAACTGCGCGCTTGATGTGACATTCTTGGGCGGCGCATAGCCGTTCAACGGTGTGGTCTGCATGGCATTGCATTCGATGCCGTTGTCGGTGCCGCCGGCCGCCTTCGGTGCAGTGCCGCGCACCTTTCTCGCCAACGCACTGGCGTGCAGCGTGCGCGTCTTGCCCGCAGTAGCTGAGGGCGGCGGGCAGCCGACCATGGCGGGATTGAGCTGGCACTGTTCGGTCCAGGTCTCGAACGTGAGCGAACCATTCGCGGCAGGCGTTACGGCTTGCACGAACAAAAACCACGCATACGCGGCAACCGCATCCTTGTCGCTTGCGGTTGCGGGGCGCGCGATGGTTGGCGCCTTCGCAGCCGCCTCGGCAGCGGATACGCCGAGCGGCAACAGTGAGAGCAGGAAAAAGACAGCGAAAAATGCAACTCGTTTGTTCATGGCAATACCCCTCTGTCGGCGACAGCGATCTGCTGTCACAGGTGGACCGACTTCAAGTCGGTGCTTGGTTACTTGCTTGAAACGAGAGACACGAGAATTGCGCAAGGTAGTGGAGTTACCACCTGCGTTGCTGACTCCCCAATTTTTTCCGGCGCGTGATCCGCGCCCTCCGTAGTGCGAATCTATAGCAGCTGCGCTTTTGCTAAAAGCTGCGATTGTTACGTATTGACATTTAAAATATGCGGAGGATTATTTGGTTCGGTGCGAGTTTTGGAAATGCACTATTTTTGGAAGCGTTAATACGCATGCAATAGAGGGCAATATGCGCGCGAATTGCGCCGGCTATTTCGCGATGCCGGCGGAAGTAAACCGCGCGCGCATGTTCAATGCACGCGTTCCGTAGGGGTTCGATTCATCGAAACCCCGTGTTGATTCCAAAAAAAGCGGGCGCGATGAAGCGCGCCTCTGCGAAGTGGCGGCGTGCGCAACGAAATCGGCGGCGTAGCGAGCAACGCTTGCCGCCGGCGCCTGCCGGGATTGCACTACGGATGCACGATTCGCTTTATTCCCGACCAGTCATCGGCGCGCTGGTCCTGTGGCGGATACTGGTTCAACGGAATCGAAGGCACGACATCCGGATCGTTATACAGATCGATCAGGTCCTGCTTCTTGATTGCGGTGTTCGGCTTGAGATTCGTATCGCCGTCGCCGAGCGTCCACGCGGCCTGCCATAGTTTGGTCAGGTAGCGCGTGCCGCGCGCCATGCAGGTGATCGTGTCGTCGCCAAACGTTTCCCACATCGCCTGTGCCTTGGCTTTCGGCTTCGTGCCGCTGAGCTCGACCCACCTGTCGACGATGGCGCGCGGCGCGATCTCGGCCTGCGTGGCCGCGATCAGCGCGATCACGGACTTCGCCGCGTCGTAGCCGTTGGCAATGTCCGGCATCGCCTCGCTCTTGAGATCCTTGATGCGCGTCTTGAGCTTGGCGACGAGATTTTCGTTCTGGAACCCATGCGCGATCATTTCGTCTTCGTAACCGCTGTGCACGCCGTCGGCTTCGAGCTTCATGGTTGCGCCGTGCGGTCGCGGCAGCACGCGATCCGGGTCGCCTTGCGAAAGGTAGGACGCATGCAGCGGCTGGCACGCATCGCCCACGTAGTGGATCATTACGCCGCCGGCGCAAAGAAACAGCTTCTCGTCGCCGTCGTTGGCTGCCTTGACCATCGTGTCGAACAATTGATGCACACGGAACGGCAAAGCACCCCAGTGCTTGCTGTTGTCGGGTTTGCCGAGCTTCTGCGCCCACTGCTTGTACAGGTCGTGTTTCGACGCGAAATAGGCGACCCAGGCCTCGGGATTGAGATGAGTGTCCGGGTCGTCCAGATTGCGTTGCAGAAAGCTCGGCACGCCGTCTTCTTCCGGAATGTCCAGATCGGCGAAATGGTTGGGATTGTCGTTCTGCCCGCGCGAACCCGGTCCCGGTTTGTGATGCTTCTTGCCGTCGCTGCCGTCGACCAGGGTGAAGTTGACGTTGCTCTTCCAGACATTGTCCGGCACGTCGGCCAGCGGTACGAAGTTCGGCGTCTCGCTGTCGCCGCTGAGCACTTTCGGATCGTTGCCAAGTGCATCGTCCGGCTCGATCGCGAGCAGGCTCAAGTGACGCGACACGAAGGTCTTGAGCTTGTCCGAGTCGAGCAGGTCGACGGGCAGGCCGAGCGCGCGGCCGATCACGTAGTGTCCCGCCCATCCCCAGATGAACGTTTCGTCGCGGTTGATGTCCTGCACGAGATCGAGGTCGAGCCGGTCCAGCGCCGTGCTGAGCGCGGTCGCCAGCGCGTACGGATGCGACTTCAAACCGTCGTCGGCGAAGAACTCTTCCTTGCCCCACAGCAGCGCGAACGGGTAATGGATTTTTTTTGGCGGTTTGGATTTTTCCGCCGCCGGCTCGTTGTGTTCGATAAACAGCAGTGTGCCCGAGTCGCCATGATGCACGGCCAGCGAAACATTCAGCGCGGCGTGCTTCTTCTCGATGCTTTCGAGTTCCGCCTGGCGATCCTCGCCGAGCCCATAGGTCTCCGGGCCGATCAGAAAGTCGCTCATGTATTCCGAGCCGCCCATTGCCTTGTAGCGATAGAACAAGCCGTGAATCTCGCCGCGAATCAGCCCGCTGATCGCGGCTTGCCCAACCACCTTCATGGTGATCAGTTTCAGCGACAGGCTATTGTCGTAGAGATCGAGAATCGGACCGACCGGCGCGATGCCGGGCACTTCGGTCTTCCATTGCAATATGTCGTCGACCGCGACCAGGCCGACGTCCATCAGCAAGCGCTGGTTGGTGGAACGGAAATTCGGATAGACGTCGCCGAAGTCGACGCGCGTCAGGCCCTTGTCGGAACTCGCGCCGATTTCCGGCGTGCGATGATTCTGCAGCGCCTTGATCGGCGTGTTCGGACGGCCGACCACATGGCGATTCGTGAGCACGTAGTACCGCTCGCCGTCGCGCACGATGCAACCGGCGGTAGCCAAGCGCGTCATGCCTTGGCCGTCCTCGTTGAGTATCGCCATGCCGGGCGCGAGCAGGTTGCGCGGCGTGAGAGTGCCAGCATTGATCCGCAGATCCGTCGACCATGCTTGCTGGCGCGCTTCGATCACGCACACCGGCACCGAACGGCCATCGGGCAGATACAGGCATTTCGGCACCACATCGGTCGGATTGGTTTCCGCCAGTTCGCCCTCCAGTTCCCAGTCGGAAACGAATGCGTACACGCACGGCCACGAATACGGCCGCACTTCCGAGTTGAACAGCGTGCGGCGTTCCTTGGCGCGTGTCTTCGGCGTGACCGGATTCGGATCCTGTTTGGTCGGCCACGGATCGTGCTTGCGGATGCGATACAGGCCGAGCGCCGTGGCGACGACGTTTTTCTTGTTGATCAGGTGATAGTGGAACAAGTCGCGCGCTTCGATCAGATCCTTCAGCGACAGCGATGCAAACGTGGTGCTGCTCTTGAACAACGTGTCCATGGTGTCCCCGCCTCAAATCTTGTTGCCCCCGATTTGTGGTTCGACCCAAACATGCATCCTGCTGCAGTGGATTCCGGAAATGACTGCTGCTCTGGCAACCGCCGGCCGCCCACGCTGTCGCGACGGCAGCTTCAGATGTGCAGGCGCGTTGCAGGATTGTCATTGCATGGCGTGTACGCGGCGTGACACCGCGGACGCCCGCGATTGCGAAGTTGTCAGCTGGACCCCAGCGGTTGTCGACGCGAACCCCGCGTCCTCCGGCAGCGCAGATATAGCAACTGGGGGTGCGACTGTAACCTGTCATTGTTGCTGGGTGGGGCCGCCCGGTGCGTGCATGCGATGCCCGCCTGCGTCTTCACGCTTTGATCATTGACCGGCCGGGAGACGCGAGTATCCTGCCGCCCCGAGTGGTCTGGATTCATTCTCAACTTGAGCATTCCTGACCCCTTGCCTGCGTCGCCGTCATACTCTGGAGGGGTGAGATGACCGGATTCGCGCGTCGCCTTGTGCTCTGCTTCGCTGTCTTGATTGCGGCGCCTCCGCTGATCCATGTCTCGGATGCCGCGGTCATCGCGACGCATCCGCGGTTGTTGTTCAACACCGCCGGCAAGCCGCGGCTGATCGCGAAGAAGAACGCCAACGATCCGACCTGGCTGGCGCTGAAGGCGCAGGCCGACACGCTGGCCGGCTACATGATTAATCCGTACGTCTCGGCCAACGCTTCCGATGCGCCGCTCGGCACCATCTATTACACCTACCAGGGCGAAGGCTGGCTGTCGGCGACGATTCCGCTGGCCATGGCCTATCAGGTAACCGGCGACACCAAGTATTCGAGCAAGCTGGTTGCGCTCGCCCGGGAAATGATCCGCGCGCAGAGCGATCCGAACAACAACCCGCCGATCGGCCTGCCGCCGATCCAGCTCGACAGCTACTACGCCTCGCGCAATGTCGCCTCGACGCTGGCGTTCATCTACGACTATTGCTACGACCAGCTGAGCGCGCCGCTGAAAGCGCAGATGGTCGCGTTGATGAACGACTACTTCGACGACGTGCGCGTCAATGGGTATCAGGCCCAGACATTCAGCTTCGCCGCCGACGGCAATTATTTCGGCGGACATCTCTATGGCGTGGCGCTGATGGGCTACGCCTCGGCCGGCGACAACGCGCGCGCGCAGGAAATGATCGATTGGGCGCGCGCGCGCTTCGACGGCACCCCCGGCACGCTGCTGCCGTCCGAGCTGCCGGACAACTGGCGCACGCAGGTGTTCGACGGCGGACTGCATCCGGCTGCGGCGCTCGACTTCAACGGCGCCAACGTCAGCGGCAATCCGTTCAAGGGTGGTTTCGATTTCCAGGGTTGGTCGTACGGCTCGGAGGAATTCAGCCGCATGATCGACTACATGCTGACGGTCAAGAGTGCGACCGGCGAGGACCTGCTCACGGCACACGCGAGCTGGTTCCCGCAAATCCTGCGCGGCGAAAAGCAGGCGCTGTTCCCGAACCATTTCATGATCGATCCGACCGGCGACTGGGGCGGCTACCAGGGCGCGGTGATCCTGCGCTCCCTGCCGACGCGGTTGGCGTTCGTGCTTGCCGGAACGGCGGACGGCCCCGGCGCGCAACATCTGTCGGTTTCCGAAATTGCCGCATCGACGATTCAGGACGTCGAGGTTTTTCCGGCGGAGGAATGGACCGAGTTCTTCTTCAACAATTCCTTGCGTCCGTCGGCGGAACTGCTGCTGCCGCCGTACTACACGGCATTCGCGCCGAACTATCCGCAGGCTGTGCCAAGCCCTCTCGGCACGAATGGCGCCATCCCGTACTTCATCATGCGCAGCGACTGGGGTGCGAACGCAACCTGGGCATCGGTGCAGATGGGCTCGCAGTGGTGGGACGATCACCAGCACTACGCCGCCGGACACCTGCTCATTGCGCGCGGCGGCGATTATCTTCTAGTCAGCGCCGGTGACTGGAAGTCGGCCACCGACGTCAACGGCAATCCGATTCACGGCGGCTCGGGAATCATCGGTCCGTCGCTCGAGTACCAGGAATCCTCACTCAGCAACACGCTGTACTTCGACGATTTCGGCGATTTCCAGAGCGCGGCCGAAATCGCCAGCGGCGGACAGTACGCAGTCGGCGTCGACGAAGTGGTGGCGGACGAGTTGAACCAGGAATTCAGTTGCGTGCGCAGCGACCTGTCGACGGCCTACAACCGTGCCGGCGATCCGGCCGACACGCCGAATCGCGAGCTGGAATATTTCTACCGCAACTTCGTCTATCTGCGGGCGCCGAATGTCTTCGTGGTCTACGACCAGGTGAAGGCCAAGACGTCGCTCAATTCAAACGGCGCCTACAAGAAACACATCCGCTGGCATGTGCCGGGCGCACCGGTCATTGGCGGACGATGGGCGCAAGAGGACTATGGACAGTCGCGGCTTTTCATCGATGCCGTGCTGCCAGTCAACGCAAACCTGTCGGTGGTTGATGAGTTGAACAATCCGGATCCCTGCGACGGCACCGATCCGAACTGCGTGCCGTTCGGCCAGGCGAATGCCGGCACGTACCGCATCGAAGTGCGCGATCCGCTGAATCCGTTGTTCGTGCCGTTCCTAACCGTGTTGCAGCCGGGTGCGAACACCAGCGTGGCGCCGACCGATACGTCGGTCGCCTCGATCGACAACAAGATGATCGGCGTCGACATCGTGCAGGCCGGTGGGGCGCGCAACATCGTGTTGTTCAACAACCAGGCCGGCCAAGTGCCGCCAGCGGTGACTTCGACGTCCTACAATGTTTCCGGTACGGGCGTCGTCGTGCATACGCTGCTCGGCGTGGTGCCGGACGCGCACTACACGGTCGCGCTGACCGCCGGCGTAATGCACGTGGACCAGAACGCGGGCGGTGCATGGATCGCATCGCCGGCGGGCGCGTTGCATTTCTCCTCGCCGGAGGTCATCTTCGCGAATGGCTTTGAATAAGGCCGGTTTTGACAACGCCAGGTTTGAATAAGCGCCGGCTTCGTTGCTATCGTCGCGGCATGAAAGTATTTGTCGCGTCCACGATTCGCCACGCGTTGTTGATCAGCACATTTGCCGTATCTCCAGTCTTCGCCGCGACTTCCACGGCAAGCGGGCGTGACACATCGTTTGCATTCGTCTTCGACGATGCGCGGCTGTGGGTGGAAACGCGAATCGGCACCGCGCCGCAGGCGCACTGGTTCGTGCTGGACACCGGCGCCGCCTCGCACGCGCTGGATGAGAAAGTCGCCGCGCAGACTGGAGA
>Ga0105238_10008505_pt1 | contig 10271 bp, 11 predicted proteins | sample KBSC34metaG_FD_81526 | JGI IMG/M metagenome (GOLD analysis project Ga0105238, IMG submission 81526) | Corn rhizosphere microbial communities from Kellogg Biological Station, Michigan, USA - KBS C3-4 metaG | ecosystem: Host-associated > Plants > Roots > Rhizosphere > Soil | place: Michigan, USA...
CACGAAGGCCCGCACGACCGTGTAGCCGCGCTCTTCGACGTAGCTCTGCACCGCCCAGCCGATGTCCTGGATGCGGTTGCCGGGCAGGCAGTGTGAGATCGCCCGCTCCAGCGACTCCCGCGCCCAACAGGGACAGGTTCAGGTATCCGCCCGCGGGATAAGCTGCCACCGGATTGTCCGCCGCCAGCCGGCTGGCGAAAATATTGGCGATCTGTGCCGTGGTCGTGTCGATCAAGGTCGTCGATTCCACCACGTCGATCGATTCCGCAACCGCGCTGACCGCGAGCGTTACATTGGCAGTCGCGGTTTTATTCAGCTCGATGCTGAGGTCGTTGATCTGCGTGCTCGAAAAACCTTGCGAAGTCACCGTGACGCTGTAAACGCCCACCAGAAGATCGTTGAAGCGGTACGCGCCGCTCTGGTCCGACTTAGTTTCGGCTACCACGCCACTCGCGATATTTTTGGCCGCAATACTGGCCTCAGGAATGATTTTACCGGTGGCGTCGTACACCGTTCCGACGAGATTCCCGTCGGCTACCTGGCCAAGGCCGGTCACGGCTAGTATGGCCGCGCTTACGAAAATCGCGAGAAGACAGCTTGTGGTCTGACGAGACGAAGACATTAAAGGGCCCTTTCGTTAAGCCGCGTGACTGGCGAACTATAACTCTGCATCGGCAGAATTAGAGGGAAGATTAGGTGTGGCCTAGGCGAAACAACGAATTTGGTACTAGGGCCTTCTAAGGTCTAGCGGCGCTCCGAGAAGGATGTTCCGCGGATCGATACGCCATCAGAATTCCTAACATTGCAAAAAAGAAAGCCGCCAAAGCCGGGCGCTGCTGCATGGGATAATCCACCCAGCAATGCACGAATACGGCGAGCATGCCCAAGCCCCATAAGGACCGAAGAGCCGGTCGGATGGCCCCCCCGGCCACTCCGGCCATTAACAGGAAGAAGGGGATCCCGCCTTCGGCCGCCCATTGAGCCCAGTCATTATGAGCCTGATTCGCGAACAGGCCGTCGTCGAAGCGCGCAAAACCAGGATAGGCTTCGGACCAGGTTCCAAGTCCGAAACCCGTCCATGGGCGCTTCCGGACCATCTCCAGGCTGGATAGCAGGAAATCCCGCCGCAGCGTATAAGGATGAGGCTCCTGAAGCCGCTTCCAGACGATTTCCCATCCGGCGACAACGCCCAGGACGACAAGAACGCTCAGGCTGATCAGCACTACACGTGCGGCCGTCTGCCGTGTGATTCTTCCCTGCGCAAGTGCTAGCAGCGGGATCACGACTAGTTCCGCCAGGCACAAGAGGGTTCCCGTGCGGGAGCTGCCCGCCACCACCGAAGCCAGGAGCAGAGCGCCCACGACGCTGTAAGGTACGCGCCGGCGTGGATCCAGAGTCGCCCCTACCAGCGCGAGCGGCAGCACGGTTTCTATAAACGCCGCGTATTGGTTGTAGTAGACGAATGGGCCGAGCGTTCGCGCGTCTGATCCAGCTTGGAACAGCCAGACGACCACGCCCACAGGCGAGGAGAACACCGTGAGTATCGAAATCGCGGCAAGGGCCGTGCCGAACCAGAGCACCGCCGTCAGGAATCGCTCGCGCCGCCGGCGATCCGCGCCCAACTCGAGCGCGAGCGCGAATACCGTCAAGTTCACGGTCCAGTTCAGCACTTCGTTCAGGGTCTTGAATCGGTCCACGGTCCACCCGGCCAAGACCTGAATCAGGCCCCAGACGATTGCCGCACCAAGCAAGACCGCGGTGGGATGAATCGACACGGTCTTTCTTTGAATAAGCCGCGCGGATGCCAGAGTGAATACGGCGATTTGAAAGGCGGTCAGCGCCCAACGTGCAGGGACCCACATCGAGAGGATGCCGAGGAAAAGAATCGCGGCGAGCATCGTTATTTTTGTTGTCTAAGAGCGCTCATTTTAGCTCAAATCAAAGTCGCGCTCGAATGGTTTACCGGGTAAAACCTATTGCCCAAGTAAAGCTTACCCCCCGAAATGAGCGGCTTTCGAGGCTAATGGACCATGCCGAACGCGACGCCAATCGTATGCCAAATAAGGCAACTACCCTATACCCGAGACGAACGCCATTAATTTGGCAGCATGCTTGCATAACTGCTTGCGACACCAGGACAAGATGTCCGCAAGAAGAGCCTGGCCGAGGAGGTTAGACGGTTATGTCTTCGAATGAATTTGACGCAGTTCCGAATTACGGGCACGAACCACAGCACGATCGTCACTGGAACAAAGGAATCGTCGCTGGTTTGAGCGCGGGCTTGGTGCTGGCGCTGGCAGGAGATGCTTATCTTCTCAAACGTTCCAGCGATACCAACGATCAGATGGCGCAAATGCAGGCCGATACGCAGACGAAAATCACCAAGCTGGGCGATGCCACGACGGACTTGCTGCAGCAGCGTCTGAAAGCGCTGGATGACGAGATAAGCGCAGCGATGAAAGGCGCCAATGCGACCACCACCAGTGCCCTCAAGCGAACCCAGGCGGAAGCGCTGAAACAATCGCAGGAACTCGCCAAGAGGCTTCAGGATCAACAGCTCCAGGTGGCCTCGCAGATCGGCGACTTGAAGGAAGCCACCAACACGGCTGACTCGAAGATCAGCGCCGTGTCCTCGGACGTGGGAAATGTAAAGACCGAAGTGACCACAGTGAAGGCGGATATCGCCTCCACTCAGACGAACCTCGAAAAAGCGACGGCCGATCTTAAGAGAATGAACGGCGATATGGGCGTGATGAGTGGTCTCATCGCGACCAATGGCAAGGACCTGTCGGCGCTGCGCGAACTGGGAGAACGTAACTACTTTGAGTTTGATCTGACCAAGAAGCAGGCCGACAAACGGATCGGCAACGTCACACTGAAGCTTACCAATGCGGATCCCAAGAGGAATCGCTACACCCTGCAGATTCTGGCGGACGACAAACGCGTGGAAAAGAAAGACAAGACCATCAATGAGCCAGTACAGGAATACGTCGGCGGCTATCGCCAGCCGTACGAAATCGTAGTCAATCAGGTGAAGAAGGATTCCGTGGTCGGATATCTTTCGACTCCTAAGGTCACGCTAGCTCGCCAGTAGAAACAGAAGTTAGTTCCGGTGTTTGTGGCAGGGCGGTCAGAAATGGCCGCCCTGTTGTTTTTTACTTGTGGGGTTGCGGAACCTTGATGCGGCCTTCCCACAGACTCTTGTTATTTTCCTCGCAGGAGTATTCCATGATTTCCCACTCCGGATGCAAGGTCCATCGGCGCACGCTGTCCCAGGGCTTGGTGTAGGCCTTGGGATCGTCGATCGTGAGCACGTAGTCGATGTGATCGCGATCCGTGCGGTGGAACCGTTCGATCGTGTGCAACTGGTCGCTGTGTGGATGCCCGATGGTGTCAATCCGGGTGCGGCCGTTAAAACCGACTGTATCGATGATCAGCGTATCGCCTTCCCAGCGGCCCACGGAGTTTCCAAACCAGGTTGGATCGTACTCTTTGGGATGCGGTCTTCCGTCAATCGGCGTGACATGGAACCAGCTATTTTGCTCGTACATCATCGCGATGTACTTGTCGTCCTGAATGATCTGGACGGGATGCGGTCCGCCCACCGAGCGTAACAATCCGAAGGGAAGGCACGCGCCGGCGTAGTCGCCGTCCGCGTTGGCATCGTAGCTTTCCCACTGCTGCTTTCCCCAGGCGGTGAACGGCAGGTCCTTCACGCCCTTGCAGCAGGCTTCGTCCTTCGTGACGTCGGCCATTCGGGGCGGTTGCCAGACGCCGCCGAAATCCGGCTTGCCATCTGCCCTGCGGGGTGCGGGTCCCGAGGGCGCTTTAGCTTTGGCAGCCTTAGCTGCTTTTTCCTGGCCTTCCGCGCCGGGTGCGGTCCAGGCTAAAAGGCCCACGGCGGCAATCGCAGTAAGCAGGAACGCATAAGAGCGAATCTTCATAAGGAAAATCATCCGCCCCAGCGGAGCAGGAGTCAAGCGCTAGGGCTGCGCAGCAAAAGTCACACGCCCGGAATTGTCGGGAGGATCACTCTTTGGAGCCTGATCCCTCTTCGCATAGATATTGTAGGTTCCCGACCCGGAAGCGATGCGGTCCGCGCAGTCGATGCGGAAGATATTCCCATCGAGCGAGAACACCACCGAATTTCCCGCAGCTTCGCCCGCCCTCTCGAAGCCATCCTCGGATCGCGGCTTAAACGACAGCAGGTATCGTCCCTGCCCGGGAATGTCTACCGAAACAACCGGTGCGCTAACCCTTGCGGGAAGATCTGCCGCCGCCTGCTCGATCCCGTTGGTTCTCAGACGAGGCTGTGCAATCGTCAGCTCGGCGTCCTCGGCATAGACATCGCGGGCTGGATCCTGTCGCGGTTTCATAACCCCCGTGCCGACACGAATGTAGTCGATCATTTTCCGCCCGGTCTGTGCGTCGAAAGCAAGATTGAGCGCGATGGTCTCCCCGTCGCGAAGTACCTGGGAAACGGGATAGGGAACGGTTGAATCGCTGAAGGCTACGCGGAATGTCTCCGTTCCGGGAATAGGTTCAAACGTGATCGTGTAAGTAAGATACGCGTTCCGGAAATTATCGCGCACGAAGCGGTGAACGATCGCCTTCCCTGCCTCGCGTTCGATACCGGTGTTCCCCGTTACGACGCTCTCGGCATAGTCTCGCGACATGTGAACGACCCAGGTCTCGAATTGCACGTGGGGATCTGGACGAGACTCGGTCAGCGTCGCGGTCTGAATCTGGCCGATTCGTGTGCCATGCGGTCCCGTCGATTGAGCCAGCGTGGGAAGCGCCAGCAGAACGGGAAGAAATCCAGCCAATTTCACGGCGCCTCCTCGCATTATTATCACAGTATGCTTCCACGCTTATGTTTGGGCATCTTCTTGGCCGGGGCGTTCGCCACAGCACAGACTACGGTCGAGATCGAAAACGCCTGGGTGCGAGTCTTTCGAGTGAAGCAAGGTCCTCACCAGAAGGCCGCCGCACTCCAGCATCCGGAGTCGGTTGCGGTGTATCTCACGGACGTCCATCAAAGCGTTGACGGAGTGGAAACAGTCCATAAGGCCGGCGATGTCGCATGGTTGGAAGCGACCAGGCATGCCGAGGAAAACCTGTCGGATCAGCCGTTGGAATACGTGCTGGTGGAATTAAAACCGGACGCACCCAAAGCGAAAGGCTGGCCGGTCAAGCTCGATCCCGTCAAGCTCGACCCCATCCATCACCTGGTGCCCATCGAGAACTCCCGCGTACGCGTGCTGCGGACGATTCTGGAACCGCATCTAAAGGGTCCGAAACACGACCATCCTTCTTATGTCGTCGTGTACCTGACGGAATTGCACACCACCATGACCATGGCCGACGGCAAGCAAGTGGACAATCCGCGCCGGCCGGGCGAAATAGCCTGGCGGGAGGCTTACAGCCATACCACTGAAAACGTGGGGGATCGGACAGCAGTCGAGATCCAGATCGAATTGAAGTAGAAATTTGCGTCCTTTGCCCGCCTTCGCAGCGTATTAACAAGTGAACGCAATGCTGACCCCGACGGTGACAATATCGGAAGCAATGACGGACCATTCTGAACGATTCGCCGATCTGGTGCGGGAGCATCAGGCGATGGTATTCAGCATGGCCTGCCGGTACCTGCGGAATCGCTCGCTGGCCGAGGAGATCGCGCAGGATGTATTTCTGCAGCTGTACCGGAAGCTTCCGACGCTCGAATCGCCCGATCATATTAAGCACTGGCTGCGGTCCGTGACAGCGCACCGACTGATCGATCACTCGCGGCAGCAAAAGCGCAAGCTGGAGTCGTCGCTCCCATCGTCACAATATGACGCGCCGGAGCCGGCCGCGCCCGCCGACGGACGGGATCCATTTCTGGCCGGCACGCTGCGAAACTTGGTCGCGGAGCTGCCGGCAAATGCGCGTCTGGTGATGATCCTTCGCTATCAGGAAGATTTGGATCCCATGGATATCGCCCAGGCGCTTCAGATGCCACTGGCTACAGTAAAAAGCCACTTGCAGCGATCCCTGGCATGGATGCGCGATCGGCTGGCCAGGAAAAACGGAGTTGGATTATGAATTTAGAAGACGAACTCAGGTCGGCACTGCAGCGGGAAGATCCGCCGCAGAGCTTTGCCGGGCGCGTTGTGGCGCAGGCGAAGTCTCCCGCGCGTCCCGTTACCTCGATTTTCCAGCCTTTTCGAATGCCGAAAATAATGTGGGCCGGAGGCATTGCGGCGATACTGGCGGTCGGATTCGCGGTGACAGCGGAATACCGTGAAGTGAAAGCGGAACGCGCCGGGCGCGATGCTCTGATGGCGTTGCGGATTGCATCGGAAAAGCTCAACATGACGCGGGAACAAGTGCTCAAACAAGGGGATAACTAACATGCGAAAAGTTTTGCGGGTTTTATTGATTGCCGGCTGGACGGCCGCGCTGCTTCCGGCGCAGTTGCGGATCACGGGGCTCGACGGTTTGGCCGCTAAAGCCACTAAGTCCGTGGATATCACCCTGGATTCATCGCTACTGCAGATGGCCGGCGGATTCCTGGCGGGTAACGGCAAGGATAAGGACGCGGCCAAGATCAAGGACTTACTCAGCAACCTGAAGGCGATCACAGTCAAGAGCTTTGAATTTAAGGAGGACGGACAATATCGGATCGAAGACCTGGAACCGATTCGCGCGCAGCTTCGTAGTCCTGGATGGAGCAAGATCGTGTCCGCGCAAAGCAAGGGTGAGATCAGCGAAATCTATACTCGAGGCGACCAGGGAAAAGTGGTTGGCTTCGCAATCATTGCAGCCAAGCCGCGAGAACTGGCGGTGGTGGCTATCGAGGGCAGTATTGACCTGGCGGACCTTGCGAAGCTCGGCGGCCTGGGCGTCCCGGCGATCCCCGTGCCCGATCAGAACAAGAAAGGAAAACAGCAATGAAGATGCTTTTGGTAGCGACGTTCAGCCTGGCCGCATGGGCCCAGACGACTGACTTCAATCTTGACGCTGTGGCTGCGAGAGCCAAAGATAAGGCCGAGGTGACGCTCGAAGGGCCGCTGCTGCAACAAGCTCTTCAGATGGCGCCCCCCACGCTTAAAGACAAGCTCGGGACGGTTAAGAAGGTCGTGATTCGTCACTACGAGTTCGCTGAACTTGGGCAATACGCCGATTCGGATCTGGACAACATCCGCAGCGTCACCTCCCGCGGACCGGATTGGGCTCGCATAATTAACGTCAACGAAGAAAAGCAACGCGTGGAGATTTACACGCAGAGCCAAGACGCGAAAATAACCGGCCTGCTGCTCATGGTCGCCCAACCGAAGGAATTGACGGTGGTTCAGGTCGAAGGTTCCATAGACGTCGCCAGCCTGCAGGAACTGGTCAAATCGACCATCCATTACGACCTGAAATCAGCCGGCGGGCAGTAATAGACCGGCAATTTCCTCTTTCCCGCTAGAGCATTGACGTCACCGGGCGAACAGGCCCGGTTCCGCCACGGAGCCGGTGTCGCGAGATCGCGTTCGCGCTCTCAAGCAGCTGCTGGGAGCCTGGCACGACCCACATCGAATGGCATACGCTGCCTGCCGACAATCTCCTCTTTCCCACTAGACAAAGTCCATCGGGGTCTCCTACAATCGCTATACCCGATGAATATCTCGGTTAAGAGCGAATACGCCCTCCACGCCATCTTCGATCTCGCAGTGCAGCCGCAGGGGGAGCCGGTGAAGATCGCGGAGATCTCCCGGCGGCAAAAAATCCCCCAGAAGTTCCTGGAGCTGATTCTTTCCGGCCTGAAACAAGGGGGCTTCGTGGAATCGCGGCGCGGCGCCGAGGGTGGCTACCGTCTGGCTCGTCCGCCGGATCAGATTACCGTGGGCCAGGTTCTTAAGTACGTGGAGCAGTCCAAAAAGACTCGCCGCGGACCCGACGCGTTCACGGATTTGTGGAAGCGCGTGGACAGCGCCGTGGGCGCGATCATTGACACCACCACTTTCGCTGAACTCGCGCGGCGCTGGAAAGAATCGCAGACGCGCTACGTTCCGAACTGGGAGATCTGATGATCTTCTCCGACAATTCCCTCAGCATCGGCCGCACTCCTCTGATAAAGCTGAACCGCGTGATCGACGGAGCGCCGGTAACCATGCTGGCCAAAATCGAAGCACGCAATCCGGCGTTCTCCGTGAAATGCCGCATCGGCGCATCCATGATCTGGGACGCCGAGCGGCGAGGCGTCCTCAAGCCAGGCAAAGAACTCATCGAGCCCACCAGCGGTAACACGGGAATCGCACTGGCCTTCGTTGGAGCGGCGCGTGGCTACGAGGTGACGCTGCTCATGCCGGAGACCATGTCGGTGGAGCGAAGAAAAGTCCTGAAAGCGCTGGGCGCAAAACTGATCCTGACCGATGGCTCGCAAGGCATGAGCGCATCGATTGCGCGTGCGGAAGAAATGGTCGCGTCGGATCCGGATCGCTACGTGCTGCTGCAGCAATTCAAGAATCCGGCCAATCCGGAAATTCACTTCAAAACCACCGGGCCGGAAATCTGGGACGACACCAAGGGCAACGTGGACGTGCTGGTGGCGGGGATCGGCACGGGTGGAACCATCACTGGCATTTCGCGTTTTTTCAAACTGGAGAAGAAGAGAAAGATTATCGCAGTGGGCGTGGAGCCCGAAACCAGTCCGGTGATCACACAGACGCTGGCTGGGGACGTCGTGCGGCCCGGCCCCACTGGAATCCAGGGAATCGGCGCGGGTTTTATTCCGGACACGCTGGACCTGAAGGTGGTGGATCGCGTGGAGCTGGCCAGCGACGAGGAATCCATCGCGATGGCGCGCAGACTTGCGCGAGAGGAAGGGATCGTATCGGGCATTTCCTGCGGCGCGGCTGTAGCAGCGGCGGTCCGCATCGCGCGCGAACCGGAGATGAAGCGCAAAACCTTTGTCGTGATTATGCCGGATTTGGGAGAGCGGTATCTTAGTTCCGTGCTGTTCGATGGACTGGCTGAATAATGGCTCAGTCGCGTGACCAGGAGAACGTTTCGGAATGTAGAGTAGCGGGCGCTTCTTTTGGGTGAAAAGGGGTTAGAGCGCCCGCTGTCGTAACGGGGATTTAAGTTATCTGTAAAAACGCTTCTTGCGCGCGTATGGTTACCGGTAGAACAAAAAAAATTTGCGTGTAGACTGGCAGTGTGGTTAGGTCATGGTCCAACGGGGCCTTACTCCAGGCAGTTGAGTCGTTTGCCGCTCGTTTTCCCGAAATTCTAATAATTGGACCCCGCCATTTGGCAGGCGAAGGGGTTTTATCGGGTAGCACCGGGTCCGCGGGCGCGCATCGGATGACCTTAGTCCAGGCCGCGTCGGAGCTGGCACGGCCCGCCATGGCCGAGCGTGGGCTAGCACCCTTGAGTTCACTGGGGCGCGAAGCGGTAGCCGCCCGAATCGCCCAAAAGGCGCTGCAACAGGCGGAACTTTCATATTTTCATCCAGTAGCCGCGCTCCCCGGCTTCGCCAGGGCCTTGGCGCGAACCCTCTTGGAGCTGAGACTTGCCGGGGTCGCCGCAGGGGAACTGGCGTCCGCAGGCCCCCCTGCTGCAGATCTAGGCCGCCTGCTGGAAAGCTACGAGGCCGAGCTTGCGGAGCAATCCCTGGTGAATCTTCCCGGTCTGCTGGCGCTGGCGACGGAGGCGGCAGGCGAAGGCCGGCATCCATGGGTTGGATTGCCCCTGGCCCGGTTGCATGCCGACCTGGAGTCGCGGGCGCATCGGGAGTTCTTCAAAAGCCTGGCGGCCAAGGCCCCCGAGGTGTTGGAGGCGGAACTGGGCGAAGGGCTGCCCGGAGATCCTGCCGACACCCTGGAACATCTCAGACGATATCTGTTTTCTCCGGAACCCGTGCCATTTGCCGGAAACGACGGACAATTCGAGTTCTTTTCGGCTCCCGGCGAAGGACTGGAAGCAGTGGAGATCGCCCGGCGCATCTTGCGCTTAGCGCGCGAAGGCACCGCGTTCGAACAGGTTGCGATCCTGCTGAGGAATGCCGATCGCTATCAGCCCATGATCGAAGACGCCTTACGGCGTGCCGGCATTTCAGCGTGGTTCAGCCAGGGCACTGCCCGTCCGCATCCGTCGGGCCGGGCTTTCCTGGCGCTTCTGGGATGCGCGTCCGAAAGACTTTCGGCTTCGCGTTTCGCCGAATACCTGTCGCTCGGTCAGTTTCCGGAGATTCCCGGCGGACCGGAGTGGGTGGCGCCCGAGGACGAAGTCATGGGCTCGCA
>Ga0105238_10008506_pt1 | contig 10271 bp, 7 predicted proteins | sample KBSC34metaG_FD_81526 | JGI IMG/M metagenome (GOLD analysis project Ga0105238, IMG submission 81526) | Corn rhizosphere microbial communities from Kellogg Biological Station, Michigan, USA - KBS C3-4 metaG | ecosystem: Host-associated > Plants > Roots > Rhizosphere > Soil | place: Michigan, USA...
CGTCACTCCGTGCGCGCCGCCGGTTGCCAACCCGCGCGTGCGGCAGACAGAGGACTGCCCGCCCTGCCGGCGTTGGCTCATCATTTTCGCAATGCTGTTGTTGCTGCGCGCTTCCGTGATGGCAGATGACACCACCAAAACCACCGATGGCTTCTCCCTCCCGCAGCCCGGCCACGTCTTCTCCTTTCCGCACGATCACGGCAGCCATGACGATTTCAAGATCGAATGGTGGTACATCACCGGCCACCTGTTCGGCGATGGCGGACGCCGGTTCGGTTTTCAGGCGACCTTTTTCCGCAGCGCCGGCTCCGCCACCAACCCGCCCGGCACCGGCAATCCCGGCTTCGGCCACGACCAGCTCTTTCTCGCGCACATGGCCCTGCTGGATGTGAAGTCCGGCACTTTTTTGCACCAGCAACGGTTGAACCGCGATGGCTGGGACGCATTTTCCGCCACCAACAGCCTGGATGTCCGTAATGGTAACTGGTCGCTGCGCATGACCGATACGAATCGCGAGACGATGGAACTGCGCGGCTCGTTCGGCAATGGCGCGTCATTGCAGCTTGCCTTGGAACCGCGCCAGCCGCTGGTGGTGTTCGGGCAAAATTCCATTTCGCGCAAGGCCGCCGAGCCTTCCGCTGCCAGCTATTATCTCACCTTCCCGCGCCTGCACGCCACCGGCCAGGTCCTTCTGGACACCGAAACCAACCGCGTTTCCGGCGAGGCGTGGATGGATCACGAGATCAGCAGCAGCCAGTTGGGCACGGAGCAGACCGGCTGGGATTGGTGCTGTCTGCAATTCAAGGATGGCCGCGAAATCATGGCCTACCGCATGCGCCGCAAGGACGGCACGCAGGACCCGTTTTCCACGCTCGCGTGGGTGGCCACCAATAGCGTCGTCACGCATCTCCCGTCGGCAGAATTCAAGATCGAGACCGTGCGGACGTGGAAAAGCCCCGTCACCGGCGCAGTTTATCCCGTGAGCATCCGGTTGCAGACGCGCGATCCGCAGGCCGGCCGGCCCGTCAGCTTCCTCCTCGAACCGTTGGCCGACAACCAGGAACTCTCCGGCAACGGTGGTGTCGCCTACTGGGAAGGCGCCTGCCGCATCCGCGACGAAGCCGGCCACGAAATCGGCTCCGCATTTTTGGAACTCACCGGCTACGCCGGCGACCTGGAAAAAAGCCTGCGCTGACCACCTCACAGCGCTCTTGACACCCACGACTGGTAGAGTCTGTCGCGCTGCGACAGACCCCACCTGCCAAAGGCGCCCGCCATCTAATACAAAAGGGGGAGGGACTTGAATCCGGTTTCCAGTCATACTCGTGGCATTCCAAATTGAACCGGGCATATTAAACCATTGCAAACACTCATGAAATCCATACTTAAATCCTCTTTCGCGCTGGTGTCGTCCGTGGCACTGGTGGCCGCGCTGAACTACGGTTGCAGCACCAGGCCGATGGACTGCGGCGCGTCGTGTTGCGCGCCTGCCGTCGCCGCCGTGCCGGCCCCGGCGTTGACGCCGCTGCCCCCTGCCCTGCCCGCGCCGGCATCGCAGGATGAAAAGATGGCGTGGTTCCGCGAGGCGAAGTACGGGCTGTTCATCCACTGGGGACTTTACTGCCAGCCTGCCGGGGTGTGGAAGGGCCAGCCGATCGCGGGCATCGGCGAATGGATCATGAACCGCGCACAGATCCCGGTCGCGGAATATTCGCAGCTCGCCACGACGTTCAACCCGGTGCAGTTCGATGCGGAGGCGTGGGTGCAGATGGCCGAGGATGCCGGGATGAAATACATCGTCATCACCTCGAAACATCACGACGGTTTCGCGATGTATCATTCGCTGGTGACGCCTTACAACATCTACGACGCGACGCCGTTTCATCGCGATCCGATCCGCGAGCTGGCGCAGGCCTGCGCGAAGCACGGCATCAAGTTCGGCTTCTATTATTCGCAGGCGCAGGACTGGCACGAGGCGGGCGGCGCGGGCAACACCTGGGATTTCGGCCCGGACGACGCCAAGGAGAAGAGCGGCGCGTATGACAAATATCTCCAGAGCAAGGCCGAGCCGCAGGTGGCCGAGCTGTTGCAAAACTACGGCCCGGTCTGCCTGATCTGGTTCGACACGCCGCGCATGATGACGAAGGAACGCGGCCAGCGTTTCGTGGATCTCGTCCACAAATATCAGCCCGCGTGCCTCATTGACGGCCGTCTCGGCACCTCCGGCGATTATGTTTCCACCGGCGACAACGTGATTCCGAGCGCAACAATGGATGGTGATTGGGAAGTGCCCGCGACCGTCAATCATACCTGGGGTTTCAAGACGGATGACACGGACTGGAAGGCGCCCGGCGACATCCTCTTCAAGCTCGTGGACATCACGAGCAAGGGCGGAAATTACCTGCTCAACGTCGGCCCGACCTCGCGCGGTGTCATCCCGGAGGAATGCAAAAATAATCTGCTCACGGTCGGCCGCTGGCTGAAGGTGAACCGCGAGGCGGTCTATGGCGCGGGCCGTTCGCCCTTCGGCGAGGAGTTCGGCGATTACAGCACCAAGCTGAAGGACGCCGCCGGCAAGCCCGTTTACCTCAGCTACAACGACTGGCGTTGCACGAGCCGTCCGGGAAAACTGTATTTCACGGTCTTCAAGATGGGCCGCAACGGCTTTGAACTGCCCGCGTTCAAGAATGACATCAAGAAGACCTATCTCTTGAGCGATGCCAGCCAGACGGACATCCCCATCACGATGACGAACAGCGTCCGCCTGGTGCAACCGCCGCGCAACAGCATGAACGCGATGGCGAATGTGGTGGTCGTGGAATACGCCGGCGACAAGGTGGAACGGTGAGGGATTGGCGGCCTTCAGGTCGCCACGACGCGGCAGTAACGTCATTTTGAAAACATAATTATGAAAGTTCTGTTGCCAATTCTGTTGTGCGCCTTCTGTCTGCCGGCGATGGCGCAGCCCCTCGCGCGCGAACAATGGGGCGCGCCGCTCATCGATGTCTCCCACGCGAACGGCCAGTGGACCATCGCCGGCAAAAAGCAATCCGTCACGCTCGATGAAAAAACCTTCGCGCTCGCGGTGAACGCCCAGTCCGTCTCCTGGAAGATGGTTCCCGCGGGCACGAACGGCATGCTCGTGAAATATCACGGCCACGAATTTCCGCTGTGCCTGATGGATGCCAGGTCCATTGTCATTGCACCCTACGACACCGGTTTCAAGACCGGCGTGAAAATCACGTTGTCCGATTTCCAGCATGGCCGCGATAAGCTGGACCTCACGCTCCATCTTACGGTCTGCTTGCAAGGTGACGCGGAAGATTTGGTCTTCGACATCGCCGCGAACGAAGGCGATGCGATCTTGCGCCAGCTTGACTGGCCCGAGGCGCTGGACGCGCGTGATGTGGATGACACCGTACTGAGCAACAATAAGGGCAATCTCCTGCCGCGCAACTGGCCCAAGCCGTACTATCCCGTCCGCGCCTCCGATCCGGGCATGGGCACCGCCCGCACGAATGACCACAGCGTCATCCAGAGCCACGTCATCGAGGATTGGTCCATGTCGTGGTGGGGTTTCGAGCGCAGCAAATCCGCGATGATGGTCATCATCGAGACGCCCGATGATGCGGCATATCAATTCGACCATCCCGCCGGCGGCCCCACGGTCATCGGCCCGCAATGGCACGCCACGCTCGGCCGGTTCGGTTATATCCGCGCCGCGCGCCTGTGTTTCTTCCTGGAGGGCAATTACGTCACGCTCGCCAAACGCTATCGTCAATACGTCATGGACACCGGGCTGTTCGTTTCGCTGAAGGAGAAGATCGCGAAGAAACCCGTGCTCGCGGATGTCATCGGCATTCCGCAGACGCGCGTGGGCATCCTGCACAATCAATCGCCCGACAGCGACCGCTACAGTCCCACGAACCACTACGAGCTTTTCACCTTCGACCAGCGCGCGCAACAGCTCCGCGACCTGAAGGCTGCCGGGGTGGACAAGACACTCGTCTTCATCTCCGGTTGGGCGCATCTCGGCTACGACCGGCAGCATCCTGATTCATTGCCGCCGCCCGAGGCCGCCGGCGGTTGGGACGGCATGAAACGTCTCGCCGACACCTGCCACGAACTCGGTTACCCGTATATTTTCCACGATCAATATCGCGATTACTACGCCGATGCGCCCTCGTACAATCCGGACTTCGCCATCCACGAGGAGACGACCAATCCGCCCGCGATTGCCTTCGCCGGCTCGCGCTTCGGCGATTGGAAGGAAGGCCAGATTCCCTTCATGCGCCATTGGGACGGCGGCAAGCAGACGTATCTGAACTCGCTCTTCCAGCTCGGCCATCTTGAGAAAAATTATCAACTGTTCTTCGCCCATGGCATCCATCCGGACGGCATTTACATCGACGTCATCGGCTACGTGCCGCCGGACGAGGATTTTAATCCCAAGCATCCGACCACGCGCAGCGAGGCCATGCGCGGCCAGGCCGACCTGATGAATTGGGCCGGGCACCATCTCGGCGTCACCGCCACCGAGGCCGGTTCCGACTGGGTCGTCCCCTTCTCCGATATCATCAACCAATCCGGCGGGCTCGGCCGCACCGTTTCCGTGCCGCTCTATCAGCTTGTCTATCACGATGCCGTGCTCATCTCGTACGGCGAAGGTCGTCGCGGCGGACACAACAACCTGTTGCTCGGCCTCCTGTGCGCTGGCGTGCCCGAAATGCCCGCCAACCTGAAATCCGTCAGCGACGATTCTCTCGCCCTGATGAGACAGATGGCCGCGCTGAACAAACGCGTCGGCCTGCTTGAGATGACCGGTCACGAATTTCTCGACGCGAGCCGCCGTCAGGAACGTTCCACTTTCGCCGACGGCACGACGGTGACCGTGGATTGGCAGGCGGGCACGGCGAAGATCGAGCCGGCGTTGTAACCAGAAAGCTCCAAATAAGAACCCCAAAGGGCATGTGCGTCGCGTAACCCCAAAAAAATCGGCGCTTAAGCGGGGCAAGTCCTTAACTTGACGCACATGCCCGTTGGGGTTCTCAGACAGTCTCCAAGACCTGCACGCCGTTTGTGATGCTCGGAGCTTTTCTTTACTCCCCCACCCGCCCTCGCTAGGTTTATGCGCTCGCAACGATGCCCAAACGTCTGTCATACGAAGATTCCTGCCGCGCGCTCCAGGACCGGCAATTGATCGAGCCCGGCGCCATTCCTCCGCTGCCGGTGGAGTCGCCCCGATACGATGACAAAGCGCCGGGCGTCAGTTTTTTCCGCACCATGCTGGCCGATGCCCAGCTGGAGCACCTGACGCTGCCGCGCACCTTCTTCGGCCGCTCCGAAATCCGGGCCACGTCATTTCGCGATACCGACCTTTCCGGGTCCACCGCGAATTGGAATGATTTCATCGAGGTGGATTTCGGCGGCGCGGACCTGTCCGGATCGGACCTGCGCGCGTGCCTGTTCGAGCGCGTGCGTTTTACCGGGGCATCGCTGGTGGGTGTGGATTTCCGGTATTGCGGCTTCAAGCAATGCGATTTTTCCGAGGCTGACCTGACCGACGCCAAGCTCACACAAAAGGTCGGCGCCGCCCTGCGCCTGACCGCTGAACAACAGTCCGTCATCGACTGGCAGCCGGATGACGGCGAAGAACCGGATGGCGGATGACTCCCCGATCCTGTGGCAGCGTCAGCACCCCGGCTGCCACAAATCATTTTAAATTCGCCGCGTCTCACTTAGTATTCCTCCCGTGATTCGCAGATTCATCTTCCGGATGTTCAAGCTGGCGTTCTGGCTCACGGTGCTCCTGGCGCTGCTGGTCTGCGCCGCGTGGTTCTATCCGGAAAAATTCCTCTGCGTGGACAGCGGCAAGGGCGTTTCGGCGGATGTCATCGTCGTCCTCGGCGGCGGCGCGGAACGGCCCGTGCGCGCCGCGGAATTGTTCAAAGCTCACGCCGCCCCGCGCATTCTCCTCACCGGCACCGGCGACGACGAAAACAACCGCCAGATCCTCCTGAAACTCGGCGTGCCGGCCAGCGCCATTGAGGTGGAAAACAAATCCACCACCACGCACGAGAACGCCGTGTTCAGCCTCAAGGTGCTGCAAGCGGAAAAGATCCACAGCGCCATCCTCGTCACCTCGTGGTACCACGCGCGCCGCGCCGAGCGGACCTTTGAACACTACGCGCCCGGGATCAAATTCTACTCGCGCCCCTCGTACTACTGCTTCGCCCGTGAAGACTGGCACAAGTCGTCTGTGGGCAAGCGCCTGCGGCTGGAGTTTCTGAAAATCCCCGCCTACTGGATCCGCTACGGCATCAATCCCTTCTAAGCAGCGCTCACCGTGAAAACAAAACACCCTGTTTGCACGAAGCCTTTGCTTTTTCAAATTGATAGCGGAGGCTGGATTTGAAACTCACTTTTCCCCATCGGTCTTCGGCGCATGAAATGGCTGATGGTTTTGATAGAGGACAAGCAGCCGCTGGTTGTTTTCCAGCAGGCTGGTTTCATGTTTTATCGCCGCCAGCAGGCAGGCTTTTTGCGCCGTGGCGATGGCATCATCGAAGCGGCCGGCCTCGGCATACGCAGCCGCCAGGGTTCCGACCATGATGGTTTTCTGATATTGCGTCTGCTGACAGGCCTTCTCCGCCAATTCGACGGCCCGGGTGCCATTGCGCCTGGCGGTATCGCCGTCGGTGGCAAGCGTCCACGCCAGGTTGTTGTCCTCTTCGGCTGAAAGCGGGCAAAATTTCGCATCGGCGATAAAATTTCCGACCACCAAAATCATCAATATGGCCGCCATCACGGCATGTCTGGCGCCCATATTGCCCGTCATATTTGTGCGCCCCACCATCTTCCCGGTGGCCCGGTCGATGATTCGCTTGCCGAAGGCGATGCTTGGCAGCTCAAAAAGTTCATACCACAAAACACTCAAGACGATGACCACCATGCTGATGGTCATCAACAAGCAAAACGCCATGAGTCCATGCCGATATGCCGCCGGCAAAAAGGAATTCAAAACAAAACCATAGACCTCCATGAGCGGTTGATGGAGCAGATAGATGCTATAGCTCCAGACCCCGATCTTCAGCAGGCCATACGATGCCAGGCCCGGGATTCTCCGCCCCTGCCCCGCCAGGGACCGGCTGATAAAACTCGCGGCCGCGAGGGAGAAAATCAAAAACCAGAAATGACTCAAGGGCCTTACCAGGTAAGCCGCACCGGCCAGCGCCAGCATCCATCTACCGGAGACTGCCGAAAATGGCAGGCGCTCATTCTTGATGAAGGCATCTGCGATCCACGCGCCCATCGCCCAGCTGAACCAATATCCGAATATCGAACCGGACAACAGCCATGAAACCGTCCCCCAAAAGCCGCCATTGAGACCGGCTGACTCGGCCAGAAAATCGCCGGCATTGATCAAAATTTGCATGCCGCCCAAAACCACCATCGTTTTGCGCCAGCCATGTTTCGAAACGGCCAGCAGCAAAAATGGGTAAACGAGATACAATTGGACCTCGACCGCCAGGCTCCAAAATGACGGATTGATGAATTTGAACGTGGTCTCGCTGAAATTATGGATCAACAGCAGGTGTGTAAAAAATTGCTTCCAGAAATCAGCATGCAGGGCCAGCGACCAGGATTGTTGATTCAGGACCAGCAGGCAAAACAAGATCAGCGCCGCAAAGTAGGTGGGGTAGATGCGGAAAAATCTGCGGATGAAGAACAACCCCCATTTTTGCCCGTGTTGGTGAAAACTCAGATGGATGCAAAATCCGCTGATGACAAAAAAGATCGGGACACCCGCCTGCCCGAGGCTGAATGGGAAAAGGAGGATTTGTGAAAGATTGGAACTCGAAAAATCCCTGTACCAGCCGTGCCACGGTACAAAATCATATCCCGCCACCGTGGCCAGCGCATGGGACAGCAGAACGCACAGGATGGCCACCCCGCGGAGCTGGTCGAAAAGCTCGATATGCTTTGGTGAATGATTCACTTCAGTAAAACTTTAGCGCCACCATGGGCGTCCTTGCGAGAATGGAAATCACCGGCCGGCAGGATTTTGCAGAACATAAACCTGATAGGCTTTTCCCATAAAAAAAGCCCCACATGGCTGTGAGGCTTGTTTCAAAATTGGTTGCGGGGGCTGGATTTGAACCAACGATCCCGCAGCGCGGGATTATGAGCCTGGTTTAATCACTGCGACACCTGCGTCTTCGCAGTAAAGAGATTAATTTCAACTTCTTCAGGCGGCGATGCTCCAATCAACTGTTACTCTATGCCAATGAGCTTCAGCCGCTGAAATGCTCCGGCTTTGACCGAAACGTGCAGCTTCATGGGAAAACCGTCAGGCAGCTTGGCTTCCACGGCATCAAAGGCGGCTTTGGCTGAGGCAGCCACGCCATCCAAGGCTTCTGCTGCAAAACGAAGGGACAAACCGGCGCGGATTGCTGTCTGCACAAAATGACGCCCGCGAATTTCATCCACGCGATAATGCCGGCTGTCTCCCACTGACATGGCCAGTTTCATCTGTTTGCGTTCAATCTGACGACCATCCAAACTCGGTTGTGCTGACAAAACGTCGTAGAACGGCGTTAGCTGGAAGCGACCTTCTGGCCCTAGGAAGATGCTGGCATTCTTAGCGTGACCATCCGTCGCACCAATCAACCAGAAGATGATTTGCGATTTCAGGAACAGTTGCCGGTCTTCTGCTGGCGCATCCGCAGCCTTGAGTAATTTTAAAATATCCACAATGCCCGGACCGCCTTCGTTCTGGTATTTGCGGCTCGGTGGGCAGCCTAGCGCCTGACAGCAATCTTCTTGGGGCAGTCGCAGCAATTGTTTCTTGTCCACCCACCGCCGATCAAAGCGTTCAATCACGAGGACCTTGGTGTGACCAAAGGTCTTCATCTCCGCTTGCGCCACTGGCAGACCAAACGCAGCCATGAGATGCAGGCAGTAAAATTCATTCTCTACACTGTTGGATAAATCCAGACCATTGGGCAGAGTGCCAATCTGCGGTTTGAGAATATGAGTGGTCGGCGTAGCGCCTTGCGGCTTCAGCCATTTGCCCTTGAGTCGTAACAGGGCCGTTTTCTCCTGTGCGCCGGCTACCGAAATACGAAAATCTTGCTCCCGATCCAAACCGAGCGGAGCCCGCGCCAAATTGGCAAGCAGTTGCTCAATTTCACGGTCACTAACGGTTTTACCCACCGCGTCGGATTTCCTCGTTGGCAGTTCGTCTCCAGCAGGAATAAATTGCAACGCCCCAACGCAATCCCGCCCGATTTCAGAAAGCAGGCTGTAGGCGTCGGAGCCGCGGGCACCAACCTTTTCAGCAATCCGCCGTCGCAACACGTCGGAGTCCGGCAACAAGTTTTCAAAGACCGCCGCTACTCGCCCGCCTCGATACGCATCCTCACGCAGCGGCAGCGACAGGGACATCGGAATGGCATCGCTCTTTGCCAACCAGCGTTCGTCATAGCGGAAATGGATCGCACCGGAAGATTCCTTTTCCAACCTTCCGACAGGACGGTTATTCAACAAAACCTGCAAGGGAATATGTTGGCGCGGGCGCGGCATCAGCCAGGAAGGTATCCGCCTTTGGAGCGGGGAACGATTTGCAGTTCAAAATTGAGGGCGGCCAAAACCGAAAGCACGGTCTCAATCTTCGCCGCCGGGTTGCCATTCTCCAACAGCGAAATGGTTTCCTGCCGCAGACCGGCACGGTCACCCAGATCCTTCTGACTCATTGCCTGCTGCTTGCGGGCGTTACGGATCAAGTTGCCAATCTGGCGGGCATCGCGGGCCAGTGTCTTCATGATGGCGACTATGCGCCAAGTCCGATATAATGTCAATATGCGAATTAGCACATAAATGAGTTATATGTGCTGAAAGTCATAACATTCAAAGTGTGACCTCTTTGACAGAAACATGGGGTGGCGTCCGGTTTTCATACTTTTCTCATAGTGGCGGACCTGTTTGCGTTGCCATACCTGAATTCACCGGCGCATGGCACACTGTGCGCGCATGAATACACTCACTCAGGCCGGGTTCCACGGCCCCCGCGCGCGCGTCCATTTGGAGACACCCCCGTTGTGTTGGGACAAGCGGTTTTGAACATTCTCGCTCAAACCGATGTAAAACCGGCCGGCAGGATTTTGCAGAACATAAACCTGATAGGCTTTTCCCATAAAAAAAGCCCCACATGGCTGTGAGGCTTGTTCCAAAATTGGTTGCGGGGGCTGGATTTGAACCAACGATCCCGC
>Ga0105238_10008507_pt1 | contig 10271 bp, 9 predicted proteins | sample KBSC34metaG_FD_81526 | JGI IMG/M metagenome (GOLD analysis project Ga0105238, IMG submission 81526) | Corn rhizosphere microbial communities from Kellogg Biological Station, Michigan, USA - KBS C3-4 metaG | ecosystem: Host-associated > Plants > Roots > Rhizosphere > Soil | place: Michigan, USA...
CGCCCGACCAGCGGAAGTCGCCCGGCGACCCCATGATGCCGGCCACACCCGCGACCCGGCGCACGGCGACGCCGAGGCCGAAGCCGTACCCGTCGATGTGCTCCACCGGAAAGTTGTGCAGGCTCGTCACGTCGACTTCCGGACCCAGTTGATCTGCCGTCATGTATTCGACCGTCTTGCGTCCGAGCACGCGAGTGCCGTCGAGCGCGCCGCGGTTCAGGAGCATCTGCGCGAAGCGCAGGTAGTCGCGTGCCGTGGACGTGAGGCACCCGCCGCCGCATTCGAACTTCCACGGCAGCGTCTGATCGCGTATCGACTGCGGCTGCCCGGTGACGGGATCGACAGGGAGCGCCTTCGCAATCCGCGACGCCTTCTCCTTCGGCACCGTGAACGCGGTGTCGTTCATGCCGAGCGGGCCGAGGATGCGCTCCTGCAACACGCGTCCCAACGGCTCCTTCGCCACGCTCTCGAGCGTCAGCCCCAGGATGTCGAGCCCGTAGCTGTAGTCCCACTTCGTGCCGGGCTGATAGTGCAGCGGCAGCTTCGCCAGCGCGTCGACGAACTCGGCCCCGGTCATCGTCTCGGCCACGTTGCCGGATCCGCCGGGATACGCCTTGTGCAGCGCCGTCGTCCCCTGATTGCCGTAGGTGAAGCCGGCCGTGTGCCGCATCAGATCCTGAATCGTGGGCTGACGGTGGGCGGGCACGCGATCGAACGATTCATTCCCGCTGCCGTCGCGGCGTAGCACCGCCACGCTCATGTTCTTGAGCGGCGGCAGATAGGTGCCCACCGGCTCGTGGACCAGCAACCGGTTCTCTTCCCAGAAGGTCAGCGCGGCGGCGGCCACCACCGGCTTCGTCATCGACGCGATGCTGAAGATCGCGTCTTTCGGCATCGGCGTGCCTTTGCTCTTGTCGAGGAACCCGAACGACTCGTAGTAGACCAGCTTCCCGCGGCGCGCGATGGCGATCACCGCGCCCGGCATCTGGCCTTTGTCGATGTCGGCCTTCAGCGCGGCGCCGATTCGCGCCAGCCGCTGCGACGACATGCCCACGCTTTCGGGCGTGGCCTTCGGCAGCTCGTCGGCCCGCAAGCTCACGGCGGACACACCGAGCACCGCAACGCAGATCGCAACGGTCAAGCGCATGACGTCTCCACGGGCAGGCCTGAAGGCCTGCAACTACGATTACGTCGACAATCCGTCGATCACGGACAGCAAGGCACCCACATCCGGAATCGTCGCCAACGGCTGAATGCCGGCCCAGTCGTCGCCGTGATCTTCCCCGGTCAGGACGCGCACGAAGCCTACACCCGCGGCGGCCGCGGCGCGACCGTCCACGGGGTGATCGCCGACATAGAGCGCGTTACTGCCCGCGACGCCAAGGCCGGCGAGCGCCCGTTCCAGTCCTTCCGGATCCGGCTTGTGACGGCTCACATCCTCACCGCCGACGATGACGTCGACGGCGCCGGCGAGACCGCAGTGGTGGAGGATCGACTCGATCCGGTAGCGGTATTTGGTGGACACGATGGCCGTGCCGACGCCGCGGGCCCGCATCGACGCCAGCACGTGCGCCGCCGGCTCGTAGACGGTCGTCATCGCCGTCATCACTCGATCGGCATGTGCGACGTAGCAGCAGGTGTATTCGTCGGCGCGGGCGGGCGCCGGATCAAGGGTGAGGGCGCGGAACGAGTCCTGGAGGGTCAATCCGATCGTGCGCCGAATGGCCGACGGCTCGGCCGGCGTCAGCCCCATGTCTGCGAACGCCGCGCGTGAGCAGTGCACGATCGCGTCCGCCGAGTCGCCGAGCGTGAAGTCGAAATCGAACAACACCGCCCGCACCATCTGCGAAATATGTCCCGTCCTTGGGTAATTGTATTTGAACCCTGCCGTCGCATATTCTCGGCAAGGTTTCGCCCCTTAAGCGAGGTTTTCGATGAGAGTGCTCTCCGCCGCCGTGTTGTCGTGTGTGCTGTTCTGCGGTTCGATGTTCGCTCAGGCGCCGTCAGGGACGCCCCAGACGGAGGCGGACTTCCGCGGTGCGCTCGTGGGCTTCATGCACGCGATTCACGCCACGAACAACCTCGACACGACGGCCGCGTTCTACAAGGAAGTGTTCGGCCTTTCGAGCCCGATCCGTCCGTTTGCCGCCGACGGCCCGCGCGTGCTGACCAACTCACCCGAAGCGAATCTGCGGGTGTCGATGCTGGCGATCCCCGGCGGCTTCAACTTCGAGCTCACCGAGTTCACGAACACACCGTCGCGGAAGGTCGGGCAGCAGCCGGAGATCTCCGATCCCGGCGCACCGCACATGAAGTTCCTCGTGCGCGACATCGAGCCGGTGATGGCGGGCGTGAAGAAGATGGGGCTCCCCATCATCACCGCGTCGAAGGCGCCGGTCGCGGTGAAGACGCCGTTCGGCGATTCGAAGGCGATCTTCTTCCGCGATCCCGACGGCTACATCCTGGAGGCGCTGCAGATTCCCGCGCCGGCCGACGCGCCGGCCGGCAACATCATCGGCTCCATCATGGGCGTGACCGTCCGCGACATGGACGCTGACATGAAGTTCTGGAGCGACAAGATGGGGCTCGACGTGACGGGCGACAAGAAGTTCGCCGACGAGGCCAACCGGCTCGATCTCTACGGGCTGAAGAAGGGCGCGTCGTACCGCACGATGAGCGCCACGTTCCCCGCCAGCAAGGCACGCATCGAGTTCATCGAGTTCAAGGGGATGCCGCGCAAGGAGTTCTCGATCCGTGTCACCGACCCGGGTGCGTCGGGCATGGCGCTCCGCGTGAAGCAGATTCAGACGCTGCTGGCCGACCTCAAGAAGCAGGGGATCCGCGTCTCGTCGAAGAACGAGGACCTCGTGGAGTGGAGCGCGACGATCCGCAACGTGTTCATCAAGGATCCGAACGGGCTGAACCTCGAACTGGTCGGCACGCCCGCCGGGGTGCCTGCAGTGCCGTTCCCGGGTACACAGCCGGGTCCCGGTCGCGGCGGCGCCCGCGGCGCTACGCAGTAGTCCGTTTCGCCTTCGGCTTCATCGCGCGCAGCATCGTCACGGCGTTGGCGATTCGGCGCTCGCGCGTCTCGGGCTTCTTGGCCCCCTCCACCGCCTCGGCGTGCTCGCGCTGATGGCTGAAACTCAGCGCACCCCAACGCTCCCAGGCAGGCGGCGCAGCCTTCAGCGCCTTGACGAGATCCGCCGGCGGTTTCACTTCGCGCTTCGCCGTGTCGAGCTCCACGCGAACCTCGAGGCGCTCGCCGCCCTGCAAGCCCGCCGCTTCACGGTAACTGGTGCGCATGCCGATACACGGCGGACCACCCATCGCCCCGATGGTGGTCGTGAACGTGTAGCCGTTCAGCGTCACCTTCACCGGCGCCCGCACCTTCCCGAAGACTTCCTTCGGATCGAAGGGCAGCTCGATGTAACCCGCCGGGCCGGCGCGCAGTACCGTACCTTCGAAGACGACGTGCGGTGCGCCTTTCGTCATCACGACTCCGCAATTCCGGCCAGCACGTCTCCAGCCTGCTCGCACTCGCCGCGCGTGACCTCCAAGTGCGTGACGGCCCGAAGGGTGCGTGGACCGAACGCGAACAGCAGCACGCCGCGCTCGCGCGCTCGCATCACCACCGTCGCAGCGTCGGGCCCGCCGTCGGCTACCCGGAAGATCACGATGTTCGTCTGAACCGTCGCGAGGTCGAGCGCGACGCGGGACGACGCAGCAAGACGCTGCGCGAGCACCGCGGCGTTGGCATGATCGGTGGCGAGCTGGCCGCCATGATGGTCCAGCGCGTAGACGGCCGCGGCGGCAAACACACCCACCTGCCGCATCGCGCCGCCGAAGATTCGCCGGTGCCGCACCGCGTCCGTGATCAGCGCACGCGACCCCGCCAGCATCGAACCACCGGGTGCCCCGAGCCCCTTGGAGAACGCGACCGACACGAGGTCGAATGGTGCCGCCATCGTCGCGGCAGGCACGCCGCTCGCCACCTCCGCGTTCCAGAGTCTGGCGCCGTCGAGATACGAGACCATGCCGTGCTCGCGCGCGGCCGTACAGACCCGCGCCGCCTCGTCGTGCGGGAACACCACGCCGCCAGCGCGATTGTGCGTGTTTTCGATTTCGACGAGCGTCGTGGCCGGCGTGATGACGTGCCCGCGCGGCACGCGGGCCGCCAGCATTTCAGCCGCCGTGAAGACGCCGCGACTGCCCACCTCCGTGAACTGCACGCCCGCGTTGGCGCCGCCGCCGCCCATCTCGGACCACACCGCGTGGCTCTCGCGGCTCACGAGCACGGTGTCGCCAGGACGCGTCAGCACGCGGAGCGCGATCTGATTCGCCATGGTGCCGGACGGCACCCAGAGGGCGGCTTCCTTGCCGAGCAGCGCGGCAACCTTCTCCTGCAGCGCGTTGACGGTCGGATCCTCGCCGAATTGATCGTCCCCGACTGGCGCCGCGGCAATCGCCGCGCGCATCGCGTCAGTCGGCTTGGTGACGGTGTCGGAGCGGAGATCGATCATGAAACGAAGAAGCTCCGTGACAGAAGCCGTGTCAATGTGTTATAATAATAACGGAGATTCATATGCCATCCTGCCAGGAGCGGACAGTGGAACCATACTCGAACTCAGCACCCGCGAGCCCTTCTGCGGTTCTCTATGTGTCGCTCGCCGACGGGCGGCGGCTCCCCGTCGTGGACGTGGCGCATCCGGCGTTCGCAGTCCACATATCCGAGGCCGACCTCGAGGCCCAGGCCGATGCGTTCGAACGGGAGTCGAGTCCGGTGGGTGAGCTGCCTCCAAACATCCGCGCCGCACTCGCGCAGTCGATGCTCGGCGCAGCGGTCATCGCCGCGTCCGGCACCTATCTGGCTGGCCTGCCCACATATGTCTTCAAGCTCGGCCCGGAGCACCTCGGAAGCTGCGACAGCGCTCTCGATCGGCGATTGGCCGCGTCGTTTCCCGCGCTGACGATGCGCATCCGCCTTCAAGACATGGTGACTCTACTCGCGGGCGGATTGCGTGCCGCACTGCGAGAGGGCGACTCGACGCGGCCGCTGCTGCTGGTGAACGTCGCGGGAGGCCCGGCCGCTGACAGCTGGAACACCCTGATGCACTTGCGGCGTGAAAACTCCGGCTCTCTCGACGGGCGGCGTATTTCGATCGTCGTGCTCGACGCCGACGCCGACGGACCGGCGTTCGGCGCCGGCGCAGTGCGCGCGCTGCAAAACTCGGGCGAAGCGCTCGCCGGGCTCACTCTGGATTACCAGCACATCGTGTACGACTGGTCGAACACCAGGACTCTGGAGCGAGCACTCGAAAGGTTCGGCGCGCGCGAGGCGATCTGCGGTTTGTCGTCGGAGGGCGGGCTCTTCGAGTACGGGTCCGACGCCGACATCGTCGCGAACCTGCGAACGTTCCGTGCGGCGTCGGCGCCCGACGCCGTCGTTGCCGGCACCGTCACCCACGACAGCGAGCGCGCGCGCAGACTGGGGAACCGGGGCGGGGCCGCGACCATCCCCCGAAGTCTCGCGGCGTTCTCTCAGCTCGCGAGCCGCGGAGGGTGGGCGGTGGAATCAGCGATCGAACGTCCGTTCAGCCGCCACGTCAGGCTTCGAGCGTCGCGTCCATCGTGATGGTGGCTTTGAGGACCTTCGATACGGGGCAGCCCGCCTTGGCGTTGTTCGTGGCCGTCTGGAACTGCGCCTGATCGGCGCCCGGGATCTTCGCTTTCACGGTGAGATGCACCGCCGTGATCTCGAAGCCCTCGCCCACTTTGTCGAGCGAGACCGCGGCCGACGTCCTGATTTCGCTCGGCGTCAGCCCCATCGTGCCGAGCTGCGCCGAGAGCGCCATCGAGAAGCAGCCGGCGTGCGCCGCGGCAATCAGCTCCTCGGGGTTCGTGCCTTTGCCGTTTTCGAAGCGAGTGCTGAACGAATACTGCGTGTCCGCCAGCACGCCGCTGTCCGACGAGATGGTGCCCTTGCCGTCCTTGAGTCCGCCCTTCCACACTGCCGACGCGTTGCGCTTCATGGGTTCCTCCACTCCGGGCAGGTCTAAAGACCTGCAACTACGAGCCGCGCGGCAGGTCTAAAGACCTGCAACTGCGTGCCTCGGCTACACATCGAGTTCCTGTGCGTCTTCCGCCCGCTCCATGATGAACCGGAAACGGGCTGACGCGTCCTTGCCCATGAGCTCGTTGATGACGCGGTCGGTCACGATCTGATCGACGATCTCCACGCGAAGCAGGCGGCGCGTCTTCGGGTTGAGCGTCGTTTCCCACAGCACCTTCGGCATCATCTCGCCCAGCCCTTTGAAGCGCGTGATGTCGGGCGTGCCTCGGCCGTTGCCGTGCTGCTTCACGATGCGGTCGCGCTGCGCGTCGTCGAGCGCCCAGTGCGACTCCTTGCCGATGTCGATGCGGTAGAGCGGCGGCTGCGCCAGATAGATCTTGCCGGCCGAGATCAGCTGCGGGAGGTGGCGGTAGATGAACGTCATCAGAAGCGTCGAGATGTGATGGCCATCGGAATCGGCGTCGGCCAGGATGATTACCTTGCCGTAGCGCAGGCGTGACAGGTCGAAATTTTTTCCCATCCCGCAGCCGAGCGCGGTGACGAAGTCCGCCAGTTCCTTGTTCTCGAGCACCTTCGCGAGCGTCATCCCCTCGGTGTTCATCACCTTGCCGCGCAGCGGCAGAATCGCCTGACGCACGCGATCGCGCCCCTGCTTGGCCGAGCCGCCGGCGGAATCACCCTCCACCACGAACAGCTCGCTGTCGTCGCGCCCCGAGCTGCTGCAGTCGCTCAGTTTGCCCGGCAGATTCAGACGGCCGGTCGTGGCCGTGCGCCGCGTGACCTCGGCCTGCGCCGCACGGCTCGCCTCGCGAGCCCGCGCCGCGAGAATCGCGCGCCCCACGATCGCCTCGGCCATCGAGCGGTTGTGATTCAGCCAGTGCTCCAGTGCGGGGCGCACCACCGAATCCACTGTCGACGTCACCTCGGGGTTGTTCAGCCGATCCTTCGTCTGCCCCTGAAACTGCGGCTCCTGGATGAAAAGACTCAGCACGCCGGTGAGCCCTTCGCGGATGTCCTCGGCGGCCAGCGTGACGCCCTTGGGCGACAGGTTGTGCGTGTCGATGTAGTTGCGGACCGCCTTGCCGAGACCCGCGCGGAAGCCGTTCTCGTGGGTGCCGCCCGAGCCCGTGGGAATGCCGTTGACGAAGCTTCGCAGGTGCTCGTCGGTCGCTTCCGTCCACTGCAACGCGAGCTCGAGCCGTGGATTCGCGTCGCGCTCGATGACGAACGGCGCCTCGTGCACCGCCTTCGCTCCACGCTCGCCGACGATCTTTCGCAGGAACTCCGCCAATCCTTCGTTGTGCTGGAAGACCTCTTTCGTCTTCTCACTTTCGTTTTCGAAGGTGACCTTCACGCCCTTGTGGATGTAGCTGACGATCTCCAGCCGCTCGCGGATGAGCGCGGGATCGAATTCCACCTTGGGGAAGATCGTCGAGTCCGGATGGAAGTAGACGCTGGTGCCGCTGCCGCGCGCCGGGCCGACTTTCTTGAGCCCGCCCTGCACCTGGCCGCGCTTGAACGACATCTCCCATTCGGCCCCGTCACGCTTCACACGAGCCGTCAACTCGGTCGACAGCGCGTTGACGACGCTGGCGCCCACGCCGTGCAGGCCACCCGCCGTCTTGTAGTTGCCCGTCTCGAACTTGCCGCCCGCATGGAGCACCGTGAAGATCACCTCGAGGGCGCTCTTCTTCGTCTTCGGGTGCTTGTCCACCGGGATCCCGCGGCCGTCGTCGGTGATCGTGATCGAACTGCCGTCGGCGTGCAGCGTCACGGTGATGTTCGAGGCGTGGCCGTTCATCGCCTCGTCCACCGAGTTGTCGAGGACTTCCCACACCAGGTGGTGCAGGCCGGCGCTGCCGACGCCTCCGATGTACATGCCCGGCCGCTTGCGGACCGGCTCGAGCCCTTCGAGAACGGTGATGTCTTTGGCTGTGTAGTCGGACATTGGGAAACTTGTTGGGTCAGGGCTCAGGGCTTAGGGCTCAGGCAAGAGCACTTGCCACTAAGTTCTTGCTTGCGCCTTGAGCATGAGCCTTGCGCCCGTCTAAGGTAGCATCACCGACGCAGCACCAACATGCAGGCCCGGCTCGTCTGGGTCGCGTTCGCCTGGATTGCCGCTCTCGTAGGTTTGGCGGCCGCGCTGCACGGGTCTGGCTCCTCTCGTCCGCCGCGCCCGTTTGCCGCCAACGCGCTCGCCCGATCGATCAACGACGCTCAACCGATGGCCGGCCGTCGCTGGCAATGGACCGCCACGGGTGCGACGTCGGCGTTACGCGAGATGGTGGTGCACGTCGAGGCGTTCGACGTGACCCGCGCGCACCAGATCGCCAGGGCGATCGTGGAGCCGCGACGCGCGCAGTTCGACGACATCCTCGTCTACGTGCATCGCGTCGGCGGCAGCAACGCGCTGGCCGCGCGCCGGGTCGAATGGACGGCGCGCGGCGGCTATGAAGTGATCGTGTACGCGCGCTAGGACGTCTTCTTGCGCGCCCGCGGCCGCGCGGTCTTTGCCGCACCGCGTGGGGTACGGGGAGCGCGGCTACGTGGGCTGGCGGCCTTCGTCTTGCGTCCGCGGCTCACGGGCTCGTGGATGGAGTTGCCCGGCTGCGGACCATCGTCCTCGATCGCGTCGTCGTCCGACCGATCGTTTTGGATGTCGGCGCGGGCTGTCATCGGTTCGTCCGGCAGCGCGATCGGGTCCACGGTACCTTCGACGACCGGCGTGTCGTCGGCCGCGTCGGCGGCATCGGCCACCAGCTCCGTCGGCACCTCGACGTCGATCTCCTCGTCCATGTCCACCGGCAGCCCGTCCATCGGCGCCGCCTTTGGCGTGAGGTTGGCGCCCGGGAAGATGCGGACGGCGCCCTGCCGATCGCGCTCGATGCGGAAGACGCCTTCCTTCCCCGCGGCCCGCAGCAGATCGACCACCGACGCGAACCCGTATTTCCGTTCGTCGAAGCCCTGAATCCCGCCCCGCAGGAACTGGCGCGCCTGACGCACGTACATCGGCCAGCGGATCGAGTTGCCCGCCGCCGAGAACGCGTGCTGCACCGCCTTGATGCCGTCCTGCATGCTCATCGGAGACGGCGGCAGCGTCTCCTCGTCGTCTTCCCCGTCGGCGTCGGCGTCGACATCAGGCCGCGCGCCGTTGACAGCAGGCAGTGCCGCCGCAGGCTCGGCGGCAGGAGCGTCGCTCATCGGAGCCGCCGGCGGCAGACTGCCTTCGGTGGCAATCGCCTCGACCAGCATGCTGCGGCCCGAGTGCTTCAGTTCGACGGCGCCGGTCTGCGCCACCTTCTCCATGAAGTCGCGGAAGCTGCTGGCGCCGTATTCGCGCTCCGAGAAGGTGGAATCGAGCTGCAGCAGCGTGCTCTTCAGGAGCCCCAGCTGCGGCGTGACCTCGCGCTCGGAGAGCACCTTGAGCGCGCGCAGGACGAGCGGCAGCGCGTTGGCGATGGGCGAACCGGCGCCAGTGGCGGCGGGCGCCTGGCGGCCGCGATCGGACTGGCGACGATGGCTGGTCTGCACGCCCACGAGGTTCTCGTAGGCGATGAACTCGTGGCAGTTGCGCTGCATCGTCAGGCTGGTGAACTGCCGCCCGCCGACGACGATGACGCGACGCCCGTACTGCTTCAGCTTCTCGACCAGCGAGATGAAGTCGCTGTCGCCGCCGACGATGACGAACCCGTTGATGTGATCGTGGGTGAAGGCCATCTCGAGCGCGTCGAGGGCCATGGTGATGTCGGCGCCGTTCTTGTCGCCGCCGGGGGTGAGGTTTCTCTGGACCATGCGAATCGCGTGGTGCGACAGCTGGCGGCTGTAGTCGCCGGCGCGCTTCCAGTCGCTGTAGGCGACCTTGGTCACCACCTCGCCGCGCTCCTTGATGGCTTCGAGCACGACGCCGACGTCGAAATTCTGGTTCATGGTGGTCTTCACGCCGATTTCGATGTTGTCGAAATCGACGAAGACCGCAATCTTCAGTTTGGTATCGGCCAAGCGGATCTCTTTCTCAACGGGGGCCCATCCGCGTGCGGTGGCGCCCCGGACAGTGGCGGCTCACGGGCGGCGCCGGCGGCGCGTCCCGCGCCACTCGACCTTGCAGCCGCACACCCGGAGTTCCGCCGGCGGCCGTGCAGAGGCTGCATGACCGCCAGGAAACCATGACTATAGCCGCACGCGCCCGGCGACACAAGCG